>OCZU010001685.1_pt1 | contig 14342 bp, 17 predicted proteins | sample 1539001 | NCBI WGS metagenome assembly OCZU01 (sample SAMEA3539306, study PRJEB22396) | soil metagenome | biome: tundra; feature: field; material: soil | place: USA | collected 2010-05 | depth 0.15 m | reverse complement strand
AGTCGAGCGTGCCGGTCGCATGCGCATCCTGAAAGCCCGCAGTCTCGGCGTCGGGCACAGCGCCGCTGTCGTCCGCAGCGCCGCCGTCCCCAGCGCCGCCGTCGTCATCTTCGTCGCCGCCGGGGGCTATCTCCACGATGCGGAAGCACGTCCCGCCCGTCGGCGGTTCGAGAGTCCAGGCGCGGGCTGACATGTCTGAGCCGACCGCCTCGGGCGGCGTCCGGTCGGTAACCCACAACTCCGTCGTGACGTACCGGCCGGCGTGGATGACGGTCGGCGGCTCGCCCTGGCTGATGATCGCCGGAACGCCGCTCTCGTCGTAGCCGGTCACCACTCTGTTCATGGTGCTCCCTTCCCGACGCAGGTTTCCCCGGCCCGCCGGACAAGATCGCTAGCGTGATCCAGCGCAGTGTAACGTCCGCTAGTCGGCGGGCGCGTCCTGCGGCGCGGTCCTGCGGCGCTGTCCTACGGGCTACCTGCCGAACTCAGGCGTCCTCGGATCGGGGCCGGCAAGCATATGGCGATGCAGCGATAGGCGCGGGCCCCACTACTGAACGCGGCCTCGTCCGGTGGCAGCACCTCGATTTCCCACGAGCCGGCCGGGATCTGCTTGAGGTGGCTCCGCCGGGACCTGAGCAGCACCCGCATGGAACAAACCGCGCGCACGGCTCGGTTCGCCGCCACGATGCTCTGGTCGTAGGTTCGCGCGTCGGCGGGCAGGATGGCGATCGCGAACGTCTCCCAGACGTGCGGCCGCGCGCAGGGCAGGCTGCTCGCAGTGGCGCTGCCCGAAATCACCACCAGTCCGCTCCAGCACTCCGGGGCCTGAGGGCACCGTGCCCCGACTGCCCGGACCGAAGCCGCGGGACATCCGCTAGTCACCGTCGGGATCCCGAACACGCCAGGCGCGATCGCAGCGCCTGGTCCGGCGGCTGGATGTCCCGACGAGCCAGCGCTGGGCTTGCCTGGATGTGAGAGAACGCGGCCGCCGATGATCGCGGCGGCGGCAATGACCACGATCAGCCCAGCGGCGGCAGCGACAGGTCGCACCACGGGCCTCCGGCGGCGCGGCGGCGCCGTGGTACGAGCCCCTCCGGTCGAGGTTCCGCCGATCGGCGGGCCAGGCGGGTCTGATCCCGGCCGTCTTCCGCGGGAGGCTGCATCTGGCCCGGTGCCCTGTACCCGCGGGTCGGGCAGCGCTCCGGGCGGGGCCACCGGCCCGGCAGGCCGCGAGCCGAGCGCAGCCAGAGCGTCCCGCAGCACTGCCGCACTCTTCGGCCGCGCAGCAGGATCGGTTGCGAGGCCCCAGCGCAGCAATGCCATCAGTTCCGGTGGCGCGCCGGGAACATCCTGCACAGGTTCGTTGTGCAGCATGATGATCGTCGCCAGGCCTGGCGAACTGGAGTCTGCCGGAAAGCGCGGCGGACGGCCCGCGAGCAGTTCGTACAGGGTCGCCGCCAGGGAGTACAGATCGGCGGCCACGGTCGGTTCCTCGCACCGGAAAGTCTCCGGCGAGGCGTACGCGGGAGTGAGCGCGTTGCGGGTCGCTGACTGCTCACCTCCCGCCGCCGTGATCGATGCCAGCCCGAAGTCAGACAGGCCGACCATGCCGTAGCGGTTGACCAGGATGTTCGCTGGCTTGATGTCGCGGTGCAGCACGCCGGCCGCGTGCGCCGCGGTGAGCGCGTCGGCGATCCTGACGCCGATGTCACGCACCTGCGCGACACTCATGGGCCCGTGCCTGCGCAGTGCGTCATCCAGTGAGCCAGCCGGGCATAGCTCCATTACCAGGTAGGGCCGCCCGTCGCCGAGCGTTCCCGCGTCGTAGACGTCAATGACATGCGGATGCCCGGATAGTCGTCCCGCCGCGGTCACCTCGCGCAGGAATCGGCGCCGGTCACGATCACTGAGCAGCACCCGGTTATCGACCTTGACGGCTACCTCGCGGCCGACCGCTAGCTGCCAGCTCCGGTAGACGACAGCGAAACCGCCCCGTGCCCAGGGACGCCCGCGACTCTATGCCCAGGTATGTCCGGTGCCGAGATCACGATCTGCCAGCCTAGCCCTCGACGCGCCGAGCTGCGGAACCGGGCAGATCCGGCCGCGCTGGCGATCGCCCGGCGAGTCCCGGCGCAGGTCACAGGCCGACCGCAGGCAATCTGGGACGCTGAGCAGCGATGTCCATGGATTCCGGCCGTCGTAGCCGGCCCGACGACGTGCCGAGCGTGGAGCGACTGCTTACCCTGTCTGACGGCGTGGTAGCCATCGCCCTCACCTTGCTGGTCCTGCAGCTGAAGGTGCCGTCTGTCGCTCAGGTTGCCGACCCCGCGTCGCCGTCCGAGCTTGCGATGCAGCTCGGGAAGGGCGCCGATCAGCTGGCCAGCTACCTGATCTCGTTCTATGTCATCGCTCAGTTCTGGATGGTGCACTACCAGGTATTCGGTCAGGTCGCTGGCCAGCGGGAGGGCCTGGCCTGGTGGAACTTCGCGTTTCTGCTCACTATCACCGTCATGCCGTTCACCAGCAGCTTGCTGGGTCAGTACTCTGCCAATCCGCTCGCTGTCGACATCTTCGCGGTTAACCTGCTGCTCGCCAGCCTGGCGACCCAGGCGACTCTCGTCTTCGGGCGGCGCAAAGGTCTCCTGTTCCCTGGATCCGACGTGGCCATGCGCCGGGCCGAATGGGCGCGCGCGACCGCGACCGCGCTCGTCATCGGCTTGTCCATCGGCCTGGCGTGGGTCAGCACCAGCATGGCGATGTACTGCTGGCTGTTGCTTGCCTTCGCGCCGCGCGCCGTGGATCGCTGGTTCGTGCGCCAGGCCGCCCCGCGATAGCCGGGTCAGCGCACTGTGGAGGTCACCCGAGACCGCATCTGGCCCGCCTTCACGCGGTGCTGCTCATCGAGTCGGCGCTGCTCGGCCTGCCATTTGTCGATCGTTGCTTTCTGCCAGTAATTACGGCCCCTATAGCGCGTCTCCGGAGGGGGAAAGGGGTGCGACTTGGGGCCGTGGCGGGCGACCCATCCGCGGATCGTGCTCGCCTCCACTCCGACTCTCCGGGCCGCATCGTTGGAGCCGATCCACAACCCGATCGGGCCACGCGGGCCGGAGTCCTGGCCCGGATCGGCCGCAGCGCGGAGTAAGCCGGAAAGGGCGCGAGCATCCGTGCTGGTGAGATCGATCCGGACGACTGCCACCGCGCCACCTAGCGCATCGGACTCCGGCGCGGGGAGAGCACGGACTTTGATTGTCGATCGCCATCCGGCGGCGCTCGCGTAGTGGCTAAACGAGGCACGTAACTCATCGGCGAGCGTGGCCGGTAAGGAGGAACCTGCAGGGGTAGGAGTCACAACTCATACGCTGCAATTGCGCCGCAGCCACGTCAACCCCACTCAGCAGGAAACTGCTGGCAGGTCACCGAAACGATACCGGCCCGTTACATTTAATAACCGACCAATTACTACTGTCACAGCATATCCGGGCGTGTTCTGCCCTCGTCCCGAGTCCGGGCGCAGCACACTTATGCCCGCCGGCCGCGAGTCGCCGCCGCCATTGCACAGCCAACCTTCCGCACATGCGGCCGCACTAAGACACGGTCCTGACGGGCGGCGCATCCTTTGCGGCAGCAATGGCGTCGCTCGGGCCAGCACCGGATAACGCGCACCCGCCTGCGCTGAGAGATTTACCGGAGTCGTCGTGACCGAATTACTGTCTAACATCCCGGCCCTGCGGTGCCAGGCCGGCCACCCATGCAACCGCGCGCCATGCTTCCAGGCCCGCCTCGATACCGCCACAGGCCGCCGCAGAGTCAGCATGCATGCCGAGTTCTGCGGCGAGCACCTAGGCGACGCGGTCCAGGCGCTGGCCACGTGGGCCCGCGCTCAGGGCCTTGAAGGGAGGGTGACCGTGCTCGTCATCGACCGGCCGGCCCCCGGCCAGGACGACAGCCCCGCCGGAGCCGGCGCCCGTGCCCCGTGCGGTTTCGCGTTCGGCACTATCTTGCTCAACCCGTAGACGCCCAGCCTTGTCATCGTGATCAAGGCGATCACTGGGTGAGGACAAGCCAGGTCCGGCCGTCGATGAGCTCGCGCACCGCGTCGAGGTGACCGGCGTGGCAGGCGGTCTCGGTGATCACATGCAGGATGGTCTCGCGCAGATCGTGGAGTCGCCAGCCGGACCATTCATCGGGCCACCTGGCCGGTGCCGTATCCAGCGGAGTGGCGGCATGGCGTTGGCAGGGGACCGTGGTGAAGCCAGGGCAGCTAGACCCGAGACCTCGAAGTGACGCACCCACCGACCATTGCCAGGAGGCGGCTCCCCCGTGCCGTCGAACAACGACGGCCCGGGCTTTCTCGTCAGCTGCTACGTCGTGAGCCGGGCAAGCGGGCCGTATCTGGCCAGGCAGGTGCGGAACGCGGCGAGGGCTGCCGGGTGGTCTTGCAACCGCCAGTCCTGGTGGAACGGATAAGGCGCTAGGTGCTGGGTCCGGTTGAACCAGACCAGGCCTAGCAGGCCGTGGCTGCGGATACCGGCGAACAGGTTAGTGATCTCCCACGCCTGCCGGCCGTACATGGGGCCGGCCGCTGTCTCACCGATCATGATGGGGACGACCGGGGCTGCCCGCCGGATGAACCCGATGGTGGCTCCGAAGATGGCGTCGAAGCTGTCGTGCGGGAAGTAGTAGTAACCGTCGAGGGCGACGACGTCGGCGTAGCCCCCGCCCGGCCACCAGGGCATCGGATCCGGGTTGCTGTTGTGCATCGCCGATGGCTGCCAGAACCAGGTGATCAGGGAACCGGCCAGGCTCGACAGGACCTGGTGCACGTGGCGGAATGCGCGCACGTAGGTCGCCGGGTCATGACTCCACCAGGCGCGCCAGCGGCCGTTCATCTCGGGGAAGAAGGAGATAGAGACCGGCTTACCGCTATGGGCGATGGTGGCGCCGAAGCTGCGCAGCCAGGCATCGGAGCCGCCCGTGCCGGCCGCGATCTGGCTGGCGTTGTGGCCGAAGGCACCGGGATACAGCTCCAGGACGGGCTCGGCCCGGTTCGCCGCCGCTGCCGCGATCACGTGAGCGAGCCATCGCGCCGGGGTCCCCCAGCGCACGTAGGTCACGACCAGGGCCGCCGGGCCGACCTGGGCGTCGAAGCTCGCCAGGCTCTGCCCGGCGGTGAAGGCCCCGAGCCGCAGGCCACCGGTGAGCGCACCGCCGGTCCGCGGAGCGTTCCTGGTCCGCTGAGTGACTCGCGGCGCCGGCGATGGCGAGTGGCTGCTGGGCCGGGTGGCTCGCGGGACTGGCCGGGACACCGACGGCCGGACCGGGGCTGGCTGAGACTGGGGGGGCGCAGTTTGGCGGAGGCCAGAGCGGAACGCCGCCGGATGAGACGCGGGCGAGTGCGCTGGGAAGAGCGCCCAGCTGACGAGGCCAGCGAGGGCTGCCAGGGCTGTCGCTGCGGCTGCGACGCCGGCGAGCCGGCGGGACCCGACTGCTCGTGACCTCAACAGTTCCTCCACATGATGTCCAGCGAGCCCGCGCAGCTAGCCGCACCACGCGCGACAGTCCTAGCGGGCGGCCCCTGCACAAGCCGACGACCCGCCTATCTTGGCACGGCCCGCTGATCCAGTGGCTGCTTCGAGCTAGCCGTGGCCATAGCCGCAGGCAGGTGGAGTTCGAACACCGAGCCCTGGCCCATGGTGCTGTGGACATGTACTGAGCCGTGATGGGCTTCCGCGATGGCCTTCACTATGGCCAGGCCGAGACCGAACCCGCCTGCCGTCCGGCTGCGGCCGGTGTCGATCCGGGAGAACCGACTGAAGATCCTGCTGACCTCATTGGCCGGGATGCCCGGGCCTGAGTCAGTCACGGTCAGGACGATATTCCCGCCATCGCGCCGGGCGCTGAGCTCGATATCTCCGCCCGCATCCGTGTGATCGACGGCATTCTCGATCAGAGCATCCAGGGCCAGGGTCAGCCGGTCCCAGTCTCCCTGCACACCCGGGCCAGCCAGGACGCCGATGGACCACTGCCGGGGTGTGCAGCTCCACCGGCGGAGGGTCTCGGTCACAAGGTCTTCGACGTCCACGGGCGCCAGGTGCAGGAAGTCCGGGCCGTCGGTAGCGGCCAGGAGCAGCAGCCGGCTGGTCAGCCGGCGCATCCGGAGCAGTTCCGCCACGGCCACCCGCGCGTCCGCCGCGATCCCCTGGTCAGTGGCAGCGTGCTCGATGAGCTCGGCGTGCCCAAGGGCAATGGCAATGGGCGTGCCCAGCTCGTGCGAGGCATCTTGCAGGAACTGGCGCTGCTGGTCCAGCAGGAGCAGGTTGTGCTCGGAAACGCGCCGCATCTCCTCCATGGCCGTGACCCGCCTGCGGGAGTGCCAGACCATCACCACGAACATCATGGCGAGGAGCGGTACCTCCGCCAGATAGTCCCCGTCCTGTTTCCCGCGCAGGACCTGCCACCCGATCAGGCCGCCGGTGGCCAGCGTCACAGTCACGACAGTCAGCAGAGTGGAACCCAGGCGCCAGAGGCGGAAACCGTAGATCGTGGTCAGGCTGACCCAGATAATCAGGAACGGGATGGTCTGCCAGGCGGGGATGAGCTGCATGGCCAGGAGATTCAGCCCGATGAAGATGACCCAGGCGATGTCCACCCGGAAGGCACGAGCCCAGTGCAGAATCCGGCTGTCAGCCATGGTGCCCGCACCCCCGGGCGTACGGACCAGCGGCCGTCAGGGGCAGGTGTGGGCGAGGTGAGGCCCGGTGTCGCATGTGCCATAGATTGCCATGCCCGGCCCACCTGGCCAAGACCGCCCGGCACAGTATCGACGGATCCCCGATGCGTCGCCGAGCCTGCGCATCACGATCGACGGCGCGTTCGAGTTCGACGGGACCAGCTATGCCATGCCGCAGATTTCGGTGACCGAGCCGTTCTCCTCGCTGTCTGACATTCCAGGTGAGGTCGTCCGCCGGGTGGGCAGGTGGTCCGTTAGAACGGCACCTGGTGCGCGGCCAGCCCGGTCGCCGGGGCGCGGCCGGATACCGACCGGCAGAAGTCAAAGGCATCCATCGTCAGGTGCTCACCAGCGCCGTCACCAGCGCTCCAGCCGCCGCCGGCCGTTCCGGACAGAGTCAGGGTGTAGGGGCGGCCGTGACGCCCAGCCCATTCACGGACCACATCATCGATGATCACGCCCTCGTGCGCGGCGCTGGACTGCATCGGTGTGCCAGTTGCCCGGCTGATATCGAGGCGGTGCATGAACGCGTCGCGGGTCAGGATGATGTCGAACAGGAATCCGAAGGTCCACTGCTCGGTCGCGTCACCCACCGGCTGGGTGCCCGGCATCGTCCGGTTGCGGATGAACGTGGGCATGCGGCGGCGGCGACGTGCCGCCCGCGGGCCGAACTCCCGCATCTGGGCGATCACAGCGGCGGTGCTCAGGTCGGCGTTCTTGGTAACCTGCCGGGCCGTGAGTACGTCAATCATGAGGGCACCGGTCTTCTTCGCACCGCTCTGCGCCGCCATCTGCTGGCGTGCCAGTTCCGGTACGGTCATGATCATCCGGGTCATGCCCAGATTGTGACCGGCGATAGCGCGGACGTCCCATCCCGGGCAGTCGGTGGGCAGTGCCCACTGACTATCGGTGAGGCTTTCCAGCTGGGCGGCGACTCGGTCGTACTCGGTGGCGGCCAGCGTCATCGCCACCTCGCGGTCGAGTTCGCGTACCCGTGGCTTGCCGGTGGAACGGATCTCGACGTTCGTGACCATTGGTGTTCTCCTTAGCCTAGGTGTTGACGCCTACGTTGTCGGCGAGCATGTCGATGGCCCGCTCCAGCAGGCGGCTCCAGCGATCCCCGCCGGGATCGTTGGCGAGTTGTGCGTCGATCAGGCCACCGACGATTGCGACGTACAGGTCCACGTCTTCGGTCCGGGTCACCCCGTGCGCGGCGAGTCCGCTGCGTAGCACCTCCAGCGTCGCCACCGCGGGTGCATAGGACGGGGCGCTCGGTTCGAAGCCGACGACCGTGCGCTGATTCATCAGCTGGTTACGCGCCAGGTCGCTGACCGCGAAGTCGAAAAACGTCCGGGCGTACAGCCTCATCGCCGCCCGGCCCGAACTGGGCGGACTGCTCGCGGCGGCACGCATCACCTGCAGGCACTGCGTCCAGGCAACCGCGAACATCGCGTCATAGATCGCGTTCTTCGACTCAAAGTGCGAATACAGCGACGGCGCGCGCATGCCCACGCTCTGCGCGACATCGCGCAGGGTGAGCTGCGCCAGGCCGCGCTCGCGGGCGATCTGCCAGGCTGCGTCGACGATCTCCCGTCGGGTTTCCGCACGACGCTCGGCTAGCCGATCGCGCATAGTTTCAACTAACATAGTTAGGAGTGTGCGCCCCTGAAGGCCGGACGTCAAGGCCGCACTGAGGAGCGGGGCAGACCGGGAGCGCTCCCCAGATCAGGTCCCGTCGTCAGCCGCGGCCTGCGACTGCAGGTAGCCGGTCAGGTTGTCCAGCATCTGCGTCGTGCCGCCCTTGCGGAGTTCAGGCGCGTCAGACCCGTCAATGCCGTCCAGGTAGGCGCCCTGCTCGGTATAGGTCAGCGCCGTGCCGTCACCACTCTTCGCAAACTCGATGGTGGCGACCGACACCGAGATCCGCGCGTCGTTGGCATACATCTCATAGCTGTACACGATCCGCTGATCCGGCACGATGTCGTAGTACAGCGCGTCGTAGCGGTATGTCGTGCCGGACCACTTGTTGCCGAAGCGCTCCCGCCCGCCTACCCGGAAGTCGAACTCGGCAACGCCGGCATCGCCGTCAGCCGGCTCCAGGTCTCCCGTGTCGCCCCAGATGTCCTTGGCCTGCGCCGAGGCGAACGCAGCGAACACCCGTGCGGGCGTCGCCGGGTAGGTGTGCTCGATCGTGAACGTGTCATGGATAACGGAACGCGTGGTCATCGGTTCTCCTAGTGCTGATTGTGCTGCTGGTCTGAGTGCTAGCCGGGAGGCGGGCTTGCGGGTCCGGTATCTGGCGAGCCGGCGCCACCGGCGGTGTCGGCGGTGTCAGCCAGGTAGTCGCCGAGGCGGTCGAGACGGCGCTCCCAGATAGAGCGGCGCTCGGAAATCCAGTACTCGGCCGAGCGCAGCGCGGTCGCGTTGATGCTGCAGGTGCGGGTGCGGCCGACCTTCTGGGTCCGCACCAGGCCGCTCGCTTCCAGCACCTGAACATGCTGGACGACGGCCGCCAGGGACATGGCCAGCGGCCTGCCCAGTTCGCTGACCGAAGCCGGTCCCAGGCTGAGCCGCTCCACCATCAGGCGCCGGCCCGGATCGGCGAGTGCATGGAACAGCCGGTCCAGGTCCGCCACTTGGTTAACCATACGCTTGAGTATGCCAGCTTGCCTATTCAATAGTCAAGTAGACACTTGAGTATTGAGGCGACCGCGGAACCGGTCAGGATTCCAGGTATCTGATGGCGGCGATGACCCGGCGGTTGTCGTTGCCGGAGGGCGCGAGGCCGAGCCTGGCGAAGATGCTGGCTACGTGCTTTTCCACGACTCCGGCTGAGATCGTGAGCGAGGTGGCGATGGCGGCGTTGGAACGGCCCTGGGCCATCAGCGCGAGCACTTCCTGTTCGCGTGGGCTCAGCGTGGCCAGGGAGCTGGCGCGGCGGCTGGCGCCGAGGAGCTGCCGGACGACTTCGGGATCCAGCACGGTGCCGCCTCGCGCGACTCGGGTGATCGCGTCGATGAAGTCGCTGACGTCAGCGACGCGGTCTTTGAGCAGGTAGCCGACTCCGGCCGGCGCTGCGGCGAAGAGCTCCGCAGCGGAGCGGGTCTCGATGTACTGGGAGAAGACGAGCACGCCGACTCCGGGATGGTCCCGGTGGATCAGCTGGGCGGCTCGGAGTCCTTCGTCGGTGTGGGTGGGCGGCATGCGTACGTCGATGATGGCCACGTCTGGCAGCAGCCTGGCGACGGCGAGCCGCAGCGACGCGGCGTCAGCCACCGCGGCAACAACGTCCAGGCCACGGCGGATGAGGGTCTGGGTGAGGCCGTCCCGCATGATCGCGGCGTCTTCGGCGATCACGATGCGGAGCTGCGGGGGCATCAGGCGTGCCCAGGCAGCTCGATCGTGATGACGGTCGGGCCGTCGGCCGGGCTGACGATGCGCAGGCGCCCGTCGACGGTCTGCACGCGCTCCAGCAGCCCGGCAAGGCCGCCTCCTGGAGCGAGGTGAGCCTGGCCGGCCCCGTCGTCGGTCACGGTCATCAGCAGCCCTCCGCCGCGATCGCTTGCCCTGATCGCGGCGGCGCTCGCTCCGCTGTGCTTGGCGACATTAGCGAGGAGCTCGGCCGCGCAGAGTTAGGCGATAGCCTCGATCGCCGGTGAGGGCCGGTCCCGGATGCTGACCTGGAGAGTGGCCGGGGTCGCGCTGGTTTCCGCCAGCGCGGACAGTGCGGCGCCGAGGCCGCGATCGAGCACGGGCGGGTGGATGCCCCGGGCGAGATCCCGCAGCTCAGCGAGTGTTTCCTTGGCGTTCCGGTGCGCCGCGCCGACGAGCATCCGGGTCCGGCCGTCGTCCTCCTGGCCGCCGAGGTTCTCCTTGATCTCGCCAAGGGTCATGGCGAGCGCGGTCAGGCGGACCTGTGCGCCGTCATGCAGGTCGCGCTCGATCCGGCGGAGCCTGGCAGCCGACTCGTCGACCGCGCGGGCGCGCCGTTCCTGCAGTTCACGGGCGCGCTCGGCGGCGGCGGCGATCCGCGCCTGCGCATCACGCTCGGCTTCCAGCCGGGCGGCGCGGTCCTCAAGCGAGGCATAGTAGGAGCGCCGGTAGCGGTAGGCGACGGAGTCGCCCAGCACCCAGGCGGTCAGCGCCGAGCCACCGAGCCCGACGGCCGCGGCGAACAGCGGACCGTCGGGATGCGCCGTGTGTACCGGGGCCCAGCGGGCGATGGCCACTGCGGAACCGAGCAGGCAGGCCGCCAGGCCAGTGAGGGAGATCCGCCGCGGCCGGTGAGCGGCCAGGGTGTACAGCAGGACAGCGATCGCCAGATCGGTCATATTGGGCTGCAGGGCAGCGTGCTGCCCGGCGCCCCCCAGGCCGACCGCGACCTGCGCGCCCCCGAGCGCCATCGCCACGGCGAACGCTGCCAGCGGGTAGCGCTGCCGCGGCACTACGGTGGCGGCGAGCAGCACGCTGAGCACCGCGGCCCAGGGATCGTCCGCCCACTGGTGCGCGCTGAATGAGAGCAGCACCACCGCCAGCACACAGTCCGCCTGCCACGGATGACGGCGCAGCCACGCGTACACGCCCTGCAGCACACATTCACAGTACGCACTCAGCCAGGTGCCGGACGCGGACGCCCGCCACCTGGCCGGCCAGGTCATCCCAGCTGAGCTGGTCATCTCGCGGACCTCTGCGGCTAGCCGAGCGACACCGTCCCCGAGCCGGTGAGGAAAATGAGCTGCGCGAGGAACGGACCATTCGCATGCGTCTTATCGACCTCATCGATGGTGACGGTCATGCTGAAGCTCCCGCCGATTCCCCGGTACGAGCCGGTGCCTGAGCCCGCTACGACCGGGGTCGCCGCTGTCACGCTCAGGTAGAACGAGCGCGTACGTGAGTACGATGGCCAGTGGGTGCCTGCGTCAATGATCTTCTTGTCGAGGCTCGCGATGTTCAGCCGGAACGAGCCGTTCCTGAGCCCAAGTCTGAGTTCGCTGGAGTGCTCCGGGTCAATCGTGCCGTTCGGGTGGACAGTCACTGCCGGCCCGTAATCGCCGACCGCTCCAGTCAGGATCACCGTGAAGTCGGGCCCATCGCTGTTGTGGCTGTAGCCGATGAAGTGCACCGAGCCGTCAGCCACCGTTGTCCTGATTACGGACGTGCCGCCAGCGGCCGTGCCGTGAGTTGCTGCCGAAGCGCATCCAGTTGCCAGCAGAGCACCAGCAGAAACGGCAATGGCGAACGCGGACGCAATCCGCTTGTTGTACATGACAAAGTCCTCATCTCGTCCGGGCATCTGCACGATCACGCTACGGACGAGCACCGGCTGACGACAGCCGGCTACCACCCATCTTCGGATGGGGGATATCCCCTTACACTCTGCCGACTGGGCCGGCCGGCGCACGCGAAGGAGCTCCGAAATCATGCCTGCATGGGGCGGATCAAAAGATGACGACCAGGACGGCATCGCCGCGATGAACGCGGAGATAGAGCGCGTCGCCTCGCTGCCATTGCCGCAACTGGCGGCCGAGGTCATGATCAGAGGTTTCGGTCCCGATGGGCCGGGCGGCCCAGGCAAGCCGGGAACCATAGAAGCGCCGACGATGCTGCCAGTCCCCCGCACGACCGTTTCCAGCATCGCCGTCAGGTTCATACCACCGCACCGGCCGCGCTCTATCGGCATGGACCTGCAGGTGCGCCTGAACCAGCTGATCGCCGAGGGCCGTCCGCGCCGAATGGCACGCCAATGCCGGTGACCTGGCCTACGTCGCCACCCGCCTCGGACGAGCCGCGCTGGAACGTGACCAGCTCGAAAGCATCCTCAGCGCAGGCAGCCGGTAGGAAGAGACTGAAGTCCTGCTCGCGGTTGCCTACATGGTGGCTGGGAGGTACCCGGCATCGGCCGCAGGCGAGGAGGTCCAGAAGAAGGCCGCGGACGACAGCGACCCTGAGACGGGCGTCTGCACGGGCTGTTCTCTGGTCAGTCCCGGCCCGAACCAGGGCGCCGGCAATCGGTGCGACCCACGATTCGACGATTCCGCTGAGAAACCCTCGGTGCCGGGACGCCCGAGGAGGGCGTAGGAGTAGAAACGCTCAGCGCCGTCACGGTCGACCAAGTCGCGCTAGACAAGGCCGGTACTGGGGGCTTACGGCCTGCGGCGCACGTCCAGTGATCAGGCGAGCGTGATCTCGAAATACGCTCCCTGATCATCATGGATGATCCGCGCTGAGCCGGACCAGTCGGCGAAGTCGCCAAGGCCGGTCTTGGGCACGATGTGGCCGAACCATGAGCCAGGGTCTGATTCGAGGCCGCCGTGCTGGACGGTGATGGAACCTTCCCGCCCATCCTCGGTGCGGCCGCTAATCCGCTCCGTGGCCACGTACGACCGGCACCCTTCCTCGGTACCGGCGGACATGAACAGCGTTGTGGACTCCCCGATGATCCCTGACGTGAAGGTCTTGGCGAATGTCATCACGCCAAGCCACTCCGCATCCAGTCCGCCTACCTGGCGCGGCTCGAAGCTGTCAACCTGAAAGCGAGCGATCAACGTCACAAATTACTCCGACGTAGCAGTTCGGTATCTGTTTCTGACTGGGCTGGGCAGTGGCGATTGGCTCAGCTGGCATGCCAGCCTGGGTCGCGGCCGGACAGCCCGAGCAGGCGATCCAGGGCTGGCGCCGTGTCAGGTACGCTCACCCGCTTGGCGAAGGCCTTGCCGTCGCCCTGATAATCGTCGGTGAGCATCGCGGGCGCGAATCGCAGCGATTCCTGCGCCGCGGCATCCGGCGGTGACCAGCGCTGGCCGGTGGAGCGAGCCAGGTCCCAGCCGTGCACCTGGTACTCCCAGAGGATCATGCCCAGCGCCATATCGCCGGGCATGGCGCTGTCACCGAGCCGCAGCGGCCGGGCGGCAGCGCCTCCGTGGAGCGCGCGGGCGAGGCTGTCGGCCGCGGTACGAACTTGCGCAACCGCGTCGGCGGGCGTCGTGTATCCGGCGAGGCTGGCCGATGGCGCCTGGCCGTCCGGATCGGCGAAGCCGGCTGCGAATGTGGTCAGCCAGCCCAGCACATGATCCCGAAGCTGCTCAACGTCGTACTCGGTGCATGGCGTGGCACCATGCAGCTGCTCAGGGGTGATGGCGCCGACGACGGGAGCGAGGTCGGCGAGCACGGCGACTAGCAGGTCGGTGATTTCCTCAGTTGACGTAGTCATGGCGGCTACGGTACCGGCCCTGGTGTGCGCTGGGCTTGAAGATTTACGTCAGTCCGTATCGCTAGGGTCACTGGCGTGAGCAACTCCGGGCCGGACCCAGTCGAGCAGGACAGCCGCGGGATCCTCGACCCGTGGCTGCTCCGTCAGCGGGTGCTCCTGACCCGGTACCCGGCGGGCCCTGCGCTGGAAGGGCTGGTGGACCGCTTCTGGGCGGTCAGCTGGGATCTGCCGCCTGAGGCAGTCCACCGCCAGCACGTGCTCACTCATCCGGGCGCCAATTTCAGCATCGGCACGGCCAATGCCCAGCCAGGCGAACGCCAGGCCGGGCCGATAGAAGCCCGCCTGAACGGCGTCGCCCGTGGCCTGAGCACTCGCGTTCTCGTCGGGCAGGGCTGGACAGTC
>OCZU010001683.1_pt1 | contig 14356 bp, 15 predicted proteins | sample 1539001 | NCBI WGS metagenome assembly OCZU01 (sample SAMEA3539306, study PRJEB22396) | soil metagenome | biome: tundra; feature: field; material: soil | place: USA | collected 2010-05 | depth 0.15 m | reverse complement strand
GCGGAGAAAAGCGAAGCAATGAGTTGTCCAGTTATTTCGTGGACGCCACACTAGCGACTCTTAAAGTGGGAACGAAGATTATCAGATCGGAGAACGGGTTCACGACGCCCTCGACCCGTCCCTGGTTGGTGAGTCCTGGCTGTTCTAACTGGCGCTCGCGACGGTGGCGAGACGTGGTCGGTGGCGCGGAGCTGACTCTAGAGATCGCTCTACCCACGATTCGCATTTCTCTGCCTTCATCTGCCGTTTTGCTTCCTACCATCACAGCGCGCCTGGCACCATGACTGCGGTTTATCGAATGACGTTCTGCTCAGATAAGACTATCGATTAGCAAGTGTAGTGACGACGTAAGCAAGAGCTTTTGCTCCCAAATAAAGATCTTCTGGAGAAGAGTATTCAGCCGCGTTATGGCTTATTCCATCCTTGCTTAGCACAAAAATCATGCAGGTCGGACAATGTTCTGCAAGGTACATTGCGTCGTGGAAAGCCCCGGAAATCATTTTCACTGGTTGCTGACCGGTCGCCCTAATGCACGCACGCTCAACCAAATGTTGTAGATCATCCGGAAAATGTGTGGGCGAGCGAGAAAAGATTCGCTCGCTCTTTATTTGCCGAGCTTCCCTGTGAGACGCAATAATTTCATGCAGCGATTGCTCAAAGTCAGTCAATACTTGCTCCTGACCACTACGCACGTCAATACTAAAAACAACATTGCCAGGTATCGTGTTTATGGAATTTGGGGAGACGATCCAATGCCCCAGCGTCAGACGCAAAGTGCGATATTGGTCTAGTAGAACGAGTGCATTAAGTCGCTGTGCAATGTCCATCGCCGTTGTCATGGCGTCACGTCGGATGTCCATCGGTGTGGTACCTGCGTGAGCAGCGATGCCAATGCATTCGACTTTGTACCAGCGAACGCTTTGGATCCCTGTCACTGCGCCTAGAGGCACTCCAGCCTTTTCCAATACCGGACCTTGCTCTATGTGCGCCTCCACAAACGCCGAGACTGGTGATTTTTGTGCACGACGCGGTACGTCAGGAATTTGCGTTAATGCGTTATTTAGGGCGTCGCGGAATGTAACGCCATCGTCGTCGACAGAATCCCAATATTTTGTGAGTTGCTCGGGTGCAACAAAGGTACTTGATCCCATTGCTCCCGGCCTAAAACGGCTGCCTTCTTCGTTGGTCCAGACAACCACTTCGATTGGCCTTTTGGTCTGAATATTCGCGTCGTTAAGCGCTTCGAGTATTTCGAGTCCAGCGACAATGCCGTAGGCGCCGTCCAATTTTCCGCCTACAGGCTGTGTATCAACGTGGCTTCCCGTTAGCACGGGGGCCAGCGAGCTCGTTCCTGGTCTTCTGAAGAAGAGATTCGCGCAGTCATCAACTTCGACCTCACATCCGAGCCGCTTTGCTTTATCAATCAAGTATCGACGAGCGTCATTTTCAATATCAGTCAGCGCCTGCCTAGATACTCCGCCGTCCGGCCGCTCTCCATACCGCGCGAGTTCTGCTATCGACGACTGCAGACGTTGAGCATTGACGTGGGCTTGGGCTTGTTCTGGTGCAGAAGTTGCCTCATCTTCATGGTCGCTCATTTGCGCTCCTTCCAAAGGGCGGCTGTGCGGAGCTATTGCCAGGAACCGATCATCTGCGACGCAAGGTTTTTCCTTTAAGGTCGGCCTCTACCCTTCTCGAATGGCTTCGGTAACGCTTATAGTGTCGCCGCCGAATGAATCTTGACCATCCCTGCCGATTGAATTTTGACTAGGGACGGAAAGCCTTCCGTGAAACGGTTGGGTGCGCATACAGGTGGAAGAGCAAGGCCCCGCCGGCCTGGCTGAAGGGAGGTAGCCCAGCTCATCGAAGATGATTTTCTGCACAAGAGCGATCCTTGACCCAAGAGCCGTCCGTCTCCCGGAGAACAAACAAAAACTTCCTAAGCCAACACAGCCGGTACCGGCCGGTCGCTGCTAGAGATGCTCCCAGCGGTGTAGCACTTCACCCCCCGGAAAGCTGTAACCTGAACTGAAACGATAGGCGCCGAGGACCTCGCGCGGGGCGAGCAGCACGTGCTCTTCGATTTCCGATGGGAAAAATCGGAGGCTGCCAGAACCCGCCCACGTCACCTCGCCATAGCGCACATTCTCGGCCCCGAGCCGGACCAATTCCAGAACAGCGGGAGCCTTGCCGCGCACTACGCTTGGAAACTGCCGGACGTTGTAAATAGGCAACCCGATCGGAGGGGGCAGATCTGTGGCGGGTATCTGGTGCGCAATCTCTAAAGTCCCTTCGATGAGCCGCTCCCCGTGCGCACACCCTAGGCCCTTGAATCGTGCGCCGGGTCCCACAGGTCTCATTGCCGGATTGAGCGGGTGATACTCCGTCATGTAGGTCTGTCCGAACTTTTTAGGGAAGCCCGCAAACCAGCCGCGTGCCATCGAAAAATCGTTGTCCACCCAAATGTGGAGGCAGGTCTGACCGGGCAGGCCCCGATAGGTGCAGGCGACCCATATAGCGCACTCGCGGTACTGCGTGCGCTCGGGGTTCGTGAAGGCCATGTCGGACTGGTGGTCGCCGAGCGACCACCACTTACTGAAGGCGACGTAGGCAATATCCGGATCGGTTCCTGGTTCAAGCGGCTCGGGGAGATATTGGGCGATGCGGCCGGGGTCGGTGCGATAGACCACGGTTAGATATTCGGCGGCATAATGCCACGGCAGGTCCCCTACCACTGAAGAGGTGCCGCCCGGGGTCAACGGATAACTGAACCCCTTCAGATCTCGAATGCTCGTCATGCTTACATTTCTCCGCTTTGGTAGGGCACTAGCCACAAGTCGTTGACCGCGGCGATGATTTCCCCGTCGCGGGCTCCTCGATCCATTAGCGGGCGGTAATACACCGCCCGCTATAGCCGGGCTACTCCACAAGCACGCGACACCGGCAACTGCATTTCGTCACTCATGATCCGGATCGCGTCGCGCTTGGCCGACGCTAGATTTTTCCGGATTGGGCTCGGCTCAGATACTCGCCCATCCCCGAACGGCCGAGCCAGCTCTTGCCATCGACAATACATTGTCCACGAAGGAAGACCTTTTTCACCCGCCCTCTCACAGAGCGTCCCTCGAACAACGCGTAATCCACTCTACTGTGATGCTCCGCGACACGAATAACCCACTCTTCTAAGGGGTCGAACAGCACAATGTCTCCGTCTGATCCCACGGCAATCGTCCCCTTGCGAGGGAAGAGCCCAAAAAGCTTGGCTGGTGCAGTGGCGATGATTTCGACAAATCGGTTGATCGTCATGCCATTTTTGTGGACCGCACCGTCGAAAAATAGTGGTAAACGCGTTTCAATACCGGGCGCACCATTAGGAATCTTGCTGAAATCGCGTCGGCCCTGCTGCTTGGAGAATTTCATCCCATACGGCTTTTCGTTGAAGCAGAAAGGACAATGGTCTGTTGAGACTACTTGCAGATTGTCCGTTTTGAGCCCTCGCCATAGCTGTGCTTGGTGGTTGTGATCGCGTAGAGGAGGTGTCATCACGTATTTAGCACCCTCAAACTCAGGTCTTTCATACTCTTCTGATGTAAGGAAAAGATAATGCGGGCAGGTTTCCGCATGGATCGGAATCCCGCGATCACGTGCCTCTGCTACTGAAGAGAGCGCTTCCCCCGCAGACAGATGTACGACGTAAAGTGGCGTCTCCGCGAGCTCTGCGAGCCGGATCGCTCTGTGCGTCGCTTCTCCTTCCAATATTGAAGGACGGGTCATAGCGTGGTACTTGGGCGCCGTGCGTCCTTGAGCTACCGCCTCTTGGACCAGCACTTGAATAACGTGCCCGTTTTCTGCGTGCACACAGGTCATTGCGCCATTGCTACCCGCCACACGCATGGCCTTAAATAAAGCACCGTCGTCAACCATCAACACGCCGGGATAGGCCATGAAGAGCTTAAAGCTCGTCACCCCCTCACGGTTAATGAGCATTTTCATGTCACCTAAGCTTTGCTCATTGACATCAAGCACGATCATGTGAGCACCCACATCCACACATGCGCTAGCACGGCGCTTATGCCAATCCTCGAGCCCGACGAGTAGACTTTCACCGCGGTTCTGATTACAAAAATCGATTACGGTAGTGGTTCCTCCATAGGCGGCAGCCTTCGTGCCGGTCTCGAAGGTGTCCACCGTACGTGAAGGACCAAACTCCCAATCCAAGTGCGTATGCACATCTACGCCACCAGGCAGGACCAATAACCCTTGCGCATCGTGTACGTCGACATCCGGGCCGACTGAAATATTCTTGCCGATCGTCTGGATTTTGCCGTCGGCCACCAGGATATCGGCGGTGTAGTCATCGACCGCTGTGACGACACGCCCATTCTTAATCATTGTTGCCGGCATCAAACACTCCTCACATTACTAGTAGGTATCCTCGGCAGGAGCCTTAGCCAGGCTGGGGCGGTTCGAGGTGGAAATGCTTGCGGTACAACTCCGCATACGTGCCGTCCGCCTGGCGCCGCTCGATGATGCTGTCTATCGCCGCTTTGAGGTCAACAGATTTTTTCCCCATGACAATGCCCTGCGCATTGAGCACAGCGCCTTCCGCTACTATACGAGCCGGGTATCCGCGCCTCACGTAATGGGTTGCAGATGTCAAACCCGTCATCGCCACGTCGGCGTGTCCCGTATGCAATGCGAGGAACACATCCGCGCCGGTTGGCAAAGACAGCAGCTCGCGATAACCGCCCATCCTTTTTGCGTAGTCCTCCTGAAACGACGCAGCGACGACCGCAACAATCCTTCCCTTCAAGTCGCCAACGTTCTGCATCGAAAGATCGTCTTTGCGCACAACGCCGACCGTGGCCTCGTGAGAATACGGCACCGAGAAAAGGAACGCTTTCTGCAGGTCAGGCCTGATACGCACCCCTGATATCACCAGGTCAAGCTGCCCAGATTGCAGTGCCGGAAACAGGCCGCGAAAGTCGGTCTTGATCCAACGGACCGGAAGATTCAGCTCGCGACCGATCAGATTTCCCCAATCAATATCAAAGCCGATCAACTCGTTCTGTGGATTGACCCATGAATATGGCACGGCGGTGCCGGACGTGCCGATCCTAAGGTAGCCGCGCTTAGTCGCCTCCGCGAGTCCGTCTGCTGTGGCGATTCCAGGCAACAGCGAAAGAAGGATCGCAAGGACAGAGCCGATCCATCTGCGTCGAGTCATGATCGCGGAGGATTCAAATCGACCAGATCGTGCCGCCGTGGACGCGGATCTTGGAGCCGGTAACGTATGAGGCGCGCTCGCTCGTGATAAAGGCCACCACCTCGGCGAACTCTTCAGGACGCCCATAACGGGCAGAAGGAATCGAGGACGCCGATGCTCGAGCGATTCCGCCTGGCTCTTGCCCTGTTTCTGCGCAGCCGCCTGATCCAGTTCGTCAACGCGGTCAATGTGAATGCTCCCGGACAACACGTCATTGATGGTGACGCCATGCGCAGTGACTTCGTTGACAACGTCCTAAACCATCCGATGATCACGGCTCGAACGCCGTTCGATAAGGCGAGATTAGCGATTGGTTGCCCGGCGCCAGAAGATGCGATCGTGACGACGCGGCCCCAGCGACGCTCAGTCATCGACAGTAGCAGCAGGTATTGGCTTCGCCGGCGTCCAGTGTCGCTGACTTACTGCCAGGTGTAGGAGAGGCGAGCGTAGTAGTTACCCCCACTTAGTCCAAATGGCGAGTCAGCGTTGTATATCTGTGCCCCGTTAAATGTAGCAGGGTTGAAGTTTTTGGGATTAGTCTTGCTTGGGTACACATCAAAGAGGTTTTGCGCACCGATGGCTATGTGCATCTGTTTCGTGACGTCGAATCCAAACTCAAGATCCGTGGTCCATTTCGGATTCTCTGGGGAGTAGCCGCCAGCCACGGTGGACGGTGCGGTAAACGTGCCGAAGCGCGTCTCACGCAGGAACACGTTCCAGCGACCGACCGAGTAGTCCGCGCTTAGTATCAGCTTGTTATTTGGAGTTGTTTTGGTAAGATCGTCTTGAGCTACCTGATTGAATACTTGGGTGGTGAACAATATCTGACTTGCACTGGGCAATACCTTGGTTATTCGTGTATGACCGGCGTTCGCAGCCGCTGTCCATGCAATAGAACCGTACGCACCGAAATTGGTCAGGTACGTACCGATAATATCAATGCCAACCGCGGATGTATCCGCACCGTTTAGAAAGTACCGCCCGGCATTGACACCAAGGATGTTTACTGATTGAAGTAGTGCGGCGACAGCGGGATCCAGAACTCCGCTTGGTGAGAGGCCGATATTCGCACTTTCTACGATGCGATCCTTGATATCGATTCTGTAACCGTCGATGGTCAGCGTCATCTTCGGTATCGGCTTGAGGACCATGCCGAGACTATAGTTCACTGATTTTTTCGGTTTGAGCGGCTGAGCACCGAGCTCCCCAGCTGCGAGCGATGTCGCAGGTAGGGTAACGATGTTGTAATCCACGCCCTGGAACTGCGATGTCGTTGAGGCCGAATAAAATTCTTCGCCTACAGAGGGAGCTCGGAACCCGTTGCTAACGGTCCCGCGAGCGGCGATCGCAGGTGTGAATTGATATCGTGTGGAGAGCTTGCCGCTAACGTTGTCGCCGAAATCCGAATAGTGCTCGAATCTGCCAGCAAGGCCTGCATCCCAGTTGGCCGTGAGGCTGGTCTCCAGATCGACATAGGCGCTGATGTTGTCACGGGAATGATTGCCCGCATCGGCCGGACGGAATCCGGCAAAAGATTGGGCGCCTGGAACGTCGACGAACAGCCCTGCATTGGGGCCAGTAAGCTGAGGCTGCCCGCCGTTTGCATAGGAAGCGAGTTCGCCGGCGGTGATCCCATACTTGTCGCTTCGGTATTCTAAGCCCCAGGCAACACCCAGCGGAGCTTGGAAAACGCCGGTGTCAAACGAACGAGTGAAATCCAGATTATTCGTGAACTCCGATGCGGTGAAAGCGCCCTCATTGAACAGGGTCGGGCTACTCAATCCGAAAGTTGGATTGACCGAGTGTTCGAGCGATATTGGCGCCCAGTTGCGGCCATAGGTCGAACTGAGATCCCAACGCCAATTCATAAGATTCTCACCCTTGATTCCTACAGTCAGACCAAAATCTTGCTGGTGGATATCTTCTCTCGGTTCGAAGCCATTGGGATAGTCTGCGAGGACGTTGTTATTGTTATTTGCCGCCCGAAAGCCTTCCCAGTTCTGGCCAAAACTGTGCGCAAAGGTTCCAAATGCATACAAGGCGACATCAGAATTTATGGGCTTCCCAGTGTTGAAGGCAAACGACTGCGTCTTGGAGTCAGGGATGCCATAACCTTTGTATACGATGCCTGCTGGAAGCTGATTGCGCGGATCGCCAGGATAATATAGCGGCGTCAGCGTCGCTGGGAGTGCCCGATTGGTAATGTCTTGCTGAGCGATCGACACCGACAGGTTGAGAAAACCGTCCGTCCCTAACTTGAAGCCATCGTTTCCATTTAGCTGGTAGTTAAAACCGTCGCCGGCGTAGTACTTGCCTACTTGCATATCCGCGCTTCCCCCTGAGTCGTGCGACTTCAAGATTATATTAATGACGCCAGCGATCGCGTCCGAACCGTACTGTGCCGCAGCGCCATCGCTCAGTACTTCGATGTGGTCGACGGCGCTCACAGGAATCATGTTTAGATCCACGGGTTCAGCGCCAGTCGCCACAACCCCCGCCACATTGACGATGGAAGTGACATGCCGTCGCTTACCGTTGATCAGGACCAACACTTGATCCGGATTCAAACCACGTAAGGTAAAAACGCGAACGATCGAACTGAGATCACCGCCCGCCTGGCTCGGAAGCGATAATGAAGGGAGAACGTTACTCAGGATTTCTTCGAGGCCAACCTTACCGGTGTGCTCAAGAGCATCCTCATTCAACAGCTGAATTGGTGAAAGGCTGTCCTCAACCGTCCTATTGGATTGTCGCGTCCCGGTAACGATGAGCGGCCCTAGGGAGGTTACCGGGGCCGTCGCGGATTGCTGCGCCTCGGCTACGGCGCACCATCCTAGCGCCAAAGCCATGGCCAATGTCGTCTTTTGAAAGCGTGTCCTCTCCATGGCAGCCCTTCTGTATAGGCGAATGGGATTTCACCATTCAACAACGGAATAGGCGCTGCGTCAACATTTTCTTTATTGGAGATCGATAGTTCCGTAATATAGAACGCTTACGATCGATCGATAGTTCCGTAATATAGAACGATCGAACAGACGAGGACGATCAGCTATGGCTCGTGATAATTCACCGATGGAGAGTATCGACAAAGCGCTGCTGGCCCTCGACTGCCTCAGCAACGCCGGGGATGGGCGTCCCCTCGGCTCGCTCGCAGCGAGTATGGGTCTGAAGAAAAACTCCCTCCATCGAACCTTGTCAGCGCTCAGATACCGGGGATACGTGATCCAAGATCCGGAGACGGGAAACTACCAACTGGGCCCAACCCTCCTCCGACTTGCCGACAATTACCTGAGCGAGAACCGGTTGCGCATGGTTTTCCATCCGATACTCAAGGACCTCTCCGCGGAGTTGAACGAGCTGTGCCATCTGGGCGTTCTCGACGGCATCGATATCGTCTGTGTGGATCGGGTCGAATCGGTACAGGCGATACGAGTGTGGACAGCTATAGGCCAGAGAAGCGCTGCGATGACCTCTGCGCTCGGGCGCGCGATCGTCGCCTACCTGCACAAGGATTTCGACACCTTCTCGGCGAGATTCTGCAATCCAATTCCACGCCGGACCGCGCATACCCATACCGATCCCTTTGACGTATGGACTGAAGTGCAGGCCACGTATCGTCGCGGGTACGCGATTGAGCATCAGGAAGGTCATGAAGGCGTGAGCTGCGTTGCCTTCCCGGTGTTGCGCAAGGAGTTTCCGATTCTGGCGATCAGTGTCACGGCTCCCTACGAGCGCATGAGCGCAGCTCGTATCAGTGAGATCGTGGCAAAGGTCAGGGAGCTGGTGACGCCGCGTTTGCCGATCGGACTGACGCTTCCTGAACGGCGAAACTCGCCGGCTCAACCTGGCAGAGTCAACGCCACGAGATCCAAAGCGAAGGCTCCCAACCAAGGAGAACCTGCGCCGTTAAAGCTCCGTTAAGGCACATTGCCTCGTCGAGCTGCGCCGCGATGCCGAAAGCGCTCAGGAGGCGGATCTTGTCCGTCGCGCGAGATCAGCTCTTGGCCATGCGACGGCGCTCGTCAATCATGTTGATCGTGCGGCGGGCGGAGGTCATCGCACCTTCCTGCCAGTTGCCGACGTGGCTGAGATAATCGCCTGCGAAATAGAATGGGCCATCGGGCTGGCCGAGAAGGGTGTATTCGGTCGTCTTGCCCAGGAGTGATTGTTCTGGCGTGTATTCCGCTGATGCGCCGAGCGAGTAAGGCACTTTGGACCATGCAATGGCCATCGGTTTGCGGAGCTCGCCACCGTGACCCGGATGCAGCCGCTCGATGACTGCACGTGTCAATTCGAACTGCTCCTGGAGCGGTTTGGCGGCCAATAACTCGCCGTCCTTGCCGCTGGCGTACGCGCCGAGAATGATGCCTTGCTGCGCGAACATGCCAGCGCTCGGATACCAGACCATGTTGGTGATGTCCTTAACCCAAGATATGCCGCCATAGATGTCATAGTCCATTTCCCAGAAGCGGCGTGACTGCCACGCAACCTTGACTGATTCGTGGTAGTGGATGTTCGCGATCGCTGTGGCGTAACTCGGCGAGAAATCCGAAGGGATCTTGGTCAGGACCGTGAGCGCGATCGTCGAAACGCAATAAGCGGCCTCGACAGCATTCGACCTGTTGGTCTTCTTGTCTCGATAGGAGATGCGAACTCCGTCACCGGCGCGGCGGATTTCCGTCACTTCACACTGGTGGCGAACGACTTTGCCGAGTCTTTTCTCGAAAGCCATCGGGATGCGATCCATTCCGCCGACGGGCTGAAACATAGTCGCCTGCTGATCGATCAGTTCCTCGAAAATCACGCCGTTCCACAAATCCGCGTCCAGCAAGACTTCGAGAGGAACTGGATCGCGTCGTACACCCACTCGATCCCCTGCACCGGGTCGAATCTTGTATCCCGAGCGCGACGAGCCCTTGTAGACCATGTCAGGCGTCAGATCTCCATATCGCTTAAGAAACGCAAACATCCGTTCCTTGTCTTGTGCAGTAAGCTCTTGATCCAACGCCCCACGATCAATCGCTTTCCCAAGCAGTTCGGAGAGTTCACCGCGGGCGTCATTGATCGCCTGCCGCATTTCGATGGGCTTGCTCCCATTTGCGGCGGGATTGAGCAACGAGGCACCGCGAGCGGTGTTTACCTCGACCTCGAGAGGAATCCCCAACTCGCGGCAATAGCCCATCACGGTTTGATGATGGCTTGGCAGGCGTGCAGGACCCGCGTTCCAGTAGAGGCCTTTGTCAAAATCGCAGGCCTGGACGGTGCCATCCGTCATTTCCAGCTTGTCCCCGCCGCGGAGGGTCCAATTGCGGCCTCCGCTCCGGTTGCGAGCCTCGAGTACGACGCAGTCGTATCCTGCCTTGTCCAGCTCGTATGCCGCCGAGAGACCGGCCACTCCGGCCCCCAAGATGACGACCTTTGTGCCGTGACGGGCGCCCCGCTCAAGAGCCAGAGGTTCAGCCACCGCGGCCGCGGGAATCAGGCCCATGGCCTGCATCGTCACATAGGCAGCACGATAACCGCCGACTGCTGCCACAGCTCGAAGAAAGTCGCGGCGTGTGCGTGTCATATCGCTCCTTTCAGACCTGGAATTTCATGAATGTCCATTGGGCCCCTGTCTTGCAACGGGACGAGCGCGTGCGGCAAAGGTCCGGCCACAGGCTAGATTCTTTGGCCACTTATCGCGCGGATGATTTCGTTGGCCTGTGTATCCAGCCCCTTGTGGATATCGATAACGATTGGAGAATCGTCTGCGTTGGGCTCCTCGAGCACTTCCAATTGGCTGTCCAACAGGCTTGGCGGACATGAAGTGGACCATACGCTTGGCCAGTCTTGCGCGCAGAAGTGCTTGTTCTCCCTTGAGATAGACTTGCCGAACATTGTTTCGTGAACCGACGACGTCGCGGTAGCGGCGTCTCAGCGCAGAACAGGTGTGGATGCCGTCTCGGCCAGCGTGACGCCAGGCATCGATCGCCTTCGAAATGTCGACGAGCGATGGCATCCAATCGTCGTCGTCGAGCGCTTGGCCGCGGGTCATCTTGGTGACATTTTGCGGTGAATGCCGGTCATCACCTTCCATGACTGACCAATGCAGGCGCTTGGCAAGCATGGCGCGACCGTCGATTTGCCGCAGCGCCATACTCCCATCAGCACCTGCACGACCGTCTTGGCCTCTGCATGCGTCGACATGGTGAGGACGGGACCGGCGGGTCAGCCGTTGGGCAACTTGCGGTTTCGGCTGGCGCACCACGCGTGATATTCCTCGAGCACGGCCGCATTCGGCGGGTACGTTCCGTCGATCGGTGCGCCCGCATTGATCCGTTCCAACAGGAACACTTCGAGCTTTTCCTCTTCGAGTGCGGCATCGGCGATCTCGTCCGCTATGTACCGGGGTATGCAAACGGCGCCGTTCGGATCGCCGACAATGATGTCGCCGGGAAACACGGCGACCCCTTGCAGGCCGATGGGCGTATCGTGATCGATCACCATGATCTTCGCGAAGGAAGAAATCGGAGCGGAGCCCGCCGCTATCACAGGAAACGGCATGCTGCCGATGAAGTGGGCGTCGGAGACTCCTGTGTCGAGCACGACCCCCGCGATGCCCTTCGTCATCAGTGACGTGGTGATGATGTCGCCCATTAGAGCGACTTGCGGATTACCGCACGTGCCGCAAACGACTACTGACCCCGGTGGCGCGGCGTCGAATGCAAGTCGGTTGCGGCTGGGGATTTCACCCTTCGAAATGGCGGCACGCAGATCCTCGCGGACGGGAATAGCGCGGATCGTCCAGGCGGCGCCACAAAACCTTGCTGCGTTGGGATTGAGCGGCCTGATTCCAACGAAAAATCGCGACTGCAAACCCTTCTTAAAAAGCTCGGCCGATAGTGTCGGTACGGCAATGGAGAGGAGCTTTGTTCTGAGCGCTTCCGGAACCGCGGTGTAGGTCGTTGATACCAGCTTGCCCAGCGGCGCAGCTTTCTCGTTCGTCATGTCACGGTCTCACGTCCTGCCTTTAGGTTGAAAGTGTAAAGACGCGGGCAAAGTTGCGCGGCATGCGGGAATTGCGATTTCGCAAGTGGCCGTGGTCTGCATGTGGCAACTGCGACAGGCCTGCGGTCTCCAATTTCAACGCCAAGCGCGAGCGAGACACCGGTTAATGCGTGCACTAGCTGGCTTGTTTCATCGAAAATATTCCATTATGATGAACAGTATATCACCATGACGGAACGATGTGCAAGCGCGAAAAATTGCCAACGGGCGTGCACGGAATGAGTACGCGGCCGCCCTAGATGAGGCGACCGCATAGGCTGCTAATGACGGAGTGATTGTCCAGTTTGGCCTGGGTGGCGAGATGACACTTCGAGTCAATACCTTAGTCGCAAAGGAGGTTTACTTGCGCCGCACCTTCCGGTCCATGAAGAGTTCCATTGCGCGGCGAACTTTATTGGCTCCTGCGGCATCGACGTCATGCCACTCTTGATCGAGGTCGTTCCCATTGAGCAGGCGCTGCGCACCTTTGAGCTCCGCCGATCGAACGAGGTCGATGAAGGCACAACTCGCGCTTTGATGATGACGCGGCCCTGCATGATCTTGCTGCTTCTGTGCTCGACAATGCTTGAGCTCACGACACCGTGCCCTGTGGTCGCGGCCGAAGGCGGGGCCGGGGTTTTTGCGGCCGCATGTTCCGCTTGCCACAATCCGAATAGGCGGCCGCTCGACAAGATGCGTATGACACGGGAGAAGTGGAAAGAGAATATCGACCGCATGATCGAACAAGACAATATCGATCCTCTGCTGACAAAGGAACAATACTCTGCACTGCTGGGATACCTTGCCAGCACCCAGGGACCGACCGCTACTCCCACTCCTGGTACCGGTACTGACCAGCTCCAAAACTAGCGAACGCTTGGATGCTCACAGTGTCGCCCCCATCGCCTGTCGCCTGGTCGACCATGTTGACGATCGTGTCGGCCTCACTCGCGGCCAAGCAAAGCGGATGCGATAAAGAGAGCGCGTCGCCCAGTAGCGGGCGGAAGATCACGCCGAGCTCGCACGCCGCCAACCGACCCGATTTGCGCCGACAACTGCTTCCTGCGTGTTGAGCTACGTCTGTCCTCGTCTACTCGGACAAGACTCGGGCAAAGGCCCGCCCGGCGCTGGCGCTGATGATCGTATCGCGCATTTCCTTGGCTTCGGTCAGCGCCTTGACAGCCTCATTAAGGGAATCGCTTACCTGAAACCGAGCGATCAAAAGCAAGTTTTTCAAGACAACGCCGAATTCCTCGGTCTTCGGTTCTCGAAACACAACCCTGGCAACTTTTATATTTACGCCAGCAGCGTTGGCGAGTATGTTTCTAAGTATTGTTTCTTGTTGAGACCATAGTGCGACTATTCTGCCCACTCTCTCAGCGATTGATCGAGGAAGCACGCGCACTTGTTTTGCCATGACAAAGCCTCCTAAAACGAAGACGGAGAAACCGCCGCGCGTTCCATTTGATGATGCGCTGAGGAAGATACTAACTGCGCCGCCGCAGCATAAGACGGCAAAGGTGAAAAAGAAAACCGGCTCTTAGGCCGGTTTTTCTATTCTGGGTCTGGGGATGGCGGTACAGAGAGCTAGAGACTTTTGGCACCGGCCTTTATCTGCTCACGGTCGCGGGACCGCATCTCGTCGCGCACTGACGAGTCCCGATAGGTAACGGTCCCCTCTGCGATCGTTCCGGAGTAACGCTGGGCCACTACCGTGTCTCGGCCGAGAGACCAGAACAATTGTGTGTTGATTGCTCGAAGTCCGGCTCTAGTCGTGATCGCAGGCGTCTCTTTCGAGGTCGGTGGTCCGTATTTTTCCTGAAGGGCGGCGGCGATATTGTCGAAGTAGTCGGATTTAAAGTTTGCCGTGAGCATGAAAAAGCGATCATGGACGAAATGTGCAGTGATATAGATTGCGGGCTGGCCGCCGAAGGTCGCTATGTTACCTAGTGGATCATTCTCCCTGCGCACGCTGCACATGCGATCTCCGAGCGTGGCGAAGCGTTCGCCCGTGGAGCTGCAATCCAAGCCAGGGTTCGCTTGCTTGAATTCGGCCTCGGT
>OCZU010001681.1_pt1 | contig 14363 bp, 13 predicted proteins | sample 1539001 | NCBI WGS metagenome assembly OCZU01 (sample SAMEA3539306, study PRJEB22396) | soil metagenome | biome: tundra; feature: field; material: soil | place: USA | collected 2010-05 | depth 0.15 m | reverse complement strand
CGCCCAATTTGAATGCTTTCGCAGAGCGGTTCGTGCGTTCAATTAAAGAGGAATGCTTGAGCCGGATGATCTTCTTCGGACCGGCGTCGCTTCAGCACGCAGTCCGCCAGTTCATGGCGCACTATCATACCGAGCGCAATCACCAGGGCCTGGAAAACCAAGTTCCACAGCCCGCATCCGTCACTGCCCTACCCCATCACCCTGTTCAACGCCGACAGCACCTCGGCGGAATGAGGCTGCGGCGAAAACGATGAGGCGCGGGTTATCGGTCTGCGCGGCCAAGCTCGGTAGGCTGAAGGGCAATAGCCAAAGCGTCATGCCAGAGCTGATGACTTTTTTCATGCTAGCTTTCCTGTGTGTAGTCGCCGCGGCACTCTCGCTTGGCGTGGCCTCCCCCGATCATCGCCGCGGAAAATGATCAGAAGGTGAAGCGTGCACCAACTGTCGGAGCAACGTTGTTGTTGTAGTTATAGGGGACGCCGGGGCCGTGAGGAATGGCGATGGCCAGACCGCTGCTGACGTCGGAATACGCAATGCCGGCATAAGCGTCGAAACGTTTGGTGAAGTGATGATCCATATAGAGTGAAACCTCGTTGAGGAAGCCCGAGCAGGAAGCGCGGAAACTGGTGGGCGGGCAGGCCGACGGAACACGGAAGTTGTTCTGCCACTGATGATAGGCGGACAAATTGATGTCGGTTTTGCTGTCGTAAGCGTATTTCACGCCTGTCCAGGCGACCTGCACGAGCTTGGGAGAATCAAGATTGTTGTCTTCGACGCCGCTCAACAGATAACCGCCCTGGGCCGAAGCGCCAACGCCCAGCGGATTCGACGGATTGAACTGCTGGATGTGTTCGTAGCCGACAAAGAACTTGAACGGGTCCCCGGTATACTTTGCAGCGAGCATAAAGGCGGTGTTGTCGGTCACGATGCCATACTCGGTGTTGTCCGTTCCGAGCACATTGCCCCCGGTGATGGGGTTTGTATTTATGCTGTTGGTGGTCGACTGATAGGGCGCCGACAGACTCTCAGGCCCCAGTAAGGGGTTCAGCACGCTGATCGCCTGGTTGTAGTGTTGGAAGACGACGTCGGCGGAGAACTTGGCGTACTCCCCGCCGAGGTCGAATCCGTAGGCGGTGTTATGCGCCGCCTCCGGCGTACAACTGGCCGCAGACCAAGTTGCAGAGGCGGAGTAGCAGCCGCCAGAACCATCGACGAACTTATACATCGCGCCGAAATGGACCGGACCATAGGCGACGCGATATTTCATGGCGTTGTCCCAACGGGTGTTCTCAGTATCGCCGCCGCCGGCCATCGTGCCGTTATACCCGATGTACGAAAAGGAGTAGGCGCCGCCGGCCGGATCGTAAGCGAGCATCGCATCGGTACCGAGCGCGCGCTGACGACCGAAGGTCAGCGTGCCGAGTGGCGTGGACGATATACCGCCATAGAATTCGTCATTGAAGGTTTGGCCCGCGCGCGCGCCGTCGCCGGTGACCGAATAGCTGCCCCTGGGTAGGCCGTTGTTCGTGGTGTTGGTGGCTGCCATGTTGGCGAGCTGGCCGGACTGCGGATTGATGCCGGTCGAGGCGTTGAACACAGCGTACCACTCGTCCAGAAACTCTACCTTGCCCCTGATGCCCAGCCCCGTCTGCGACAAGTTATTCGGCGCAATGAGGAATCGAGACTGATTTGCGTTCCGGTTGACCAGCGATTCGCCTTCATAGTTATAGGCGTTTTCCGGTAACCCGTGGCTGACCCAACCGACGCCGACGTCATACGCGCCGTACAGGGTGATGCCGTGCCAGGTCAGCGAGCAATCGGTCGCGCGGAACTCTTGGGCGCTCGCACAGGCGTCAGGGGTGGGTGGAGCAGCCGGAGCCGGTGCTTCCGCCGCGCGCGCGGCGCCCGCGATGGCGCTGATGACTACCAAAGCCAGAGCTGACTTTTGCACGGTTATTCTGCTCCCGAATGATCTTTTCACCTTCAGTTCTCTCCGTAGGCTGTACTGTCCCGAAAATCGGTCCGTATGCGGACCGATAGTGAGAACGCTCGCATCCATAATATATCCGTAATATACCTGTGTATATATCGCTAGCTATAGGCCACCGTTGCACCTCAACGAAAACATTTCAAGCATTAACCGCTCATCCGCTATTAGCGCTCCAGAGAAAGTGAATAATCGGGTGCGAAGGTATTGGGGCGTGCCACTTTCCCGGCCTGCAACGGGGACGGCGTCTGCACATGCTCTTGCGTCCGTTCACCCGTGCGCGCCGCACTAATGACCCTGTTTCGATGGAGATCGGGGAATGGATAGCGCCGCAGAGGGGCACGCTTAGTGCGGCGATTTATCATGCGGATCGAGAACGCTTCGGCCCAATCCCAGTATTCCTGGCGGACCTCCACGGGAATACCCACATCGTCGAAGGCCAGGCACAAATGGTGGAGCCAGATGTCGCGTGCTTCTTCGTCTATCGCGAACGGATAATGTCGTTTGCGCATGCAGGGCTTGCCGTGGCGCGACGTGAAGTAGTTTGGCCCACCGCAAGTCTCCACCACGTAGTCCGCTGCACGCGTTACACCCGCCATAAAGTCGCCTTCGCCTGCGGGGAACAGCCAGTGAAGCGCCGATTCGGACAGTCGCTGATGATGGCGTAGCACCAATGCCCGCAAGGCTTGCTCTCCGGCCACCTCGAAGATCCGGCGCGATGGGAATGGGACGCTCGGAGCTCCCAACTCCGGGGTGGCATCGGCCCACCGTATCTCGCTGCCGACGGTGAACGCGCCGGCACCGGACTGGCAGGCCGCCGCATGGGATTCGCGGTCAGAGATGGTCGGCGACGGACTGAAATCCAAATTCCGGTTCATCACGTGCTCCCGTAAATCTGCGAGGTACCTCGGTCGATAACGCTGGACCCCAAACAGGATCCGCGGCTCGAGCATCGCTATAGACGTGCCCATATAACGTGAGCAAGCAGAAAGCGTGCCAAAGTGGAGGCTGAGGAAATCAGGCTGACAAAATCGGGAAAACCCGGCCGAAATATTCGCGTCCGAGGCGACCGGTGTAAGAACGCACTCTGAGGTGACGAGCAGGCACCTTTGCCCATGCAGGCAGGAGCCCGCCGGGGAACCTCAGAGTTGTTACAAATCCCACAGCGTTATGTATGGAAGGCTACAACGAGGTATAAACGTTGATCCGGTACTTGGTTGACCGCTAATTGACACACAGGTCTACCGGGCCGGCAGGAACTGGCATTGGAACTCAGCCATGATCATGGTGGGCGAGCGTGTTTCACGGTCACCCGCCTAACGAGTGCTCCCGGAACCTAGACCCACCATCGGTTAGACGTTACTGTTACCGCATGCGGCGGCCGAAAATCAGTGCAAGCGGGGTCACATCGATGGCAAAGCCAAGAAAACCGGCCCTCGCGGTGCAAGGCGATCTGTGGCTGGGCCGCAAAGGCAAGTCTTTCTTAAGCGCCAATCGCATTGATCTGTTGGAAAGTGTCGATCGCCTTGGGTCGATAACGCGAGCAGCGCAGGATATAGGCCTGAGCTACAAGGCCGCATGGGATGCGGTGGATGCTATGAGCAACCTCGCGGATCGGCCCCTGATGATTCGCGCGACCGGCGGGCAGCACGGGGGCGGCAGTCAACTTACCGAGCACGGACGGGAACTCGTACGTCTCTACCGCCTGCTTCAAAGCGGATACCAGCGCCTGCTGGCACAGATGCAGGCGCAGGTGCACGACTTCGACAAGCTCAATGAACTCATAAAGGCCATCATCATGAAAACCAGCGCACGCAATCAGCTTCGTGGCACCGTCACAGCCGTGCACAAGGGCGCCGTCAATGCCGATGTCATTCTGGACATCGGAGACAGACTCGAGATATTCGCCAACATCACCAACGAGGCGGTCGAGGATCTGGGCCTGAAGCCCGGGCGCGCAGCAGTGGCGCTGATTAAGGCGAGCTTTATCCTGCTCTCGCCAGACCCGGATATCCGGATTAGCGCACGCAACCGGCTGCGCGGCACGGTGACTGAGATCATCCCGGGTGCCGTCAACTGCGAAATAAAAATGCAGTTGGCCGGTGCTCGTGTGCTGACGGCCATCGTCACCAGTGCTGCAATTAAGGAACTGGGTCTCGTGAAAGGAGCGACCCTTACGGCATTGATCAAGGCCTCGCACATTCTGATCGCCGTCAATGATTGATGCTGGGCGAGAATTGCAAGAAGATCATCGAGCGCTTCCTGCCCTCCCCTCTGCTCGTTTCCACCCTGACTGCAAGTGCGGATCGGTGAGATCCCATCGATCCGCCGTGCGACATTGGCGGCGGTCGGCAAGACCGCGCGCGTAGCGCTGGTCTGCGTGCCAATCGATAACCTATGGCAAGTACAGCACGTAAGGATAGACCGATGAAGCCTGCCGCTCTGAAGACCTGTTGCTGCGCACCGGGGTCGAATACCTCAGATGCGAAGGGCGCCACATCGGCGAGCGCACGGAGTCAAACCCTTGATCCGGTGTGCGGCATGGTCATCGATCCAGCGACTGCCAAGAACCGCACCGAGCACGGTGGCGAGATTTACTACTTCTGTTGCGGCGGTTGCAAAGCCAAATTTCTGGCGAACCCGACGCAATATCTGAAAACGCGCGCCGAACCGGCGGCGACCCTGCGGACAGCTCCCAGCGATCAGGGAACGATCTACACCTGCCCGATGCATCCGCAAATTAGGCAGAGCGCGCCCGGCAGTTGTCCGATCTGCGGTATGGCGCTCGAGCCCGAGGGAATCCCGGAGGCAGAAGGCACGAGCCCTGAGCTTAAGGATATGACCCGACGGTTGGTGATCGGCGCCGTCCTCGCAACTCCCGTTTTCGTGTTGGAGATGGGCGGTCACTTGGGCCTGCTGAAGATGGATCGGTATGTGTCCATGGCCGCGTCGATGTGGATTCAGTTCGCGCTTGCAACTCCCATCGTGCTGTGGTGCGCGCTGCCTTTCTTTGAGCGCGCGTGGACGTCGATCCTGAACCGTTCGCCCAACATGTTCACATTGATTGCCTTAGGGATTGGCGCGTCTTATTTATATAGCTTGGCAGGGACTTTTGCCCCGGGCCTTTTCCCCGCGAGCCTTCGCGAGCATGGCGGCCTCATTCCGGTCTATTACGAAGCCGCCGCGGTGATTACGGTGCTCGTCTTGCTGGGCCAGGTGCTGGAGCTGCGCGCGCGGGAGAAGACCGGCGGCGCGATTCGGGCGCTCCTCAAGTTGGCGCCGAAGACCGCGCGGCGCCTTCGGGCAGATGGCACGGACGAGGAAGTACCCCTTGACCAGATCCACGTGGGGGATCGACTGCGGGTGCGCCCCGGTGAAGCGGTGCCTGTCGACGGCTCCGTCGCGGAGGGGTCCAGTTCGGTCGATGAATCGATGGTCACCGGCGAGTCGATGCCGGTTGAAAAGGCGGCGGGCGCCAAAGTGATCGGCGGCACGATCAATGGAACGGGAGCCCTGGTGATTACAGCGGAAAAGATCGGCGCAGATACGATGTTGTCTCGCATCGTGCACATGGTCGCCGACGCGCAGCGCAGCCGCGCCCCCATTCAACGACTCGCCGACTCGGTCGCCGCCTGGTTCGTTCCCGCCGTCATAGCTTCGGCCGCGATCACGTTTGTGGCCTGGATGATCTGGGCACCCGCGCCTGCGCTGGGACTGGCGGTCGTGGCAGCCGTGTCGGTGCTCATCATTGCGTGCCCGTGCGCGCTCGGCCTCGCGACCCCAATGTCCATCATGGTCGGCGTCGGCAAAGGTGCGAGCGCCGGTGTTCTCATCAAGAATGCCGAATCGCTCGAGCGATTCGAGAAGGTCGACACCTTGGTGATCGATAAGACCGGCACGCTCACGGAGGGGAAACCCCGTGTGACGGCGATCGTGCCCGCGGCCGGCTTCGACGAGTCCACCGTCCTGTCGTTTGGCGCAAGCCTCGAAAAGTCGAGCGAACATCCGCTCGCTGCCGCCATTCTCGCAGCGGCGGCGGAACGCAAGGTAGCACTTGAAGACGTCGCGGACTTCGCCTCCGTCACGGGCAAGGGCGTGACCGGCGTCATCGGGGGTCGACGCGTCGCAGTCGGAAACGCCGCGCTGCTCAAGGATCGTGGCGTCGCCAGCGCCGATCTTGAAGCACGCGCCGATGCGCTGCGAATGGAAGGCGCCACGGCACTCTTCGTGGCGGTTGATGACAAGCCGGCAGGCATCATCGCGGTCGCCGATCCGATCAAGGCGACGACGATGGCGGCGCTCGATGCGTTACGCAGCGACGGCATCCGGATCGTGATGCTAACGGGCGACAATCGAACCACCGCGCAAGCGGTCGCCGCGAAACTCGGCATCGCCGAAGTCGAAGCCGAGGTATTGCCGGATCAGAAGAATGCGATCGTGCGGCGCCTCAAGAGCGAAGGCCGCGTGGTCGCCATGGCCGGCGATGGGGTCAATGACGCTCCGTCGCTTGCCGAGGCGGATGTCGGCATCGCGATGGGCACGGGCACCGATGTAGCCATGCAAAGTGCCGGCCTCACGCTCGTCAAAGGAGATCTCGCAGGAATCGCGCGCGGGCGGGCCTTGAGCCGCGCCACCATGGGCAACATCCGCGAGAATCTCGTGCTGGCATTCGTTTACAATGTCGTGGGCATACCGGTGGCAGCCGGCGTGTTGTATCCTGCTTTCGGACTTCTCTTGAGTCCCATTATCGCGGCGGCCGCCATGAGCTTGAGCTCGGTATCGGTGATCGGCAACGCGCTTCGTCTTCGAGCTGCAAAAATTTGAGGATGCGCTGCGCTCGGCATCAATCCGATCTTGACCCACGCCGAATCGGCCTGGCTCGCATCGCGTCAGCTCGCCCTTGCCGAGGTCTGATACTCGCCTGGGGCTTAGCGGCGGGACTTTCCGGCTGCGTCCTTGCTCCGCATGGAACCGGGGATGAGCACGCGAAGTTGAATTCTGCCTCGCCGTCCTTCGAGCCACGAATCGAGACGCGCCAATTGCCGGAATTGCCGGCCGTTGTTGGTTGGCAGGACGCGCTCAGCCGAGCGTTTCTCGCCAACGGCGAATTGGAATCGAGTTACTTCGAGTGGAAGGCGGCGTTCGCCCGGATCGACCAAGCGGCGACCTGGCCCAACAGCAATGTGGCGCTCTCATTTGGCTACCTGTTCTCTGCGGGAAACATGAAGACCTGGGACCGGACGACGATCGGGGCCGGCTTCGATCCGTCGATGAACTTATTTCTGCCGGCCAAGACCCGCGCCGCCGGCAAAGTCGCCTTGGATGCCGCCAGAGAGGCGGGGGCGAGATTTCGTATTTAAGTCGTCAGAGGTGTTTGCAATGTCTCGCAATTCTGATGCCGTTAAGCCGCCGCTCGGGAACGTCGCTTAGGGGTCGTCTTTGCTCATTGGACCCGGGATGCCGACGGATCGGCGCCGAATGGGTCAAGTCGGCCACAACCCGACATGCAACGTCGTGAACTCGACGCCACAGAGCCGCCATTGGCACCGGTGTAAATAAGCCAATATCGTATGCGCCGCTCGATCGACATCTCCGACTTCCGGCCCATCGTCCAATCCTCCGCCGGAAACTAACCCTCAAAATGGTCCGGGAAATCCAGGCGATTCACGAACCTCTCGTATCACTTTACCTCGTGTCCAGAGAATCCGGAGCTATACAAGCGCTGACAAATGGCCGAGAATTTGTTCAAGTGACGTCCACGCAGAAGCTCTCGCTATCCGTGACTCTCGCACTGACCAGTTTCAAATAGCACAAATACAATTTTTCGAAAGCACGCCTCGCCCGCGGCGAAGGAGGGACCATGGTACGACCGACACATCGACGTCTCAACGGGGCATCCGGTTTGAGTATGACGGCGATGCTCCTGTCGTTAGTCGCGAGTCTCGTCACAGCGCAGCCGGCCGAGAAGCCGGCGCCCAGCGCGTCAGCGTCCGCAGCAGCTCAATCAGCGGACGCAGCGTATCGCAAGGGGCAGGACTTCGAAAAAGAGCAAAACTACGCCGAGGCCATGCGTTGGTACCGTGTGGCCGCTGCGCAGGGAAATGCTTTGGCACAGATGAGGATCGGTGGTCTCCACGGCGACGGACACGGTGTTCCCCAGGATTATGGCGAGGCGCTGCGCTGGTTCCGCTTGGCTGCCGCTCAGGGGAATAGCGGCGCGCAGAACAATATCGGCATGTTCTACATGCAGGGGTTGGGCGTGGCGCAAGATTACGGGCAGGCATTGAGCTGGTTCCGCAAAGCAGCGGACCAGGGCCACGCAGTCGCGCAGAGAAATATCGGATTCATGTATTTCAAGGGCTTGGGTCCGGCGCCGGACCGCTCGGAGGCGATCCGCTGGTGGCGCAAGGCTGCCGCAAATGGAGACGATCAGGCAGAATTTGCGTTGAAGCAGCTGGGCGAGAATTAGAACCGGTTGCACCAGCACAACCGAGGGCTCGGGGAGGCTGACATTCCAACAGTGTACGGAACATCAACGCGTCACGCTCAGGGCGGGAGAAACTCACGCTTTGGATCAGAGAGGCTGTAGCCGAGCGAAATGACGCCTCGAAGGGACGACCTATGAGTGTGAGTGCTGACGCTCCCATCGCCTGCAATTTCTCCTTCGCCGCTCTCGCCCACCCCTGCCATCTCGGCAGCTTCACCGCGCAACCATGCACGTACACGTCCGCCGGGGTCACGACGTCCACCGCCGGCCATCGGCTCGAGCGCCCAGTGCGGACGGAGCTCGTTGTAGCGCTGACGGAACTTTTCCAGCGAGTGCCGCGCTTCCCCGGGGCTCGTGTAGAGCTTCCAGTAGACCTCCTCGGTCTTGAGCGTCTGATGGAATCGCTCCAACAGCCCGAGCTGCGTCGGGGTGCGATATTGGATGCGCACGTGCGCGTACGGTTGTCGGTATCCGCCAAATGCAGTCTCAGCCTTCGACTCAACTCATTCGCGGGGGTTCTATGAAACACAGTCATCTAGTACTGATTGGAGCATTCGTGCTAGTTGCGAGTCTGCCAACGCAGGGAGCGCCGCCGGCTGCAGAGCCAGGAAAGGCTTTACTGCTAGGCACTGACACGGCCAAGGCGCGGGTGCTTTTTCGCAAAATCGATGATGGGCCGGTACTTTGGCATTTTCGACACAGCTTAGGGACCAAGCTATCTGTGGATCCCGGCCATCACAACCTCAACGTGTTGTGCCATTTCAACTCTCCCGGAGTCATTCTGTCAGTTGTAGGCAATGTGGAAATTGATGTTGAGGCCGGGCAAATATACGACGTCGCCGGCGACCTCGCTTCAGACCAGCAGAATTGCGATGTCGTTTTTTCAAAGCATCAGTGATCTAGCGGGTGCTGTCTGACAAGCTCTTGAGCGGTCTGTGAGACGGTGGTGCTGTCGCGCCGAGTCGCTCTTCGCCAGACGTGCCGGCCTTCCGGCGACATACTCGAGGTGCCGCCGCAGACGCCCAGCAGCGGAGGGAACATCGCACAGCGCGCTCACCGCTTGGCAAGGGCTCTGGCGATCAAGCCAAGTGCCAGGAGCACCCAGAGAACGACCCAGATCCGCATCAGCCCGCTGCCGATGGCGAAGATGGCGCCGCCGCCACCCAGGAGCAGCATGACGGCGCCGGCGAGATGGGCGATGCGGCGCGGAAAAGGCGGCCGGCGCAGAAGACCGGCGCGCCAGGCGTACTTCAGATCGGCCAGCGTGAGACCGACGATGGGATCGCGCGTCGCGATGACCGTGCCATCGTCGATCCCCATCTGCCAGCGCCAGCCGAGCCCGGGATCGGTCGGGTCACGCCTTCCCTGCGCGCGATAGAAGTCGTCGAGCTCCTCGCGGCTGAGCGGCCTTCTCTCCGCCATCGCCGAGACAAGACCGCTGCCGAGAAAGAGGATGAAACCGAGTATGCCGAGCGGTATGGCGGGAAGCAGCAGCCACAGCCGGTGCGCTTCGACAAAGCGATCGACCGCGCGCATCGCGGCGGTGTCCGCGACCAGAGCCGTGAGCAAGAGTGATACGATGAGATAGGCGAGGAGCGCGAGCCCGACAAGGCCCAGGCGAAGGAAGCGTCGCGCGGCCGTTGCTAGGACGACGGACGGACGCATGCCGGCGCTCCACCAGAGCTCGCGCCAAGGGCCGCGCCGCGCGCGCTGGAGGGAAAGAACGCCGACCAGCGAGAAGACGGCTGCAAGCGCGGTCAGGATTAGCAATACGAGACCGGCGGTTTCCGCGCTGAAGCCATCGCCGGCCAGCCGACTCCGGCCGGGGTCGGCAGGCAGATAGGTGATGGCGAGCGTACTGCCAGGCGTCAGAAGCTCCCACGCGGCGACCGGGAGCGCGTAATGGCCCTCGACCGTCTCTCCCGCAGCGGTCGCGAAGTGACAGTGGGCGAGATAGCGCGTCGAGCTGTTGCGACTCGCATCGGCCTGCTCGATCGACTTTCCCGTGACTGCGCAGCTCGTGGTGGTTCCATCATGCGCGTAGCGCCAATCCTCATAGGCGATCTCGCAGAGCAGTCCGAGCAAAATGAGAGGAACGAGCAAACAGACCGCGCCGACGAGGAGGAGGACGCGACGGGTGCGCGGCGGAAGCGCGGGCGGGTCAACGGCTTGCGCCCTATCGGACGCGGTGCCGGGGCTTCGGCGATCCCTACGCGCGCTCTCCGCGGCCTCGTCCGAGGCGAGCGCGTCGCTCCCCTGCCTTCGCACACGCATCAGGACAAAGCCGCCGAGGGCGCTGAGGATGAGTCCAACCGAGGGCGCGATGAGCGCGAGGACCCATCCCGGCTCGTGGCCGGCAAGCGCGTTGATGCCCGGCGCGCCGGGAACATAGATGATGCGGACGGGCGAGCGCTCGACTAGACGATCCCAGGTGGCACGGTCGACCCCGGCCTCAGCGGTGAAGGTCTGGCCATCCGCGGTGGTGAAGCGATAGACGAGGCTATAGGACTCCGTCGGGCCGGCATTGCGGCCAGCCGCCTGGTGGGTCTCGATCTTCCTCTCGAGCACGATGCCCTCGGCAACCTGCCCCTCCTGGGAAAGCCGCTCGGCGTCGCCGTAGGCGTGGTACGTGGCATAGAGCCCCACCAGCAGAACGATGAGACCGGTGCCAAAGAAGATCCTGCCGAAGAAGGTCCAGAATTTTCGTAGCGACACGAAACCTCCGCCTAGGTCAGGCCGCGCGCCTATCGCCGCGCCGGCATCGGAGCTTCAAGAGTGCGGCAGTAGCGGCGACGACGATGCCAAGACTATAGCGCCCGGTGGATCGACAATGATACAGGCCTGCGAAGGAAGCGCGAGCTTCTGCTTACAGCGGATTCCGCTCACGTGGAGGCATATCCCGCATGCTCGAAGAAGTTGCTGCATTCTTAAGGGCTGACCTCGGCGAGGAGCGCAGCGATCGTGCGGTGGAGGCGCGGGATGGTGCGCTCGGCGGCCTTGCGCAGCAGCGCTTTGATTTTGCTGAAGGCCTCCTCGATCGGATTGAACTCAGGCGAATATTGCGGCAGGTACATTACTTTCGCGCCAACCGCTTCGATCGCTTCTTCCGGCTAGACATCGCACAGTTCAATCGCGATGGGTGGATAGGCAAGAACTGCCTCATGCGGAACAAGTGCACCTGGTACTACGGTGAATCGCCAGTCGCGAGTGCCTGGGTCGATGTGATCACGCATCGCGGCGAGAGACCGCGGGTTGTGGTCCCCGATCGTCCGCCCGCGGAATTCGTTGTCGCAAGTACGAGCGCGTCGTGAGCCGTCTGCGTGCTCTGGATGATGAGATCACCGCTGAAATGGTCGGCGCGAAGCGGACGTTCCGAGCCGCCCCTGGAGGACAGTCGTAGCTACGTGCCAATTGGCGCTACTACGCAAACGCGTGGCAGCCATGGGTGGGACAGTCCATCTCCGCCATCACCCGGTCGGCGTCGTTCAGCTTACCGCAAGCATTCCCTTGACCGAGGTCGCAATCCCATAAAAGGGTCGCCCGGTTCCTACATTTCGTTCACTCGCGCTGTTTGCTCGACATAATTCACGCCATGGCGACCTGCCGGATAACCGGCGTCCTTACTGCAATACATCCGTCGGGAGCCAATGCCGGGGGCCTTCGGCTCTTCGCCCAACCGCCGCTTTACACGATTCGAGCACTTGAAATTTTGGTTGTCGTCCCTAGTTTCACCCCGCGGGTGCCATGCCGGCACCCCAAAGAAATTGAAACAATGGTTAGATAACTCAAAAGGAGTGGCGCCATGAGTACTGTTATGCGACAGGATCCCTGAGGCGTTATGCCGCGCCTACAAGTAGAAATCAATCGTCTGTTCGGCAACACGCGAGAGAATGACAGCAGTTCTGCGACTGCTACTTGGGTACCTCCCGTGGATATCCATGAATTCGCGGACCGCTTCGAATTGTATGTTGATCTGCCAGGCATCGATCCGGCCGAAGTGGAATTGACGCTCGATGGAGGAATACTGACCCTGTCCGGTGATCGACGCGAACAAGTCATGACCAAGAATGGTGAGGATCTCCAGGGTCGTCGCATCGAGCGTGGCTTTGGACATTTTCATCGGCGCTTCGTATTGCCAGATACCGTAGACGGCGAGAAGGTCAACGCAAGCGGAAAGAATGGCGTGCTGACCGTCACGATTCCGAAGCAGGCGAAAGCGATGCCACGACGCATCCAAATCGGCGCCTGATCCAATTGATGTCCGGCTCATGGCGCGGCGAAATCCGCGCCATGGGCCAATTCGCGCCCTTCTAAAGGCAATAGTGAATATGTGCTACGTGCGCGCGGGCGGTCCTGGTGTTTTCGGTTCCGGCAACTGGGCGGAACTGCCCGACGGGCGGATCATAGGTCGCAGTAACTATAGCGGGGTATATCTCCGCGATGATGCTGACGCGAATGGCGTCCTGTGCGATTCGATTGGGAATTGCGATGTAAACTTCTCAATGTGTTACTCCGCTCAAGTCATTCAAAACGCCTGCTCGGTTCGATGAGCGGGTGCAGTTCGCACAACATCAGCCCGTCGAGGTCCACTCGGCAGATCTCGCTTGCGACACAACTCCTGCCAGGACATGCAGATTTCGATCGCCTGGCCGAGTGAGTTCATTGTAGATTCGGGATGATCGCCGCTGTTGCCCGACTCAGGTAGAGCTGCGACCCCGGGACAAAAGATTCTGATGAGATTGGCTTGCGGCAGCAGCTCATGAAGCTGCAGGCTGATCGAGTCGACGCGTTCGCGATCCGGGCTGGGGAAAGCGCTCACCAGAAAAGCGATGGCAACGCCGTCGGGGTCCGCGCCAGGCGGAAGCCCGGCATCTATCTCTGCGGTCGAGAAATGTCGGGCATCTATTCTCTCGCTGCGCAACAACCGCACGAGGAGCTCGGTCGCAAGATCATCGGCTGGTGAGCCCAAAGCCATGCAGATCACGATAGACCCCCGGGGCACGCCGAGCGGGCCCTGCCATTTGCCGGTCAGTTGCTCGCGCTGCTGACGCAGCCAGCGCCCAGCACTCACCTCCTCGAGCACCGCGCCTCGATGACGGCGTTGCGGGGATTTGAGGCCATTTCCGCTGAGTGCGGCAGCGACATCGACAATGACGCTGCGAATCTTCAGTTGCTGGTCCCTAGCAATCGCGCCCGCCTCTGCGTCGAGCCGTACCAAATGCAACGCCGGAATCATCACGCGATCGAAGTACGCCGCGAGCGAAGCATGTTTCAGAAACGTTCGCGCATCGGCGATGATCTCGTGGGGATCTCCGGACAGCGCCCGTTGGTAAAGCCGCTGCGGTAACGTCAACGGCTGTGCATTGCCCAATAGCACCTCCAGGGCACCGAGCCCCTTCATGTGCCGCCCCGCCACCAGGAGACACAAAGTGAGGGGCGTGGACAAGATCAGCCCGGCCGGACCCCACAGCCAGCTCCAGAATATCGCTCCCACGACTATCGAGAGCGGCGATAACCCCGTGGCATGACCATACAGATGTGGTTCCACCAATTGTCCCACGACGACGTCGAGCAGGATGAACACACCCAAGGTGCTCAACGCCAGTGACCATCGTGGATCGACGGCAAGGGCAAGAACGGCGGCGAAGAGCGCGGCTATTGCCACACCCACGTAGGGTACGAAGCGCATCGCCCCTGCCAGAATTCCGCAGAGCAGGGCCTGCGGGAGGCGCAGCATGCTCAAGCCCATCCAAATCGCCAGCGCGAAACCGAGGTTGACCACGAACTGCGACACAAAATATTTGGAGAGTCGCTCGCCGGCGTCGTTGAGCGCAAGAGTTGCCGAGCGTATGTCGGTCGCGCCGGCGATGCGGATGAAGCGGTCGCGCA
>OCZU010001680.1_pt1 | contig 14363 bp, 5 predicted proteins | sample 1539001 | NCBI WGS metagenome assembly OCZU01 (sample SAMEA3539306, study PRJEB22396) | soil metagenome | biome: tundra; feature: field; material: soil | place: USA | collected 2010-05 | depth 0.15 m | reverse complement strand
ATGTGGCGCGTGTCGAACTCCGACGGTCCCCACATGTTCGACGTGTTGTAGGTATCGGGAACGATGTCGCGGTAATTCGAATTGCTGTCCTGGCTCTTGGACAAGGTGTACGAAAAGCCGAAGCCGAAGCCGTTCGTAAACCGGCGGTTCCAATTGATCTGCAGCGAGTTATACGTGGAAGTGCCTACGTTCTCTTCCATCTGAATCGATGCGAATCCGGCATAGGGCCGCAGGTAATTGATATTCACGCCCGGGTTGGCCTGGAGCGCCCCGGCCTGCGCCTGGTTGATGTCGAACACCTCCGGCAATCGCAGCCCGCGGCGTCCCACATACGCCACTTCGAGCGTAGACTTGCCGAAGATCTCCCGCTGCACGGTGAAGTTATAATTCCACGCCTCGGGCGGCCGGTTGTTCCGGGCCAGCGTGGTGACGGTCAGCGGAGGCGTCGCCGCCCCGCCCAAACTCGCTCCGGGATTGTCCACCGATACGTTGGCTACCGTCACGAACGGCTGGAATGGCGAATTCGCACCCGGAAAGATATTGTCCAGCAGACCGAAGCGCGTCAAATACCGTCCGATGCCCGCGCGAATCACGGTCTTCGAGTTGAGCTGGTAAGCCACTCCCACCCGCGGCTGGAACTGGTAGTTGATTTGGCCGTAGTAGTCGGGCAGACCGTGGAACAGGCTGTTGTAGGCCGATCCGCACGCCTGCACTACGCCATGCCCGCAGCCGTTGCTGGGCCAGCCGCTGCCCGGAATCACCATACCGTCGTAGAGATTGCCGGTGCCGCCAATGACATTGCCGGTTTTGGGATCGATCTTGGGGGCCTGGCTCTTGTCGTAAAGCGCCGGATCGAAAAACACCTGGTTGCCCCACAAAGCTTTGTAGGGAACCGTGATTGTTTGGCGTATGCCGTAATTCAGGGTCAGCTTCTGGCTCGCTCTCCAGGAGTCCTGCGCGAACCATTCATACAGGTAGCCGCGATAGATCGTGTACGCGCGCTGCCCGATTTCGGTGTAGCTGTCGGCCAATCCCAGCGCCAGGTTGGCAATGCCCACGCCGGATGTCGCGCCGAGCCCCGCTCGGGCATCGGTGAACGTGAAGGTGCCGTTCTGGTTGCTGCTGCCGCCCGGCACCGTGGCGACGTTGATCTGGTCGCCATCGTTCTCACCGGACTTTTCGAAGTAGAAGCCGGCCTTGAATGTGTGGCTCTTATAAACTTTGGTCACAATGTCCCCGGCCGTGTAGATCGGGCCGGTGGAGTGCGATGGGTACGGTCCGCCCGCCAAGCTGTTGAAGTTCGGCACGGTGACGGTGGGAATCTTGCTGGGTATGTCCTTGCCCGCAGGCAGGAGGTACGGATAGTCGATGCCGAAGGAGGTGTTCGCATTGAAGCCTGCAGCGGAGGTGATCACCGGAATGTAGACATCATCCAAACTCACCGTGGCGCGCACTTCATTGATCAGCGTCGGGCTGAGGGTTCGTATCCACGCCACGGAGCCGGCCTGGTTGGGGCGGTTGAAAGCTTTGGGCGTCAGGTTGGAGCCCTGATCGAAGGGATCCAGCTCGTAGTATTGCAATGCGGTGCGCCGGAATTGGATGCGGTCCTTCTGAGTCGGCAGGATGTCGGAATTGATGGTTTCCTTCCTCTGATTCTCCGGCTGCGAGGCCTGGGAGATCCAGTTCTGGTTGCCGTTCACCAGACCGTTGGGCATCGGATACGCGTTGATAATGGCGTTGCCGTTGTGGCTCAGCCGGCTCGCCGGAATGATGTTACCCGCGAACGGTACACAACTGGCGGCGCCGGCCGAGGCGCAGGTGGTGGGATCGTAGATCACTTTCGGCGTGTTGTAAAAGATGTTGGAGCCCAGCAACTCGCTGAAATTGCCTTGCCGCATCAGAGCGGTCGGATATTGCTGCGTCTGGGTCTGCCCGTTGCGGTACCGCGACCATTCCTGGCCGACAAAAAAGAACATCTTGCCTTTGGGAATAACATGCGGAATCAGCACTGGGCCACCGATGTCGAAACCGAAATCGTTGAAGCGGAATGGCGACTGAAAATTCGTGAAGCTGCTCTGGTTGCGCGTCCAGGTGTTGGCGTTCAGGGCGGAATTCCGGAAATACTCGTAGGCGGCGCCGTGGAACTCCTGGGTGCCGCCCTTGGTCACGATGCGAATCTGTCCACCTGAGGCGCGGCCGTATTCGGCTGCGTAGTCGGCTGTCAAGATCTGGACTTCCTGGGTGGAGTCCTGATCCACCACTCCGATGCTGGTTCCGTTGGCACGTGTGCGGAGAGCGGGCGCGCCGTCGAACAGGATCTGGGTATCCTGCGAGCGGGCGCCGTTGACGGAGTAGCCTCCGCTGGTCAGGCTGAAGCTGAAATCGCCCATCGTCGAACCGCTGCGCACGCCGGGCTGCAGGGATGCCAGGAACAGCGGATCGCGTCCGTTCAGTTCCAACGAGTCGATTTGCGCCCGGTTGATGTCCTTCTCCACCGCGGCCGACTCCGTCTGCAGAATCGCCGTGGTTCCGACCACCTCCACCGTCTCGGTGGTGGCTCCAACGGTCAGCGCGGCGTCGAGCGAGAGCGCCGAATCCGCATCGAGCTTATTGTGCGTACTACTGAATTTCTTGAATCCGGCGGCCTCCGCAGTCACTGTATACAAACCCGGTTGCAGGTTCGGCACCGTATAGTAGCCGGATTCGTTGGCAACGAGCACGTGTTCTTCGCCGGTGGCTTCACTCTTCACGACGACTCTGGCCTTTGGAATCACGCCTCCGGTCGGATCTTTCACAAACCCCGAGATCGAGCCGTAGTCGGACTGAGCGAAGGCAACACCTGAGACGAGCAGGGCGGTCAGCGCGAGCAGAACCGCGCGTTTGGAACGTACTTGGTTCATGTTTGTCTCCTCAGACTGAAGTGCGAATGAACTGCTGCGGGAACATGGAGAGCCCCGTCGCATTTAGGCGGCGGATCAACCAAGCCCCGGACAAAACCCCAAAATCAGACCTTACGATAGGCATATCACAATATCGTGACAGTCTCCGTAAACTACCATCGGCAACGGCCTTGAAAGTGTGATTTCACGCACTCTTCTCTGTGGCTACTCTTCGCGCAGAACGATGGCGAGGTCCACCCACGTTGCGCGGCGGGTTTTGGAAGTCCTGGGAGGAAGATTTCCAACTCCGGGATTCAGATTTCTCAACTCCTGGATTCAGTTTTCCGGATGATACGCGCCCTCGCCACGCTATTCGTACCGCAGCGCCACCGATGGGTGGATCCGGATGGCCCGCAGCGACGGAATCAGCGACGCCACAAAAGCCACCGTCATCAACGCTCCCGCCACCAGCAGGAACACACCCGGCTCGGTCGGCTTGACTTCAAACAGCATGGCCGTCATCAGCCGCGTGAGGGCCACTGCGCCGGCAATCCCGACACCCAGGCCGATGGCCGCCAGCTTGACTCCCTGCCCGATCACCATTCCCACCACGCCCGGCCCGCCCGCTCCGAGCGCCAGCCGGATGCCGAACTCGCGCGTCCGCTGGGTCACCGTGTAGGCCAGCACTCCGTAGATGCCGATGGCGGAAAGCACCAGCGCCAGGCCCGCAAATACCAGGCAGATCGTCATCGCCCGGCGCCGGTTCCGCATCGAAGACGAAACGCGCTCGGGCATCGTCTTCACGTCGAACAGGGCTAGTTCGGGATCCGACCGCTGGAGTTCGCGCCGCAGCGAAGCGGTCAACTGGGCGTCGTTCCTGGTGGTTTTGACCACCAGGTGTATGAACCTGGGGACGTCCTGTTTGTAGGGGAAATAGATATGCCCGACGGGATTCCGTTCGGCCAAGTCGCTCACCTTCACGCTACCCACCACGCCGACGATTCGCACGATCGGCCCCTTGGGGTCGATCCCCTTCCGGATCCCCGCGCCGAGGGCGTCTCCCTTGGGCCAGTATTTCTTCGCGAGGAACTGGTCGACCACCGCAACCTGCTGGGTATCGGCGGTGTCGCCCTCGGTGAATGCCCGTCCCTGTTGAAGCGGGATCCCCATCGTCTGGAAATAGCCGGGATCCACATTGTTCCAGCCGGGCACCGGAGGATTCTCGCCGGGAGCCCGAACGTACCCATCGATCATGATCACGCTGTTGTTGTCGTTATCGCTGAACGGCAAATAGCTCGTGACTCCCGCGTGCTCCACACCAGGCACTGCCCGTACCCGGTCGAGCAGTCCTCCAACGAAACTGCGGGCACGCGCGTCATCGGCGTACCGAACCCTGGGCAGCGAGATCGCCGCCGTCACGACGTTCTGCGGCCGGAAGCCGGGATTGACGGACAGCAGCCGCGCGAAACTCAGGGTCAGCAGCCCGGAGCCGATCAACAATACAAAGGCCAGCGAGACCTGGCAGACCACCAGGGCCGACCGCGTCCACAGCGCCCCACGCTCGGTGGTGCCGGTCCGCTCAGTCGAGCGGAAGACCGCGTTCAGGTCGCGCCGGAACAGGTGGTACACCGGCACGCTCCCGAAAACCAATCCGGTGAGAATCGCGATGGCCGCGCTGAACGCGAGCGCGCCCCCGTCCATCTGGATGCTGGTTCCGCGCGGCAGGTCCCTGGTGCCCAGAATCGCGAGCAGGCGGACGCCCACAAACCCGGTGAAGATTCCGAACAGCCCTCCCAGCACGGCGAGCGTGAGGCTCTCGACCAGCAATTGGCGCGCCAGCCGCAACCGGCCCGCGCCCAGGCTGAACCGGATCGCCAGTTCCTTCATCCGGATGCTCGAGCGCACGAGCATCAGGTTGGCCACATTGACGCAGCCGATGAGGAGCACGAAAGCCACCGCCGCCTGTAAAAGATAGAGGGTCGGCCGGACGTCCCGGACCATCTCATCCTTGAGCCCCCGCACGACGGTGGCGAACCGCGCGTCGATCAGCAACTGGCGGAACTTCGGAAAGCGATCGAGGTTCTGTTGGTTCAGGCCATTGATGCGCTGTTGCGCGTAGGCCAGCGTCACGCCCGGCTTCAGCCGCGCGATCATTCCATAATTGTTGGAATGGCGCTCGTCGTCGGTGGTCTGTTGCGGAGCGAACGAGGCCGGCACCCAGATTCGGGCTTCGGACCCCGGGGAGGCGAAGGACTCCGGCATCACGCCCACCACCTGGTACGGTTGCCCGCTAAGCCGGATGTCCTTGCCGATGATGTTCCGGTCCCGCGCGAACATGTCCTTCCACAGCCCGTAACTGAGGATCGCGAACCGGTCCTTTTGGAACACGGCGTCGTCTTCGGTGAAGGCGCGGCCCAGCATCGGCGACGCGCGCAGCACCTGGAAGGCGGACGGCGTCACCGCCTGGGCCTCGATTCGCATGGGGGAGCCTTCCGAGCCCACGTCGTAGCCGGCACCCTTTACCACGGCCACGGAGTCGAAAACGTCGGCCATCTGCTTGCGATCGAAGTAGTCCGGGACCGCGTTCGAACCCCGGTCGGTGACCCCCACCCCGGGGTAGATGTTGTAGAGGGAGACCAGCCGGTCGGGCTGCGGGAACGGCAACGGCTCGAGGACCACCGCGTTCAATACCGTAAAGATGGCGGTGTTCGCGCCGATACACAACGCCAGGGTCAGCAGCGCCGTAATGCTGAACGCCTTCTCTTTCCACAGAAGCTTCAGGCCAAACCGGATATCTTGCAGCATTTGTAGACTGATACGCTGGAAAGGCGCAGATGTTCGCAGATTTTACGGCCGCCATTTGCGCCTGGAAACAAATTGCATCTGGAAGGCACCGCCAGGCTAAGCTCCCCGGCAAAAATGCCGGAGTTGCCGGCGGCCCCCCACTCCCGAAGAGCGCTCGAAGGGCTGCGTTGGAGTTATAGTATTTACTTGTCCACCTGCGTTTTCTGCTCCGCCACGCCGGAAGAGGCTTGGATCATCACCGAGGATGCGGTTGCCGTACCGCATTCGGATCCTCTGGCCAACTGCCACATAGTAGTGGCCCCACGCCGCCACGTGCTCACCTTTTACGATCTGGACGTTCAGGAGCAGCAGGTGGTCTGGGCTCTGGTCGGCGAAATCCAGAAACGGATTGTCTCTGCCTTAAAAGTCGAAGGTTTCCATATAGGCTTTGCCGACGGTACCGACGCGCACCCGATTCACGCCCATATCCACGTGGTGCCCCGCTCCCCGGGAGACTCCGTGCGACTGCCCTCCGGGATCGACTGGGTGGATTCGTAAGTCGGGAGACCCGAAAGAGCGCCGGAAGCCCTCCCGTCGGGGTGCCGCCTGGGGAGCCGTGAGAGAATCTGGAAGCGCAGGCGGCACCGCCTGCGCCACCCCGGCAACGCCACTCTACAGCGTCTTCAAAAACTCCAGCAGATCGTCCTTCTGCGCCGCCGGCAGGCCGGTCCCATATCGATGGCCGCCGTTGCCGTTTCCGGGAATCGACGTGTCTACGCGGAATCCCACTTTCGCCGCTTCCGGACCATCCGTGACAAACCCGACATTCACCGGGTCGATCACGTCATACCCCCGGTAAAACAGCTTGGGACGATCCGCCTCCGGCATCAGCAACGCCCGCAGGCTCGGCACCGAACCGTTGTGCAGGTACGGCCCGCGCAGCCAGATGCCGTCGATCGGCACTGCCGAGTAGCCGTTGGTCTTTCGATAAGCGCCGAACACGAACGGCGGCGTGGTGAACGTATGGAATTTATCCACCAGGGGAACCGTGAAAGAATCCAGCCGGTGCCGGTCCGTCCCGATCTCCGCGATGTCTTCCACCTGTCCGGTCTTGGGGCTCCCGAACGCGTGGCAACCGGCGCACGCCGACTGGTACACCACGGCGCCACGGGCGGACTTCGCCGGGTCGATGGGGAACGGGAAGGCCGGCGGCTGCAACTGCAGCAGGTAATCCGTCACGCGCTGGAAGCTGTCCGGCAGCACCGATTGAGGCGTCGCACCCACGGCCATGGCCGCCGCGTAGTTGCGCTCGTGGATCTGGTTGTTGTTGCCGTCCCAGTGCAGCCACAGGTTCTCCCGAGGCTTCTGGTTCCAGACCTGCGGCAGATCCACCGTGCCGATGGTGTTGTCGTATGGCATGTGGAAGACCACGAACTTGGTGGGGTTGAAGGTGTCGGTGCGCCCCCGGCCTTGCTGGGGGCGCACGTCCTGCCATGCATACTGGGCCTTCTGCTGGAGCAGCGCCACCTTGGTCGCGGGGATAATGAGATTCTTGTAGACCAGTCCCTCGGTCCAGGAGAATTGGTGGACCTTCTCGATGGCCGCCATGATCGTGTCCGGGTTGAACCGCGGATCCGCGGCGCTATCGTAGAGGAAGCGTTGGAAGCCTTGCAGGTCCATCGTGTGGGCCGGGCCGCCGGGAACCACTACGGGCTTGCTGTCGGGTGTCTTGCGGTAGAGCGACGTGTGGCAAAGCGAGCAATTGGCCTCCACGCATTCGTAGCCGAAGACCCGCCTGGCAAAGCCCACCGGCCTATCCATGCCGTCTTCCAGGATCAGGCCGAGCGAAGCGTAACCCCCGGCGCCGGGCAGCTTGTCGGGGAACACATCCGGCAGCGCCTTGAAAATCCAGAACGGAACCCGGCTGTCTGCGCCCAGTCCAATAGACGCGTATTTGTAGTGCTGCACGATATCGGCGTACACGATCTCCGGCTCGTGCCGGAACAGGTTGGTATACAGGACCCATCCAGCCAGCACCAGAAGAATGACCACCACCACGGTGGCGGCCTGGACGGCCCTCGACCGGCAGGCCGCTTTCACGCAGGCGCCGATGTCCGCGAAAAGCCGGCCGATGTTGGCCGGCAGCTTCTGCTCCTTCGGCAGGGCAATTTGCAGCAGGACCGCCTGCACTACGCAAAAGGCGCCGTCGGTCGCCAGGTAGGAGCCGAAAGATCCCTGACCGCTCGACACGCACCAGGCCCAGAAAATGGAAGCCAACATCCGCGACACCACCAGCAGCCACGAGTAGCCGGGGTACCGCAGCGGATCGCGTGCTGCCGGGATGTACAGGATGCTGAGCGCCAGCACCATCATGCCGTGCGCCCGATTCCACACCGTGGGAAAGCCCGGAGTCAGTCCCACGCCCACGTTGACGAAGTCCGGAGCGAACACCTGCATCGCGATGAAGAACAGGTTGAAGACAATCCCCAGCCAGACCACGCGGCTGAACCACGTGGCCGCGGTGTTGGCCTGGCCCTGCGGTTGCGCCCCCTGTGTCACTGGGCCGCCCCCTTCGAAAACGTCTCCGACCACATCGCGTGGTCTTCCGGATCGCTGTCCTGGTAGTACGACACCGTTGCCGCTGGACCATCCACATCCATCACCGCATACCCGTGTGAGTAGAATGACGGACCTTTGGCGAGGGTCACGTTCTCCAGCGGAACGTTTGGGAACTTGGGTTTGCTCGAAATCTCGGTGGTGCCCACCGGGTACGCGCCATGCCCGATGCAACGGCCCAGCACACCCTGGAACGGCTTGTAGATCACCTGGTTGTGCTCGTGCCCCCAAAACCAAACCGTCACCTTCGGCAGGATGGGGCCTACCTGCTGGTTGAGCGTCTGGTTCATAAACTGCGCGCCGATATCCTCAAACGCAGTGAAGAGCTGGTGATGGCTCAGCAGCACCGTCTGGCGGCTGCCGGCAGTCGCAATCTTGTCGTTCAGCCACTGGACCTCGGTCGCTTCCAGAAACGTCGGCTTGCCGCCCAAGGCATCCACATCGTGCAGACCCGTGTCCAGCGCCACGAACTGCCAGTCGTCGTTGCGGAGACAGAAGTAACTGGCCGGCTGCCCGAGATCCCCCAGCAGCTCATAGTAAGCGCCGCCGCCCGAGTACATGTCGTGATTCCCCGCGAGCGTGAAGGTCTTGACCTTGGTGAGGTCGATCTCGGCCTTCCAGATGTTCAGGAAGTAGTTCGCCATCTCGAACTCCGTGCCGGAATAGTAAATATCGCCGAGGTGAAGGATCAGGTCGGGATTCTTCCGTCCGATGGCAGCCAGCAGCGCCTTGGCTTCCGGCTGGCCCGTACCCCAGTCGCCGAGGATCACAATGCGGGCTTTGGAGGGCACCTTCCAATCGATGATGAAATCGTCCAGCTTCGTCCAGACCTTGTAGGGAGGCACGCCATGCTTGACCTTGTAAAACTGCACGTACTGCTCTACCGCGTCGGCATAGCGCGGGTCGCAACTGGTGAAGCTGCCGAGCCTGGCCTTCCAGGTCTGTTCCAGCGCGGTATCGCCCGCCAGGCGCGCTTTCGCAATCTCCCACCAGATGGAGGCGCAGTATTTGGCGCCATCGCCCACGCCTTGGGTGGCCCTGGGACCGCCCGCGGAAGCCGCCTCATGGGACAGCGACACGCCCTGCTCCAGGGCCGCTGCTGCCGTGGCCGCGGCCCCCACCATCGAATCGCTGAAATTGGGACGCTGTATGGCCGCTTTGTGAATACCGAAGTCCTGGGTTTGCGCGCTCTGGTGTTGGGCCACTACCTGATCGATGGCGGACTGCCAGAGCGAGAAATCCGGATGATGAATCTGCGTTAGTCTCGACATGACTCGATGCCTCCTCAGCTAAGTACACTGTTTGTGGCGCAGGCTCTCAGCCTGCCGGCTCGACACTCGTGTCGAGTCTTGTGCTCGGCCCGACAAGAAAGCGTCGAGACGAGTCTCGACGCTGCAAGCCTGAGAGGCTGCGCCACACTCTAAACGGACATTACGGCGCGCAGCAGGTCCACCATCCCGGCGCCCTGGAAATATTGGTGGCGTTTGAGATCGGTTGCGGATTTCAGGAAGATCGCCTTCACCATTTCGGGCTGGGTCCGAAACTCCTTGTGGACCGACAGGAAGGTGGCGATGGCTCCCGAGACGTGCGGCGCGGCCATGCTGGTTCCGCTCTTCGCCTCATACTGGTAGGGACCGGTGAAATTCACCGAGCAGGAAATGATCTTCTCTCCGGGAGCCACCAGGTCGGGTTTCGGGCGGCCATCCCCGGTCGGTCCTTTAGAAGAGAAGTACGAGATGCCGTACATGTGGGGCTCAGTTTTGTGCACGCTGCCCACCGCGATGGCCTCCGCGGTGTTGGCCGGATCGGTGATCGAGAGGTCGATGGAAATCGGCACCTGTTCTCCGGTCGACAACGTGGCCGTGCCGTATCCCGAATTGCCGCACGAAATCACCACGATGATGCCGGAGCGGACGGTCCGGGAAACCTCCTCACACAACGGGCTGTGCCCGCACCCATACCACTGCGGATCGAACGGGTACCCCAGGCTCATATTGACGCCGTCCACCTTGATGTCGCGGCTGCCGTCGTTTAGCTTGCGCAGGTATTCGAGTCCCAGAATGCAATTGGAGGCGCTGCCCGTCCCGTCGTCGTCCAGCACCTTCACGTTGATGATTTTCGCCATCGGCGCGACGCCCGAAGGCGGAGCGGGCAGGTCCACCGCCACCGGGTCGTCCTGATCCTCCACCAGGGTCGCGGCCTTGTATTTGCCGGTATCGGGCGCGGCCCCCGCAATGATCCCGGCCACGTGCGTTCCATGGCCGTCGACGTCCTCCAAGGTGCTGGAGTTCGAGAAATTCTTGCTGAGGTCCTTGTCCACGGTGTTGTAGGTTAGGAAATGCGGATGATCGGATTTGACTCCGGTGTCCAGCACCGCCCAGGTGATGCCGCTGCCGCGGCAGCCAAACGTGCGCCAGCAGGCGGTGGCCTTCACGGTCTCGGCCGAGTCCAGCAGGTGGGCGTGGCAGGTATCGTCCCGCCAGATCTTATCCACCACGTCCTTCAGTTTCGCCAGGGCCTCGATGTCTTCTGGCTGCAGCGCGGCGAAAATGTAGAAATCGCTTTCGCGCGCCTCGACGCCGCGCCCTTTCAAAAACTCTTTGACCTTCTCCTTCGAGTGTGCGATCCCCAGTTGCGGCGCTTCGGGCGATTCGCGCAGGCAGACGATCACGGAGATCGGATCCTTGGCGCCGGCCTTGCTCGCTTCCATGTCGCCGCGGATGGCCGGCGAGATGCGGAACGACCTCATTTCGGGGCGGTGCGGCCGGGCAGGCATCGCTATACCCCCGCGCCTTTCGCGGTGCGTGGATTGCCCTCATCCAGCGCATCCAAAACGATCGGGAACACGTCGTTCGAAGCATTCTTGCCGAAGATGCAATCGATGTGCCCGTAGCCCTGAATCACGTGGCGGGCGTACCAATCCTTGCCGTTGGTCTGGCGCAGCAAGTCATAAGTAATCTCGGTACTCTTGGGTTCGAAACACTCGTTATCCGCTCCATGGATGAACGTGATCGGTATGGCCAGCCGGTCCAGGTGCGGCAGGTAAACGTCCTCGCCCGCGAAGTTCAGCAGGTGGCCCTTGTTGGTGAGCAGTTCCAGGTGTTGGAACGTCTTCATATTGGCCACGCCGAAGGTCTCATACAGGGTCTCGTGGGTAGCTTCGTTCAACTCCCCATGATCGTAGAGCGGCGCGTACATGAAGCTGATGCGATGGCAACTGAGATTCTCACAGCGCTCTTTGAGTTGCACCGGGTAGAGCCGCAGTCCGCCATCGTACACCTTCTCCAGCAGGTCCTCCTTCGTGGATGCGAAGGCCGTCAGCGACTCCACGCCCAGGTCCTTCAGGAACGTCGGGATGTGCAGGCCGGTCTTGATGTGGGTGGCGATGGGCGCCACTACATGGGTGGCAATCTGCGAAGCCACCACGGAGCGCACGCCCTGCAGACCCGCCAGCATGGCCATGAAGAACGTGGTGGAGCCCCAGCAGTGGACCACCATCTGAACATCCGCGGCACCGGTGATTTCGCGGACCTTATCGACCGCCGCCGGATAGTCGTTCAGCGCCACATCGTCGCCGGTGGACTCGATCTCCGCCGCGGGCAGCGCGATGGAATTGCGGAAATCCAGCAACCACACGTCGTAACCGTGGGCGTAGAGATACTCCAGCATGTTGGTCTCGATGGTATCGAGCGAGAAGATCAGGCTGGACACGCCCAGCCCGTGCGATAGGATCACCGGTCCCTTAGACCCGCCTTGATAGCGCGTGAGCCGTAGTGCAACCCCATCCTTTGCCGGGAACGAATAGACCACCGGGGCGCCCACACGCAGCGCGCGCCGCTTGCGTGGCGGAGCGTCCGGATTGAAGGCGTTGGTGCGGGAGAAGATGCCGCCGTAGGTTTCAAACAGCGTGCCCGAGAAGAACGAGCCAAACTCCGCCAGGCTCTCCAGCCGCTCCTTTTCGTTGGCCGCATTGGTGACCTGCATGGTGGTCATCTGCTTGGCGAAATCGGCCGGCTCGATGTGCAGAATGCCCTTGCCCAGCTCCGCTCCGGCGCTGCTGCCCTCCCACAAGGCGATGTAGAGCGTGCTGGTGTCATGCCAGATATCCAGGACCGAGTCGTCGCGGACCACCTTGAATCCGTCGAAGTACCACGTCTTTCCCTCTTCGGAAACCAGCGTCATGCGGTAGCGCATGTTCCGCGTTTCCACTTGATCGGGATTAATCACGAACAGGTTGAAGATGCCGTCGGTGACCGTGAGCGGCGTGGGAGAAAGCGCGGGCGCCAGAACTGTCCCGGACATGCGCGCGTCGTGGCCGGGCTCCTTCACCATCAGGTTGACGTCGTCGCCGCGAATGGTGAGCGTGAACTGGAAGCTGTTGGCGGCTTCCTTGCCAAAGCTTGCGCCGGTCTCAAAATCGGCCGCCCCCTGCGCCCAGAAGCCCTTCATGGTCTCCGTGAATTCCACTCCGACAGCGGTGATCACCGGCGCTTTGGGCCGCGAAACCGCCTTGTAGTCGATTGTCCAGCCGCGGTCCGCCGCAATGAGAGCGCAGGTGCGCTCCGCCACCGCGGAGATGGTGAGCGACGGATTGACGCCCAGAGGCACGGGCAGCACCGCGCCATCATCCACGTATAGGCCTTCGTAAACCGTCGCGCCGTTCTGGCCGGCAAACACCTGGCCCTTGTGATTCACCACGCCTTGCCCGGCGCTCTCCCCCATGATGCAGCCGCCCAGCGGGTGCACACTCACCAGCGACTTGGTCTGCAGCGAATGCCAGGTGGGATTGGGCGCATACACGCCTCCCAACGGCTTCGTGGCCCTCTTCAAGTTGTCGTTGGCTTTAACAAAAATCTCTTCGCTGCCCACCCCGGGCCACGAGATCCGCAAGCGGTCGTCCTCCAGTTTCATGACTCCGGCGCCACTGTCGTGAGTCATGATCAGGTAGGTCTGCGTATTGCGAATGGCGCCCACGTACGGCCCGCCGATGAGGCTCTCGAGGGCCCGCGTCTTCTCCTGGATCGCCTCCCAGACACCGGCCGGCTTATTGCCTCCCAAGTCGGCCGCGGCGCCCAGCCCCAAGGGCAGCAGCGCGCCGATCGCGCCCGGAATCGAACCCTCCTCGATCACCATGCCCTGGTTGAGCTCGGGCTGCTCCCGCAGATCGATCACGCTGGTGATGCAGGGCCCCACTTTCTCGCGTCCCTTGGGATTGTGCGCGCCGAAACCAGTGCCGTTGATCTCCGTGTCGGTGTTGTAGCCGAACCCCAGAACGTCGCCGTTGCCCGTGAAATGCGTCCCCAGTTTCGACGACAGCGGCAGTCCCCGTTCGGCCGACCGCAGCAGGATCTCGGTGGACCCCAGCGTACCCGCGCCCAGGATGACGATGTCGGCGTCCACGAACAAGTCGGGAGCGCCAAACTTCTCGCGGCCCACGCCCAGCGGCTGATAAAACACCCGCCAGCCGTTGCCGTTCCGCGCCACGGACCGCACTCCCACTTCGGTGAAGATCTCCGCGCCGAAGTTGACCGAGTCGGGCAGGTAGTTCATCAGGGTCGTATTCTTGGCGTGGAAGTTGCAGCCCGACACGCAATCGCCGCAGCCGATGCACGCGGTTTGAGGCACCCCGAAGGGGTTCACGCCGTCTTTGGGTTTTTCAAACGTGACGTAAATCGGCGTGCGGTACCACTTGGCGTCCATCGATTCGGCCGAGAGCTTGAGGGCCTCCAGCTTGGCCAGGGGTCCAAACGACTCCGGCACGGGCTGGGGGCTCAAGACATCGATGGCGTGCTGGTAGCTCTCTTCCACCAAGGCCGAATCCTCGCGAAATCCCGCGGGCCATGCCGGGTCCTCGAACACGCGCGCCTCCGCGCGGAGGCCCACGTTGGCATTGATCAGGGACGTGCCGCCGAGGCCGCAGCCGAGCAGGACGTTGATATCGGGATTGACCCGAAAATCGAACAGTCCGGTACGCGAACCGATATGCTCTTCCGGGATATCGGTTTGAAACTCCGCCGCCGCCGATTCGAGCGTGTTGGGGTATTCCCCCGGCTGGATCTCCTTGCCGCGTTCCAGGACGCACAC
>OCZU010001679.1_pt1 | contig 14370 bp, 11 predicted proteins | sample 1539001 | NCBI WGS metagenome assembly OCZU01 (sample SAMEA3539306, study PRJEB22396) | soil metagenome | biome: tundra; feature: field; material: soil | place: USA | collected 2010-05 | depth 0.15 m | reverse complement strand
GATCTTGGCCGGCACCGACCCGGACCGCGCGCTGCGCCTCGCCCGGTCGATCACGGTCGAGTGGCGTGTGGCGAGCGCGCTGTGCGTCGTCGCGGAGGCGCTGGCCGCCGCCGACCCGGACCGCGCCGCCCGGCTCCTCGACGACGCGGAACGCCTCGCTCGGTCATTGACCACGGAGGATGAGTCTAATAGGCGTTGGAAGGCGAGCGCGCTGGCCGCCATCGCGAGAGCGGTGGCCGCCACGGACCCGGACCGCGCCGCCCGGCTCCTCAGCGACGCGGAACGCGTCGCCCGGTCGATCACGGACGAGTCCGGGAAGGCGCGGGCGCTGCTTGACGTCGCGGGGGTGGTGGCCGTTATCGATCCTGACGGCGCCGAACGCGTCGCCTGGTCGATTGTCGTGTCAATCACTGATGACCAGGGAAGTTTCGATTGGGGCGAGTCGTGGAAGGCGGAAGCGCTGGCAGCCATCGCGAGGGCGGTGGCGGCCACGGACCCGGGCCGCGCCGCCCGGCTCCTCGACGACGTGGAGCGCCTCGCCCGGTCGATCATGGCCACTTACCCGCGTTGCGTTCTCGCGAAGGCGGTGGCCGCCACCGACCCGGACTGCGCGCTGCGCCTCGCCCGGTCGATCACGGACGACGAGGAGGACGAGGCGGGGGCGCTGGTCGTCATCGCGAGGGCGGTGGCGGCCACGGACGCGGGCCGCGCCGCCCGGCTCCTCGAGGATGCGGAACGCCTCGCCCAGTCGATGACCGACTATCCCCCGGGCCGGGCACGCGCACTCGTGGACATCGCGAAAGCTTGGGGTGAGGGCTGGTGAGCTCTGCTGGCACTGCCATCCTCTGCCCCTGGCTGCAGATGCCTCAGGGCATGGGCGACGTGATCCGTTGGCCTCCCACCGCAAACCGCCGAAGAAGAGTGTTACCAGGCGCTTCACCCCTCATCACCTCCGCAGTCGCGGCTGCGGAGATGATGGCAGGCCGACCCAGACGATCACGCTCGCGGGACCACGCAGCCCGGGGGGCTGAGGCGGAGCCTCGCTGGGCGAAAGGCCTGGCGCTGGCGGGCCTTCAGCCTTGCGGCGCTTCCGGCGCGCCGTTACGATCGGCGCACTATGAGCATGCTTCCCGGCGGTCCGATCGCCAGCCGTCCTCTCCACTTCATCTGGATCCTCGACAGTTCCGGTTCGATGGCGGGCGAGAAGATACAGTCACTCAATTTCGCCATCCGCGAGGCGATCCCCGCGATGCAGGATACTGCGGGCGCGAACCCCAATGCCCAGGTGCTCGTCCGGGTGGTCACCTTCTCTGACGGCGCCCGCTGGCATCTGAGCACCCCGACCCCGGTGGCTGACTTCAGGTGGTCTGATATCTCGGCCGGGGGGGTTACCGACATGGGGAAGGCGTTCCTGCTGGTGGCCGACCAGCTGAGAATCCCGCCGATGACGGACCGGGCGCTTCCCCCGGTCCTGGTGATGATCAGTGATGGGCAGCCGACCGACGATTTCGGGTCCGGCCTGAAGGCGCTCATGGCCGAGCCCTGGGGGAAGAGAGCTGTCCGGATGGCGATCGCGGTCGGCCAGGACGCCGATCATGATGTGCTGATCAAGTTCATGGGCTCAGCCGAGCTCAAGCCGCTGCAGGCAGACAACGCGCCTACGCTTGTCAAGTACATCAGGTGGCTGTCGACAGCGGTGCTGCAGGCCGCTTCGTCGCCGGCCAGCCGGGCGGCGGACGCCGATGCTGGCGGCGGCAATGTCCCCATTCCGGTGGCGCCCCCGGCAGACTCATCGGCTGCGGACGTCTGGTAGGTGCCGGGGCGGAGCGGCGATCTCCGGAAACGCGAGGAATGACCGAATGTCGCTCCCCCACTCGCCGGCCGGCCCGTGGCGGGTTATCGGGTGCTCAGTCCGCGGTGCTTCGCATGTCCGGGCTGCTCTTGAGAATCAGGACGCGATCGGGTGGATCCCCGCGGACGGCACCGGCACCCGCGTAGTCCTGTCCGTGGCTGATGGCCACGGGAGCCCGAAAAGCTTCCGGAGCGCCATTGGTGCGCAGCTGGCGATCGAGGTCTCCCATGGCCTGGCTGCGGAGCTGCTGTCCGCCGCGCCGGCTCACCCAGGGCTGTCCCTGGTGAAGGACAGGCTGGAGCATGAGGTTCCGAGGCGCGTCGTCCGGGAGTGGCGTGCCCGGGTAGATGACCATCTATCCCGGTCGCCCTTTGCCGACGAGGAGCTCGCCCTGGTACAGGAGCGGGACGGGCAGCAGAGCCGGGAACTGGTGGAGAAGGATCCGCACCTCGCCTACGGCTCGACCCTTGTGACTGCGGTTGCCATGGAATCCTTCATGGCGTTCTGGCAGATAGGGGACGGTGACGTGCTGACCGTATCGGCAGCCGGCGGCGTCGGCCGGCCCCTGCCCGGAGACGAGCTGCTGATGGGCAACGAGACGACCTCACTGTGCTCGGCTGATGCCTGGCGGCTGTTCCGGGTGGCCGTCTTCGGGACACCTGCTCCCTTGATCCTGGTCTCGACTGACGGGTTCTCGAATTCGTTCCAAGACGATGAGGGCTTGTTCAGGTTCGGCTCCGACGTTCTCCGGATGGTGATCACGGACGGGATCGGGTCAGTCAACGGCAGGCTTGATGCATGGCTCCGCGAGATGACGCAGACGGGCAGCGGCGACGACATATCGCTGGGCGTCATCTGCCGGCCCGGCGCACTTCCGGTGTCCCCGCCGGAATCGCCGGAGACAGCAAACAGCGCCGAGCCCCAGCCCCGCGAAAGCCTGGCGAGCAGCCCCGCGCCTGGCATGGCAGCAACTGCCGCAGACGAATCAGGCAACGGTGGCGCCCGGGGAGAATCGCCTCCTCCGCCGGATCACGCGGACACTCACCCGGGGTTCCCTGCCCGCGTGGAGCCAGAGTCGTGACGGAGCATTCCCGCGTCGTCGTGGTCGTTGCTCGCTGCTCACGCCAGCCGGGGAAGGCCTTCGGTATCAGGTGCGAGCGGTCCGAGGGCACGTCCTGGAGCGGGACCTGGGCCTTCGCGCTGCGGGAGTCCGCCGCCGAGCGCGAGGGATACAGCCAGAGCATCGAGGGCTCGCTGTCGATGGATGCCGCTTACCCGGGCTGCCCCTCCTGCATGCGCGGCGGGCTCGCCGTCTGCGGATCTTGCGGCGGAGCATCATGCTGGGGCGGCGAACTGGGAGAGCACCCCTGCCCATGGTGCGGAACGAGGTCGCGTGTTGAAGGCGAGATCACTCGCCTCAGGGCTGGCGGCGACCGATAAGCAGCCAGGCCGCCCGGCAAGCGCGCCGCGAGCGTCGGGAACGGCTGTCAATCGGAGCATCCGGCGAGATACGCTCATCTCCGACCTCGGCAGCCCTTCGAGTCCGAGATCTCCTGATCACCCAACCTGGGGGTGTGGGCCCATGATGTCCGGGATACTCTCGCCCGGCCAGGAGGTCCGCACGTCCTCTTCCGCCATCCCCTGCCGCGTCGAGCGCCTCCTCGGCGCGGGAGGCCAGGGGGAGGTGTACCAGGCCAGCGTTCAAGGGTCCGCCCTTGCCCTGAAGTGGTACTACGCTCACACCGCGACCGAGGCTCAGCGAGCCACGCTGCGCGCGCTCATCGACGCCGGGGCACCCGACGCCCGGTTCCTGTGGCCGGTAGAACTGGTAACCAGGCCCTCGACGCCAGGGTTCGGGTACCTGATGGCTCTGCGCGAGCCCCGGTATAAGGGAATCGCCGACCTGCTAGTGCGCCGCGTCACGCCCTCGTTCCGGAGCCTGGCGACGGCTGGTGCCCACCTGGCCGAGGGGTTCCTCCAGCTGCACGCCAAGGGCCTGTGCTACCGGGACATCTCCCACGGCAACGTGTTCTTCGACCCGGACTCCGGCGACGTGCTCATCTGCGACAACGACAACGTGGGCCTCGACCGCAAGCCGGCGGGGATCCTGGGGACGCCTCGTTTCATGGCCCCCGAGGTGGTCCGGGGCGAGGCCCTGCCCTCCACTCAGACGGACCTGTTCTCGCTGGCGGTGCTGCTGTTCCTCATCCTGGTGAACCACCACCCCCTGGAAGGGCGGAAGGAAGCAGACATCCACTGCTTCGACCTCCCGGCGATGACCCGGCTCTACGGCACCGAGCCGGTGTTCATCTTCGACCCGGCCGACCCATCCAACAAGCCCATCCCCGGATATCACGACAACGCCCTCGCCTTCTGGCCCATCTACCCGGCCTTCCTGAAAAACCTGTTCACCAGGTCGTTCACCGAAGGGATTAGGGACCCTGACCAGGGCAGAATCCGCGAGTCAACATGGCGCACCGCAATGAGCCGGCTCCGCGACTCCATTCTCTACTGCGGCTGCGGGGCGGAGAACTTCTACGACACCGACTCGTTCCAGGCCGCAGGCGGGACTCCCGGCCCGTGCTGGAAGTGCCGCCGGCCACTCCAACTCCCGCCGCGCATCCGGATCGGCAAGGCGGTAGTAATGCTCAACCACGACTCAAAGCTATTCCGGCATCACCTGGAAGAGAGCGCGCCCGTTGACTTCACCACGCCCCTCGCAGAAGTAACACGGCACCCGGCAGACCCCACCCTATGGGGGCTGAAAAACCTCACCAGCGGACGCTGGACAGCTACCGCCTCCGACGGCACCGTCCGCGACGTTGAGCCAGCGAAAAGCCTGCCCCTCGCCGTCGGCACCCGAGTTCACTTCGGCAACACGGAGGGACAGATCCGGCTGTGAGACCCGGCCGCGACCTGGTGCGGCGGGTTCTCCTGGACCCGCCATAAGTGACTGGACCGACCATGAATGACGCTGTCGGCACTCAGCTGCGCCAGATCGTGGAGAGGTACGGGCCGGAGGTCTGCGAGGACATGCGCCGCATCGAGGCCCTGCTCCGGGATCTCTCAGGTGAGCACCGGCGGGAGGTCGCCGTGCTCGTCGGAGCGGTCAGGGAAGGAGTCCCCGCCGAGCTGCTGGCCTCCAGGAACAGCGCGCTCCCCGCGATGCTGGGGGAACGGCTCGCACGCAAGCTCCAGGACAACCTGGGGATGGCGGACGATGCCGCGCGCTGGGCAGTAAGCACGTGGGCGTTGGCTCTGGATGTCACCGCGCTCGCGCTCCCTGTCCCGGCAAGCGGCAGGCAGCCACCTCAGCAGGCGGCTGACGGCCCTGCGGCGGCGCAAGCGCGGACTCGGATCGCCGGTCTGCTGGGCGAGGCGATATCCGCCGCGCTGCAGTCCGAGGGAGCGCAGGCGTTGTATCTGACCAGGGTCGCGAGGGCGCTGGCCGCGACTGACCCGGACCGCGCCGCCCGGCTGCTCGACGACGCCGAACGCCTCACCCGTCCGGACCACTCCCCAACCATACTCTTGAGCGATAGGGCGGTGCTGGCCCAGACCGACCCGGACCGCGCCGAACGCATCGCCCGCTCGACCGCAGGCAAGTTGTCGAAGGCGAGGGCGCTGGCCGCCGTGGCGAAGGCGCTGGCCGCCACCGACCCGAACCGCGCCAGACGGCTTCTCGACGACGCGGCGCGCCTCGCCCGGATAGTCACCGACCAGTCGGAGAAGGCCTATGCGCTGACGGAAATCGCGGAAGCCTGGAGTCAGGACTGGTGATTCGCTGGTGAAGATGAGGGGATAAAGAATTCGAAAGCTAGCTATGGGCTGGGCGGTAACCGAGTGCCGGTCCGGGTAGCGGTCCACCGACATCGGGTTGACCGGGTAGACCTTGCGGCCGGTGGTGCTCACGCAGGCGGCGCGGGTTCTCGCACACCTCTAGCCCGTAGCTCTCCACGATCTGGTGCAGCTGCGTGGCGACTGCATCGTTCATGGCAAGGCCCGGAGCTGAGGATGCGTCACTGAAGACCGGGGCAGCCTGTACCCCTGCAATTGCCCTGACGGTGACGGCAAGGTATGACCACGGGCGGGACAGCAGGACAGTGACCGGAGGCCCATGGCGAGTCGCAAGCTTCCGGAGGCTTCGGCCGCGCCCAGTCGCTGCTGGCGTCTCACAGCCCGATCTCTCCCGTCCGCCTTACCGTGAACTCGGGTGCCGACGGCGAAGGGCAGGCTTTTCGCTGGCTCAACCTCTCGGAGGGTGCCGTTGGGCTGCCGGAGCTGCACCCGGGATATCATCGCGCGCTGCCGAGGGAACTCCTGCGGGAGCGGGCCTGCTCAGGAGGCTGCCCCGGCCGCCGGAGGATGAGCCGGCGGAAGCTGGGCCAGCACCACCTGCTGGACGACCAGCAGGTTCAGCCGCTCCCGTCGCAGAACGACGGGATGCCCGCAGCCTTTACCTATAGAAGCGCCTGCTAGCTGCCGAACGCGTCTCGCCCGGTTTCCGGAGTGCACGGTGGTGCCCGGGCCAGACGACCTGAGGGCTTCCAGGCCCGGCCTGCTGCCCGCCAGGGGCGGGCGGACCCAGGCATCACCTCCTGCGCCGGCAGGGCCGCATGCGACGCGGATATCCCCCGTTCGAAGCCTCCTGCCGTCGGCATGTGGGATTCATTCCGGCCGTTTGTGCGGGTCTGAAGGACCCCAGGATGTAGGCCAGCGATCCATGTTCTCACCGGCTTGGGGGCGCGCAGAATGTCCAGATCTGATGGCCAGGATCGTGATCGGTATCGAGATGATGCCCGCACCGATCGGCGGATATTTGCGCGCAGCTAGTGGCCCAGAGCATGTCGATGGTCGGTAGCGGTGCCTGCGATCCAACGACCTGGCTTGCATGATTATGCATGACTGCTCAGCGAAGACAACGTCCGCAATTGCCGCTTGTCGCGCGTAGCCTTGCAGATCCGGCTGGCCGGATCGCAGCCGGGCGGTCCGGGTCACGGTGCACCGGAGTTGAGGTTGCTGCTGGCCTCCTGCATCGTTGTCGGGCACTATGACCAAGGTGACGGACAGCAGGTGGCTGGCGGGCTATGAGACCGCATGCGGAGCGCTGGGCACCGAACGCGTTGCAGGGTCTTCACCGAAGACGCAGGCCACGCCACCTGGCGACGTGGGGCAGTGAGTCTAATGAGGCCGGGTCGTCAGCCCTCCGAGGCGAGCTCCGCCAGTTGCGCCCGCGCGGCCGCGACCAGCTCGGCATTGGTATTGGCGTGCCCCGCAAGCCCCCAGCCCCCTTCGGGCGCTTCGGTCAGCAGCACCCAGGTCCGTTGTGCGAGTGACGGGTCTCCCGCTGCCGCTGCGACCAGGTCCGTCAGCTGGCGTACGACGGCGAGCTGCTTGTCGCGGTCCAGCGCTGCCGCGTTCGTGAGCACCTGTACCCGGACGTAGCTGCTGTCACCATCGACGTTGGACAGGGAGTCAGCGGGCTGCTCGTGGACAAAGGCCGCGGTGTTCTGGCGGAACATCGGGATGTCGGGCACCTGCTCGATCGTCATCAGCGTGCGGGCGAGGTCGCGCGCGAGCTGGTGCCTATCGGCGAAGGTCCCGCTGGCTGCGTACACGTCAATCATGGGCATGGGGCGCCTCCCGAGGAGCGTCACTACTATGTAGGTAGGCCTACATAGTAACGAGAACTATGATGCTCTGCATAGAGCTTCGATCATTTCTTCAGGCTGAAGGAGGGCGCAGGCCATGGCCGGTGAGGTGCGGGCGCGCATGGTCGACGGCGCGATCGCGCTGCTGGCCAGCCGCGGGCTCGAAGGCACCTCCTTTTCCGAGGTCCTGGAGCTGACCGGAGCCCCGCGCGGCTCGATCTATCACCACTTCCCCGGCGGCAAGGACGAACTCGTCAGCGCAGCGGTCGACGGCGCCCTGCGCCGGGCGCTGGACTTGATGGAACCCAAGGCCGGGGCCTCCGCGGTCGAGGTCACCGAGTTCTTCCTCGCGGCGTGGCGGGCGACCCTGACCAGCTCGGACTTCAGCGCGGGCTGCGCGCTGGTGGCGGTAGCCGTTGCCACCGAGTCGCCTGCGCTGCGCCGCCAGACCGCGGCTGCATTCATCACCTGGCGAGATCAGCTCGCCCGGCTGCTCGAGCAAGGCGGCCTCGGCCGGGTCGCCGCTGAGCAGCACGCGGCCCTCCTGCTCGCCGGGAGCGAGGGCGCGGTCGTCATCAGCCGCGCAGTCGGTGACCTCAGTGCGTTTGACAGCGCCGCGGCGGTGCTGGTCGAAGGCGTCCGGCGCGAACTGGCGCACGGCACACCCACCGGAGGGTGACCAGAAGTCGGCCGCGCGCTCCCCCGGGGCCAGCCCCCAAATGCCCTGGAGATCTGGACGGTGTTCCCCGCTAGTTCCAGGCGTTACGAATCTGGGCGACCAGGCCGGCTGACGCCGCGAGGATGATCGCGACGCCATATCCGAGCACGGTCGCCAGGAGCCCGGCGGGCGCGACGAGCAGGCCGGCGATGATGGCCGTCACGCCGAAGCTGAGGTAGGCGATGATATAGACGGCGGCGAACAGGCCGGCACGCTGGTGCATTTCCGCCAGGGGGGTGATCGCTCGCAGCGCGCCGGAGAATGACGCGCCGAACCCGGCACCGCCTGTGCCCCGCATCCGCGAGCAGCGCAACCAGCCACGCCCCAAGATCGTCAGCAACAAACACCACGCCAGCAGTCTCCCAGCCCGTCAACCGATCCGACGATTTCTCGCTGCCTTCTACCGGAACGTCGAGTGCAGTGCATCATCAACCGCCGCAGATGCGCCTGCTCCAGTGACAAGGCGCGGCCCGCGTGATGCCCTCCGAAAGCTGGCGCCTGAGCCGACCGGCAGTGTTCAAGCGCCGAGCTTGGTCATCTACTGGAGATGCCGTTCCCTGCCGGTGTCGGACGCTAGATGCCGCCCAGTGAGGCCCGATCCTGCTGCCATCGCGCTGCCACAAAGATCAAGGCCCGACCACCGTCTCTGGCGATCAGGCCTCTGACCTGCACTTCCTGGTAGCGGGGGCAGGATTTGAACCTGCGACCTCTGGGTTATGAGCCCAGCGGCACTGTTCAACACAACCCGGTACCTCCCGCCCCTGCCCGGCATCCTCCCGCAGCGGGCGGCACGCTCAGTCACGCGGTCAGCGCGCCACCGCTGTCGCGGGCGTCATCGCCGTCGCAGGCGTCACGGCAGAATTCAATGTTTGCACGGCAGTGATCCTGGCAGCGCATTGATTGCGCCTATGACAGCACGTTCGGACGAGTTCCCCGGGCGACCGCAACCCAATCCGGTCATCGGCCCGTACTGTCCCGCGTGGCCTTGGCCCCGAGGACGACCTGCGCCTGCTTCATGCTGGCGGCCGCAGCACGTGCCCGGGACACGCGACCGGAGCCAGGCTGTGCGATTGGCACGCCGATCGCACGGAGACGTCAGCGTCACCGTCCGCCCGGTGCACAGAGCTAAGGTCAGCAGGGCAGCGGATGTCATCCTGCTTCCGCTTCTGCCGATGAGCGGACGTTCCTGGGCACCGCTAAGCTATTCCATCCCGGATTGCTCCCAGGGGGTAGCTGCTGTCGTGTCTCCCGCACTGACATCACTGAATTCGTAATAGTCTGGAATGGCCGCCAGATCAATGTTTGTCGGGTCCGTATCTTGAGCATCGCCGGACCACGATCTTGTCTCGAACGGGTTGTGAGATTCGATGGCCTGCAGCCGCTCTTTTAGATCGGCAGCGATGTTGGCGGCAATGAAGTACGCATTTGCGGTCGTGAGGTGTGGCGAACTTGTCAGAGTTTGCACGACTTCAGGCCAGACGGCAGCCAGTTTCTCCCGCTTGAGCGCGACAGTGGATTGGGGAAGTTTCATGATTCCTTCGAGTTGTTCTTGTAGCTCGGTCATGCCCGGCAGGCCGGGCCAGTCGTCTCGGACCTCACGCCGCTCCACTTCGACCACGACGTAGTCGTGATCCTGGTAAGGCGTCGCCCCAAACGGGTCCGGGCCTTTCACCAGGTGGCCGTCGCGGAGCCACAGCCGGGAGAAATCAATCTGGGCCAACTCGGCGCCCAATCCGACATGGAAGCCGGTCCGGAGCAGGTTACCCGGGTAGAAGGTGTCACAGACACCAAGCCGCAGCGTTGTTTTGTCGAGCCCGAGAAGCTTGTCAACACCGTCGGTGACGACCTTGGCGATATTGCCGACTGGGATCGCCGACCCAGCCAGCGCGGTCAGGGCGCTCACGGTGGCGACAAGCGCCTGAGCCGCGTCGTCGCCGGGGACGGCGTACAGCCCCGCGACAAGCGAAACGTCTCCGCCGCGGTACGGCGTTGGACCTATCAGGCGCGCGTTCACAGTAACCACACGATCGAGTCCCGCGTTGCTTAGCTGCTGCAGTTGGAGTGGGGCGGCCAGGCCATGCTCTTGGCCTGTCTCGGTCGCGCCCCAGGCGTGCACAACAGGGTAGAACTTGCGCCACAACGTCCGGCTTCGAGCCAGGTAGACCTCGCTGAGACGGATGATGAAGTAGCTTTTGTTGGCGTCGATTTCGGTCCCCGACGTGGGTCCGACGATGTTGTCATCGTCGAGTCGCTGCCATGCGAGGTGCTTCCCGCGTTCACGGAAGACTCTCAAGACGTCCATGGTTCCTCAGTCCCTATGACGGCGCTGGGTTACGTGGTCTCGGCTTGGGCGGTCTCGGCTTGCGAGGGCTTGGCCAGCGCGGAGATTTTGGCTGGGAGCAGATACTGGATCTGGAGATTGAACGGCGAATTGGGGTCGAGGCGGGACGCCGCCTGCTCCAGCGGACTCGCCCGATTCAGTCGGCGCCAAACAGCTGGAAACAGGCGTGCAAGCCACAACAAGAGCCAATTGTCCGGCCCGGCGGCCGATGCGCGGTGGCGGTCCATCTGGACCGCTTCCCGTACGCTTCGCGCCAGGACGGGCATCTCCACCGTCCCGGACGAATCGGCGGCGCGGGGAGCCTGTGGGATGTGCTCCAGTCCGGCGATAATTCGGGCATCGGGCAGTTCGGGGAAGTAACGTAGAAGGTTCTCAGCTACCAACTGTCGCCTCGGTAGCATTCGCTCCGGATCTGCCGAGCGCCTTGCCTCGTCAGCCAAAGCGTAATAAGCCATGCAGCCCAGGATCGGATCGGTCCACTTGGCATTCAGAACACCATTCAGAAGTTCGTCCCGGTCGCCAGTGCCCAGGTCGTACAATTCTCCCCCCTTGTAGAGCTGCTGGCCTAGCTGAAGCTCTCGGATCAGTCGACCGTAAGGGATATCCAACACTGGCTCGCGGTAGATACGACCAGGGAGACGCAAGATGTGCTGACCGATCTCGGAACTGCCATCTGAGCGCAGGACAGCCGTCATTACTGTCGCCCGGTTGGGCAGGCTAGCTGATGCGATCGTGAGCTGGCCTATAAAGGGCGATGTAAGTATGACGGAAAACGGGCGGGGCGGCGCCGCTGTCAGCCCGGTCAGCATTACTCCCGCAGATGTGCCGTGCGAGCGGACTGTTCGCAAAGGTATCTGCTCGGCTGTCCCGTCTACGATCTCCGCTGCGATCATTTCGCCGACGTCCTGTGTTGCTACGGGCCATGTCGCGCCCTCGATCGCGACGATCAGTGACAGCGGCCGGTCACCGAACTCTTCCGGAGATCGGGATTCGATGATGCCGGTGAATTGGCTGAAAAGCTCGCCGGACTGGTCGAATGGCTTGATGCCTATGACGGCCAGCATGGTGGGCAGGATGTTTGCCTGGAGCGGTCCCATACTCTCTGAGATGATCACGCTCCGCCCCGGTCCCTGCCAGCCGATCGTGTCTTCGACCAGTGGGGAGACCGCCGCCGACGCGTCGACCTCCGCAACTTGGCCTGGCTCGAGTTCGATGATGGTCTGACTGAACACCTCGTTACCCATCCGGAAGCGGACCTGGTAGGCGCCAGGTCGCAGTGGGCCCCGCCAGGGAAGCTTCTTGGCGACCAGGCTGGTGTACGGAGGATCCAGGCCCTGCACGTCAGCGACGGCGAGACGTTCCTGGGCGGTCAACGTCAAGGCGGCCTCCGCACGCGTGGGCAGCGGTTGGCCGGGTGGGCCCCGGAATTCTTCCTTGTGACCGGGCAAGCTGCGGGCTGTGCCGGGTCCTGGCTCAATCGGGCGATCCGGCCAGGCGCCAGTCGGCGGGCCTACGCGTACTACTACGTCAGATCGCTCTCGTACGTCGATGATCTCCGGATCCGAAGTGACGAGCGTTCCAGCAGATTTGTGCTGTGCTCGAACGCGGTAGCGGTCCGGCGGGACCTGCACCGCCTCCGAACTGAGATGCGGCGGCCATGTCGGCTCGTGAAGCCTGTTCCCCCGCAGCATGAGCCAGACCTCGGTATTGACGGCTGCCTGCGTCGGCTCGATCTGAACGGTCAGGTCAAGCTGCCCCGGATTTTCCACCTGGAGAAGGACGCACCCTTCGGCTCCCCCTGGATCAAGCCACGGCGTCATGTAATCCCGCTGCCACAACGGCTTGCCGACCAGGCCTTTCAGGACCATAGACCGTACATATCTATGAACCGAATTGGGCGTCACCACGCGCGACTGAAGCTCGTCGGACCAGTCCAAAGACGAAGGATCGCCGCCCAAGGCCTGCACCAGATGGCGGGACATGACTCCGGCACCGTCCTTGGTGCCCGCGGCCCGTCCTCTCGGCGGCACAGCCCACAGGATCGCCTGTGCTCGCTGGCGACCATCCTGCGGCTCTGCGCTCCAGCTGATCCTGGGCAGGTTCGGCGGATCCTTATCGAAGACGAGATCCCTGCAGGCGTCGATTATGAAGAACTGCTCCCGTGGCCCGGCGAACTGAAAGTACTGGACAAGTTCGATGACGTCGATCAGCTTGTCCGCGTCAACCTCCAGGTCACGGACATTACTGGGGACGACCGCGGTGTGCATCACCCCCCGGGCCGCATCCGCTGGAGCGAGGAGGCCATGCCCAGCGAAGTAGAAATACAGCTGGTCGTACGTATCGCCGGATTTGTAAACGGCGTACAGCGCGTCACGGATCGCGTCACGGGTCGGCCCGCGCGACTTCGAGGTCAGCAGCGTGACGTCGCGTTCGGCGAGTGATCCCAGCCTGATTAGCGCATCCCTGACCGCGTTTGCATCATTCACGGCGCTGGTGAGGGGTTGCTGCTTGTAGGCGTCAATGCCAACGATCACCGCCACTGCGCGCGTCATGTTTCCCCCCCCAATCCAACCCAACAACCCTGTATCTATCCTGGGTAAAAGACTCCCGCTACTTCACAAGTACGTCAACCCGGTCACGGACTGTAAAAGCTGAGGCTAGACTCGCAATGTCGATCTGAGGGCCTGGTGAAGGCCTTTCACCTGCGGTATACCGTCTCTACGCTAGTAGCCTCGACGCCAAGCCTCCATCCGCTTCGGCCGCGTCTGGTGAGACCCGGTCCGTCTTGACAGCTCGTCTGAACCGGAGGTTCTGGAGGCCGTCCGCGTATCCGGGGCAGGCTGCTGTCGGTACGTCGGTAGATACTGCCCGGCATGGCGAGCTTCGAGGACCAGGACCTGACTGATGCCGAGTTCCGCGAGTGCGATTTGACCCGCGCTCGTCTGATCGGGGTGGTGATGCAGGACGCCGTCATCGACGGGCTGGTCAGCAACCTGGTGGTCAACGGAGTCGAAGTAACGTCGTACGTCGAAGCCGAGCTTGACCGGCGGCATCCAGTGCGGCTGCTGATCCGCTCGGCCGATCCGGCCGACCTGCGGCAAGCTTTCCGGCAGCTGCGGACCGGCTGGGCGGCGACGGTCGAGCGGCTCCGCAGGATGCCCAGGGGTTGCGAGCACCAGCGCGTCGGCGGCGAGTGGTCGGCGGTAGAGACCCTGCGCCATCTGGTGTTCGTGCACGACTCGTGGTTCCGGCGCTGCTGCCTGGGGTCGACCGAACCGTTCACCGCGATCGGGCTGGTGCCCGAGTACGTCCCGAATCAGGAGGAGCAGGGCCTGGATCAAGCGGCGGCCCCGAGCCTCGACGAGGTGCTGGCCGTGCGCGACGTGCAAGGCACCGAGCTAGAGCGCTGGCTGTCGAGCGTGACGGCGGCTCAGCTGTCGGCGCCCGCACCAGTGCCGGCGGGCCAAGGCTGGCCACCGTACGCTCGGGGCAAGTCTGTGCTCGAGTGCGTCCACGTGGTGCTGGACGAGGAGTGGGCGCACCACGGTTTCTGCGTGCGCGACCTCGATCTACTCCCCGGGTGACCCTCACCAAGCGTGTTGTGACGGAGGACGAAGCAGCACGCGCTCGCCGAGCCCCATGCGCTGCGCCACAGCCGGATGATCGCGCCGTACTGCTGGCCCCACTCGGCGGCCAGCTCAGGCTGAGCAGGACCGCTATCGTGCTTCCAGCGCCCATCGGAGCGAACTACCTCAGCGATGGGGAACGCTGGGGTCCAACCGAGACAGCACCGGCCCGCCGTAGCGGG
>OCZU010001678.1_pt1 | contig 14370 bp, 2 predicted proteins | sample 1539001 | NCBI WGS metagenome assembly OCZU01 (sample SAMEA3539306, study PRJEB22396) | soil metagenome | biome: tundra; feature: field; material: soil | place: USA | collected 2010-05 | depth 0.15 m | reverse complement strand
ACCCCACCGGCCAGCACCATGTCAGACTCTCCCGCTCGCAGACTCTGACAGGCCAGGTGGATCGCCACACCTGAGGTGGAGCAGTACGTCTGCACCGAAAAACTTGGCCCTTTCAGATTCAGCTTGTATGAAATTTTGGTGGCCAGCGAATCTTTGTCGTTTCCCAGATGTGTCTCAAATTTATTAAGACCCGACCATAGTTCCCGGTCAGCGTGCAGGTTGAGCAAATACGAACTTAAGTTTGAGCCTGCAACCACACCGATTGCGCCGGGATACCTCATGGGGTCATATCCGGCATCTTCCAGCGCCTGCCAGGCGGTCTCCAGCATCAACCGGTGCTGCGGATCCATGAGTTCGGCATCGCGCGGGCTAAATCCGAACAAGGCAGCATCGAATTCGTCTATGCCGTTTATGATCGGTCTAGCTCTGACATAGTCCGGATTGCGGAAGGCAGCAGGATCGACGCCCGATTCCAGAAGTTCGTCGTCGCTGAAGTAAGTCAGCGACTCGACCCCGTTCCGCACATTCTGCCAGAGCTCTGCAACGCTATCCGCCCCCGGAAACCGCCCCGCCATCCCGATAATCGCAATCTCGTTATTACCTTTTTCCTCCTTTACCCGCCGACGACGCTCTGCAACCTCCTCGAACGAGGAGCTTTCCTGCTTGCCCTTGACTGGGCAAACCATCTTGGCCATCTCACTGACGGTTGGAGCTTCGAAAATAGCAATGGGTGAGAGATGAACATCAAACTCCCTCTGTAACTCAGCAATCACCTGCAGGGCCACCAGCGAGTTGCCGCCCATCTCAAAGTAGTTGTCGTGCAGCCCCACCTTCTCGATACCCAGAACATCCTGCAAGACCCGCGCGACTCTTTCTTCCGACTCGTTGTTGGCCGGCTTATAGGCCGTCGAAAGATTCGGCCGGGAATAATAAGAAGCCGCGCCCCCTCTCTTCGCCACCTTCTTTTCGCGCAGATCCTTGCGGTAAATCCATTGATCAAGCCGGCTCTGGAGATCAGCAGTCGAGTTGAGGAGGTAGTTGGCTGTAGTTGAGCCCAGCACCCTCCGGAATGCTTCCGCCCCTTCTTGGGGCCACATGACGAAGTCTGCAATGGTGGTTTCCAGGCCTTTGTACTTTTGGTCCCGGCTCCCCTTCTCCTTATTTTTATCTTTTTGCGCTTTCCAAGTGTCCCAGTTCACCGCAATCCAGCGTGTTCCTGCCGCCTTGTTTCTCTGGTCCGCAAAACTATCCAGAAACGCATTGCCCGCCGCGTAGGCCGACAGCGTTATCCCTCCCAGAATCACGGAAATGGAAGAAAATAACAGGCAGAAATCTACATCCCGCTCCCGCAAAAGCCGCTCCAGAACCATCGTCCCGTGGACCTTCGCTTTGAAATGCTCTTCGCAGTCTTTGAGTGAGATCTCCTGAATGACCCGGTGGGCCCGCGAGGCGGTCAGACCTGCCGCATGAACCACTCCGTTAAGCGTTCCGAAGCGATCATCAATGGTGGCAAACACCTCTCGCATGCCAATCTCATCCGCGACGTCAGCGGTCAGTACGATGACATGACCTCCTTTTTCTTCGATCACCTGGATTCTGCGTATCTTCGCGCTCACGTCATCCCGCTCATCATGCGAGGCAAGCCACTGCTGCCACTCTAGCTTCGGAGGGAATGCTTGTCGCGTTGTCAGAACGACTTTGGCGCCAAAATTCTGAGCCATCATTTCTGCCAGTACAAATCCAACAATTCCCAGACCGCCAGTGATGAGGTAGACCCCGCCCTGCCGCAAGACTTCTTTGTCTGGGGCAACCTCCTCCAAGCGAACGGGAGAGAAAGATTGGACCAACCGTCGGCCGTTGCGATAGCAGATCGCTACGTCGAGACAATCGGAAGTGATCTCGGAGAAAAGATTGTTCAGCAATAGCTCTTGGTCTGCTGGGTGTTGCGCCCGAAGTAATACATCAATGCTTCGGCATGTCACGTTCGGGTATTCTTGAGGAATGATTCTGCACGGTCCCAGCAGCGTCGCTTTTCCCGGAGACAAGTCTTCAGCGGCATCCGCTGCGTACAGTTGGTTCGCTACGATGTCGAGTTTGAGCGCGCCGGTGATGCGGTTCTCGCCCAGCGCCTTGGCCACTGACAGCAGGCTGTAGAATCCTGTTTTTTGCAGCTCGTCGAAACTCTGCTCGGCCTCTCCAGTGACACTCCACAAATGAACGATGTGTTCTATCGCCGTGCCTGAATCACGCAAACCTCTGACCACCATTTTGTAGTGCGACGGGTTTGCTGGATTGATGACGTATCGACCCGGGGCCGTCTTGGCGAATTCTGCTCCTGCATGGACCGTAGTTACATCATGCTTGACCGCCTTCAGGCGCTCTACGAGATGGGCGCCTATTCCGCACGAATCAAGGAAGACAAGCCAGTGTGAACTCTTGTTGTCTGGGTCCGGACTTATCGGCAGCTTGCTAAGCGTGACTTCAGACCACACCGATGCATAGAACCAATCCGCAATGTCCGACTTCTTGTTGGCACTACTTTGCTTTTTCTTCGCGTGGGTAATCTCAATCGAAGAACCTTGGTGTTCAAGGGGATCGGTAGGCAGCAGACTCTTCTTCGGTTGCAGTCGGACTCGGTTGGCGATCCGGTATAACTCCTGAGAAAACATACGCAGAAACAATGTTCGCGCCGTGACGACGAAAAAATGATCGCCGGGGAAAAGCCTACGGACGAATTTGTTCGTGGTGTGATTCCTCCAGGCATCGAGAGATTCACGATTTGCCTCGGAATCCTTTAAACCGCCAAACGCAATCAGATCGCAATCCAGCGGAGGCTCCTCAACGTATGTATATTTCTCATGCATGGCAAGATCCGCCCGCAGAAATGGCATCGTTGACTTCGTCACGGCTGCATCTTCGAGCACCTCCCTGGGCGTGCCATGAAGTGCTTTGAGTGCTTGGACAAACTCCGCGTCCGGCAGATCGTGGATGTGCTGCCGCGGAATCTGGAGATGCGGAGCGGCCCGTGCGGAAACAACCAAAACCTCCGGGAGCGCTCTGTAGTCACGGCGAAGTTTACGTGCGAGCTCGAACGCTAGGATCGCCCCCAGGCCGTGCCCGAAGAAGGCGAACGGCTTGTCGAGATGGGGAATAATCGCGAGTGTCAAAGCATCCACCGCACAAACAAGATCCGACAATGGAGGTTCTTTCACTCTCTGCTCTCGGCCGGGGAGTTGCACTGAGCAGACCTCCAGGGTAGCGGGGAGACCATCTGGCCACGCCCCAAAACTCTGGGCACCTCCGCCGGCAAATGGAAAGCAGAAAAGCCGCAGAGAGGCTTCCGGGTTTGGTCTTGGGTACATGAGCCAGTGATTCGCTTTGGCGATCTCTGCTTTCATTCTCATCTCCATGGATCTGGATTAAGCGAAACAGACGGCTACTCCAGAAACGTTGTATCTATTCGTCTCGTCATTGCTCATTCCGGTTCTTTTCCATCTCTCGCTAGAGAATTGGCTCACTTCACTAAGGCTTCTGAACCATTGATCTGCGCGGTTTGCTCTTTCTTCGGATCCCACCTTCTTAATGCGGAGGAGTTTTTGTACGCACGGTCATCGTGTGAGCCCGAAACGCGCCTGCGCGCGGAGCTAATGCCGTAACTAGTAAGGTCTGCGCAGTTCATCGCCAGCTTGCACACATCGTCGCAACGGTTGGGAATACAGCTCTCAGCCACGAACAAGTACAACCAGCTTCATAATCAGCTTCACCGAGAGTTTGGTTCGCATCCAGCTTTAGGCAGGGCATTGGCCTAGACAACAACCCCTAAAGGGACCCCACAAGGCATTGCTCTAGGAAAGAAGCTAACTGTTGACCAGCAAGTTGCCTAAAAGCGGTATGGAAATAGACAATGCTACCGATCGCAGTAGCAGAAACATTGCCCAACTGACGTGGAGACTTGCTGGAAGAATGTGCCGATGCACCCAGACAATATGAACAGCACTCTCATTCTTGTCTCATTCATCTGTGTTTTGCATAGGACCGGTGACCTGCCTCGAATGGAGGTCTCTACAGTCAGCTCGCCTCCGCACTCAAGGCGGCCGGAATACACGGTACACGCTCTTCAATAAAGTCTATCTTGCCGTTATCGAGTTTTACGATGCGATCCGCCATGAAGTAATAGCGATCGTCGTGGCTAATAACAATGACAGTCTTGCCTTTTGCTTTTAACTCTGGCAAAAGCTGGTCGTAGAAGACTTTCTTGAATACGGGATCCTGATCCGCTGCCCATTCGTCGAACAGATAGATCGGACGATCTTCAAGAAAGGCGGTCAGTAAAGCAAGACGTTTGCGCTGCCCTTGCGATAGCTTGGTAGTGGAGAGAACCCCACCTTTAACTTGAACTTTATGATCAAGCCGCAGATGGACCAGGTAGTCAAAGGCGCGCTCATCCAGGTCTTGCGCGGCGGTTTCCAATCCAAGGAGGCTTTCAAAGAGGAAGAAATCGGAGAACACCACTGCGAAGTGCTGGCTATACCATTCGCGCAGATCGTCCGATATTGTCTCACCGTCGAACACGATCTTGCCCGAGTCGGGAACATAAAGCCCGACGAGTAGCTTTGCGAGGGTGGTCTTTCCGCTGCCATTCCCTCCGACCAGAAATATCATTTCACCGGCAGTCACCGTAAGACTAAGACCGCCGAGTTCAAATTCCCGTTCGTCCTGCTCCCGGTAGTACTTGTGAGTGACATTCACAAGTTCGAACTGCTTGAAGGATGTCTTGGGCTGGCGGTCGGATGTCGGTAAATTGCCCTGCTTGAGTGCCGACTTATGCCGCTTACCGACGGCTGCCATGGCATTCCCTATTTGCTCCAGGGACAGGCCCAGACTGCGGATGTGATCCATAGCATGCCTTCCCTCCTGGTAAGTCGGGACATTGTCCTGAAGCCGATCCAATGGCGTTTTTAGATACATCAGCGAAATTATGTAGCCGAAAATGACGTGAGAGCTATACGCGCCCAGTTTTGGCAAAGTATAAAGAACGATGCCGAGCAATGTGAGAAACATGACTACCCCCCAGGCTCGGGCCCAGGCGAAAAGGCAGTCGCCCTCAAACCGCAAGCGCCTGTAAGCGGACAGGTTGCTGGTCAATGGACCCGAAAAAAAAGCTCCACGCCGAGCAAGGTGCAATTTAAGTTCTTTTAAACCATCTGTGATCGAACGGAAGTTCCCGATCATCTCCTCCCAGTATTCACGCGCCTTCGCATACTTTTTTTCCGCTTTGAACTCGGGTATCTTTGAGGTAACTACCGCCAGCATTACGGCGACTATGAAAATAATAAACATCCCCCAATTCAGCCAGATCATGTACGCGAATGCGGCCAGAAGTACAGAGCCATCCACAAACGTGATCGGAATGGTCTGAAGAACTCGGGAAATGTCGTCAATATCATTAGCAAGCGCCACCAGCACTTTATGTGGGCCCGCATTTTCGATAGTGCGCAGTGGACTCGACACGATCAAGCGTGATAGCGCCAGGCGCAGATTAAAGAGTGACCATTGGGAAAGGTGAGACATGACGGTCCGGCTAGCGAAGTTGGTCAGCAGAACGACCACCACGAGAATGCTGAAGCTCCATATCGAATTCCATTTGGAGGGCGGTCCGCTTAGGCGGGAATTGATAACGGCCATGAGCATCGCTGCACTAACTCCAGACACGGCTCCTACGGCAATCGCAACGGCCAGATACCGAAAAGAGTACTTTGTAAAAAACAGGATCAGTTTCATATTAGTTAACTCCTAGTGGCTCCGACTAAGGCAACATTGATGCGCTCGACTGACGAGTGTGGTCTACAGAAAGAATTACAGACCGAATGAATGTGCATTCGGTGATTTTAGGGGGTTGGAGCAGTTGCGTGCCCGGCGGCACTTGTTTCAATGTGCTGTATCTAAGCTTCCGCGATTCCCGCTTCTCGTCACTTGAAAAGGCCGCGCTCGTTGCCTATCAGCCAGATTCGATTTGGTCTTCCTCGCCGAGAAGGGCCTTTGTCTCTTGACTTGAAAGCGCTTCAACTGCCGCTAACATTTGTTCTAGGTTCCGGTCGGTGGCAGCCGATACTGTTTCTCCATAGAAAGGGAGCGAATTTGTGGCTTTGTTTTGAAGTCCTCCCGCGAGCATTGGCTCGTCTCGCAGCCCACGTAAGGAAATAATTCGAGGTCTCTCGCTTGAGCCCACCTGAATCAACTCTTCCACGCCAATTGACATTTCAGCAATCGTGGGCAGCTCGAATAGGCGACGTAATCGCATATCTATATGAAAGGTGTCGCTGATGCGGGACACTACCTGGGTGGCCAGCAGCGAGTGTCCCCCCATCTCAAAAAAGTTCTCGTGGACGCCGATTCGATCTATCCTTAGGATCGCGCCCCAAATGGACATCACAATTTCTTCGGTTGCTGTGCGTGGTCCGACTAGCTCTCCCTTGAAATCGGCACGACTTCGGTCTGGTTTCGGCAGTGCGTGCCGGTCTATCTTCCCATTCGAGTTCAAGGGTAGTTTCTTGATAAAAACAAAGGCCGAGGGCAGCGTGTACTCTGGCAACGTAGGCTTCAGGAAATTGCGCAGTTCGCTCGCTGTTATGTCTGTCCCTTCCCGCAATACTATGTAGGCGACCAGTTGCTTCGTGCCAGGATCGTCTTCCCGAGCTAAGAGCACCACATCTTTGACCGCCTCATTCTTCGCGAGCGCACCTTCGATTTCCCCGGGTTCAATTCGATAGCCTCTGATCTTGAACTGATGATCGGTGCGGCCACGATACTCAAGGCTGCCATTCGACAAGAAGCGAGCCAAATCACCGGTTTTGTACAGGCGAGCCCCAGATTGGTCACTGAAAGGATCAGGCACGAACTTCGCTGCCGTGAGGTCGGGCCGGTTGAGATAGCCTCGAGCCAGCACCGTGCCCCCTATATACAACTCCCCGGGAACTCCAACTGGGGCAGGTCGCATGGAGCGGTCCAACACATAGATCTTACTATTCTCAACCGGCCAGCCAATTGGGACCTCTCTTCCAGCAGACCCCTCTACGGCGACGCCCGGCAGTTCACACCTAGTCACCGCAATCGTACCCTCGGTGGGTCCATAGGTATTCACCAAGGCCAAGCTGTTTGCCAGGAATTTCTGCCAGACTACGAATTTCTCAGGCAAGACCCTTTCTCCTCCGATAATGATCAAGCGCAGGGTTGGTGGCATTTCTTCCATTTCGAGACGCGAAATAATCTCGTGCCAATAAGCGGTTGGCAGATCTAGCACCGTGAGCCTCATCTGCCGGCAGTTCGACAGAAACACGGCTACGGAATCCAGCATCTGATCGGGGCGCAGCACCAGCGTTGCTCCTTGAGCCAGGCAGGGGTAAATCTCTTCCAAGCTGGTATCAAAGCCTGCGGAAGCAAACTGCAGGACTCGATCACCCTCAACCAACCGAAAGTCTCTAATGGCGGTTAGCGCATAGTTCACTAGCGCCTTCTGCCTAATCATGACGCCCTTGGGGATGCCTGTGGACCCCGAGGTATAGAGCACGCATACCAGGCTTTCCCCACACGCTTGACCAGTAAAGTTCTTTCCGCTCTCAGCGGCGATCTCCTCGAACATGGTATCGACGCAAACGGTAGAAGCCGAATGCTCCGGCAAGCTCGCCAGCAGATGCTGCCGAGTCAAAAGAACCTTCACCTGAACGTCTTCCATCATCAAGGCCAGCCGCTTTTGAGGGTAGGAGGGATCCAGAGGCACATACGTTGCCCCCGCTTTGAGCGTGCCCAGCATGGCCAACAGCATCTCTAAAGAACGCTCCAAGAAGATGCCCACCATTGCCTCCGGCCCGGCGCCAAGTTTTTGAAGAAAACGGCCCCATTGGTTCGCGCGAGAGTTTAATTCCGCATAGCTCAGAGACTTTCCATCAAATTCAACGGCAATAGTTTCTGGGCTGCGCTCCGCGCGAGCTTCAAATAGGTGTTGGATACACGGCCCTTCAGAGAATTCCTCCTTCCGCCCACTCCGATCTTCCAGCAGCTCACGCCGCTCCGCTTCTGTCATCAAAAGCAATTCGGAGATCCTTTGTTCTGGCCTTGCCACCGCCGACTGCATCAACGTCTGTAATCGTTCCACTAGACTCGCGATCGTCGTATGGTCGAACAAATCGGTGTTGTACTCCGTTATCCCGTGAAAACTTTGCTTCTCTTCGACCACAACAAAGGACAAATCGAATTTGGAAGTCCCATTGTTGCGACCGGCCTTAAAGGGTTCTCCCATGTCGTCCGGCAAATTAGCTTTTGTAGCTCCAACGTTCGCTTCTCCCTCACCCCACAATCCCTTCGAACTCCTGGTTATGGCAGGACTGTTAAGCAGGACGAACATGGTTTGGAAAAGAGGACTCCCACTGAGGTTCCGATTGGGATGTAAGCGCTGCAGCAATGCCTCGTAAGGAACCTCCTGGTGCGCATGTGCTCCGAGGCACACTTCCCGAACTTGCCTTAGGAATTCACGAAAGGTCGGATCGCCGGACAAATTGGTACGAAGTACCAGAGTATTGAGCAGAAATCCTATTAAGTGCGTTGTCTCGGGCTGGTTGCGGTCGGCGATAGGTGATCCGATAATGATGTCTTCCTGGCCCGTATAACGGGACAGCAATGCGCTATAGGCGGCAATAAACGTCATGAACGGCGTGACACCTTCGCGGTCGCTCAACGCCTTGATAGCCCGTGAAAGCGAGCGCGAAATCGTGAACTTCCCTTCCGCGCCTCTGGAGGATTGACCTCGCGGCCGGTCGGTTGGCAGATCCAGCGTCGGGAGATCACCCTTGAGTTGGTCGGCCCAATAGTCGACGTAAGACTCCAATACTCTGCCTTGCAACCATCCTCGCTGCCACACCACAAAATCCGCATATTGAATCGGCAGTTCAGGTAAGGGTGACGGCAAGCGCTGCGAGAAGGCCGTGTAAAGGGTATCTAATTCCTGATCGAAGAGTTTCCGCGACCAGTCATCCATGATGATGTGGTGGATCGAGAACAACAATCGATGGTGGGAGTCCTGAAATCTTACCAGCTTCGCCCTTAACAAAGGGCCTTTCCTAAGATCAAACGGCGCCCTTGCCTCTTCGACTTCCAACCGGTTCGCCTCCTTTGCACGCTCCGGAGGCGGGAGTCCGCTCAGATCAATGACCGGCAAAGGAAACGGCGAAGGCGGCGCAATAATCTGGACCGCAATGCCTTCGACGCCTTGAAAAGTAGTGCGCAATATCTCGTGCCGTCTGACTACCTCAGTGAAAGCACGCTGCAGCGCTTCGACATCCAGAGGTTTCCGGAACTCGTTTGAACCATAGAGGTTGTAGATTGGAACGCCCGGATCGAGCTCATCGAGAAACCACAACCGTTCCTGTGAAAAAGACAAGGGTGGCGGCCGATCACGCGGTGCCGGACCGATTGGCGGCATCTCAGCGCGGGAGTGATCCGTGAACTGGGTGAGAAACTGCATGACTTCCGACTTGCGTGCCGTCAACTCCGTTTGCAATTCGGGAGTCATCGCTCGCTCTGGCGCCCGGAACCGCAGCTTCTCGCCCTCGATCCAGATTCTGATGTCCTTGCTCCGGAGTTGGGACAGAAGCTCAAGGGTGGTCATCAGAATTCCCCTTCCACAATGACCTGCCCATCCAGCGATTCAACCACCGCCAGGCCCAAAGCAGGATCTGTCCAACTCAACGCCGCGATCATTTCTGATTGGCTTGCAATGGTGGGCATTTCAAATATGCTGCGAAGAGAGAGAGATACCTTGAATTCCTTACGAATCCGCGAGAAGAGCTGCGTCGCAAGCAACGAGTGCCCGCCCAACTCGAAGAAACTATCCTGAATGCCGATCTGGTCAACGCCGAGCAACTCCTGCCAGATTTCCGCTATCTTCCGTTCACGGTCATTAGTGGGGGCCACGTAGGAGCTTCCCAGAATAGGTCTAGGATAAAGCGCTTGAGAGCCCCGCAAATTCTTGGCTTCCTTAAGAATATTGGAGACGGTATGATTTTTGCTGCCTTCAATGTGCATCTGAAGGTCCTGCGTCGAGACCACGACCTGCGGCAACCCGTACTCCAGTGCCCGGCTCATCGCGTCCATGCCTTCCTCAAATGCGATGCCGTTCAGCTTGCGGTTTTCACGAAGCATCTCCCGAAGCTCCGGATCGAATCCCTCCAGCCCCACCTCCCAGGCATTCCATCGCCATTCGCCCCAGTTAATGGAAATCACGGGACGTTGAGGAGAGGTCTGCGCCTGGGCATAAGCATCCATGTAGGCATTGCCGGAGCAGTATTCCAGCTGCCCGGGGCCGCCGCCGGTCACAGAGGTCATGGAGGAAATCAGCAACAAGAAATCGATCGGAACGTCTTTGAGGATTTCGTCGAGAACCACTACTCCTGCTACCTTTGGAGCCAGCATGCCGCGCGCCGCCTCCAGAGTTCTAAGTTGCATAAGACCAATTCCGAGCACCCCGGCCGCATGGAATACTCCGTTCAGTTGTCCAAAACGCTCCAGAGTCTGCCGGAGAACAGACTGCATTTGACCAAGGGCAGCGACATCGGCGCTCAATGCAAGTACTTCCGATCCCATCTCTTCAATCGCGCGAATTTGCCATATCTTTTCTACGGCCTCTTTTTGATTGGTCTTCAGCAATTCATCTGCGCCAAGCTGGAGCAACTCGTCCCATTGCTCTCTCGGAGGCAGTTCCGAACGCCCGACCAGTACCAGCTTTGCCGCCACATTCCGCGCTAAGTGTCCCGCAATCGCCAAGCCCACTCCGCCCAGCCCGCCAGTCACCAGGTAAACTCCGCCCGGACGCAGTTTGGTTGACTCTTCCGCCAGCGACTCCAGCCGTAACGGTTCAAAGTTCTGCACCCATCGTCTCCCGCCGCGATAGGCTACCAGCGAATCGGCAGAGTCCTGCGCTGTCTCGATGAGGATCGTCTTGATCAGGCGATCTTCTTCCACGCTGCCCGGAGGAGGAAGTACAATGTCAATTCCGCGGCAGGCTATTCCTGCGTACTCCTGCTCAATCACCCTGCACGGCCCCATCAGGGTGGCGTTCTCCGGAATGAGTAGTTCTTCGCCTGTGACCTTCAGCATGCCATTGGAGACCACCAGTATTTGGACCTTTTCGGGGTCTCTCTCCCCAAGCGCCTGGGTCAGGTAAAGCAGAGTGTAGAGGCCATGACGAAGGATGGTTTCCGTCAATGCAGCGCGTGATATTTCCGTGCTGGCTGAAGTGAGATTCCACAAATGCGCGATACGGTTCGGCAGCGACCCATCCAAAGACAGCTCGTCCAGCAAGCGGTCATAGTCATTACGGTTGGCAGGATCAAGAGTGTACGAACCGCTCTCGGAGCGCGCAAAGTTGGTGCCTTTGCTGACCGTGGTAACGTTCTCCCCACGCCGCATCAACTCGTATACCAGGTTAGCGGCCAGCCGCGAGTCATCGCTGAACACCAGCCAGCGGCGGCCGGGCTGCTCTGTCAATCGGCCATTCAGGGAGAGTACGGGCTTCGACTGTTTCCAAACGGGGAGGTAAAACCAATCTGCTATATCCGGCTCTCTCCTCACCGGCCCGGTTGTCGCTTTCGCTTTGACAGTTTTCGGCGATTTCCCGTCGGTCTCTATCCAGTACCGCTGACGCTCAAAAGGATAAGTGGGAAGAGTCACCCGGCGCCGATTCTCTCGCGAATAGAATTCACTCCAGTCTATGTCGACTCCCGAGAGCCAAAGCCTAGCCAAAGTGGTAAGCAGAAACAGCTCGTCGGGTTGGCGCTCATACTGGGATCTCAATGTCGGCAAGACAAACTGTCCCTTGGAGCTGTCACAGCTCGGGTGCAGCTTGACCAAAGAACTTAAGGACTGTCCCGGTCCCACCTCCAGCAGGATCGCATCCTTTATCCGGAGCAACTTCTCTACGCCCTCACCGAAGCGCACGGTCTGGCACATGTGTTTAGCCCAGTAATGTGGATCAGTCGCCTCTTCTGCTTTGATCCAGTCGCCGGTGACGTTGGAGAGATAAGCGATCTGTGGCACCTTCAGTTCTATGGTCTTTAACAGCCGGACAAAATCATCGTAGGCCGGTGCCATCATCTTGGAATGAAATGCATGAGTCGTCGGCAGTATTTTGGTAGCGATCCCTTGTTGCTGAAGTTTGGCATCTAGGTCCTCGATGGCTGCGGTTGGACCCGAGAGAATCGTCAGCTTCGGACCATTGGACACTGCGACCGAAAGGTCCGCACCCAGCCAGCCGGTCAGCTCTCGCTCCCCCAGAGGCACTGCCAGCATGGATCCTGCGGGAAGCTGATGGATCAACTTGGCGCGAGTAGCCACCAGCCGGAGCGCATCCTCCAACGAAACAGTGCCGGCAATCGTGGCCGCCACGAACTCACCCACGCTATAGCCGATCAGGGATTGCGGAATGATCCCCCAACTCATCAGCAGCTGCGCTAGGGCGTATTCGATTATAAAAACTGCTGGCTGAGCCAGGTAGGTCTGCCGCAGGTTGTGAGTATTCGGAGATTCTTTGTCTCCATTTCGGCCCACCATTTTGCGAATATCGACTTTCCTATCCTGAGTACTCTGGTCAGACTCGGCAGAAAAGATCAGGCGGCGAAGATCGAGCCCCAAAAAGGGTTGAAGCAGATCGCAGCAGCGGTCCACTTGCTGGCGGAACTCGTCCTGCGACTGATATAAACCGGCCGCCATGTTCTCGTAGTGATCTCCGACCCCAGGGAACATGAAGGTGATTGGGCGGGTGCGTGGCTCTTCATAATAAGTAAGAACCTGCCTCGATTCCGGAGCTCTTAAGGCCGCTCTTGCATCCTGATGGGTCTGGCACAGGACGGCACGGCGATGGGCGAAACGCCGGCGTCCCACCTGGAGGGTGAACGCAACGTCCGCTATCATTGAGTCGGGGTTGTCTTCAAGGTGCTTACACAAATTTTCGCTTGCTTTTGTTAGGGCAGAACTCGTCCGGGCGGAAAGCAGCAGCATCTGCCACTCTCTTGAAGATCCTGAAGGGGGCTGGACAGGCGCTTCTTCCACAATGACGTGAGCATTGGTTCCACCCACGCCAAGAGAAGTAACTCCAGCGCGGCGTGGTTTGCCGTCGCGCTTCCAAGGCGTCAGCTGCGTAGTGACGAAAAACGGACTGTTCTCAAAATCGATCTTGGGATTGGGGGATTCGAAATGCAGGATGCCCGGGATGACATTAGCTTTGAGGGACTCTACCGTCTTGATCAGCCCGGTAACTCCCGAAGCCCGGTCCAGATGCCCGATATTGGTTTTGGCCGTGCCCAGAGCACAGTAATTCTTCGCTTGCGTGGTCGTCCTGAACGCCATGGTGAGCGCGGCCACCTCAATCGGGTCACCCAATTCTGTAGCCGTACCATGGGCCTCCACGTAGCTAATCTCGTCTGCCGTGAGTCCGGCATCGGCCAAGGCCAGGGCCACCACCTCCGCCTGCTGTTCCACGCTGGGGGCGGTGTAGCTTACCTTGAGCGACCCATCATTATTAATCGCCGATCCTTTGATGACCGCATGAATGGTATTTCCATCCGCCAGCGCGTCGTCCAAACGCTTGAGCACCACCATGGCCGCGCCATCTCCAAAAACGGTGCCTTTCGCTCTGGCATCAAACGTCCGGGTGTGACCGTCGGGGGAGTCCTGGTTCCCCGGTTGGTACAGGTAGCCTGTCTTGGTCGGCAAATGTAAAGACACACCCCCGGCCAGCACCATATCCGAATCTCCCATGCGCAGGCTCTGACAGGCCAGATGAACCGCCACGAGCGAACTGGAACAGAAGGTCTGCACCGCTAGGCTCGGCCCCTTCAAATTCAACTTGTAGGAGATCTTGGTGGTCAGGGAGTCCTTGTCATTACCGAGGCATGCCTCAAACATATCAAGGGGCGGCCGCTCCCGATCGGCGTACAAATCCAACAGATATCCGCTTATGTTCGTACCGGCAAAAACGCCGATCGAGCCGTCGTACCGGAGCGAGTCGCATCCGGCACTCTCCAGTGCTTCCCAGGCGATTTCCAGCATCAATCGGTGTTGCGGATCCATCATCTCCGCATCGCGGGGGCTATAACCGAAAAACCCGGCATCGAAGCGGTCGATGTCTTGCAATATTGGCCGGGCCTTGACATAGTCGGGGTGGCTCAACTGGGCGGGATCAACCCGCGCCTCCAGCAACTCCTCGTCGCTGAAGTAGCTTAGCGCCTCGACCCCATTCAGCAGGTTCTGCCACAGCTCGTTGACGCTGTTGGCGCCGGGGAAGCGGCCGGCCATGCCGACGATGGCGATTTCGGAGTTGGC
>OCZU010001677.1_pt1 | contig 14371 bp, 17 predicted proteins | sample 1539001 | NCBI WGS metagenome assembly OCZU01 (sample SAMEA3539306, study PRJEB22396) | soil metagenome | biome: tundra; feature: field; material: soil | place: USA | collected 2010-05 | depth 0.15 m | reverse complement strand
TAAACTAATGAAAACACGCGAGAAAAACTGGTGCGGAGAGGGGGACTTGAACCCCGCGTGCATATTGAAAACACGTAAGTTATTGAGAATACGATCTCCCAAAATGTCTAGAATGACCAAAACCACACCACTTTGGTACAAATCTGGTACACGGCCCGCAGAAGCTATAACCCCTGTGCTATGCTGACCCAGCAGAAGCCGCGGCGTTAAAGCTGGTTTCCAACTTATTCCGCGAATCGACTGCTGAAGAATCAAAGGAGAAGAGAAGATGAACGGTCTGCCTGAAAACAAGCAGCGGGAAATCGAGGACGCTCTCAAGTCAAAAGGGCGCCATCGGCCCGTGTCCGATTTGCCAGCAGAAACGCAAACTTCAACCAGGAATAAGCAGTACCGCTGCTGAGAAATGCGCCCTTGTAGTGTGCCGAAACTGCGGATTCATTGCCTTGCATAGCCTGGGAGCCTTAGACATAAAGCTATAGCGCCGCACGGATGCCCTGCCGTGACCCGCGACAGGCGGCGCGCCCGCTTTTCTATTTCTGTTTGGCCCGGTACCGCGCCGTTCGTTCTCTCCACACACATCGATCATGCTTGCGCTTGTGGCTGCGATTCTTGCTTACGTCCATCCAATCACCGCAACTCTCGCACATCTTCTGTTTGCTGGTGCCCGAAACAAATTCTGCGAATTGAAGCCATAGCCCACCAAGGAGGCTAGATGGCGAATTATATGAACGCAGCACTCCTTCGCCGTCGATCAAAAGCATAGGCGACGCCATCCCTGTCATTTTTCGGTTGAACGTATCGGCGATGAAGGCTTTTGCGAGCCTGAGAATATCGTCGCGTTTCAGCCTTAGGACCGAAGACTGGTCCCACTTCCAGTATGGTTTCCCGCGAAATAAAATCGGCACGCCGCCTTCGTTCAGAACGATCAATGCGCGCAATTCCTTCAGTTCGTCCCGCTGCACCAAGTCCAAAATCTCATAGGCCCACCGCAATTGCGAAGATTCACTAAGCCAGTCCATCACGTTCTCGCCGTTCAAATCCAATTCGTCGCGATGACCGCGGTACCTCGGCACTCCATCGAACCCCAGCAGTCCGAACTTGTTTGCGAACGCCAATGCGTCATCAGCGTCTTTTACGGCCGCAAATTCACGCGATATGACCGGGCCGTTCTCGTCCTTCGATTGGAGCGGATAGTATAGCTCCGCGAGCTTGGCCGGCTTGTCCGGCATCTTGATGAACGGCAGTTTCAGGTCTGGTTTAGTGCGAAGTATCGCCGCATAGCCTTCAAAAATCGGCCGCTTCAAATCGAGCGCATAGGCTCCTCGGTACCGCATCCATTGGAAGTGCCAGTATTCCGGCCTGGGACGCCTATTTTCTGTGGCGATGATTCTCATTTTGTGTACTCGATTGTATACGTGTTTCTAACTATCTATCATGACTACACACAGGGTAGCATGAAACCAGGTATGGAAATAAAATCCGAGGCGAACGGAACATGAGGCCAGCGGCGGAAAACATCCGGCGCAGCCCGGAATACAGGGTAGCCCTGTCTCATGATAGCTACGATCTCCGGGGCCGCGACGGACTGCTGCTTTGCCGCGTGGAGCGTGCTAAAGCAGAGCGGGCCATTATTGCGGGCGTCCTGGAACTGCGCACCGATTCCAGCGGCGCGTACCTTGCGGCAATGGCGCTCAGCTATCCGCCAGCGGCGCGGGAATCAAACGAGCAACGATCCCCGTTTCGGGCCGCGCGCATAGATAAGCCGGATCTCGATGAGATGCGGCGGATGGACCCCGAGCGCTATCGCAACTGGCGCGGCAACGCAAATGCGCACGACGGCACGCGGCCATCCGACTTGGGAAGGGGCGCGGTCGGATCGAGCGGGCTTGACCGCACTGTTCACTTGCATTAAAAGTTTTTGGTCCCTTCGGAAAACAAGGAGAAACCGATTATGTCCTCTCAAGCGCAGTCTCAGCCACAACCACCGTTGCTCTTGCGCCCGCGCGAGGTTGCCGTAACGCTCGGTATCAGTACCGGGCTGACATACCGGATGCTATCAGAGGGCGCACTACCTGTAGTCCGGTTTGGCACAGGCATCCGCGTGCCCTATGCGGATCTGCTGCTCTGGATAGACAAGAACAAAACATAGCCCGCGCGCGGAGTTAAGTAAGCGATGGCCACCACTTCCAACCACATCCAACACGCGGGCACCGGAAGTGTGTCCGATCCCTTCGGCGGCAGGATCTACACGCCGAAGGAACTTGCGGATTTGTGGCGACTTAGTGAGAACTCAGTCCGACGTCTATTCGCGGATGAACCCGGCGTGTTTCGCTTGGGCGATAGCAACCCGCGCGGTCGGCGCGGATATTGCACGCTGAGGGATTCCCGAGGCCACGGCGCTGCGGGTGTGGCGCGCACGACAACAGGGCCGTTAAGAATGAAAACCCCCAAAGGACCGGCAGCGGTGAACGTCGCCGCAGCCTGAGTAAGTGATGCGGCTAAAGCGATCCGGCCAAACCTGAAACGCAAGTTAACCGAGGAAGTTTATGGCACGGGAACGACAAACACGAGAGATGGAACTGAGGTTATTACTGACAGAGATCGCAACGAGCCAAGAGCGCTTATCGCGACTGACCGACGACCTCAGCGCACGGCGGAGAGCGATCCGAGAGGCCGAGGCTCGCAAATACGGATTTCAATTGAGTCTGTCCGCCGCGAACGAAGGCTCGAAGGAGATCAAAGAGGAGGCAAAAAAGCGACTGAAAGCCGCCCTAGCCGAGCACTTGGGGACCGTGGAAAGGTTCAAGGCGGAGATGGCACCGCTCCAACGCGAGTGTGATGACATCGCTGATCGGCTAGAAAAGCTACACGCGCGACGAGTGGAGATCGAGACCGCGCTCGACCGCGAACGCAAGCAACGTTGCGCCGAAGTCGTGCGCGAGGCGGCGCTGGCGTCCAATTCACGTGATGCCTTTTTGGAGGCGCGGGAAAAGCTCTATCGCCTCCGAGCCAAATTGAGTGCTACGGAACACGAGTTATCCGCGCTGATGACCGCCACCAAATTAGCCGAATCCGTGGAGGATCGCGCGGAAACCTACCTTAAGACGGAAACGATCCCCGCGGAGGTGCCCGAGCTTACGGACAGCCGGAAGCGGCTTATCAGTGAAGTTAAGACACTGAGCGCCGCGCTAAAGATGCAGGAGCGTGAGGTGCGGGAGCGGGAGCAAGTCTATGGTGCCGAGCTTGCGGCTTCGCTGCGCCCGGCACTGGCGGCGATTGCGCAAAAGATCAGTGACTCAATAGAGATCGCACGAAATTCGACCTTTGAGAATCACCTAGTTCGCGTTGCCTTCGCCGTCGAGCTTGGCGGTGCCGATGAGTGCCTGCCTGCGATTAATTTTCTAGGCATTTTGACTCCGTACCGCGATGCCTCAGATAGTTTTTCCCACTGGCAGACAAGGATGCGTTGCGGCGGATTCGTAGTGTAGCAACTAAGTGGCGCGCCCTGGCTCTATCTGCGGGCGCGCCCACATCTAACTAATAGGAGACTGTATGTATGTCAAATCATCATTAGTTCGCCCCCCACGCCCGCGGCTGCGGCTCACATCGCCAGTACTCGCGGCGGCGGGGCAAGAGCGGTGGGACCCGTCGAGATGGCGCGAAACTTGCGATTCCGCAAGGGCCAGCCGGTTACTCGGCAAGATTAAGAAACTGGCAGCCGCGTCGCCGTCCGCCAATGATAGCGCACCCTTCACTGTGCGCGAGGCTGAAGAGCGCCTATCCGCGCTGTTGGCTAGAACGGAAGCGCGGGAGAATGCCAGTCTGATTCAAGGACAAGAGAACGCTATCGCCGCGAGCGAAGCGCGCCGCCGTGAGAGCTTGCGTGCGGCGCGGGCCTGGGTCAATCGACTCTGTGTCCCGATAAATGTGCGCTGAAAGGAGAACAAATGCCCTTAGACATTTCGAGACGACCATCTAGCAGCAGTCTAGGATTTGGTACCGGCGGCGCGCCAGTTATACACGCGTCGCCACGCTTTACAGCGGCAATGTTGCCGGATGGCAAGACCTACGAACTGTGTATTTATGAATCTATTGGCGAATCGTGGGACGGTCCCGGACTTACAACTGCAACCGTGAAAAAAGAACTGGAAGCGGCTGGCCGCTATTCCAAACTGTCAGTCCGGATCAATTCTCCAGGAGGCGACGCGACACATGGGCTCGGGGTGATGAATCTCATTAAATCGACTGGGGTCCCTGTCGATGTGTGGATAGACGGCGTTGCGGCTAGCGCAGCTTCGATTATTGCGATGTGCGGATCGACCATCACCATGTGGCCAAACTCTCTCATGATGCTGCACAACAGTCAATGTTTTGCAGGCGGCGATTGGCGAGATCATTCGGCCTTGGTTTCCACTTTGAAAAAGGTAGACTCAGCGATAGCGTCGAGCTATACGGAGCGCACGGGTCAACCGCTCTCAATTGTATCGAAAATGATGGATGACGAAACGTGGCTGAGCGCTTCGGACGCCCTTGCCAAGGGCTTTTGCACGCGCATCGAAGAGCAGCCCGCCGAACAGAGCGCTACCGCGATGGCGATGGCGCGCGGGTTCAAAGCGTTCAAGCATATGCGGCACGTCCCGCCGGAATTGCGCTTGAGGAACGCCGAAGAGGTCTGCGAATGCGAGTGCGAAAACTGCCGGGCGGGCGATTGCGCGAGCTGTACCAATGCCGAATGCGAAGATCCGAATTGTCTGGACTGCCCTATGCAACTCGAAGGCGCATCGGCCAACACCGCGGCGGGCTTCGTGGCTTTGCATGAGGCGCACAGTTTTTTGACGCGCCACGTTATCAAACATTAAGCGCGACTTTTGTTGCAACGGGCGCGCCACGGCCTCGCGTGGAGTCCTTTGTACGGGCGGCGACTTCGTGAGCGACGCCCGCTTTTTCAAAGTAATCACCTAAAAGAGAAATGGCCCGGTGCGCTTCTGAGGCGCAGGCCGGGCCGGACGGGAAATCCATGACCAATATAACACAGAACGCGTCAAGTCAGCCATCCGAGAAACCGGGGGCCAACGTCCCCGGCAAAACGGAGATACTCGCGGGCCAGTTGCGGGACCGCTGGAAACCGACCGCCGCCACCAGCACCGTGGCGTCCACGCCCAGCCTGAAGCCCGCCGCCGGGATGGCGGCGAACACCGGCGTAAAACTGAACACCGGCAGTGTAAAGGCCGCCGTCACAGGCGCACCGTCCATGCGTCCGAATGGCCGCATCGCTGACACGCCCAGCGAAAAGCCGAAACCTCCGGAGCCACGCCCGAACGCGGGACCTAACCCGAATGAACCGGATGCAAGACTTTGGGCGCGTGCGTGGCGCGCCAACACCCCGGTAAAGCTCCGGCTGGTTTGTGGAGATGTGATTGAAGGCGTAGTAATCGGCTACGGTCTGTACTCCGTCTGTCTCAGTACCGCTGATGGCGAGCTAACTGTGATCTGGAAGCACGCGATGGTTTCGGCCACCACCACCACGGCCACTACGGGGGCGCGGCCATGACACGGCAGACAGGCCTTGCACTCTGCCCGCGCGATGTGGACCGCCTGGGAATATCCGAAAATGACTTGCCCGCCGCGCGTCCCTTCGCGATCTCGAATTGGAGCGCGTACTCCAAAAACACGTTGCGCGGATTTTTCACCGTGGAACTGCCGAGCGGCTTAGTGATCCACTCCTTAGCGTTGCACGTCAAAAACGGCGCGCGCTGGATATCTATGCCGGGCAGAAAACGCAGCACGCAACATGGCTCTACTACTTTCGAGCCGTTAGTGCAATTCGCCACGCGGCGGGCGGGCGACCGATTCAGGGATGCGTGCTTGACGGCGCTGGCGGCGGCGGGAATCGAGGCGGCACGATGACACCGCTCGAATCTGCGCAACGAGTGCGCGCGTGGGGCGGATGGCCTATACCAATTCCCGACTGTGAGAAAGGGCCGAAGATTGACGGATGGCCTGATCTGCGTTTGGAAGCTTCGCCCAAACACTTCTACCGCAACGGCACCCGGCAGAACGTGGGATGCCTGCTAGGCGAACCATACGGCCTGACGGACATAGATCTAGACTGCCCCGAGGCCATATCTATCTGGCCCACGTTTGCGCCGGACACTAGCGTGATTTTCGGCCGTAAGTCCGCGCGGGCGAGCCATTGGTTCTATTACGCCGATCCACCACAAGCCAGCGCCGCGTTTGTAGATCCACTGAGCGAAGTCAAGGGCGAGAAGTTGGTTGAAATCCGCTGTCTGAAAAAGGACGGCTCGATAGGACTTCAAACCGTGGTGCCACCGTCGCACCACAAAGACACCGGAGAGCAGATTTGTTTTGAACCGGGCAAGGATAAGACCCCGGCGAATGTGGAATGGGCCGATCTATACCAGCGCGCCGCTAAGATGGCCGCGGCGGCGCTGTTCGCCCGACACTGGCCCGCGAAAGGACGCCACGATACCATGCTGGCGCTGGCTGGCGTGCTCTGCCGCACCGGCTGGCCCGAGGATGACGCTAAGGTGTTCTGCCGTGCGTTATATCGAGCCGTGTCCACGCATGACCCCGCGGCGCTTGCCCGGAGCGATGGCGAAATACATTCCACCTATGAGAAGATTGCGGCGGATCGCGCGGCCACTGGCATACCAACCTTGACGCAGCACCTCGATAAAAAGGTCGTTCACGCTGCGCTTCAATGGCTCGATATTCACACCTTGCCGTTTAGCGCGGGGCTGGCGGCGGACACGCGGCCCGAGCCGGATATGCAGCGACCGACCGAATTGCCAAACCTCATAGGGCATCTGTTCAACGATTACGGCAACGCGCAACGGGTGATAACACTGCATGGGGCGATCATGCGGTACTGCCATGCTTCCGAGACTTGGCTGCACTGGAAAGACGGCCATTGGGCAACCGATGAAGATGGCCGCGCGCGCCGCCAGTCTCAGGACACTATCATCGAATTTGGAAAACAAGCTATGGCTCTTAATAACCAAAATGCAGCGAAGTTTGCGGCCAGTTGCCTGAACTCGCAGCGCATCACGAACAGCTTGCGCGAAGCACAGCCGCACCTGGCAATAACACTTAAAGAACTAGACCGCGATCCGTTTCTGTTTAATTGTCTGAACGGCACGATTGAGCTACGCACCGGCAGGCTGCGAGAACACCGGCGCGAGGATTTCATTACCAAGTTAGCACCCGTCAACTACAATCCGGCGGCGCGCTCCGAATTGTGGGACCGCGCGATTGACGAATGGACCGGCGGTAACAAGGAATTGCAGGATTTCTTGCAACGCGCCATAGGCTACTCGCTGACAGGCGACACGAGAGAAGAGGTTCTATTTTTTGTGCATGGCCCGGCGGCGGCGGGCAAAAGCAGCTTCCTGGAGGCTATCAAAACCCATCTGGGCGACTATGCAAAGACCGCGGACTTCGACGCCTTCATACAGCGAAGAGATTTCAACGTGCGCAGCGATATTGCAGAACTCGCCGGACGCCGGTTTGTGGTCAGTATCGAAGTGGACGAAGGCAAACGGCTGGCGGAAGGCCTTATCAAAATGCTTACCGGCGGCGATACCGTCCGCGCTCGATTTCTCTATCAGGAGGGATTTGAGTTCCTGCCACAGTTCAAACTTTGGCTGGCCGCCAATCATGCACCCAAGGTGAGGCATGACGATAGCGCCATGTGGCGTCGCATTTTGCGAATCCCATTCGAGAATGTGATCCCGAAAGATAGCCGGGACCCGACAGTGAAAGCCCGGCTGAAAGATCCAAACGCGGTAGGCCCGGCGATTCTGGCGTGGGCCGTCGAAGGCTGCCTGCGATGGCAGGAGGAACGGTTGCAGGTGCCTAACGTGGTGGAGCAAGCCACCGAAGAATACCGGCAGGACATGGACCCGCTAAAACAATTCTTCGATGATTGCTGCGCTTTCGGTAATGATCTGAGGGTTACTGCCGCGCGGCTTCATCAGGAGTATGAAATCTGGTGCCGGGAGAACGGCGAGCGCCAGATCACCGGCAAGGAGTTTAACCAACAATTGCGGGCGCGAAACTGCACGCCTGGGAAGGTATGGGTTTTGGGCAAGGATAACCGCGGATGGTTTGGCCTGGGTGTCCCCCCAGCAGAGCGAGAGAAGCACGATTGAGCGCCCCGTGACAACACCATGACACCTGGCGTCATGGACGCTTGTTAGAAACACAGGACTTAAGGTATCGACTAGACACCATGACACCAGTTTAACAGTAGAGTCCTTATAGAGTTTCAACAAGAATAGTTTACTGAAATTGGTGTCTTTTACTGTCTAGTGTCTAGGATGTGTCCCTATAGGGACTTTTGTAGAGTAGCCGTCATAACCCGTCACCAATAGAAACCCGTCACCAGCAGAAAAAGCGGCAAGGTTGTGTAGTAAATGACGAAAGCGCAACGGTTTAGGAAGCATTTTCGAGCAGGCGGCAGCGCAAACAACCGGCCCGATACCGGAGAGCCGCTAGAATCGACGCTAAGGGGCCAGAATTGACCGCCAGCGAATCGGCGGGGCTGGCTTGATGGTTTGATACCGAATGCAAGCCAAGGGGACACCGTACCATGACCGGGCAACTAATGGGATCACACCCTGCGCGCCCACCGGCACGGGGAGGGGTGGGTAAATTCCTTGGGGCTTGCCTGCCCCGTGACCGTGCCAACCGCTTGTACATGCGTGACCAGTTTTTAACAATGTTACCGAATGTTGGAAAAGGTGCACTGTAACAACGGTTTGAGCCTTTTAATTCAGCCACTTAGCGATGGATAGTAGGTGAGCGGCAGATGAACGGTAGGTGAACGGCGGATGACGGCAGATGCAGGAACGATGCGAGACAGTTGGACAAGAGGTGTCAAAGCACGTGAAAAATATTAGTGTAAGCGATCTAACCAAGAATGGAGTCTCCAAAAGCGCGGTCTATAAAGCCATGCGAGCCGGACAACTAACCTTCCAAGACGGGAAGGCCGATCCAGTGTTGCTCCTGGCCGAGTGGACCGCAAAACACGACAACAGGTGGGAAGGCAAAATTGGGCCAGCGCTTGAGCGCATCATTCAGGGAATGGGACTAGTGTTACCCGATGAGGGAAAATCGAGGCAACAAGAACTAACGGATGATGAGCCGGTTCTCGATGCCGATACCGCCCCGGCGCATCTGTCGCCAGCGATGCGGGACTTTTGGCGGCGAATTCTCAAGGAAAACGGTCTTCGGGCGTTTCAAGGGCCTATCTTGAGGGTCGCGTGCGAGGCATACGACCGCGCGGAACAAGCTCGCAGGCTGATTGCCAAGGACGGCCTGCTCCTGAATAACCGGCGACACCCTGCGCTCGACATCGAAACGCAATCGCAGGGTCTTTTTTTGCGTGCGATGCGCCAACTTGGCCTAGAGACTATCGAGGATTTGTTTTTCCGGCCGTAGGTACTCCGATAACGAACTATTGCTGGCGGTGGGGGAATCATCATGTCCGCTTCTCCTGAACCTGATCGCACCTGAAAGCGAAGCAACGATGCGAGGGGTTAGAACTGAGGTGTTCTGCACTCGGCGAAGAGGCGCTCGCATTCCTCGCCCGTGATTTTCCCATCGGATGCGAGCCTCTCCGCGATGGCGCTGATTGCCCGCCACGTGCCGGGTTCCTCGATGATCTCCTGCACATCGAACTCGTAGTTGCGGTCATCCTTCCCGCGGAGTTGCCTGATTAGGGACCTGATGCGCCTTGAATCGCTATTAGGCACACGATATTCGTCGCGGAGTCGAATGGCTTTTTGGGGCACGATACCAGCCGCCAGGAGTTGCGCCAAGTGGCCGCCGATCAGCACCATCAGGTCAGTTTCGCAGGACTCGTACAGAGGCACGAGGTTGTGGCCGCCAAACCGGTCAGTGTGGAGTACAACGCACCGCGAATGCAACGCCTCGCGCCGCCAATAAATCATCGCGGCATGACCGGCTTCGTGGTAGGCAAATGAGAGGCGCGTATTGAGTTCAACAGTCGCCATCACTTCTTAAGATTAGACCATCAAACGTCGCTGCCCAGTGGCAGCAAAGTAGGCGGGAGAACCATATGTCCAAAAATCTGAACACCCGGCTGGGCGCGTCTCGCGGGCGCTGCACGACTGCCGGAAGGAACTGCGGGCGCTTCTGCCCCGGCTCTGTGCGGCCATCGCGGCGGGCGCCATGGACACCGCATTCCTGCTGGAACTGCGAACGCTGGCCGTGCATCATGCGGAAGCATTGCGGGCGGCGCTCAAACACCCGAGCGGCGACCGGCACCCGCGCAGGAACAGCGAATTCCCGACGCGCTGGCGGGCCGTGGGGCGTTTTGCCCGCTCCCGCAGGGGAACGCACCCGGCACCCGGCGCGGAAACTTCAGGAGGGCGTATGAAAGCCAGATTGATCGCGGTAGCGCTGGGCGCGGTTATTGGCCTATTGGCAACGTGGGCGGCGCTGGCGCTGACTCCGCATTAGCCCCCGATTAGCCCTGCGCGAAATGGGCGTCGCCTTCAAAAAGACAACGCGAACGGATGCCTATTGCGCCGCGACTGCTCCGATTGCTTCTGCGGAGTAGGTTCGATAAGGCAGACCTAGGGCGTAGGGGGCATTGGCAAGACCGAACGTTGTTCCCAAAGCGACAACAGGAAGAAACTGCCCCGTCCAGATCCAATCGTTTGTGGTTCCTATGCCAACACCTTGCCCCCCATCGGCTGTACCGTCAAAATCCACGACGCCCGGACTAGTCAAAACCGGAACTCCGCTCGAATTCACCATCGCGGTAATGAAACCAAACGTGAAGTTCGCGTGGGTCGGAACCTTCGTCCCTTCGATCACTTCAAAGGGAATCTCCTGTGGACCCGAACTCAGTTGAACCTCGAAACCCTGTCCGATACCTACAACGGTATAGACTGTGACAGCTTCAACCGACTTGTATTCAAACAGCAGAGGTGTGATGTAACCGGAGGTATTACCAGCGGTGGTGAGATCAAAGAGAAATTGGAGTTTAAGTAAGTGTGTTCCAACCGGCAATGCCCCGCCGACATAAATGTTCAACTGGGCAGGCTCAGTGTCAGTCACCGACCGATGTGTAGGCGTAGAGCCCTCGGCAACCGGTGTGTACGTGGTGGTATTATCGCCAGCCAGAGCACGCGACCCAGAGACGGTCAAGAAAAAACCAATAATACAACAGAGCACCAGAACGTTGCGGCGATCTTGCAATCCGTTCCGATTCGTAAAAGACATGACATTTCCTCCTTCTAAATCGCGGCGCTGGCCACTGCCGCCCGACCGCTTCCCAACCGCCAATGAACGGCGCACAGCGGTTGCCGAAATACCTACTGTTTCGGACATGACTGCCTGTTTTGCTTTCGGTGTGAAATCCTAATCGGTGTTGAGATCGAAGTCAAGGGGGCGCGCCCTCGGGCCAGCCTAAATGGTGGCGCTCAAATCCCCGGCGGGCATCCGGCGCACGCGGAGGAATGCCCAACGGTGGCGCGCTGGCGGGGCCGTGGCGCGCGTTGCCTGGTTCCCGCAAGGGAACGTACCCGGAGAGCGGCGCGGGGCTTCAGGAGGGCGCGAACGTACCAGCACCCCCCTAGACCCCCGGTAGCCTTATTCAAAAGGGCCGGGGCGGCCAGACGGCGATGGAACGAAGATCGTAACCGTCAGGATCGTAGACTGGGGAGTTCGTCGGCTCCGTCAGAGTACATTGTGTTGCGCTCGCACTGACAGAAAGCATGCCAATCGAAGAAGCACCGCCGTAGAATGAGAATTCGGCAACATAAAGCACGCCGCCTGTGCCCGAGGTGGACGCTAGCGCGAGCGATAGAGGGAAGCTCCCTCCATTGAGGACAGCAGAGAGGCAACCCTTAGACACTCTGCCAGTCGTTTCGTTGAATTTGGCCGCAGTGAGTTGATATGACCCAACATCGCTTATGTATAGGAGGCTACCTCCAGGGCTCAAAAGAACGTTTCTGGACCCAGTGCTGGCTCCCAAATTGTCATATAAGACGGTGGGTGTCAGTTTGCCCGACGAAATATTCGAGACCTCGATAGCTGTGGGTCCTGCGTTGTTGCCACTATCGTCGCCGAAGACGGCGTATTGGCCGTTCTTGCTAACGTCTACGCCAACTGGGTAGAATCCCTCTGAATACCCGGAGGCATTCTGCTTATCTCCGTTCGAGACTGGCAGGCCGGAAGAAATGTTAAAGGATTCGATTGACCCTTCGCTGTAGGCGACAACGAGCATACTGCCATGTAAGGCCATATTAATGCCGTTGGCACCGACGAAGTCGTTCAGACCGTAGGCGGGCACATCGCCCACGAATGTCAATTTGCAACCCGCGCTTACCTGGAAAGTCGCGATGGTTCCCGATGAATTATACGCCGCGTATAGATACGCGCCATTTGTCGCAGTGACGGCGAGGCCACTATCGGTCGCGGAGGCGGCGTAGATGCCGACATACTTCTGCCTTCCGATGACAATTGCGGTGATGTTTTCCGAGTCACGGTTTGAAACATACGCGCATGCTTGGTTAGCCACTTTAGCGACGCTCACGCTGCCCCAGCCGCTCGCGCCGTCGCCGCCAGTTCCAGCCGCAACCAGAAGAGTCAGGGTCGGGGCCGTTTGGGTGCCGCCGATCTTGTAAAACGTCGCCGTATTGGGGTTCTTGTTGTCGTTCGTAATTACGTACTTGGCTGCCGTCGCGTCATCCGCCAGAGCGAGCGGGTGCAATGGGAGGATGCTTAACAGCATGCCCAGCCCGCGAAGGTTTTTTTTGAAGATTTTAGGGTCCATCGTTTTCGTCCCTTTTCAAACGCGCCCACAGGGTATCAGATTTTATCACCGGATGGAAAGGGGTCCGTATGGTGCGCGTTACGCTGGCCGTGGCGCAATCGCGGGCGGGCGGATGGTTGGATACCCGGTTGACATGGTACACAACGCTGTGTATTATACTTGGATCGTATGGCAAAACGAAAAGATCCCGCAGCGGTTTCGATGGGGCGGCGCGGTGGGAAAAACAGCCGAAAGTACATGACGCCCGAACAACGCACCGCGCTCGCGCGTAAAGCGGTGGCGGCGCGGTGGGCGAAGGCGAAGGGAGAATGAATCATGCTAGCCCTCTATCGTAGACACCGGGAAAAATGCCCACATCAGGGCAAACAAGGCGAACAATTGCGCGAAGCGGAAAAGCGCACGGGGGGGAAATGCACCTGCGCGATCTGGTGCGACGGGGAACTAAGCGGCAAGCGATACCGGCGCTCTCTGGACACGCGCGACTGGCAGCGGGCCATACGCAAGCGGGACAAGCTGGAGGACCCGGACGCGCCGCCAATCAAGCCGATTAAGGACGCCATCGCCGCGTTTGAAAATCATATCCTCTCGCTCGAATCTTCCACGCAGCGCAAATACCGGAATGTGATGGCAAACCTTCGCGTGTACTGCGACCGGGCGCACATCGGGGACCTTGACGAATTGAACGTCGAACACCTTGACGCATACCGGGCCGGACGCAAACTTTCGCCAATCACCCAGCTTAAGGAATTGCAGACCCTTCGACAGTTCTTCGGTTTTTGCTTCGAGCGGAAATGGACTGAAGAGAATCCAGCGAAGAGAATCAAAACACCGCGAAACATCAAACCGACAGACGTTATCCCCTTCGCACCGGAAGAAGTTTCGCGCATCATTGCGGCCTGCGACGCGATTGGCCGGGGACCATATGAGCGGGCACGGGCGCGGGCAATGGTCCTGCTACTGGACAATACCGCGTTAAGGATTTCCGATATCGCTACCCTGTCGCGGGACCGCGTGCGGGATGGCCGCATCGTGCTGCGCACGCTGAAGACCGGGCATGTGGTTTCGCTTCCGGTCTGGCCCTTAACGCAGATGGCCCTTGATGCCCTTCCGGCTCCGCGTGGCGCTGAAACGAATCCGAGGCACTATTTTTGGAACGGCATCACATCGCGGCGGGCTGTGGTAGGCATCGCAGAACGGACCCTATCCGCGGTGTTCAAGAAATCCGGCGTGCAAGGCGCACACGCGCACCGCTTCCGGCATACGCTGGCGACGCGGTTGCTCGGGGCCGGGGGAACGGAGCAAGAGGTTGCGGACATCCTGGGGAACTCGCCCGCCATCGTGCGGAAGCATTACGGCAAGTGGTCACAGGCTCGGCAGGAACGTATAGACCGGCTGATGCAAGCGCCTGTTGCGGGGCCGGTTTTTGGTACAAATTTGGTACAGGAAGAAAAAGGCCCTGTAATTCATTGAAAATACAGGGCCTAAACTGGTGCGGAGAGGGGGACTTGAACCCCCACGAGATTGCTCCCGCTAGCACCTCAA
>OCZU010001676.1_pt1 | contig 14387 bp, 13 predicted proteins | sample 1539001 | NCBI WGS metagenome assembly OCZU01 (sample SAMEA3539306, study PRJEB22396) | soil metagenome | biome: tundra; feature: field; material: soil | place: USA | collected 2010-05 | depth 0.15 m | reverse complement strand
TGGCTCAAGCGCGGGCCGACCGGCGTGATCGGGACCAACAAGTCCGACGCCGCGGGCGTGGGAGAGGAGACTATATGAGCTTTGCCAGCGGGTCTAACGAACGGGACGTCTGTGATCGGAATGCGCCACCTGCAGCGCTGCCCGAACCGCCGACCGCTCCGGCCGCACTGCCGGGCACGCCGCTCTCGCCGTCGGCCGCTCCGCTGCCGCCACCTGCAGCGCTGCCCGAACCGCCGGCCACACCTCCCGCGCGGCCGGCGGCCGGACTGCCAGCCTGAGCACCGCCGACGCCGCCGTGGGTGCCCGCGGGCTGCACCGAGGTCCGTACCGTCAGCTGGCTGCCGAGCAGCGTCTCAAGCACCGTGCTGAGCGTCTGGTCGGAGGAACTGCTGACGAACCCTTTGGCGTAGCCCTCGCCGTCGAACGCCAGCGTGAGGATATTGCCCGCGACGGACTCCACGGCCGCGTTGCCAAGCAGGACCCACGCGACCTTGCTTACGCCCCTGATCGACTCAAGCACGTCCGGCCAGCGATCGCGAACTGTTGCGATGTCCAGCACGACTGCCCCGGAACCGCCGGCCGTGGCCGCCGAGGCGCTCGCCGTAGTCGCCCTGGCGCCTGTCGTAGCTGGCGAGCCACCCGCCGGCACGGCAGCGACCTGACCCCTACCAGAGCCTGGCGCGTCCTGATCTGAGCTAGCCGACTGGCCAGCGGCCGCCGCAGGTCGCTGCGCAGGCGCGGCCCCAGAACTGGCGGCCATCGGGCGCTGTTCGAGCCGCTCCACCCTGGCGGCCAGGTCGCTGTCCGCGACCGCCGCTGCGGGCAGCAGGACCTGCGCGCACATGAGCTCAAGCAGCAACCGCGGCGACGTGGCACCGCGCATCTCGACCAGCCCGGCGCTGACGGTCTCCGCAGCCCTGACCAGGCGGTCCTGGCCAAACTCGGCCCCTTGCTTGCGCATCCGCTCCAGCCGGTCCTCCGGCACGTCGATCAGGCCGGACCCGCCTGCATCGGGCACGGCGGCAAGCACGATCAGGTCACGAAGCCGGTCTAGCAGGTCCGCCGCGAAACGGCGGGGATCGTGCCCGGCCTCTACGACGCGGTCGATGGTATGGAAGACGGCCGCGCCGTCGGCATGCGCGAAGGCCGTCGCAATCTCATCGAGGAGCGCGTCATCGGTATAGCCGAGCAGCGCGATCGCACGGTCATAGCGCAGCCCAGAGTCATCGGATCCGGCCATCAGCTGGTCAAGGACCGAGAGCGAGTCGCGCACCGATCCGGCGCCAGCCCTGATCACCACGGGCAGCACGGCCGGCTCGTAGCCGACTCCCTCGGCACCAAGGATCTCTTCAAGCAGCACGCGCAGGACGGCGGGCGGGACCAGCCGGAACGGGTAATGGTGCGTCCTGGACCTGATGGTCGGGATGACCTTCTCGGGCTCCGTCGTGGCGAAAACGAACTTCAGGTGCGGCGGCGGTTCTTCGACCAGCTTCAGCAGGGCGTTGAAGCCGCCGCCGGTCACCATGTGCGCCTCGTCAATGATGTAGATCTTGTAGCGCGCCGACACAGGCGAGTAGAAGGCCCGCTCCCGCAGGTCCCTGGCGTCGTCGATGCCGCCGTGCGAGGCCGCGTCGATCTCGATCACGTCGATGCTGCCTGGTCCCGCTGGTGCCAGCGCCACACAAGATGCGCACACACCGCACGGATCCGGAGTCGGCCCTGCCTCGCAGTTCAGCGAACGGGCCAGGATCCTTGCGCTCGACGTCTTACCGCAGCCACGCGGCCCGCTAAACAGGTACGCGTGATGCACCCGGCCGGTCCGCAGCGCCTGACGGAGCGGTTCGGTGACATGGTCCTGACCCCTGACCTCGGCAAAAGTGGCCGGCCGGTAGCGACGGTAGAGTGCCAGCGGTGCGTCAGGAGTGCCCGGCCGAGCCGGATTCCGATGGCCAGCGGCCTGACCGGAGCTGGGGACTTCGCCTGCCATGACCTCATCCTCGGCCGGGAGGGGGAAGGACCCCTCGCACACCCGCCAGAGCCCGCGTACCCTTGCTGCCTTCCGGCCCTGGGGGAGTTGGCGGGGTAAACGCCGTGCGAGGGGTCTGCCGCCCAGTCTAGTCAGCCCGGCGGCCAGCCCGTGCTCCGATGGGTGTACCGCCCGCCGATTCGTCCGAGATCGCACCCGCCGCACGAGCACACCAGCGACCCGTCAGACCCGCGCGATCATCTCCTGCGGCAGACAGCCGGATCCAGGGCTGGACTGCCTCCGCGAGTCGGTAGGCTTGCCGACGGAGGATTCGCCTAGTGGCCTAGGGCGCACGCTTGGAAAGCGTGTTGGGGGCAACCCCTCAGGAGTTCGAATCTCCTATCCTCCGCCACGTGACGGGTGCACTCGCAGAATCACTGAGCCGCCCATGGCGGCCCCGATGGCTCCTTGCCGATCCCAGGCCAAGCCTCTAAGCCTGTACGGGATTCCTGTACGAGTGAGGTGGCACCTGTGACCGCAGTAAGCATAAGTCACATTCTGGGGGATCAGGGTGCGACTCCAGATATGCCGCTTGACTACGTGTCGGTCATCTACTTATCGTGGGTCGCATGAGACCTAACGTTCCGATGCGGGAGCCGACGTATTTCGTCTTGACCTCCCTGCTTGAGGGCCCACTGCATGGCTACGCCATCATCAAGAGAGCTGAGGAGCTGTCCCATGGCCGGATCCGGCTCGCCACGGGAACGCTCTACACAGCGCTGGACCGGCTAACTGCCGAGGGTTATGTGCGGCTGGTGAGCGACGAGATCGTCAGCGGCCGCGTCCGCCGCTCCTACGGCCTTACTGATACAGGTACCGCAGCCTTGCGCGCCGAGGCAGCGCGGATGGCCGAGGCGGCGCAGCTCGTGATCCGCAACGGCCCATCGGCCCGCGCGAGTCACCTGGCACGATCACCTCGTCCAGCTCCGACCGCGCGGAACGCGAGGACGGCATGAACCGCCTAGAAGGCCGCTGTCGCCGCCTGCTCCGCGCCTACCCGCCGTCCTACCGGGCCGACCGCGGCGAGGAGATCATCGGCACCCTGCTCGACGCGGTCCCCGACGGCAGCAACTGGCCTCCCGCACGTGACGCCCGGTCGCTGATCACCGGTGGTCTGCGTGTCCGTGCCGCCCGGAACCGCCAGCTCCCCCTGGCCACGAACCTGCGTCTGGCCGCCCTCCTGGCCGTCGCCCTATGGCTCGCCGATTCAGTGGCCACTTACCTGGACTTCGCCATTCGCCCTCGTTTTGAGTTCGGGCTGCCGGCGCTGAGCGCGGCACTCTTCGGCGTCTGCGCAGTCGGAGCGTGCGTGACGATCGCCTCCGCCTGGTTCTGGCGGCGGAGCTTCACGGTCGCCCTCGCGCTCGCCGTGACGGCCGCTTCCTTGCTGGCTTCCGTCCAGGCCCAGTTCCACGGCGACTTGTTGTTCGACGTGCGCCTGATCGGCCCGCCTCTGGCACTGGCCGCTCTGGCGACAGGCAAAGACCGCCCGCCGCGATCCTGGCTGTGGATACCAGCCGCATTCCTGATCGCTCCGCTCCCGGTGCTCCTCAACATTTCCGCCGTCTGGTGGTGGGATCTCGTCTCCTCATTCAGCGGAGTCGTGGTGTTCGGCATCCTCGGCATCACCTTGCTCTGGCTCTTCGTAGACGCACGGCTAGCGATCGCGTTCGGCGCGTATTTCGAAGTGATCTACGTGCTTCGCAGCTTCTCGATCGCGCCCCAGCTCAGCGACGCACCGACGGCCGGCCAGGGACTGATCATCGCGCTGCTAGCAGTAGTGCTCGCAGCACTAGCACTCCGCGCGCGCCGACGGGCCATCGCCTAGACCAGCCCTCGCGCCGAAGTACGGGACCCGCCCGCCGAGCCACAGCTCACCGTGGCCCGGACGCGGCGGGTCCCGTGCGTTTCGGTGCCGGCGGCGTCGCGCGGCGAGGCGTCCGGCTATAGCACCAGGCACCCGCCCGGCAGAGATCGGCGGTGGAGGTGGGATTTGAACCCACGGAAGGGTTGCCCCTTCACACGCTTTCGAGGCGTGCGCCCTCGGCCACTAGGCGACTCCACCGCCGTTGAGCCTACCTGGTCCGGATTCCTGGCGCGGCTGAGGCCAGACCAGTTAGCCTTCCGCGCGGCGACGGCCGAAGAAAGCGGTCAGCCGGGCCGCGCATGGCTCAGCGAGCACCCCGCCGATTACCTCGACCGGCGGCCCGAGCCGGCGATCGCGCACTACGTCCCACAGTGATCCGGCAGCGCCTGCCCTGGCGTCCGTCGCCCCGTAGACCAGCCGCCGCATCCGCGCGGCCAGCACAGCTCCCGCGCACATCGTGCAGGGCTCCAGCGTCACCACCAGGGTGCAGCCGTCCAGCCGCCAGCAGCCAGTCGTCTGGGCAGCCTGCCGGATGGCGACGATCTCAGCATGCGCGGTCGGGTCGCTCTGGGCGAGGCAGCCATTCCGGCCCTGGCCGATAACGGCGCCGTCAGGGCCAAGGACGACCGCTCCGACCGGCACGTCAAGGTCCGTATCAGTATCCGCGTCGGCCTGATCGAGCGCCGCGGTCATTGCCGTCTCGAAGGTGGCCGGGTATTCCCCCGTCATGGCGAGCACCTCACTACCCGACGACGCCGTCCATAGCTCGCTCGAATGGCTGGCCGAAGCCGACCCTTCTGGCCAGGCTGGCGAGCACCTCATCGGGGAACAGGTCAAGGTCGCCGGAGATAGCGCACAATTCCATCTCGTCAACACCCAGGTCAGCCAGGATGGACAGGTCACCGGCGGGCAGGACCTGATCGAGGTCCTCGTCGTAGGGGACCGGGATGTCGAGGTGCTCGAGGACCTGCCGGGCCAGCGGCCAGTCCACTGACGCCGTCAGGTCGGAGAGAAACACCGACACGTGAGCGCCAGCGATGCGGATGACGACGAAGAAGTCATCGCCGACAGCTGCCAGCCCGATGGCCCCGCCGATGCCGGGCTGCTGGCGCAGCGCGTGGATGATGGCGTCGAGACTCTCGGTGACAGCGATGGGCAGGATCTCAGCTTCCCAGGCATCATCTTCCCGGTAGACGACGATGCAGAAGTCGCTGCTGGTCACCTCGTTCATTCCGTACCCACCCGCCCTGCATCCGGATCGTCGAAGACCTCAGCCGCGCTCGCGCGCCGCGGCACCATGAACCTTGCCGCCGCGGCGACTTAGCCCGCGCCGCAGGAAGAACAGTAACGGCTATCCGGCTCGAATCGGCGTGGGATGGACGCCTGGCCTCGCTCAGGAGCTAGGGTTTGACCCCTGGCCCCGTCTCAAGGCTAGGGTTTAGACCCTGGCCCTGTCCCCCGGGCAAGATTTGCTCAACTGACTGTTCACCATTGGTAAGCAATTGGTTATGCTGAAGATTAGGCGCGCCAGCTGCGCGCGGGCGCACGTGGCAGGGAGGTGATCGGGATGCTGAAGAAGGTTCTGACCTGGGGTGGTGTGGCCTTCGTTATCTACTACCTCGCAACCTCGCCTACCGGAGCTGCCAACGTCGTCACCGGCGCCGTGGACTGGCTGAAGTCAGCCGGGAACTCCCTGGCATTGTTCCTCAATCACATCAAGTTGTAACTGATGAGCCGGGCAGCGACGACCAAGAACCAGCAGGCGGCGGTCGACAAGTACCTGCTTCCGCGCGAGGTCCGCGTGGCAACAGTCCGGCGGCATCCGGCCGTCCTGATCGTGCCCAGCGCGCAAGCTGTCGGAGGCTTGCTGGCGGCTGCAGTCCTGTCGGCTACGGTGCTCCGCAGCCAGACGCTGCTGGCCGGTATCGTGTGGATCGGCTGGGGCCTGCTGATGGTCCGGCTGATCTGGAAGGCCGCCAACTGGTTCGTTGACTACTTCGTGGTCACGTCCGAGCGCGTCATGCTGACCTCAGGCGTCTTTACCCGCACAGTGAACATGATGCCGCTGGCCAAGGTGACCGACATGAGCTTCCAGCGGTCCTTCGGCGGACGGCTGCTCGGATATGGCGAGTTCATCGTTGAGTCGGCCGGGCAGGATCAGGCTCTGCGCCACATTGACCATATTCCGTATCCTGAGCAGCTTTACCTCCTGGTCTGTGGCAGGATATTTCCGACCAGCGCGGAGGAAGAGGACGATGGCGCCGATCCTGGCGACCATTATGACAATGACTTCGGCGATCCATATCCGGTAGGCGGCGGAGTCGACTCATCGGACGATCTCTGAGTCCCTCCTGGCTGGCCACTTCCCCGAGGTTCGTGCGGCCGGCCGATCGTCACTGAGCGGTCCGGTTGCACGTCCCTGCGCTGGTCAGAGGCGACGCGCCACCCACAAGGACCGGCCGGAAAGCCAGCGGCTCTCCGGCTTTGCGATGCCAGAGAGCCGCTGCCGACGTTGGCGGAGGCTCGGGGATTTGAACCCCGGATGGGCGCGAACCCAAACCGCATTAGCAGTGCGGCGCCATAGACCGGACTAGGCGAAGCCTCCTCGGCTCTGAAGAGGGTCCTCAGAGTACCGTTTTGCGCGGCCGACAGGTGCGTAGCCGCCGGGCTCAACGCCCGCCGCCCGCCGCAATGCCGACCTGACCGCTGACCTAGGGTACCGGCAGCACCACGACGGCCGCAAAGCCGATCGGCACATCCGCCAGTATGGTCGACCAGAACTCAGCGCGCCTCGATCACCTCGTAGTCGCCGCGTGCGTAGGAGTCCCTGATCCTGGTCTTGGCGAACTTGCCCACGCTGGTCTTCGGCACCTCGGCGATGAACGACCAGCGCTCTGGCAGCTGCCAGCGCGGCACTAGCTCGGCCAGGAACTCGCGCAGCTCGGCGGCGGTCGTCGTCGCGCCGTCTGCGAGCACCACGGTGGCGAGCGGCCGCTCGCCCCAGCGCACGTCGGCCACCCCGATCACGGCGGCCTCGATCACGTCAGGATGCCCCATCAGCGCGTTCTCCAGCTCCATCGAGGAGATCCACTCGCCGCCGGACTTGATCACGTCCTTGGCCCGGTCGGTCAGGGTCACGTAGCCGAGCCGGTCGATCGTCCCGACATCGCCGGTCCGCAGCCAGCCGTCCCTGAACTTCTCCGGATCATCGTCCTTGTAGTAGGCCCCGGTGATCCACGGACCCCTGACCTCGACCTCGCCGACCGCATGCCCGTCGAGCGGCAGCGGCACCCCGCTGTCACCGACCAGTCTGGCCTCGACCTCGCAGATCAGCCGGCCTTGCGTGTCGCGGTAACGCCATGCCTCGTCGCCGGTCGTGCCCAGCGGCGGATGCGCCACGCTGCCGAGCGGCGACGTCTCGGTCATCCCCCAGGCTTGCAGGATCCGTACGCCGAGCTCGGAGTCATATGCCTGCATCAGGGCATGCGGCACCGCCGATCCGCCGCACGGGACCAGCCGCAGCGAGCTCAGGTCGCCGCCGTTGGCCCGGACGTGCAGCAGCAGCGCGTTCCAGATCGTCGGCACCGCGCCCGCCACCGTGGGCCGCTCGGCTTCGATCAGCCGGACCAGCGGCTCTGGCTGCAGGAACCGGTCCGGCATCACGAGGCTGGCCCCGGCCATCACCGCCGCATAGGGCAGGCCCCAGGCGTTGGCGTGGAACATCGGCACGACCGGCAGCACCCGGTCCTGCTCAGACAGCGCGAACACGCTTCCCGTGCAGACAGCCATCGAGTGCAGGTGCATCGACCGGTGACTGTAGACCACGCCCTTCGGGTGCCCGGTCGTGCCGCTGGTGTAGCACATCGCCGCCGCGGAGCGCTCGTCCAGGTCGGGCCAGCTGAAGCTGGCCGGCTGTGCCGCGAGCAGCTCTTCATAGGCATGCACCGCCAGACTCTGGCCGTCGAGCGCGGCCAGCTCCGAACCATCCGTTTCGCCTCTTGAGCTTGTGACGATTACGTGGCGGATTGATGGGGCATGCGGGAGCACCAGGCCGAGCAGCGGAACCATGCTCGGATCGACGATCACGACCTCGTCGCCGGCGTGAGTCGCGATATAGCCGATGATCTCGGGCTCAAGCCGGAGGTTGAGCGTGTGCAGCACCGCGCCCATCGACGGGATTGCCAGATACGCCTCAAGATGCTCGGCGTTGTTCCACATCAGCGTGGCAACCCGCTGATCGCCGTCGATCCCGAGCGCGCGCAGCGCGTTCGCCAGCTGAGCCGCCCTGGCCCCGGTCTGCGCGTAGGACTGCCGGTGGCTCCCGCTGGTCGTGCAGGTCACTACCTCGCGGTCACCGTAAACAGTGCTGCCGTACTGCATGATCCTGGTCACGGTCAGCGGAACATCCATCATCGTGCTGCGCACGGGCAACCTCCTGCTTACTGCGTTCCCTTCCGGTCGCGCCCCGGCAGTCCTGCCGCCCGTATGCGCCGGAATTATCCCTGGGCTGGATAGTCCCATGCCGACGCCGAAACGTCACCAGGTCAGTACCCGAACTGCCGCCATCGGTCCCGTCAGTACGTCAGCAATTCGGCGTCGGCACGGAGCTTTGCTACGGCGCGCGAGACCGTGCTTTTCACGGTGCCCTGGCTGATTCCGAGCATGCCGGCGACCTCAGCTTCCGACATGTCCTCGTAAAACCGCAGCAGCACCGCCGCCCGCATCCGCTGCGGCAGCCGGTCGATGGCACGCATCAGCATGTCGTGCAGGTCGCTGTCCAAAGACGAATCGGCCACCGGCTGATCAGGGATCTCGTCGGTCGGGTACTCCTCCACCCGGCGCCGCCGCCACCAGGAGATGTGGGTGTTCACCATCGCCCGCCGGACGTAGCCGTCCAGCGCCGCGCGGTCCTCGATCCTGTTCCATGCCTGATAGGTCTTGGCCAGGGCGGACTGCACCAGGTCCTCGGCATCGGCGAGATTGCCGGTCAGCATGTAAGCGGTGCGCAGCAGCGCGCGGCCCCGCGCAGCCACATACTCGCGGAAATCGGCGTCATCGACCTTGGCGGCGTTCAGCTGACGTGGCACGGCGGCCTTGGCCGCGCCGCTGCGGCCCGGCCTGGCCAGCGGATCTGGCGCATGCCGAGTTCCGGCAGGCCGCTGCCGCCCCAGTGCGTTCCCGGCCGGCTCCTGGCCGACTGCGGTCGCAGGTGCCCCCCGAACAACGTGATCGCCCCCGACGCTCACACCTCAACGGTACCTACGACACTCCGCTAAAGTTCCGCTACCCCTAGTAACGGACCGCTGGTCAGTACGATATTCACAGAACGTGAGCCTGGATCAGCTCTGACCGCATTGCCGCACCCTCCGGCGTTCACCACCGAAAAGATCGCCGAACCGCTTGACGCGGACCCGCATACCTCAGCAAGGTCATGATTCTGGAACATCTTTGTCCGTGGAGACCTCGTGCAAGAAGTGATGGTCGCTGGCGTGTGCTGCGAGCGCTGCCCGGGCGCCACCATTGCAAACACCAGTCACATCGCCCGGCGGCGGCTGCTCAAGGCGGCCGTGTTCCAGCCGCAGCCTACCCACCAGGCCGGGGCACACGCCGAACATCACGGGGTCGCTCAGCAGAGCGCCGACCCGGCGGCGGCTGGCCAGGCGGCGCCGACCGGAGCGGGAACTGTACCGGCACCACGCGCAGCACCAGATGCCCCGGCCGCTAAGCAGCGCCTGTACCGCGCCGTGACCGGCCAGATCGTCGATGTCAGCCCGCATTTCATCGCGATCGGAGATAACAGAGCCGAGCAGCGATTCACCCTGACCACCGATGCCACCGCCTGGCGCGGCGCACCATTAGAGCCTTCGGCACTGACGCCGGGCGACCAGGCGGTCATCCGGCTGCGGCCAGGGCGCTCTGGCGTGGCCGACCGGATCTGGGCCAGCATCGGGCGGGTCAGCGGAACCATCATCGAGCGTGCCGGGGACAGCCTGCTGGTTCAGGAAGGCATCACCAGGCGGCAGCAGGTCGTCGTGATCCCGCCGCAGGTGAGCGGCAGGATGGCTGTCCGCTTCCCGAATCTGCATCCGGGCTTCCTGATCGACGTGATCGGGATCCGGCGGCCCGGCGGACTGGAAGGACTGGTTCCGGCGACCTACCAGCCGCCCTACCGGAGCAGCCAGGTCCCCGTGCCCGAGCCATCGGGCAGCCGGGTCGCCGAGGCGATCGCCGGCTCGGCGATCTGGCATGACTCCTGCGACGAGCCGTACGGTGTGCTCGGCGTCTATTACCCGGCCGTGGATCCGGCCGCCGGCTGCGCCGAGGAGGCAGCCGCGGGGATCGAGCCGGGGCAGGCGCCCGCATATCGCCGGCTACCGTATCTGGCCGTCGGCAGTGCGCTCGCGGTGCACAACGAGTGCTCCGGCATCTCCTGGACCCTGCCGGTGACGGGCTGCGCGCCAACCGCCCGCCTGTTCAACGACCGGTGCGTGGTCTGCGGGACCTCCGACCGCGGCCGGATTGCCGATCTGACCGTGGCCAGCTTCGTGGCTCTCGGCGGCGAGCTTGAGCGCGGTTGCTTCAACGCGACCATCACGATCGGCCGGTGAGCATGCTTACCGTGCTCCGCGCTCTTGGCGAGGTGCAGATACCGCTCCTGGCAACGATGCTGCTCGCTGGCTGCGCTACCAAGCTGGCCAGGACCATCCGGCACTGGTCCATGGATGCGGGCCTCGGGCCGACCGCGCTCTTCCCGATGCGGCTGCGCCGTCCGGTCGCGATGACGATGTGCGCGATTGAACTCGGATTCGGCGTCGGGCTGATCCTCACCTCGGGCCGAGACGGCAGTGGTGCTCCGGCGCAGTTCGCGCGGCTCGGCACCGGCCTGCTGTTCGTCGTAGCCACGTCCGCCCTGATCGAACTGCGCAACATCCGCCCTGACGTCGGCTGCGGCTGCTTCGGAGAGTTCAGTACCGCGCCGGTAACTGGCCGGACCGTCGCCAGATCGGCGCTGCTGGCAGGCGCCGCGCTCGCGACCATCTGGCTGCCGCCGCTGCAACTGCCGCAGACCGCCGGCCAGGCCGGCCTGCTGCTGTCCTTGCTGGCCGCCGAACTGGTCCTGATCGGGCTGCTGTCACCCGAGGTTCGGGAGACCTTGATCAGGATTGGCTACTCGGCACCCTGCGAGCTACGGGTCCTCGCGGCCGAGCAGACCATTTCCGCGCTGCAGCGCAGCTCTCAGTGGAATAAGCACAAGAACCTGCTCGCCAGGCAGCACCCGTCCGATGTCTGGCGGGAGCTCTGCTGGCGGTACATCGCCTACCCCAGCCGGCATGCCGAGCGGGAGTCCGAGATCGTCTTCGCCGTGTACATACAGCAGCGGCGGCCGACAGTTCACTCGGCCCTGGTCGATACGGTGACCGGCGCGGTACTGCCCTGGCCGCCCCAGCCGCGGCGGAGGGCGGCTGCTGCTGTTCCGCACTGGCTGCGCGGCGCTACCCAGCCGGGACGGCCGCCTCAGCCGAGACTGGCACGACGTCCTAGCCCCTTCGCGCTGAGGAGCCGGGTCCGCGCGGCGCGTTCGTCACCTCCGTCACGCTCATCCCGGCCATAACGATCGTCTGCTGCTTTCTTGCCTTCTCTAATGTCTGCGCTAGATAGCCGCATACTTCGGCAGAGGGTCACCTGAACCACTACGCGGGAGCGCTCCGGGGCCGGACTCTCACACCGGCTGCGCGCGCAGGAAGCGGCCGAAATGCGGAACGGTGAAGGCGATCAGGCCGCGTTCCGAGCTGTAGATCAGCCCTTTCTTGATCAGGCTGTCCCTGGCCGGCGACACACTGGACGGCTTGCGGCCAAGCTCATCGGCCACCTGCGCGGTCGGCACCGGGTCGTCGCCGAGCAGCGCCATCGCGCGCATGTACTCGCGTTCCGCCGGAGTCGCGCGCTCGTACCTGCTGCCGAAGAAGCCGACCGCGAGCTCACCAGCCGCGAGCGGCGCCGCCACAGCCACATCGCCGGGCGTGACCGGGCTGGCCGCCGCGACGTCCCAGGTCACCTTCCCGTACGCCTGGACAAAGTACGGGTAGCCGTCGGCCGCCGCGTACAGCGCGTCGAGTGCCGCTGGCTGGAAATCCGCGCCCTCCCGGCGGGCCGGAGCGAGCAGGGCAATGTCGGCCGCCTCCCGGTCTAGACGGTCAATAGACACATAGCGAAACAATCGCTCGGAGTAGCTCTTGCTCGCGGAGAGGACTGACGGCAGGTGCGGCAGGCCTGCCCCGACCACGATCAGCGGGCCACCGTTCTGCGACAGCTCATGGCAGGCGGCGCAGAGCGCGGACACGTCAGACGTCGGAATGTCCTGCATCTCGTCGATGAACAGCGCGATCCCGACTCCGAGATCCGCGGCGACCGCTGCCGCGTCGGTCAGCAGCTCGGTCAGGTCGATCTCAAGGTCCCCGGAGTCAGCCCGGCCTCGCGTCATCGGCACGTCGATGCCCAGCGGGTTGAGCTGGCTGGAGCCTTTTGTTGCTTTCGGATCCCTGGCACCGAACGCCTTCAGGACACCGAGGAAATCGTCGATCCGGTCCGGCGCGCGATGCCGAGGCGCCAGCTCGCGAATCGCCATGTGCAGCGCGCCGCCGATGGGCCGGCGGATCGACTGGTCAGGACGAGCCTCGATCTTGCCGGTGCCCCACAGCCGCTGCATCGCCATCGAGCGAAACGAGTTCAGCAGGACGGTCTTGCCAACCCCGCGGAGTCCGGTCAGCACGATGCTGCGTTCCGGCCGTCCGCGGGCCACCCGTTCCAGTACGACCTCGAACGCGGCAAGTTCGGAGTCCCGCCCGGCCAGCTCAGGCGGCCGCTGCCCGGCTCCGGGGGCATAAGGGTTTCGCACAGGGTCCACGGCATAGCAGCCTATGGGCCGATCTAGCGGATTCCCTAGATTGACGTAGAGAACGCTATCCGGCGTGTCGCCGCGTGCCTGCGCGTGTCTGCGCGTTAGCGGGGCGGCCCTGGTTTGGCGTCGTTCAGCCGGCTCAGGAACGCGTTGTAGGCAGCGAGCTGGTCGTCGTCCTCGTCAATATCGCCGCGGTTCTCCTGGCTGGGCGCCAGCGCGACGGTGGACCGGCGGGCAGCCTCCAGCCAGCCATGATTGCGCGCGGAGGCGCGCGAGTCGGTGCTCCACATGAGGTAGACGACCATCATCAGGATGAACATGACCCCATCCCCGCCGACCCACATCACGGCGCCGGCAAGGTGCAGATCCTGCACCGCGGTACCGGCCCAGAATGGACGAGGCCCGACCGGCAGGCCAGGCGTGCCGCGAGTGCCGTAACTAAGGATCAGCCCGGCGAAGGTGTCCACCGGCATGACCAGGAACAGCAGGATCAGCCTGGCCGGATAGGAGAGCCGCCACCGGATCGGCTCCTGACCCAGAACCGGCAGGAAGAACAGGTATCCGATGACCAGGAATGCCACGTGCTCACCGTTATGCAGGCTCTGGTTGCTTTGCATCAGGTTGGCCAGCCCGGTCAGATGGGCACCGACGATCGCCGCCGTGTAAGCGACAATTCCGAACACAGGCCAGGTCAGGAAGCTGACCGGCCGGGACCGGAGGGCTCGCTTCGCCCAGGTGTGCAGCGGATTGCGGCTCGCGTGCAGCAGCAGCGTGATCGGCCGGCCGAAGATCAGCAGCGGCGGCGCGGCCATCAGCAGCATCAGATGCTGGACCATATGATCCCAGAGCAGCACGTCGTCGTAGCTGCCGATGCCGCTCTGGATCGCCAGCACGACGATACCGAGCCCGGCCAGGAACATGCCGGTCCGCCAGGCTGGCCACGGCCGAGCCGGATGCCGGCGGCCCACCCGGACGACGCCCCACAGATACAGGCCGGCGGCTAGCGCGACGGATACCGTCACGACCGGCGCGGCCTGCCACTGAGTGAACGCGGCCTGCCAGCCAAACGGCGGAAGCATCGGACCTCCTTCGCCAGACGAGCCTACCGACCCGGCCAGATCACCGAGCGCGTGGTGCGCTCTGCCGACGCACCGGGGTGACCTGCGAGGCTGACGAGAAGGCAGGCGCACAAGACCAGACGGCAAACCGCGCGGATCCGGCGCCCGCTATCGTTGTCCCCGGAGGGTTCGCCTAGTGGCCGAGGGCGGCGGTCTTGAAAACCGCTAGAGCGCGTGAGCGTTCTCGTGGGTTCGAATCCCACACCCTCCGCTGAGGGTCACCGACAGAACTGGCAGTTTCATGCCGACAGAACTCTGGCGGTGGCCTGATTTTTAGTATGGCGCTGGGGTCTGACATGGGCTCTGGCACCGGCGGTTGCTGCTGTATGGGTCTGGCTGCGGAGCGCCGGGTGGGTGCTGCGGGCTGCTGGCCGGGCTGGGCGTGGCTGGCTAGCTGCTCGGCTGGGGTGGTCGGGCTGGCGGGGGCTTGTTCCTGTCAGCTGTCGGGGAGGGAGTCGCGCAGGCTTGAGCGGCGCC
>OCZU010001674.1_pt1 | contig 14397 bp, 14 predicted proteins | sample 1539001 | NCBI WGS metagenome assembly OCZU01 (sample SAMEA3539306, study PRJEB22396) | soil metagenome | biome: tundra; feature: field; material: soil | place: USA | collected 2010-05 | depth 0.15 m | reverse complement strand
CTGCAGGAGGAACTGTGTCGTTGATCGCTCGCTTCAAGGTTGACAGCTTCGAGCCCGGCAGGTAGCCGGCCTGGACGCGGAGTGGCTCAGCGTGATGACCTTCGCCAAGACCTTCACCTCAGGGATCATCGGGGAGTCCACGACGCTGTTCATGTCCGCCGGCGCCGAAGAGGGGTCCCGGTCGTACGTGGCCACGGAACGGATCAGCGGGCGCACCGAGGATGGACGCGAGGGCTCCGTCACCGTCCAGCACGGTGGCCTCGAATCAGACCCTGGCTCATGGTTCGGGCACATCGTCCCCAAGACCGGCGTCGGCGACTTCGCCGACTGGTCCGGCTCAGCCCGGATCATCCACGATGATCAGGGCGCATATTTCGAGATCACGCTCGCCTGATCGCTGGAGACGACCACCCGCGACCCGCCCATTGCCCGGCTATGCGGGGTTTGCTTTAATCTCACAGATGACCACTCCCGACAGCCTTGGCGGATGAGCACGTCGCTCGGGACGAGGCGGCCGCTGGGACGCTCTGGTCTCGCGATCCCGCGGATCGCGCTCGGTTGCGGCAATTTCGGCGGGGTCGGCTCGGCGCCCGAGTTCTTCGGGCGGGGACTGACGCAGGATCAGGCGCTTGAGCTGATGGACGCGGCCTGGGACTTCGGCCTCACCCACTTCGACACGGCCGACGCCTATGGCGGCGGCCGCAGCGAGCAGGCGATCGGGCGCTGGATAGCCTCGCGCGGGGTGCGCCCGCAGCTGACCACCAAGACATACAACCCGATGCAAGCCGGGGCGGACTACGGCCTGAGGCCGGAACGGATCGTCCGTCAGCTCGATGCCAGCCTGGAACGGCTCGGCGTTGACCACGTCGAGCTGTACCTCGCCCATGACTTCGATCCCGACGTGCCGCTTTCTGAGTCGTTCGGGGCTCTTGCTGAAGCAACGGACGACGGCAAGATCCGCGCCTACGGCGTCAGCAACTTCGACGCGCCACAGCTGGCAGCCTCGCTGGCAGCGGGCGCGCCGCAGGCAATCCAGAACTGCTACTCATTGCTGGCCCGCCAGGACGAGCCCGAGCTCCTCGCCATGTGCGCTGAGCGAGAGGTCGCCTACCTGGCGTTCAGCCCGCTGGCGGGTGGCTGGCTCACCGGCAAGTACCGCCATGGCGAGCCGTTCCCGGCCGATTCGCGGATGACCCAGCGGCCCGAACCGTACCAGGAGTTCCTGGCCGGCCGGACCTTCGATGCGCTCGCCCGGCTGCAGGCGATTGCCTCAGGCCGCGGCACCTCGATGGCCGGCCTGGCGCTCGCCTGGCTGCTCGCGGGCGAGCGGGTGACTCAGATCGTGATAGGCCCGGGTCGCCCGGAGCACTTGAAGCCGGTCGGCGAGGCGCTCGAACATCCGCTCACGGCGCAGGAGCGGGTCGCGGTGCAGAGCGCGTTCGACTGATGCGCCTCCTCGTCCTGAGCTACCGCGACGTCCTGGCCGCGCTCCGGCCGGCGGCATGCGCCGACGCCATGGCAACGGTGCTCGCCGAGCACGCCAGCGGCGGCACGTACCTGCCGTTGCGGTCGGTCATGACGCCGCCGAGCGCGGCCGGTTTCATGGGGCTGATGCCCGGCTGGCGCGGCGGCCAGCCTGACAGCGCCGCGGCGTTCGCGCTTAAAGCGGTCTGCATCATGCCCGGCAATCCGGCGCGTGGCCTGGACGCACATCAGGGGCTTGTGACCCTCTTCGACGGCACGACCGGCCAGCCGACCGCGATCCTGGACGCCTCCGCGATCACCGCGATCCGCACCGCGGCGGTCACCGCAGTCGCGACCAGGGTGCTGGCGCGGCAAGATGCGCGGACGCTCGCGATCCTCGGGGCGGGGACCCAGGCCCGTGCCCATCTGCAAGCGCTCGCGGGCGTGCGCGAGTTCGAGCAGGTGCGGATCTACGCGCCGACGCCGGCGCACGCTCGCGACCTGGCTGAGCAGGCTGGCGACCTGCACAACGAACTGCACATCGCCAGCAGCGCGCAGGAGGCGCTCCGCGACGCCGACGTCATCGTCACGGCGACGAGCTCGCGCGTTCCGGTGCTCCAGCGGGATTGGCTGAAACCGGGCGCTCACCTTAACGCGGTCGGCGCCAGCAGCCCGCAGGCACGCGAGATCGACACCGCCACGGTGGCCGCGAGCGCGCTCTTCTGCGACAGCCGCGAGTCGCTTCGCAACGAGGCCGGCGAGTTCCAGCTCGCGATCGCGGAGGGCCTGATCGGCGGCGAGGAGCATGTCCGCGCTGAGCTCGGTGAAGTCCTCGCGGGAACTGCTGACGGCCGCCGCGACGCAGCCGAGCTGACGCTGTTCCGCTCGCTCGGTCTGGCCATCGAAGATCTTGCCGCGGCCGAGCTGGCGGTGGCGGAATCAACGGCACTTGGCATCGGCACGGAGGTCGAACTGTGATAGCTCTGGCAGCGATCGAAGCGGCGCGGGAGCGGATCGCGGGCACGGCGATCCGGACGCCGCTGGTGCGGCTGGCCGTCGACGATGCCCCGGCTGAGATCTACCTGAAGCTCGAAAATCTGCAGCCCATCAACTCGTTCAAGATCCGCGGCGCAACGAACGCGATCATGCTCGCGTCCGCGAGCGAGCGGGCGAAAGGCCTCGTCACCGCGAGCGCGGGGAACATGGCCCAGGGAGTCGCCTGGGTGGCGCGCTCGCTGGGCATTTCGGCCACGATCGTCGTGCCCGAGCACGCGCCTGAGGCGAAGCTCGCGGCCATCGAGCGTCTCGGCGGCCGGGTGCTCAAGCTGCCTTACGACGACTGGTGGAACGTGATCGTCACCAGCGGTGTCGACGGCATCGAGGGGCTGTTCGTGCACCCGGTCCAGGATCCCGGTGTGATGGCGGGGAACGGGACAATCGGGCTCGAAATACTGCAGGAGCTGCCCGACCCGGACGCGATTGTCATCCCGTTCGGCGGGGGCGGGCTGACGGTGGGCATCGCCAGCGCGATCAAGGCGCTGCGGCCAGCGACGAAAATCTTCACCGCCGAGCCGGAGACCGGCTCCGCGCTGGTCGCCGCGCTCGACGCCGGCCAGCCGACCACGGTCGATTACCGCCCGTCGTTCGTTGACGGCTCTGGCAGCCGTCGCGTGCTGGACACCATGTGGCCGCTCGTCGCGCCGCTCATCGACGGCGCTTTCGCGATCCCGATCGACGAAGTCGCCGCGGCGGTGCGCACGATCGCGGAGCGTGTCCGGGTCATCGCCGAGGGCGCGGGCGCGCTGGCGCCAGCGGCAGCTCTGGCCGGCCGGGCCGGACCAGGGAAGATCGTGTGCGTCGTCTCGGGCGGCAACATCAATCTGAGCAAGCTGGCGGACATCTTGCAGGGAGCTGCTGGGTAGCCCAGCCTGCCGTCGCGGACGCGATCGATGTCACAACTGTTACCCGAATCCCATATACGCCCCTTGCCCCTCTGTGTGGGCCGATGGTTTGATCAGCGTACAAATTCGAGCGCTCGGGGAGGGCGCCTTGAGTTTCCGCATCCGCCGCAGCGCCTCGGGGCCGCGTGCCAGCTCATGGCACGCGGCAGAGACTCAGTGCTTGACCCGCGGCGGTAACGCGACCACCGGTCGACGGACGCTAGCTGTCGGCTCGCACCGGTGCGCTGCTGCCAGGGCGTAGGACCAGACTGGGCATCTCCCTGCGGATCAGCCTGGTTCGCACCACTTAGCACCAGGGCAAATGAGGTATTTCGGGAAAGGGAGGCGCATCCATGAAAGGACGCGCGATCCTCGTCACGACAGCGCTCAGCGCGCTAGTCGTGGCGGGTTGCAGCAGCAGCAGCACGACGAGCAGTGGCGCCGGCGCGACCGGCGCCAAGGCCTGTATCACGTCGATCGGATTCGAGGGCCCGATCACCGGACCGGTGGCAGTCCTCGGCGCGGAGCAGTTGCACTTCGCGGAGCTCGCGATGTCGATGGACAACGCGGCTAACAAGACGAAGATCTCGATTGTCCAGGGCGACACCCAGCTGAACCCCGCTCAGGCCACGACGGTGACCCAGCAGTTCACCTCGAACAATTCCATCGTGGCGGTGGTCGGCCCGGCCGGCAGCCAGGAGGTCGAGGCCGTCGGGCCGCTGATGGCCAGGGCCGGACTGGCGTTCATGTCCGGATCGGCAACCGCCGCGGCGCTCACCACCGGCAAGTACCCGACGTTCTTCCGGGTCGTGTCCAAGGACAGCGTGCAGGGACCGCAGGACGCCAACTACATCATCACCAACCTGCATCCGAAGTCGCTGATGATCGTCGACGATCAGGAGGCCTACTCAACGGGCCTGGTCGCCGCGATGCTGCCGGTCTTCAAGGCGGCCGGGATCAAGGTCGACCACGAGTCGGTCTCGCAGAAGACGACCGACTTCTCCTCGCTGGTGGCCAAGGTCACGTCCGCGACCTCCGTCGTGGTGCTGCCCTGGCAGGTGGCCGCCAACGCTCAGCAGTTCGGCCGGGACCTCGCCCAGCAGCACAAGAAGGCCGTGATCTTCGGCACTGACGGCCTGTTCTCGCCCGGCACGTTCACGATCGCCGGCTCCTATGTGTCCTCGTTCGGCCCGGACATCACCGCGATCCCCGCCGACGCGGCGATCGCCGCGGCAGCCAAGGCCAAGTACGGGTCGTTCGGCACGTTCGGGCCGCCGGTCTTCGCGGCCACGCACGTGATCGACGAGGCGATCGCATCGGTCTGCAAGGCCGGGCAGACGCCGACCCGCGCCAACGTGATGGCCGCGATCAGGAAGACCAACGAGCCGACCTCGATCCTCGGGCAGCCGATCGCGTTCACCCCTGCCGGCGACGTGGTCAACGGCAAGTTCTTCCTGTTCAAGATCGACTCGGCAGGCAAGTACCAGCTGATCCCGAGCTCCTGACCGGCTGAACTGCAGGTAGCTGTCCGTCGGCGGGCTGGCCACATGGCCGCCCGCCGGCGGGCGGCGCTAACGACGGGCAGGACACGCACACGGATGGGCTTTTTCTTCCAGGAGTTGGTGAACGGCCTCACCACCGGCGCGCTCTACTCGCTGGTGGCGCTCGGCTTCTCGATGGTGTACGGAGTGCTGAAGCTGCTCAACTTCGCGCACGGTGATCTGTACATGGTCGGCGCGTTCATCGGATACTTCGTGATCCAGTGGTTCGGCGGCCCGTCCGCGCTGACGATCCCGGTGCCGCTGCTGCTGCTGATCATGTTCGTGCTGGCGGCCGGCCTGGTCGGCGGCCTCGGCGTCGCGATCGAGCGATTCGCCTACCGGCCGTTGCGCGACGCGCCGCGGATCGCGCCGCTGATCACCGCGATCGGCATCTCCTTCTTCCTGGAAAACGCGGCCCTGCTGCTCTTCGGAGCGCAGTTCCGCGTTTACAACACCTCAGATTTCATCCCGTTCTCAGCTGGGATCCAGATCGGCTCGGTCAGCATCGACGCGGTGCAGATCATGGTCCTGGGCCTGGGCCTCGCCTTGATGATCGGGCTGCGGCTGCTGGTCGTCCGCACCAAGCTCGGCAAGCAGATGCGGGCGGTGGCCGCCGACCGGGAGGCCGCCGAGATGCTGGGGATCAACGTTAACTTCACCATCACGGCGACGTTCTTCCTCGGCTCCGCGCTCGCGGGCGTGGCCGGCGTGATGGCCGGGCTGCTCTTCAATCAGGTGACGGCCACGATTGGCTTCCTCGCGGGCCTGAAAGCGTTCACCGCGGCCGTCGTCGGCGGCATCGGCTCGCTGCCAGGCGCCATGCTCGGCGGGCTGCTGATCGGCATCGCTGAGTCGTTCATCACCGGCTACATCTCATCGACCTACACCAACCTGCTCGTGTTCGCGCTGCTGATCGTCGTGATGCTGGTCCGGCCCAGCGGGCTGCTCGGCCAGGCACAGCTGCAGAAGGTGTGACGCCCTCGTGAGCCTTGATGCGCAACCACCGGTGAGCGGACCGCGGGTCGGCTCCGATGAATGGGTCGCCCGGCAAGCGCACCGGCGCGAGTACGCGCCTGGCTGGCTGGGCGCCGCGCAGCGGGCGAGCGAGCGAGTCGGCTGGTGGCCCCGGCTGGCGGTCGCTGGCGTGGCCGGAGTCGCGCTGCCGCTGCTCGGCCTCGGCGGCTTCCAGCTGCAGGTCGGGATCGACGCGCTGGTGATCGCCCTGCTGGCGGTCGGGCTGAACATCGTGGTGGGATGGGCCGGCCTGCTCGATCTTGGCTACGTCGCCTTCTTCGGCTTCGGCGCCTACGGATTCGCCCTGCTGTCCTCAGGCCAGCTTGGCGCGCACGGCATCCACCTGCCGGCCTTGCTGTCGCTTCCGATCGTGATGATCGGCGCCGCGATTCTCGGTCTGCTGGTCGGCCTGCCGTCCCGGCGGCTTATCGGTGACTATCTGGCGATCGTCACGCTGTTCTTCGGCGAGGCATTCGTCGAGTTCACCAACAACGTGGCGCCGAGCGTGCTCGGCGGCCCCAACGGGATCATCAGCATCGATCCGATCCGCATCCTCGGATATCAGTTCACCAGCAACGAGAGCTACTACTACCTGCTGGTGATCCTGCTGGTGCTGACGATGACGGTGCTGCGGCTGCTCGATACCTCCCGCACCGGCCGAGCCTGGCGGGCCGTCCGCGAGGATCCGCTAGCGGCGGCCTCGATGACGATCCCGGTCAACCGGGTGAAGCTGATGGCGTTCGCCTTCGGCGCCATGGTCGCCGCGCTGGCCGGCACCATCTTCGCGGCCCAGCAGATCAGCGTGTTCCCGACCGACTTCGATACGCCGATCTTGATCCTGATCTACGCCGGGCTGATTCTCGGCGGGGCCGGCAGCATCGCGGGCGCGGCCGCCGGCGCCCTGATTGTCATGGTCATCTACGACGGGCTGCTGCGCAGCCCGACCGATTCTGGCTACCTCTTCTACGGTCTGATCCTGCTGACGCTGATCGTCAAGGTGCGTCCGTGGCGCAAGCTGGGCGGGGTGCTCGCAGCCACCGTCGCGCTCGGCTTCGCCGCGCACGCCATCGCCGGCGCCATCTCCTCAGCCTGGGTAGCTGGCGGGCCGCAGTCGACCGGCTGGATCGCCGTGGCGCTGCGCGACTGGGTGATCGTCCCGGCCAATCCGCAGGTGCCGGGGAACTTCGGGTTCGTGCTGCTGGTCTGCCTGCTGATCGCGCTCGTTCAGGTCACGGGCCGATGGCGGACAATCCTGCTGGCGCCGACCGTTTATCTGGCATCGTTCGTGTGGGAGACGAGGCTGATCCTCGAGCCGTCCATCACCCGGCAGCTCATGATCGGCGCGATCCTGATCGTGATGATGAACGCCCGGCCGCAGGGGCTGCTCGGGGCGCGCCGGGTCGAGGCCGCGATATGAACGACATCACGCCGCGCGCGCCCGTTCTCGATCTCGATCATCTTTCGCTGTCGTTCGGCGGCCTGCGAGCGCTCACCGAACTTGACCTGCAGGTTGGCGACAGCGAGATCGTCAGCCTGATCGGGCCCAACGGCGCGGGCAAGACAACGGTCTTCAATGTGATCACCGGCGTCTACAAGCCGAGTTCGGGGGATGTCCGGTTTGCCGGGCAGTCGATCGCCGACCAGGCGCCGCATCGCATCACCCGGCTGGGAATCGCGCGGACCTTCCAGAGCCTGCGGCTGTTCCTGAACATGTCGGTGATCGAGAACGTCATGGCCGCCACCTACGGCGGCACCAGGGCGACGCCGTTGGAGTCGATCCTTCGGCTGCCGAGAGCCAGGCGCGAGGAGCGCGAGGTCAGGGCGCTGGCCGAGGAAGTGCTGTCGTTCTTCGGCCAGCGGCTGGCCGGATACCGCTGGGATCAGCCCGCGTACTCGCTGTCGTACGCCAACCGCCGGCGGCTGGAGATCGCCCGTGCGCTCGCTACCCGGCCGAGACTGCTGCTGCTCGACGAGCCGGCCGCCGGGATGAATCCCACCGAGACGCATGAGATCACCGAGCTGATCGGACGGCTGCGCGACGAGCTGCACGTCGCGATCCTCGTCATCGAGCACGACATGCACGTGGTCGCTGGCTGCTCGGACCGGGTGATAGCGCTCGACCACGGCGTGAAGATCGCCGACGGCGGCTTCGACGATGTGGCGAGTCATCCGGCCGTCGTCGAGGCCTATCTGGGTCGCGATCCTGAGTCGCTGGCGGAGGCGGAATGAGCGACGCGGCGGAGGCAGGCCAGCCGAGCACCTTGCTGCGCCTGAGCAACGTCACCACCTACTACGGGCAGATGCGGATACTGGAGGGAATCTCGCTGCGGGTCGGCGCGGGCGAGCTCGTCTGCCTGCTCGGCGGCAATGCGTCCGGCAAGTCGACCACGCTGAAGACGATCCTGGGCATCGTCCGGCCGCGCGAGGGACAGGTGGAGCTGTTCGGCGAGGACGTGACGCGGTGGCCGGTGCCGCAGCGGATCGCGGCCGGGATCGCCATCGTGCCGGAGAACCGCCGGCTGTTCGGGCAGATGACCGTCCGGGAGAACCTTGAGCTTGGCGCGGTGCTGCGCAGCGGCGAGACTTTCGCGGACGACCTCGACCGTGTCCATGCGCTGTTCCCGGTCCTGCTGGAGCGCCGGCAGCAGCTTGCGGGCACGCTGTCCGGCGGCGAGCAGCAGATGGTCGCGATGGGCCGCGCGCTGATGTCCCACCCGCGCCTGCTGCTGATGGACGAGCCGTCGATGGGCCTTTCGCCCGCGCTCGTGCAGCAGAACTTCCGGATCATCAAGGAGATCCACAAGTCCGGCGTCGCCGTGCTGATGGTCGAGCAGAACGCGACGATGGCGCTGTCGATCGCCGACCGCGGCTATGTCCTGTCCACCGGGGAGATCGTGCTCGAAGGAGCCGCGGCTGAGTTGTTGCGCAGCGAGGATCTGAAGCGCGCCTATCTGGGACGATAGGCGCCGGACGCTTCGCTAGCTGTGGATGACCTCGCGCAGCGCAAGCGCGTCGCCATTACCGAGCCCTGAGGAGAGGCAAGCATGAGCATCGACAAGCCTGAGATTGACTTCCCCGGCGGCGAGCCGCCGACCGAGCTGGAGATCACTGATGTCTGGGAAGGCGATGGCGCCGCGGCGAGCGCGGGCGACCTGGTCAAGGTCCACTATGTCGGGGTTGCGTTCTCTACCGGCGAGGAGTTCGACGCTAGCTGGGGCCGAGGCGCTCCGCTGGAGTTCCGGCTCGGGATCGGGCAGGTCATCGCCGGCTGGGACCAGGGCGTGCAGGGAATGAAGGTCGGCGGCCGCCGCCAGCTGGTCATTCCGCCGGATCTGGCCTACGGGGACCGGGGCGCCGGGCACGCGATCGCGCCGGGCGAGACCCTGATCTTCGTATGCGACCTGGTCTCCATCTAAAACCGCGGCTAGCTCCGCGTCTGCCTCCGGCGCAGGCCGACGCGCTTGACCGAGGCGCGCTTGGCGGCATGACCGCGCATCGCGCTCGGCCTGGCCGCTAGCAGTACGGTACGAGTGTGGCGACTATCGACGAGGTGGCCGCGCTGGCCTTGGAGCTGCCCGAGGTCACCGTCGGTGAGCGCTTCGGCAACCGGACGTGGTTCGTCGGTCGCAAGGCGTTCGCGTGGGAACGGCCGTTCAGCAAGGCGGACCTGAAGCGCTTCGGCGACCAGACCCCGCCGGATGGTCCGATCCTGGCCGTCCGGGTCGAGGATCTCGGCGAGAAGGAGGCTCTGCTCTCGGCGCATCCGGAAGCCTTCTTCACAATTCCGCATTTCGACGGATACTCTGCCGTTCTCATTCAGCTGCCGAAAGTCTCCGCGAAGGCGCTGCGAGATGCCATCACCGACGGCTGGCTGGCCTGCGCGCCGCCTGCCCTCGCGGCCCAGTACCTCCGGCGCTAGGCGCTTGCTGCGTTTTCGCTTGGATTCAGCCTGCGGAGGTCAAGCGGAGCTGCATTCTGGGTAGGTCGGAGTGATCGCGGGAGGGGTGGCTGGACTGATGTCCGGACAGACGCAGCCAGGATCGGATCCGGTGAGCGCGGCAGTCGCCCAGGCGCGGGCGCGTTACGCTGCCCGCCGCCCGCGCACGCAGGCGCTGCACGAGCGGGCGCAGGCGTTCTTGCCCGGCGGCAACACCCGCACCGTGCTGTATCACCAGCCGTTCCCGCTGCGCGCCGCCCGTGCCTGGGACGCCGTGCTGCAGGACGTCGACGGGCATGAGTACGTCGATCTGCTGGGCGAGTACTCGGCCGGACTGTACGGGCACTCGAACCCGGTCGTCATCAAAGCCATGGTTGACGCGCTGCACGAAGGCGTCAGCCGGGGGATGCACACCAGGTACGAGGTCGACCTGGCCGAGGCGATCTGCGCGCGCTTCGCCTCGATCGAGCGGGTGCGCTTCACCAACTCCGGCACCGAGGCCAACCTGATGGCCCTGTCGGCCGCCCGCGCCTACACCGGACGCGGCCGGATCCTGGTCTTTCGCGGCGGATATCACGGCGGCCTGCTGACGTTCGCAACCGGGCAGTCGCCGGTCAACGCGCCCTACGACGTGCTGCTGGCCCGGTACAACGACGCCGACTCGGCGCAGTCCTTGCTGCGCGAGCACGCGGACACCGTGGCCTGCGTGCTGGTGGAGCCGATGCTCGGCTCCAGCGGATGCATTCCCGGCGATCCGGAGTTCCTCTCGGCGCTGCGCGAGACCACCAGGCAGGTCGGCGCCTTGCTCATTTTCGACGAGGTGATGACGTCCCGCATCGGGTCCGGCGGCCTGCAGGGGCAGCTCGCGATCCGGCCGGACCTGACCACGCTCGGCAAGTACATCGGCGGCGGCTCCTCGTTCGGCGCCTTCGGCGGACGCGCCGACGTGATGGCCCTGTTCGACCCGTCCCGGCCCGGCGCGCTGCCGCATGCGGGCACCTTCAACAACAACGTCGCGTCCATGGCGGCTGGCCATGCTGGCCTCACCCAGGTTTACACCCCCGAAGTGGCGCAGCAGCACACCGCACGTGGCGACTGGCTGCGAGCGAAGCTAGCGCGAACGTTCCGAGCCGCCAGCGCGCCGTTCCAGGTCACCGGGGCCGGCAGCCTGCTCGCCATCCATCCGACGACAGCACCGGTGCACCGGCCCGAGGACCTGGGCCACGGCGACCCGCGGCTCCTTGAGCTGCTCTTCCTCGACCTGCTTGAGCTCGGGTACTACATCGCCCCGCGCGGCTACCTGGCGCTCAGCCTGGCGCTCACGCCCAGCCAGCTCGCTGGTTTCGTGCAAGCCGTAGCCAAGATCCTGCGCGCCCGGGCAGCCCTGTGGTCATCGACCAGCGGCCAGGCCATGCCCGGGCCGCCATTTCCGGCCCGCGATGCTGCCGGAATCGCCTGAGCACATTCAATGATCGGCGCAATCGTTAGCCTTGGCCGGCGCAATCGTGAGCTTCCAACGGCCTCACCCGCTGCTCGGCTGCTCCACCGTCAAAACCCCTGGTCAGAAGGTCGGAGCCGAAACCGACCCAACTCGCGCCACTAGCCGTTAAGTGCCTATTTACGTGCCAGGAACCGTGACGTACTATTCGGATTGCCAGCCCGATTAATGACCGATCGGGCGATCATGGCGAGGAGCCAGACAATGGCAGTACCACGGATCCTGTTCGTGGTTCCCGGGTTGTTAGCTGGTTTGCTGGTACCTACTCTCATCGCCGCGCCCAGGCAGCCTCCAGCCGGTGCGGTGGGCATGGTCAGTGCTGACTTCGCGCGGGACGTCGTGACGATCCACCGCGGTGACCGGCTCACGATGGTGAACGACTCGAATGTTGTTCACGTGATTGGCCCAGGCAGCGACGGCCGCATCGTCGGCCCGCAACGCCACGAGCCGGTGGTCGGGTTTCATCTCATGCAGACGAACAGCGTCTACACGACCCCGCCGTGGAAAACGCCAGGCACGTACTACCTCACTTGCTCGGTGCATCCTGACATGACGCTCAAAGTCATCGTCACCCCCTGACCATGGCCTCATGAGTGGCCCCCGATGACATCGGAGAGGAGGTAACCCATGAAGTCTCTCAAGCACCTTCGCTACGTGCTCGGCTCGCTGAGCGCAGTGCTGTTCAGCAGCGTTGGCGGCGGTACGTTCTAACCGGCTAACCGGGCCACGCTGGCGAGGCAGCAGTCCTCGCCGGCGTGGTCTCGCCGGATCCGTGCCGTCCCGACCGGGTCGGCGCCGGGCCCGGCACCGACTTGAGATGAGACGACGGCGATGTTTGAGACCGGCATCAGGCAGCTGCGGATGGCGTTGGGCATGGTCTGGGGTCGTCGGCTGGATGCGGACAACATTGGCCGGCTAGTGGAGGATGCGCTGGCCACGCTTGCGGAGTTTGGCGAGCCTGGCAATGGCGCGCAGGAGCTGCTTGGCGGCCCGATGGCCGATCCTGAGGAACGGCTGGATTTTGCTCAGCGGGGGCTGCGGCGTACTGCTCGCAGGCTCGCTGTCCAGTCTCCGTTTTATGCTCGACGGCTCGCCGCGGCCGATGTAGATCCCCGTCGGCTGGACTTGGTGGGGCTCCGGGCGGTCCCGGTGACGACTAAGCGGGACCTGATCGAGCGGCCGGATGATTTCCAATGCGGCGATGTGGCTGCCCATCTGGCGACCTGCACCACGGGAACTACCGGCCGTCCGGCGGAGATCTGGCTGTCACGGTATGAGATGGAGCTGTGGCCTGCGCTGGGCGCTCTGGCCGCGGTGCTGCATGATGATCTGCGGCCTGACGACATCATGCAGGTCAATGTCAGTTCCCGCGCGGTCGCTGCCACGCACTTGTCGGCGGCTACTTGCCGCCTGGTCGGCGCGGGCTGCCGGCTGCTGGGCATCGTGCCGCCGGATATGGCTCTCGATAGCCTGGCGGGGGGCGGCGCGACGCTGCTGCTGACGTGCCCTAGCTACCTGGCTGAGCTGGTGACGGCTGCCCGGCGGCGCGGTATGGGCCCAGCAGACTTCCGCCTTCGGCGGGTCAATTCCGGCGGGGAGGTGCTGTCCCCGAGCCTGGCGCAGGCTGCCTGCCAGACGCTGGGCGTGTCGCACGTTGACGACCCTTACAGCATGACCGAGGTGATTCCGGTCACCGCCCGGACCTGCAGTCAGGCCCATCTGCATCACGAAGTGAGCACCGGCCTGACCGAGCTGCTTGACCTGCGGACCGCCGAGCCGGCCACGCCCGGCGCGCTCGGCACGGTCGTCATCACCCCGTTCTTCCCTTACCGCGACTGCATGCCGGTCTTTCGCTATGACACTCGCGACGTTGCCCGCTGCCTGCCCACCGAAGAGCTCGGATGCGAGCTGGCGAGCATTCCAGCTACCAGCCAGATCCTGGGCAAGGCCGACCACCTGCTGCGCCTAGGCCCGGCCGAGGTGATCACGCCCCGGCAGCTGATCGACGCCATCGAGGCGCTGCCAACCGCGCCGTGGCCTGCCCGGTACCGCGCCGTTGTCACCGGCGGCCGGATTCAGCTCACCCTGCCCGCCGCCGCGATCGCCGACTATGGCGACGCAGCGGCCCGCCGTCACTTCGCCGAGGCCGGCCTGGACGTGGACCTCGTCATAGTCGGCGACGACCAGGCGACCTCGCTGCGTCCCACCAGGAGCGATCTGCACGAGAGCACATTTGCTGCCAGGCAAGCACTGATAGGAGCATGACATGCCTGCACATGTCTTCCCGATCCCCTTCCTGCAGCAGAGCCTCCTTGAGTTGTGTGTCTGCATGGTCGGCGCGGTCACGGTCACGACCGGGGCCCTGATCTACTTCCGGCGGGTGCGCCAGGACCGGCCGCCGATCGGCACGTTCAACGGCCGCGACATCGCGATCTTGCTGACGGTCATCGTGGCCTTGCCATTCTTGTATGCGGTGCTGCCCGCCTGGGTGCTGCTGTGCTTCCTGATCCTGACGTTCACCGCCGCGATCTCCATCGGCTACGGCCCGGTAGTTGGCGGAGCGCCTTTGTGGCTGGGCATCGGGCTGCTGATCGGCGCCAATATCTGGACCAGCCACGCCCAGATGGGGACAGTCACCGGCTGGCGGGTGTGGTGGATCGAGCTCGACATCCTGGTGATCCTCAGTGCGATCGCGGTGGCCAATCTCTACGTGCAAGGCGGGATGCGGCTGCAGCACGTTGCCTGGTTCGGCCTCGCGCTCGCCCTGTACGACGTGTGCTCCACCCTCGTGATCAACGTGACAGCTGTCCTGGTCGAGGAGTTCATCGGCAAGCCGCTCGACCCGACGTTCGGCTTCAGGTTCGGTGTCAACAACTACGGAATCGGCATCGGAGACCTGCTGTTCTACGCCTTGTTCACGGTTGCCTCCTACAAGGCATACGGGTGGACGGCGGCTCGGCTCGCGATCGGCGTGACGGCCGTGTTCGGCGTCGCGGCGCCTAC
>OCZU010001673.1_pt1 | contig 14399 bp, 13 predicted proteins | sample 1539001 | NCBI WGS metagenome assembly OCZU01 (sample SAMEA3539306, study PRJEB22396) | soil metagenome | biome: tundra; feature: field; material: soil | place: USA | collected 2010-05 | depth 0.15 m | reverse complement strand
ACCCTGGTCAGCTCGTTCGACATCCAGGCGCCGCACCACGAGCTCTCGGTGACCGCCCGCTCGGTGGTCGAGACGGGCCTCGCGCCCGCACCGTCTGCCCCGCTCAGCTGGGCCAGGCTGCGCGAGATCGCCGAAGGCGGGCGCCTTCTGGAGTACTTGTCGCCAACCCCGCGCACTACCCTCGATGCGGCGCTTACCGCTGCGGCCAGGGAGCGCACCGCGGGCGCGGATCCGCTGAGGGCAGCCGCCGACATCGCCGCCTGGGTACAGGACACGGTCGAGTACGTGCCGGGATCGACGGAGGTGCAGACCAGCGCTCAGGAGGCGTGGAACCAGGGGCAGGGTGTCTGCCAGGACATCGCCCATCTCACGGTGGCCTTGCTGCGGGAGGTAGGCCTGCCTGCCCGTTACGTCTCCGGGTACTTGCACCCGTCCCCGGAGGCGGAACTCGGGGACACAGTGACCGGGGAGAGCCATGCCTGGGTGGAGTACTGGACCGGGGAATGGGTGGCCACCGACCCGACCAACCAGGCCCCGGTCGGCGAGTGCCACGTCGTCGTGGCCCGGGGCCGGGACTACGGCGATGTGCCGCCGCTCAAAGGCATCTACCACGGCGCGCCGAGCAGCACGATGAATGTGACCGTGGAACTGACCCGGCGGGCATGACGCCCGGGCTCTCGAGGCGCGGCGGTCCAGAAAGCGCGCCGCCGCGCCGGACGGCGCCGGCCGTCACGGGCCCGGCTCGCATAGTGTGGAACTGACCCTGTCCCAAACTCCACCTGTCCCAAACTCCACCTGTCCCAAACTTCACTGAGCGGCGGAAATACCATGACTTTCCTGCTCATTGCGGCGATGATCGCCGCAATGATCCTGCTGTACGCCACCGATCGCCTTCTCAAGGCGCTGGCCCGGGCTCGCCGGTACCGCGCCATGAGCGAGCGGCTGGACGCCGCCACGGTGAGATCCGAGGCGCAGCAGGAGCAGCGAAAGACCGCCGCGGCGGCGGGCGGCGCGCTCACCTCCGTGATGCCGGCCATCAACCGGCCACCGCTGACGCTCCCTGGCCCGACCAGGCCGCCGCACCACCGCTGACAGGCCTTCCTCCTGGGCTGGCCGGGCAGGCGTGTGCTTGCATGTACCATAAGCGGCGGACCATAAGCCACTGCCTTTGGGCATATTCCGGCGTGCGCATCTCGGTGCGCCAGGCCGGATGCCCACTAAACTGATTAGTACGATGCGCTGGGGCAGTTTTCTCGCCCCTCGTCGCTTTTATCCTTGCCCCGGTGATCAAGGCGGGCCTTGTGGTTCAGGCGGTTTCCTACGAGTTTGTGCTGGCTGGCCACGACGATGACCAGTCTGCGAGCAATGGCGTGCTGGAAGCAATGGCCCCCCGGTTCTCCTGGGCGCCCGGCGGAACGCCCCGTACGGTCCGCAGGACCTGGCTGGATACCTTCGACTGGCGGCTGCACCGGGCTGGCCTCACGCTGGAGCACACCACTGGCGCCGGACCCGGCGAGCTGACTCTGACCGGCCCGGATGGGGAGCGGATCGTGGAACGGCCGGGCCGGCTGACCTGGCCTGCCCTGGCCGACTCGCTGCCGGACGGGCCGCTGCGGGCGCGATTGCGCCCGGTCACCGGGGTGCGGGCGCTGCTGCCGGCGGCCCGCGGAGCGAGCACCGTGCATAACCCGCGGGTGCTGAACGCCGACGACAAGACGGTCGCCTGGGTCACTCTGGACCGGCTGTCAGTGAGCTACCCGGCTACCGCGGATCTGCCCGCCCGGCTCACCGTGACCGCGGTACGTGGCTACCAGGTCCAGGCCGAGCGGGTGGCCGAGCTCCTGGCAGGCGCCCCGGGCGTCGAGCCGAAAGGCCTCCCTCCGCTGGACGCCGCGCTGGCCGTGGCCGGCCGGCGGGCCGGTGATTACCCGAGCCAGCTGGAGGTGCAGCTGACCCCGGGAATGGCGGCCCGCGGTGCGGTCACGGCGGTACTGCTGTATCTGCTCGGCACTCTGGAGGCCAACGTGGCTGGCACCATCCGCGACGTGGATACCGAATTCCTGCACGACCTGCGGGTCTCGGTCCGCCGCACCCGTTCCGTGCTGAAACTGGTGGGCGATGTCCTGCCCGCCGAACTCGCCCAGAAGTTCCTTCCCGAGTTCAAGTGGCTGGGCGACCTGACCACCCCCACCAGGGACCTCGACGTCTATCTGCAGAAGTATCCCGACATCGCGGCCGGGCTGGTGGCGGCCACGACAGAGGAACTGCGGCCATTCCACGCTCATCTGACCCGCAGCCGGGCCGCGCAGCGGCGCCGGCTGGTACGGGGCCTGCGCTCGCGGCGCTTCGCCCGGCTGACTCATGAGTGGCGGACCGCGCTGGAGGGCCTGCCCGCCCTTCCGGGGGGTCCGGTGGCCGCGGACCTGGCCGCGAGAAGTATCCGCCGAGCGCACCGACGCGTGCTGCGGCAGGGCCGCGCTATTACGGCGAGCTCTCCCGCCGAGAACCTGCACGACCTTCGGAAGCGGTGCAAGGAACTGCGCTATCTGCTGGAGTCCTTTACGTCCTTGCACGACCCGGCTGCTGCCGAGCGGGCGGTCAAAGAACTGAAAGGCCTGCAAGACTGTCTCGGGGAGTTCCAGGATTGCGAGGTCCAGCAGCATGAAATCCGGATGTTCGCCGCGCAGATGATGAGTGACCCCGGGGTGCCCGCCACGGCCCTGCTCGCGATGGGGGAACTCGCCGGACGGGTCGGCCTGCGGGAGCGAGGCGCTCGCGGAAAGTTCGCCGGGCGGTTCCGCGAATTCGCCAGTGCCGGAACCCAGCTACGGTTCGGCGCGCTCACCGGGGGCACGCCCGCATGAAGATCTTCGCCACGTACAACATCAAGGGCGGGGTAGGCAAAACCTCTACCGCAGTGAACCTGAGCCATCTCGCGGCCCGCGACGGCCTGCGCGTCCTGCTCTGGGACCTCGACCCGCAGGCCGCGGCGAGCTATGTGTTCCGCGTCCGGCCCCGGGTCAAGGGCGGCGGCAAGGCCCTCATCAAAGGCAGCCGGGAGATCGACGACGCGGTCAAGGGGACGGACTTCGAGGGCCTGGACCTGCTTCCCGCTGATTTCACCTACCGGAACCTTGACTTGATGCTGGACGCCACCAAGAATCCCACGCGCAGGCTCGCCCGCCTGCTTGACCCGCTCGCCGCCGAGTATGACGTGATCTTCCTCGACTGCCCGCCGAGCATCTCGCTGCTGTCCGAGAGCGTGCTGCATGCCGCCGACACCTTGCTGGTCCCGCTCATCCCGACCCCCCTCTCAGTGCGTACCCTTGACCAGCTCACCGAGTTCATCGCTGGCTTCGACGGTCATCGCCCGGGCATCCTGGCCTTCTTCTCAATGATTGATCGCCGGAAGCGCCTGCACCTGGAAATCGCCGGGCGGCTGCCGACCGAGCGCGCCGATGTCGCCAGCACGGTGATCCCGGCTTTGTCACTGATCGAGCGGATGGCGGTGGAACGCGCTCCGGTGACCGCATTCGCACCACGCAGCCGGGCTGCGCAGTGCTACGCCGCGCTCTGGGACGAGGTGCGGGCACGCTTTCTCTGATCCGGCCGCGGCGTCAGCCCAGCCCGCGGGCAAACTCGATCATGGCCCGGCTGACTTCCCCCGGTCTCTCCTGCTGGGTCCAGTGACCGCAGCCTGGGAGCAGGATGGCTTCGCGCAGCCGCGGGACAGCCTGGCGCAGCCGGGCCACCAGTTCATCCGGCCCCGGCCGGCTGATGACGAAATCGCGGTCCCCGGCGACGAACAGTGCTGGCACCGTCACCGGGGCATGGTGCCAGGGGGCGGTGAGTTCCCAGTTCCGGTCCAGGTTGCGGTACCAGTTCAGCGGCCCGGTGAATCCCGTGGCGGCGAACTCCGCGGTGAACACGCCGATGTCGTGTTCGCTCAGCCAGCCTGGCAGTGCTACGGGGTCCGGGCAGGCATCCAGGAAACCGCCGCCGGGCGGCACGAACGGTGCCAGCGGAGGGGCGGTGCCTGATGCGCCATAAAGCACTCTGCGGAAGGTAGCGGGAACGTCCCGGGCCAGCTCCCCGTCGGCCCTCCCCGGCTCCTGGAAGTAGATCATGTAGAAGCCCTCGCCCAGCAGGCTGCGCATGACCGCCAGGGGCGGGGTGTTGCCGCGCGGCCGGTAGGGCACGCTCAGCCCGATCACGCCGCGCACCCGGTCTGGCCGCATCATTGCCGCATGCCAGGCCACGGGAGCTCCCCAGTCATGGCCCGCGACGATGGCCGACTCCTCGCCCAGAGCATCCATCAGGGCAATCACGTCGCCGGTCAGGTGCAGGATGCTGTACGCCCCGACTGCCGCCGGACGGTCCGTCCGGCAGTATCCGCGCTGGTCTGGAGCCACCGCGTGAAATCCCGCCGCGGCGAGCGCGGACAGCTGGTGCCGCCACGAGTACCAGCACTCCGGGAAACCGTGCAGCAGCAGGACCAGAGGGCCGGTGCCTGCCTCGGCGATATGCATCCGCAGCCCGCGCGCATCGAGCTGGCGGTGCCGGATTTCGGCCAGGTCATCCGGCATGATGTGGCTCCTTCCGGGCCCACATGCTGCCCCATGCCGGAAGAGAGCCAACCCGGCACAGACAGTCACATGGCACTTTGTCGCTGATTGCTGACCTGTGAGCCTTCGCCACGGAGCATGCTAGTGGTCACAGATGCGTCGTGGGCTGAGGGGTGCCATGTGAGCCGAAGGCTGGTCCGGCTGGAGATGCCGGTCTTCCCGGAGCGACGAATGTTCCGGGTCCATGACTCGCGGGTCGACCCGGATGCGCCGGGCGGACCGCTGCCGCCGGTCGGGACGCTCGTCAGCGTGAACCGCGAGCAGGTGTGGGTGGGCAGCCTTCAGGAGCACATCGGCGTCCGGGTCACCATCGAGGAGTGGGACACCGCGCCGCCCGCGTTTGGCGCCGAGTGGGAAGACGAGGCCAAGGGCACGGTCTACCTCCGTGGCCAGCTGAGCGTGGACATGGGATCGGCCGGCCGCGCGGTGGAGAACCTCCTGCTGGCCGGCGGCGTGGGCGACTACGTGGTCCGCGTCTACGCACGCAACCGCCGCGAGGTTATGCGCCTCTACGACGAGATGTTCGAGCGCGGGGTCGATCCGCTAAGCGATGAATTCCAGCAGTCCAGGAAGAACCTGGAGGGACTGGAGCAGTACCTGCTGCAGCTCTGGCGCGAGTACTGACGGCTTTACTGCGCCCGGGTGCGGGGCGCAACCGGATGCGCCACCCCGGTCGATGGCGCTGCCGACCGGCTCGCGACGCCAGCCCCGGAGGCTGATGGGCGGGACGCTGACGGGCTACCGGACGGGTGATGCGGCGCGGTCATCACCGGCACGCGGGGTGAGGCGGAGGACCGCCCGGCTGAATGCCGATCTGCAACGGTACGGAACGGAGCCAGCGAGTACACCACCACTGACAGGGCCGCGACCACGATCAGGGTGATAAAAGACACCGTGATCCGCGCCCGCCGGCTTCGCAGCCTCAGCGCCGTGCGCTGGAAACCGAACGATGACAGGCGAGCGGCAAGCAGCGGGTCGGCGTTGCCGAGCCCGCGCTCGATCTCATCCAGGATGCGCTGCTCATCCATGGAAAGCGCCATGGCCTCACCTCCACCTGCCCGGCCCGTGGCAACTCTCTCTACTATCCCCCGCTGCAAGATCGTTAGCCTCTGTTCGCCTGTGCCTGCTGGGTTTCTGTTGCCCCGAGGGCGGCCGGCGCGGCCGATCCGGTCCACACGCTCGAACAGGTGTTTGCCTTTATCGAACGATAATCCTATAGTCGCCCCATGCGATGGGACGCCATGCGAATCCAGACCGGCGATGCGGCCCCGACCGCGCCGGCCGGGAGCAGGTCACAGGCGGGCGCCACCGCGCCGGCGCTGTTCGAGCGCAGTGCGGTGACCAGATCATTCGACACCCCGGGATTCCGCGGCATGACCTTCTTCGAGGTGCACGCCCGGAGCATCATCAACCGCGTGCCCGAAGCGTCCCGTGTGCCGTTCCGCTGGACGATCAACCCCTACCGGGGCTGCTCTCATGGGTGTGTTTATTGCTTCGCCCGAAACACGCATACCTACCTGGACCTGGACGCCGGGCATGACTTCGACTCGAAGATCGTGGTGAAGGTCAACGCCCCGGATCTGGTCCGCAAGGAACTCGGCGCCCGCAAATGGCAGGGCGAGCACATCGCCATGGGCACCAACGTGGACTGCTACCAGCGAGCCGAAGGCCGCTACCAGCTCATGCCGGGGATCCTCCAAGCGCTCCTCGACGCGCGCAACCCGTTCTCCATCCTCACCAAAGGGACCATGATCCTTCGCGACCTTGACCTATTGGTGCAGGCGGCGGAGGTCACCGACGTGGGTCTCAGCGTGTCCGTCGGCTGCGCCGATGAAGAACTGTGGCGAACTCTGGAACCCGGGACTCCCAGCCCGCAGCGCCGGCTCGGCGTCTGCGCCGCGCTCACCGGGCGGGGCCTGCCCTGCGGCGTACTGATGGGCCCGGTCGTGCCGTTCCTGTCCGACTCGCCCGCGCAGCTCGATGCCACCGTGCGGCAGGTGGCCGAGTCAGGCGCGAGCCAGGTGAGCCCGATCGTGCTGCACCTGCGCCCCGGGGCGCGGGAGTGGTTCCTGGCCTGGCTGGCGGAGCACCATACTTCGCTCGTGCCCCGCTACCGCGAGCTGTACGGGACGGGCGCCTACGCGCCCAAGGCCTACCAGCGGCAGATCGGCGAGCAGGTCCGCAGCCTGGCCGAGCGGTATGGAGTGGGCCGGGGCGGACCTGGCCGCCGGGCCTGGCGGGCCCAGCGGGCGGTTCCGTCCGGGTGGAACCGCCCGGTACGAAACGCCGCGGCACCAAACGGCGGAGCAGCAAACGGCCCCGGCGGGGATGGTCCGGGCGATGCGGGCCCCGTCCAGCTCTCGCTACTCTGACTGGTCGCGGAGCAGCCAGCCGCTGCCCGCCGCGAGGCGCACAGCCTCGGCGCGGGTGCGCGCACCGGTCTTGCCGATCGCCGCCGAGAGGTGGTTGCGGACAGTTCCTTCCGAGAGGTGCAGCGTGGCGGCGATGTCAGCGACCGTGCCGCCGTCCCTGGCCGCACACAGCACGTCGGTCTCGCGCGGGGTGAGCGGATTCTCGCCGGTCGCCAGGCTCTCGGCGGCAAGCGTGGGATCGACCACCCGCAGCCCCGCTGCCACCCGGCGGACCGCGTCCGCAAGCTGCCGCGCGGGGGTGTCCTTGACCACGAAGCCGCTCGCCCCCGCCGCCATCGCGCGGCGCAGATAACCAGGTCGGCCGAAAGTGGTCACGACCAGCACCCGGCATGATGGCATCGCCGCCCGGAGTGCGGCCGTGGCGGAGATCCCGTCCAGGCCGGGCATCTCGACATCCAGCAGGGCCACATCAGGCCGGGTCCGCCGGGCCTCGGTGACCACGGCATCGCCCCGGCCCACTTCGGCCACCACCTCAAGATCCTGCTCCAGCGCGAGCAACGCGGCCAGCGCACCTCGGACCAATGCTTGATCGTCGGCGAGCAAGAGGCGGATCGGGGTGGGCGCGATCACGGCACGCGTACCCGGAGCGCGAAACCGCCGGCCGCCGAGCGGCCCACGCTTACCGACCCCCTCAGGGCGGCCGCTCGTTCCTGCAACCCGGCCAGGCCGTGACTGCCGTCAGGGATCACGCCGAGCGGGCCGGCCGGCCCGTGGCCGTCGTCAGCGATCTCGATTTCGGGCCCGGCGATCCGGACTGAGCAGCACGTAGCACCGCTGTGCCGGACCACATTGGTCACGCCCTCCCGGATGGCCCAGCCGAATATCTCCTGCTGCCCGGGCGGGATCTGGGCCAGCGTGGCAGGCAGGTCGGCCTTGATGCCGGCGGCGGTGAGGGCGGTCCGGGCACTCGCCAGCTCGCCGGCCAGCGTGACCTCCCGGTAACCCGCCGCGGCCGCCCGGACATCAGCCAGCGCCTCCCGCGCGATGCGCTCCACATCCGCGATCTCCGCCTCGGCCCGGTCCGGTGACGTCCGGGCCAGGCGGCCGGCCAGCTCCGCTTTGACCGCCACCACGGTCAGTGAGTGGCCGAGGATGTCGTGCAGGTCGCGGCCGAACCGGCTGCGTTCCTCCGCGCGCACCAGCCGGGAAATCTCCTCCTGGGCCGCGGCGAGCTGTACGTTGCGCTGGATCAGCTGCCCCACACCCCACGCCGCCGTGGCGGCCAGGAGAATCCCGAAGGTGAATGACAGGTTCGCCTGCCAGCCGTGGATCAGGCTGGGCAACGCCAGCGACGCGACCAGGATCACCGCGACCAGCGTCCAGCCCGCCCGGGGGGTGAACAGGAAGAGCATCATCACGGCCAGGTACACGAGCACGCCGCTGGCGTCCTGGCCAATAGTGATCAGAGCGAGTGCGGCCAGCGCCACAGCGCCGGCGGTCAGGCTCGCCCGCGTCACCAGGGGCAGGCCCCCGCCGCGCTGGCGCTGCCGGCGCGTCACGCCGCAGGTGACCACGAATACTGAGCCGAATGCGAGCAGTATGGCCAGGCCGATGTAGCGGCGGGCCAGGTCATGGCCATGCCAGATGGCCGCCGTGGGCTGCGCGAGGTAGACGAGCCAGATTGACCCCATGAGCCAGCCCCACCAGTACCGCCGCCTGCCCGCGAAATCATCGTTGGCTGGCCAGAGAGACGCCACCGGCCCGGCGGCGGCCTCGAACTGGCCGTCGTCCCGGGGACGGCCGGGCACGGCGGTCATGCCCATGCGGTGAAGGCCTGCATGGTAAGAGTCTGACGCAGCAGCGCGCCGCGGGCCACCCGGGCGGCGGCGGGAAGAGCCTCTGCCATGCTCCCGATCCTGCCGCCCGGAGCGGCTGGCCGGTGCCGCTGGATGTCATGACCTGCCCATGACATCCGTCATGGCACAGGGCTGAGCGGCAGCCCCGATGCCGCCCAGGCACAGAACCCACCCGCCAGGTCGGTCGCGTTGACCAGCCCCAGATCCTGCAGGGATGCCGCGGCCAGGCTGGAGGCGTACCCCTCGGAGCAGACGACGATGACCGGCCGGCCGTAGTCGCCTGCCTCCGGCAGGCGAGCATCGGATGCGGGATCCAGCCGCCACTCAAGAACATTGCGCTCGACCACGAGCGCGCCCGGCAGTTGCCCTTCCGCCGCCCGCTGAGCCTGCGGGCGGATATCCACGAGCAGCGCCCCCGCGCGCATCGCGTCGTAGGCCTGCTGCGGCCCCAGGCGGTTCAGGCGCCGGCGCGCCTGGGCCAGCACCTCACCGATCGGCCGGCCACCATCGCGCTGCCCGGTTCCGGTCACCAGCTCTCCTCCGCCATCTCGATCGCGGCGAGCACGAGGCCGACCGGGGTCAGCTCATAGCGGCGCATCCCAGCCAGCGACGGAGAGTACGCGTGGATGCTTACCGCGGGCTCGGCCGAGTTATTCACCACTTCGTGCACGTGCCGGGGCCCGAATGCCCTCACCTGCCCGGCGGTGAAGGTATCCACGGCAACCCGGGGATCCGCTCGCTCCAGCACCGCTGCGCTGAGCGCCGCGCGCCCGGGCAATGCGCTTCCGGCAGGCAAAGTGCGCTCCTGCAGTTCGCCGATGGCCACCGCGAACGCGCCGGCCGACCCAAAGTGATCATGGAATCCGGTGCGCTGCCCCGGCAGCCAGCTCAGCAGCCATAGCTCATGATTCGCCCTCTGTTCCAGGCGCTGGTACCAGCGCTCTCCGGAACGGTAGCGCACCAGGCCGGCCCATCGGCCCGGGCTTGCCGCAACAGACCGGACAAGCTGAGCGAGGCCGCCGGGGCCGGCAGGCGGGTGGTTGTCGTCGATGACAAGCAAGCTATCTATCCGATCGATTTAATAGCGAATTTGGTTGCCAGAAGGCTAGCACGCCAGCCCCGCAATGGCGGGACATGCCAGGCCTATTGGGCAGTTCCGGGCCAGGCCTGCCTGTCCCTTCCTCGTGGCCACCGACGCGCAGCCGGCCCAGGCCCAAGGGGGGGCCAGCCTGATGGGACCCGGCGCTGGCCAGGCCCTTGCTGGATTTCGAGATATAACCTGCTGGACACGCTCATCGTCAGGTCGGTCCTCGTCACCGCGCTGACCCTGGACGTCGGCCGGTGGATATGGTGGCCGAGCCGGCTGGCCAGGAAGCCGGAGGCGGCCTGCAGCCCGGCCAGTTGTCCCGCGTGCCGTGACCAGCCATGGCCGGTGCCCCGTCGCCGCGCCACGTCCCCGGCGGCGGGAACGCCTGTACCAGCACGTAAAGTTGTATGCCGTGGAGGCAGGCACAGGCGAAGGGGGCCCGCAGGTGCCGGACATGCCGATGATCCGCACCGTCCCTATCGCCGATCCCGGCGACCTGGTGGGCCGGCTCCCCGACCCAGCCGCATTGGCCTGGATCCACCGCGGCGAGGGACTGGTCGGCTGGGGAGAAGCGGCCCGCGTCACCCTGCCTGCGGGCGAAGACAGGTTCACCGCGGGTGAGAAGTGGCTGCGGGCCCTGTTCGACGGGGCCAGGATCGACGACCAGGTCGGCCTGCCGGGGTGCGGGCCGGTGGCCTTCGGGAGCTTCACCTTCGATCCCACCTCTGACGGTTCGGTGCTGGTCGTGCCGCAGGCAGTGATCGGCCGCAGATCGGGCCGGGCCTGGCTCACCACAATCGGCGACGCGCCCGCTCCAACCGGGCCGGCGCTGCCCGTCACCGGTCCCGCTGAGGTGCGGTGGCACGACGGCAGCCTGACGGCTCCGCAATGGGAACGCGCGGTCGGCGCCGCTGTGGCCCGGATCCGGGCCGGGGGCCTGCGCAAGGTAGTCCTGGCCCGGGACCTGCACGCCGCCGCCTCGGTCGCGGTCGACGAGCGCCTGCTGCTCAGCAGGCTCGCCGGTCGCTACCCCGACTGCTACACCTTCGCCTGCGCCGGGCTCGTCGGCGCCACCCCCGAACTCCTGATCAGGCGGCAGGGGCGCCAGATCAGCTCGCTGGTGCTGGCCGGCACGATGCCCCGCAGCCGCGATCCCGCCGAGGACGCGGCCCTCGGGGCGGCGCTGCTGGCCTCGGCCAAGAATGCCGAAGAGCACGACTACGCGGCGGCCGGCGTGCGCGACGCCCTCGCGCCGCTGTGCGACATGCTGACGGTCGAGGAGCATCCGTCACTGCTGCGGCTGGCCAATGTGCAGCATCTCGCGACCGCCGTCACCGGGCGGCTCGGCACGCCGCGCCATCCGGGCCCGGTCCAGTCCGTTCTGGCGCTGGTGGATGCCCTGCACCCCACCGCGGCGGTCTGCGGAACGCCGGCCGAGACCGCGATGGAACTGATCCGCGAACTGGAGGGCATGGACCGAGGGCGCTATGCGGGCCCGGTCGGCTGGGTGGACACCCAGGGCAACGGCGAGTGGGGCATCGCCCTGCGGTGCGCGGAACTCGACGGGCCGCGGGCGCGCCTGTTCGCTGGCTGTGGCATCGTCGCCGGCTCCGATCCGGCCGCCGAACTCGTGGAAGCACAGACCAAGTTCCGCCCCATGCAGTTCGCACTGGAAGCCTGACCGGCGCCCCGTTACCGGCTGCTCAGCCACACGTTGGTCGGATCGAACTGCTCGAACACGGGCACGTACACCGCGTTGTGCACGTAGCTGGCATGGTAGTCGGCCTGCTCCGGATCGGTGATCGGGTAGACCGCAGCGTCCTTCATGACCGCCTCGTCGGCCTGCGCCCAGAGGGCGGCGGCCGACGAGGCGGTCGCCGCCGCGGCACCGCGGGTGATCAGGCTGGTCACGGTCGGATCGCTGAAGAGCCCGAAGTCGCTGCCGCCCGGCGGGTAGGAATTCGGGCCGGAGTACAGCGGCGCGAAGAATGACACCGCCGCGTCGCCGTACCAGTCCGGGCCCCAGCCCGCTATCGCGATGTCCCACGCGCCGCGCTTGGCGGCGCTGGTCAGCTCGACGTACTTCGTGTAGAAGTCCGCGGTCGTAACCCCGAGCAGCTTGATCTTGACGTTGATCTTGGCCAGGTCGGCCTGGAGCGTCCGGGCCATCTTGGTGTCGACCGCGCTGTCCGACCGGTACAGCGCCGTCACGGTCAGCCCGGCCGGGTACCCGGCTGCGGCCAGCATCGACTTGGCCTTGTTCACGTTGTAGGGGTACGGGTCGTACCCGGGCGGCAAGTCCTGGAATCCGTTGATGCCCGGCGGCAGGATCTGGGTCAGCGGCGGGCTGACGGCCAGGCCGCCGTCGTCCGAGATCAGGTGGGCGCGGTCGGTGCCGTAGCTCAGCGCCTGGCGGACGGCGACCTTGCTCAGCGCACCGCCGTTGCTCGGCGAAACCTCGTTGTAGACGAGGTACGGGATCGATGTGTACGTCGGGCCCAGGTTGAGGTCGTGGTTAAGCCCTTTGTTCATATCTGAAACCAGCCCGGGCAGCGCGGCAGCCGGCGGGAACGCGTCGAACTCCATGCTCGCGGTTCCGGAACCGGTCTCCAGCTGCTGCTGGACGGTCGGCTCGCCACCGGTTTCCGAGACCACGATCCTGCTGACGTAGGCCTTCCGGATCGGGTCCGAGCTTGCCCTCCACGCCGGGTTGCGCACGTACACGATGCCGCGGGCCGGGGTGTAGCTCTGCACCTGGTACGGGCCGTCGGCGATCGTGTGCTGCGCGGCGGCGACACTCGCCGGGACGTAGTTCAGGCTCTCCACCGGGGCCGGGTTGAACGCATCCATGGTCAGCATGCCCGGGAAGTACGGCGCCGGGTGGACAAGGGTATAGCTGATGGTCTGGCCGGTGACCTTCACGCCGGAGATCTGGTGACTGTCAATGTAGGACCTGATCCCGGCGACGGTCGGCGCAGCCGTGCTGAAGCCGTTGCAGAACGCCAGGTCGCCGACGATCAGGGTCTCGAAGTCCGAAAGGCCACCGAACGGCTGCGCCCGGTTGCAGGAGCGCTTGAGCCCCAGCAGCGCATCTGCGGCGGTGACCGGCCGTGGCGGCGACGTGTTCCACATCCCGCCGGACCGGAGAGTCACCGAATAGGTTTTGCCGCCGTTGCTGACCGTGGGCGGCCCACTGGCCAGGTCGGGCGCGGCATCGGTCGTCCTGCCGGGGATGGCCGGGTACGCGTAGAGCCCACGCACCCACGGGCGCTGGCCGAGGTAGCCGATCGCGTAGTAGCTGAGGTTGTAGTCCATTACGTCAACATCGCCCTGGCCGAGCATGTACAGGGTGCCGCCTTTCCGGGGCGTGCCGGACCCCGGATTAAGCCCTTGAAAGCCTGCCATTGTCGACGACGTGCCGGGCGAAGTCTTCGTCGAGCTGCCACTGCACGCCGCGACGGTGAGCGCGAGGACGGCCAGGCCGGCCATGGCCCGGTAGCCCCGCATGCGTTTCCGCATCGACACTCTCCTTCTCCAGATTCTCCGCGAAGTTCATCCGCGGGCAACCACCGGAGGCAGAAAACGCACCACGGCACCACGGCACCACGGCACGCCAGACTGGCGGCCGACTGGCTCATGCTAGGAGCCGGGAGCCAGGGAGTGAACGGGCCCAATGCAGCGACGGCGAATCGTGATCCGACGGTAATCTGACGATTACCAAAGTGGTATTCGTCGCGATCCGGCGTCGTTTGGCCATCCCAGGCCAGCTCATCAGCGCATTTTCGAGACGGTGACCGACCCGCTGCGCACTGCGGTGCCGCCGCCAGCACACCAGCTCAGTTCGCCGTGCTCACCCATCGGCATCGTCTCCCTGTCCGGCCAGGAAACCGCGGACGCCGGCACCCGCGGCGTCGCGCAGCCGAGCCCGGAGCGCCGTGCCGGCCTCCCGGTCCGCGGCGACCTCAATCATTCGGAGCCCGCGGCCGCGCAGGGCCGGCCGCAAGCCGGCGGCCTGGGCCAGCAGTGAGTGCGGAATGCCAGCGGCCGCGGCCAGCTGGCCCAGCCTGGCGCGGTGCGGCGTGCCGAAGACCCGCTCGAACGGCCCAGGGAACGCGGCCTGCTCGAGGGCGGAGAAGATTCCGCCGCCGTCGTTGTTGGCCACCACGATCACGAGGTCCGGACGAGGTTCGTCCGGGCCGACGAACAGGCCCGGCGCATCGTGCAGGACCGCCAGGTCACCGAGGAGCGCGGCGGCGGGGCCGCCGCCGGCCCGCTGGTGGGCGAGGGCAGCGCCGATCGCGGAGGATACGAGACCGTCGATGCCGCTGGCCCCCCGGCTGGCGAGCACCCGCAGGCCGGCCCGCGCCGACAGGTGATGATCCAGGTCCCGGACCGGCAGGCTGGAGGCCACCCACAACAGGGCCCCGCGAGGCAGCGCGGCGGCGAGGTCGCGGGCCAG
>OCZU010001672.1_pt1 | contig 14400 bp, 18 predicted proteins | sample 1539001 | NCBI WGS metagenome assembly OCZU01 (sample SAMEA3539306, study PRJEB22396) | soil metagenome | biome: tundra; feature: field; material: soil | place: USA | collected 2010-05 | depth 0.15 m | reverse complement strand
ATGATACGGCGACCACCGAGATCTACACTCTTTCCCTACACGACGCTCTTCCGATCTCCCGCTCCCACTCGGCCAGCGGTTCGGCCGCACCCAGCTGACCGTCCGCGGCCTGTGGCTTCTCCTCACCTGCCGCGCGGCCGGCCCGCGCGATCAGGCCGTCAGCGACGGCATCCGCGATCACTCTGGTCAGCAGGGCGACGCTGCGGATCGCGTCGTCGTTGCCCGGGATCGGATAGGTGACCTCGTCAGGATCGCAGTTGGTGTCGAGAATGGCGATGACCGGGATACCCAGCTTGCGAGCCTCGCTGATCGCGATGTGCTCCTTCTTGGTGTCCACCACCCAGATCGCGCTCGGCACCCTCGCCATGTCCCTGATACCGCCGAGCGAGCGCTCAAGCTTGTCCCGCTCGCGGCGGAGCTGGAGCAGTTCCTTTTTGGTCAGGTTGGAGCCGGCCACGTCGTCGAAGTCGATCTCTTCGAGTTCCTTGAGCCGCTGCAGCCGCTTGTAGACCGTGGCGAAGTTCGTCAGCATGCCGCCGAGCCAGCGCTGGTTGACGAACGGCATGCCGACCCTTCGGGCCTGCTCCGCGATCGCTTCCTGCGCTTGCTTCTTGGTGCCCACGTACAAGACCGAGCCGCCGTGCGCGACGGTCTCCTTGATGAACTCATACGCGCGGTCGATGAACAGCAGCGACTGCTGCAGGTCGATGATGTAGATGCCGTTGCGCTCAGTGAAGATGAACCGCTTCATCTTCGGGTTCCAGCGTCGTGTCTGGTGCCCGAAATGGACGCCGCTCTCGAGCAGCTGCCGCATGGTGACGACCGGAGCCATGCCGGTGTCCCCTTTCCTGTCGTGCGCCCGCCTGACGGCGTCGGCGCGATCGGTTGTTCCTGGCGTCCGTACGCCCTCGCCACGGGTAACCCCGTGGACCGTTGAGATGCGTTCCGCCGGGAAGCGGGACAGAAATTCCCTGGCGGCAAGCGGACACGCGAATTTAGACCTCCGGAAGCGCGCATGTGCGCGCCTATTCCGGGGCCGCTGATCAGTCTACATCCAGTCAGGCGCGCGACGCCTGCTCGGTGCCAGCCGCCTGCGCCATCCGGGCCGGCGACGGCCAGGAGATAGCAGCGACACACCGCGAGATGACTGGGAAACGGCCAGCTCAGGCTCTTGGATGTGCCTGCCGGTAGGCTGCTGTCAGCCGCTCGATCGAGACGTGAGTGTAGATCTGGGTGGTCGCCAGCGACGCGTGCCCGAGGAGTTCTTGCACGCTGCGCAGATCGGCACCGCCTTCGAGCATGTGCGTCGCCGCGGTGTGCCGCAAGCCGTGCGGACCCGTGTCGGGTACCCAGCCAGCCGCGGCGATCCTGGCGTGCACAACCCGGCGGGCAGTGCGCGGATCTATCCGCCTGCCGCGCGCGCCGAGGAACAGGGCCGGCCCGGACTCTTGCGCCACGACCAGGCCGCGCCCGTCGCTGTGCCAGCGGTCGACCGCGCGGACTGCTGGTATCCCCACCGGCACGACACGTTCCTTGTTGCCTTTCCCGAGCACCCGGATGGTCCGGCGCGCGTGATCGATGTCGTCGATATCCAGGCCGCAGAGCTCGCTTACCCGGATGCCGGTGGCATACAGCAGTTCCATGATCGCCGTGTCGCGCAGCACCAGCGCGGCAGCCGTTCGCTCGGCGCGCGAGGCCGCCTCGCCGGATTCGGCGTCAACGCCCGTGCCGCTGTCATGACCGGCTCCGGAGTCAAGGACAGAGCGCATCTGGTCAACGGCGAGCACTTGCGGCAGGTGGCGGCCGGCCTTCGCGGTGCCGAGCAGCGGCCCAGGGTCGCGATCAAGCAGCTCGCGCTCATGCGCGAACGCGGTGAACGCCCTGGCCGCCGCCGCCCGCCTGGCGATCGTCGCCCGTGACTGCCCGGCCGCGTGCTGCGTCGCGAGCCAGGCACGGATAACGGAGATGTCCAGCTCGGCCACGTGCTCAATTCCGCACCGGCCGGCGTGACAGAGCATGGACCTGATGTCTCCCGCGTACGCCCTGACCGTATGCGGCGACAAGCCACGCTCGGCCGCCAGATGCCGCTCGAATGCGAGCAGCGGCCCAGCCAATGCGGACGGCAGCGGCTCGTCGGACGGCCGGTCAGGCCGGCCGCTGGCGCGGCGTTCCGTGGCCATGGCTGACAGCCGGGCGGCTGGCTTCCGGGCGTTATCAGGCTCAGGACGGGCGCGCATCTCCTCAGTGTGCGCCCGAGCACGACCCGGTATCGCCCCGCCACGCTCATTCCTCACCGCCATGACCGCGCCAGCTGCTAGGCCCGCCTCCTGCACCTTTGCGGCTGGTCGGCCTGCCGCCTCGCTCAGGCAGGATCTGCGCCGCGGCGCCGGCGCCAGCCCTGATCGCAGCGGACCACGTGACCGGCCGCGGCAAGCAGGCCCAGGCAGCGCAGCGCCGTATCCAGATCCACGCCCGCGAGCGTGGCCACGGTCGCCGGACCACGCCCGCCACGCAGCGGCACGACGCCGAGCACCGCAGCCGTCACGGGATCGAGGTCGTCGGCCGGCACGGCAGGCTCCCCGGATCTCGCGCCTTCCTCCCCGAGCGGCGCGATCATCTCCAGCACGTCCCGTGCGCTGGTCACGCACGTCGCTCCCCACTCCCGGATCAGCTGGTGGCAGCCGGCCGACTGGTCCGAGGTGACCGGGCCCGGCACCGCCATCACCGGACGGTTCAGCTCACGAGCGTGCCGCGCCGTACTCAGCGCACCGCTGCGCAGCGCCGCCTCTACGACGACGGTCCCACGGCTCAGTGCCGCGATCACCCGGTTTCTGATCAGGAAGCCAGGCCGGGTCGGCGCCTGGTCAGGCGGGCACTCGCTGACCATCACGCCTGTCTCGGCAATTGCGCCGAACAATTCGTAATGACCCTTCGGGTATCCGAAGGTGAGGCCACTAGCTAGCACGCCGACAGTGCTCCCGCCGACCGCCAGCGCGCCGCGGTGGGCACAGGCGTCGATGCCGTAGGCCCCGCCCGAGATGACGGTGTAGCCACGATCAGCGAGCCCTGCTGCCAGTTCGGTACAGACATGCGACCCGTACGCCGTCGCCGCACGGGCTCCGACCAGCGAGACCGAGCGCAGGCATGCGTAGCGCAGGTCCGTCGTGCCGCGCAGCCACAGCACGGCCGGCGATGAGTCGAGATCATCGAGCTGGGTCGGCCACTCTGGCTCACCGGGGCACACCAGCCGCAGCCCGCCCCGCTCCCAGGCGGACAACCGCGCCGGCGACGGCACCTGGCCGAGCCGGGCGCGCCACCGCTGGAAGGCGCGGCTGACGCCGGGGACGGCACAGTCGGCCGGCAGTACTGAGTTGGGATCACTGTCGGACGACACAGCCGCCACGATCTCCTCCGGGCCGCAGCAGCGAAGCAGGGCGCCGAGCGCCGGATCGCCCGGCTCGGTCAGGAAGCTCAGCACCGCCCTGGCTAGCCGCTCCGGCGCGGCAACGGCGCCCACTACCCGACCCCCCAGCTTTCCCTGCCTGCTCGCGGCCGATCCGTCCAGCCGCCGATCATGTCGGTGCGGTACAACCTCACCACCTCCGTTTCCGAGAGTGCCTCAACCAACGACAGGCGTGCGGGCTGCGTTCCGCGGCTGTGGAGTACCTGCTCATCACCCGCGCTAGCTGTGGACAAGGGCATGGCAACGTCGGCCCGGCATGCTTTAATAGGCGATCTGCCGGCGTCCGGTGCCTTGAGAGCGTCAGGGATAGCAGACCGGGAGCAAGGCCGGCTGGATGCCAGGCTGCTGCTCCTGCATCAAGCTGCTGGCATTGTCAACGACAACATCGTCAGCTCCGACGGCTCGAGGCTGGCCCTCGTCATCATTGACGCCCCGCCGCAGCGAAGCACATCGATATCGGTGGTTGAGTTCTCGGCCGCTACAGCCAGTCAAGTGAACAGATGCGGCTCAACGGGCCGGGACGAGCACTGGGCTGCTCACCGAACGGCCGTGGACGAAGGTCGCCCGCAGCACCACCCGGTACACCCGCTCCCGCGGCCGTGACCGCACGAGGAAGGTCGCCTGACCTGCGCTGTCCAGCCGGCGCGCTCGCAGGCTCTGCCATCCCGCGCCGGACCAGATCTGCAGCACGATGGCGTCACCAGGAGCCGCGAGCGGACTGGTCGCCGTCAGCACATCCCCACGCCCGTGCGGACGGCTGACGAGACTGACCGACACCGGCGGCACGACGACTACCAGCACCCGCTGGCTGTGCACACCGTCCGGGCCGGTGAGCAAGAACGTGGCGTTGGTGGTCAGGTCGGAGACGGTCAGTACGGCGCTGCCGCCGGCGCCAGTCGTCTCGTGCCCGACCGGGCGCCAGCCCGGCTGGGCCGCGGTGCGCTCGAACAGGCTGATCGTCGCACCCCGCACCGACCGGCCCTGGCCGGTCAGCCGTCCGGTGATCAGCACAGCCGTGCCCGCCACAATCCGGCGGCTTCGGACGATCAGGGTCAGGCTGCCCGACCCGGGCGGGGCCGCGGATCCCGAAGCACTCGGCCGCGGCGAAGGCGAAGAAGATGGCGGCGACGGCGACGGCGAGGGTGACGACGGCGACGCGGGCGCGGTGGTGGATCGGTGCGGGCTGGCAGGCACGGTCGAAGCGTGCTTGGTCGGAGTTCCGGCCGGATGCCTTCGAACCAGAGACTGCCCGGCGTGGCGGGCATCCGGGACGCCGACGAAACCGAGCACGCGGTAGGCCACGTGCTGCACGGGCGCTGGCAGCGCCTCGGCGTACGCCGCAGCAGCGAATATGCCAGCCAGGGCGACGGCGGCAGCCGCGGCCAGCCGTCCCGCACCCCCAGCAGTGCCCGCACGACCAGTGCCGCCTGCACGACCAGTCGCACGCCAGCGGGCACGCCGCTTCGGCACGACAGCGGACGGCTGCTGGCTGGCCCGGAACATGGCTAGCGCGGCGCCCTCCCCGGCCAGTTCATCAGGTGCCGGGCCTGCGGTTAGCAGGTCGAGCAGCCGGTCGAGGCCAGGCTCCCCGGGCACGATGTCTTCCGGCGCGCGGTCGCTCACTCGGTCCACCTGCGCAGCATGAGAAGGCGCGGATCAGGAGCCGGCTCCTCCGGTCCCAGATCGGCGTTCACCGCACGGGTCGGCGAATCGGGAGCCGGCTGGTGCGGTCCTGGATCGCTCGCCAGAGCCCGGACCCGCGGATCGGCGGCGAGCGCCCGAAGGCCGCGGTGCAGTGCTACTCGCACCGCGCCGGAAGACTTACCAAGGATGTCAGCCACGGCGGGGGTCTCCAGACCCGCGATCACCCGCAGCGCCACAGCTTCCGCCTGATCCCGCGAGAGGCCGTCGAGCAGCCCGATCGCCTTCGTGACCGATATGCCATCGAGCACCTGATCCTCAACCATCTGCGCATCGGCCACGCGGTCGAGGCCATCCGCCACCGGGCTGGAGCGACGCCGCTTCCTGGCTCTGGCAGCGTCGATGGCCCGGTGCCGCCCGACGCTGAACAGCCAGCCCCGGAAGGCCGCCGCACCTCCCGTGAACTTGTGCAGGTCACGAACCACCTGCAGCCATGTCTCACTCGCGACGTCGTCAGGGTCGTCACAGCTCAGAACCTGCAGGTAGCGCAGCAGACGTGGCTGCAGCGACCGCCACAGCTCAGCGAACCCGGTCTCATCGCCCGATCGGGCCCGGGCCAGCGCCCCGTCCAAGTCGCCTGTCTCTACCGCCATCGCGTCAGCAAGGGTCTCACACCAGCGGGCCAGACCGCTCGAACCGTCACGTTCTTCGCGTTCCGGCTAGCCTCGCCCGCCGGCGTGCGACCCACCCGCGCTAGGCCCTCGCCTTGACGATAACGACCCGGCTGTGGCTCGGCCTGAAGTTCAGGCTGCCTTTGAAGACGAGCACGTACCGCGCATTGGCCTTCGGGTCGACCACGAACGCGACATGACCGAACCGGTGGGTGAGTTCCCTGCCCACCACGACCCACCCGCTGCTCGCCGTCTTGCGGTCCAGGAAGACCACCTTGTCCCTGAGCGGAATCCGGTGCGAGCGCAGGTCTCCGGCGATCACTACGACGTGCTTGTGGTGCAGGAGCGCTGGCACCTTCGCGATGGACAGATGCGTAGCCAGCCGCGGTGGGTGCGTCGTGGCGGCACTTGCGGCTCCGGCAGTCGCTGTCGCCCCGGTTACGGCGATCGCTGCGACGGCTGCAGCCGATCCGACTCGGGCCAGTAGAGATGCGAGCATTGCTCTCCTTCGGGTTGGGCCTCAGATCCGATGAGGCAGTTGCACAACACCGACTAGAGCGACAAAGGCATCCGGCGCGTTACTCAGCTACGCGGACAGGGCAGCGGCGCGGGCCGGAGCTGGCACCTCGCCGAGCATGCTGGCCAGCCGAGCCGCCCACGGTCCGAGTATTGCGTCCAGCCCGTCGAGATCGGATTCAAGCACCGCGAGCCCGGGAGTCGGCACGGTAGCGCCGAGTTCCACCAGAAGGGGCGCAGGTGAACTTCCACGGCAAGCGCGTGCTGCGCTGAGTTCATCACCAGCAGCGGCAGGGCGGTGATTCCCGCGAGCCCCCGGTAGGGCAGCCGGTCGAGGAAGACCTTGAGCAGGCCGGTGTAGGTCCCCTTGAACGTGGGACTTGCCACCAGGAGCAGATCCGCGCCCAGTACCTGCTCGGTAGCGTCCTCGACGGCCGCCGAGGGCTCGGGCAGCAGGAGTCGCCTGGCAAGCGCGGACAGGTCGATGATCTTGGCTCCCTGGCCAGCCCCGACGGTGCGGCTCACCGCGGGCGATCACGCACTGGCGCGGAGCATGGTGAAGTCCGCGGCCGGCTCGAAGGCACCGCGCCTGCGCAGTTCGGGCAGCACGCCTTCGCCGAACCAGTAGGCCTCCTCCAGATGCGGGTACCCGGAGAAGATGAACTCCTCGATGCCCAGCGACGCGTACTCCTCGATCCGCTCCGCCACCTGCTCATGGCTGCCGACGAGGGCTGTCCCGGCGCCGCCGCGGACCAGGCCGACGCCGGCCCACAAGTTCGGGTAGATCTCCAGATCTCCGGCCGAGCCGCCGTTGCGGTAACCGGAGTGCAGTATCCGCATCCGGTCCTGGCCGACGGACTCGCTCTTGCGCAGGACCTCCTGCGCCGTGGCGATATCCGCCGGATCAAGGTCCGCGAGCAGCCGGTCGGCCTCGGCCCATGCCTCCTTCTCGCTGTCCCGGCTGATGACATGCAGCCGGATGCCGAAACGCAGCGTCCTGCCCTCCGCCTGCGCTAGCGACCGCAGCCAGGCGATCTTCTTCTCGACCTGAGCAGGCGGCTCGCCCCAGGTCAGGTAGACATCGACGTACCGGGCAGCCACCGGTCCTGCCGCCGGTGACGAGCCGCCGAAGTAAACGACCGGCATCGGCTCGGGCGGGATCATCACGGTAAACTCGAGAAAAGCTCGTCGCCGCAGCTCATCGCGGCGTTCCTAGCCACAGGCCGAGTGCGTACCCGACCTCCGCTGTACCAGGCCGGTCCCTACCGGCCAGGTCGGCGAGGGTCCAGGACAGGCGAATCACCCGATCGACCCCCCGCGCGCTGATCCGCCCCAGATCCATCGCACGCGCAAGCGGCGCGGTCGCGCCTGGCTCCGGGGCGAACCTACGACGCAGCTCACTTCCAGGAATCTGCGCATTGAGCCGCCACGGCGAACCAGCCAGTCGGACGGCCGCTCGTTCCCTGGCCGCGCGGACACGTGCGGCCACCACCGCGCTCGGCTCGGTAAACGCGCGATCGCCGAGCAGCTCAGAACGCCGGACCGGCAGGAACTCGATCTTCGCGTCCACTCGGTCGAGCAGCGGACCAGAAAGCCGAGCCAGGTACCTGCGGCGGGCCAGCGGCGTGCAGCTGCACGCCGCTCCTGCAGTCCCCGCGCTGGCGCATGGACACGGGTTCGCAGCCAGAATCAGCGTGAACCTGGCCGGAAAACGTGCCGTCACCCCCGCCCGGGCCACCAGCACCTCGCCGGACTCCAGCGGCTGGCGCAGCCCGTCGAGGACATCGCGGGAGAATTCAGGGGCCTCGTCGAGGAAGAGGCAGCCATGGTGCGCGAGCGAGGCGGCGCCCGGGCGGATGATGCCGCTGCCACCGCCCACGATGGCCGCTCGCGTCGCTGTGTGATGCGGAGCGCAGAATGGCGGCTCCGTGAGCAGCGGACGACCTGGCGGAAGTGTCCCCGCGACCGAGTGAATCGCGCTGACCTCTAGCGCGGCGGCCAGGTCTAGCTGGGGCAGCACGGTCGGAATGCGTTCAGCCAGCATCGTCTTTCCCACCCCAGGCGGTCCGAGCAGCATCAGGTGATGACCGCCGGCCGCGCAGATCTCCGCAGCCCGCCGAGCGATCGGCTGTCCGACCAGATCGGCCAGGTCCTTGCCACCCGGTGATTGCCTGGCAGCGGGGTCTTCCGCAATGGCTGCGAGCGGATCCCGGCCTGGCTCAAGGACGGTCAGCCCCGCACCGCCCTTGGCTGCCTTGCCTGTACGCAGCCAGGCGGCCATGGCTGTCAGGCTGGGCACGGAGATCACCCGGAGCTCGGGCACGAGCGCAGCTTCAGCGGCGTTCTCCGCAGCCACTGCGACAGTGCCGAAGCCGGCCGCCGCCGCTGCCGCGGCGGCCGGCAGCACACCGGGGACCGGGCGGACCCTGCCGTCCAGTCCAAGCTCGCCGAGCAGCACCAACCCGGACAGCCGCGACGACGGCACAGCCCCTGCCGCGGCGAGAATCGCGCAGGCCATGCCGAGATCGAAGCCGCTGCCACGCTTCGGCAGGCTGGCTGGGGACAAGCCGACCGTGATCCTGCGGTGCGGCCAGCTCTCGCCACTGTTCACGATCGCCGATCTGATCCGGTCGCGCGCCTCGCGCAGCGCCGTGTCCGGCAGGCCGACAAGCAGCAGCGCGACCATCCCGTTCTCGATGTCCACTTCGATCTCGACCGGGTGCCCCTGCACTCCGACGAGCGCCATCGCATGAACGCGGGCCAGCGCCATCTAGCCCACCCCGCGAACGTGCTCAACCTCAAAGTCGCCCGAAGGGGACCTCAGCACGCCGACCGCGTCGACCCGCAGCTCGTCGAAGATCACTCCGTGCGCGATCACCCAGCGCACAGCCAGCCGACGGAGCCGGCTCCGCTTCTGCCTGGTGATCGCCTCGATCGGAGTCCCGAATCCCACGCCGGACCGGGTCTTTACCTCGCAGACGACCAGGACTCGCCCCTCGGCAGCGACGATATCGATCTCGCCCTCGGAGCATCGGTAATTGCGGTCAAGGATCCGAAAGCCTGCCTGCTGCAGGTACTCCACCGCCAACTGCTCGCCCTGTCGGCCCAGGACATCTTTGGGATGCACGCCCACCACCTCCGGCACCGACGCTGCCGGACCTGCCAGCGCAGCGCTAACCGCAGATGCACCCCTGTGGATGACGTGGTTATGGCTGTGTGCCCGGTCTCAGCGAACCGCACCGAATGTCAGACCGCGCTGGTTCAATGGCGCAGCAGTCCGGCGCGCGATGGCTCCGAGCTATGACTCCTCGGGAAGCTGCAGGTCGCTCTTGGCGAGTTCCTCAATGTTGACGTCCTTGAACGTCACCACCTTGACGTTCTTAACGAACCGGGCCGGACGGTACATGTCCCACACCCACGCGTCGTGCATGGTGACCTCAAAGAACACCTCGCCGTTGTCGGCCGTGCGGACGTTGAGGTCAACGTCGTTGGTGAGATAGAACCTGCGCTCTGTCTCGACGACATGGGTGAAGAGCCCGACGACGTCACGGTACTCGCGGTAGAGCTGGAGCTCCATCTCGGTCTCGTACTTCTCGAGGTCTTCCGCGCTCATGTTCTCCCCTCCTATGAGCCGTCGGGCGGCAGGGCTTCCGGTCCGGCATCCCAACCAGGCGCGGCAGCCGACGAACCCGCCATGAGGTCAACGATAGGACCTACGCCCAGCCGGGATACGTTCACGAACGAGCGTCGGTGCACCGGACTCGGTCCGTGCGCTGCCAGCGCGGCCATGTGGCTGGCCGTGGAGTATCCCTTGTGCCTGGCGAATCCGTACTCGGGATGCTGCGCGTGCAACGCCCGCATCAGCCGGTCCCTGGTCACCTTGGCCACGATGGAAGCCGCGGCCACGCAGGCGGCGACCTGATCGCCCTTCCACATCGCCAGTGCGGGCACGGCGAGTCCGGGCACCTGGAATCCGTCGGTCAGCACATAGCCTGGGCTCGCGGCCAGGCCGGCCAGCGCACGCCGCATCCCGGCGATGTTACAGACGTGCAAGCCGTACCGGTCGATCTCACCCGGGCTGATCACGATCACGTGCCAGGCCAGGGCAGACCGGACGATCTGCCGGTAGGCAGCTTCCCTGGCCCGTGCGGTCAGCGCCTTAGAGTCGGCGATCTCGGCTTCGCCGTCAGTGTGCCACCCATCAAGCGCGACGGCCGCCACCACCAATGGCCCGGCGCAAGCGCCTCGTCCGGCCTCGTCGATCCCGGCAACCGGCCCTAGGCCCGCCCGGACCAGGACTCGCTCGTAGCTGGTCAGCCCAGCGTCGCGCCGGGGAGTGTAGCCAACCGGCCGGCGCACCTCCGGACCGAACGGCACGGGCGCGCCGGAACCGTTCGCGCCGGAACCCGTCGAACGGGCTGGTGACGTCCGCATCTCGTCACCTGCGCCGTAGCCTGCGGCGTGCCCGCAAGCGCAATCTCCGCTCAAGCAGCGTCAGCGGAACTGCGGCGGCGAATCCTCCGGCCAGCGGCAGATAGGGCGCTGATGGCTCCACGGGTAGCCCGCCAGCCAGGGTCTCGGCCATCGCAACGGACGATCCGGCCGCCGCCGAGTGCTGCAGGCCGGACTGGCCAAAGGTCGAAGGAACCGGCAGGATCCGGATCCGGCTGGGCGGCCATACGATCATGAACGCTCGCCCGATGACCATGTTCTCTGGGATGGTGCCGTCATGGTCGTAAGGCACGCAGGTGGCGCCCGGGTATCCGCAGTCGTGCAGCCGGGAATCGGCCGAGTACAGCCGGTTGTCTCCCATCACCCACAACCGTCCTGGCGGAACCACGACGTCGAAATGACTCTGCGACGGTGACTCGTCCGGATGGAGGTATGCCTGCTCGTGCAGTGTCACTCCATTGACGGTGATCTGGCCCCGCGCGTTGCAGCAGATGACGTGATCACCAGGCAGCCCGATTACCCGCTTGATGTAGTCGGTCTGCCCTGGCATCTGCCCGAACAATCCACCAATCGCACGGAATAGCGCACCGATTGTGTCGTCATAAACTCGCACCACGGGATTGTGGGCCGCCGGGGCCGGTGCGGCGTTCGGATACCAGGAGCCGCCCCCGTCGAAGACGACGATGTCCCCGCGGCCGATCGGGCGGATGTGGTAGATCAGCTTGTTCACCAGCACCTTGTCGCCGACCAGCAGCGTGTTCTCCATCGACGCGGACGGGATGAAAAAAGGCTGCACCACGAAGGTCTTGATCAGCAAAGCGATCGTCAGCGCGACGGCGAACAGCACCACCATTTCGGTCAGGAACGAAAATCGCCCTCTGCCGCCCTTCTCGGCAGTGTCCTTACCGGTCAAATCCTCAGCGGGCTCGCCTGGCTCCGCCACTGCCTGATCAGCGCCGGAGTCCCCGACGTCGCCGACTCCGGCCACGTCGCCCGACACAGCCAGCACGTCATCGTGTGTGCGCTGCTCGTCGCTCATCATCACCATCCAGCCTAGCGGCCGTCTGACCGGCCCAGCGGCCATAGCGGCAGCCGGGAATGATTGGCACCGGCAGCGGAACCGGAAGATCACCAGCAGTGGAAAGCCGAGCGCAGCCGCCTCGCGAAACGGCAGCTTATCGCCAGCAGCTAGCGCACTGGGTCTCGGCGCTCCTTGATCCTGGCGGCCTTGCCGCGCAGGGAGCGCAGGTAGTACAGCTTGGCACGGCGCACCCGACCCTTGGTGACAACCTCGATCATGTCGATGGCCGGAGTGTGGACCGGGAAGGTCCGCTCCACACCGACGCCGTAGCTGATCTTGCGCACGGTAAAGGTCTCTCGTGCGCCGCCGCCCTGCCGGCGGATGACAATACCCTGGAACACCTGGATCCTGGAGCGGTTACCCTCCTTGACCCGGACATGCACCTTCAGGGTGTCACCAGGCCGGAAAGCCGGGATGTCGGATCGAATCTGAGAGCGCTCAAGCTCGGCAATCGCGGTGTGCATCGCTTCGTCCTCGGTTGTCATAACGCGCACGCCTGCGGACGCGCTGAGTTGGTCTGGCCACCGCTGAGGCATGCGACCGCGTCCGGCAACTGCGGCCGAGAGCGGGGGCGGCGGCTTTCAGTGTGCCACATCTTCGCCACTGACCGCGAAACCAGCCTCAGTTAGCACCTGCCGATCACGGGTGCTCAGGTCCGCCCAGGGCAGCCGGGCCGCCAGATCGGGCCGGTACTGGGCGGTGCGGCGGAGCGCGTGGTCCCGGCGCCAGCGGGCCACGGCCGCGTGATCACCAGAGAGCAGTACCGGCGGTACCTCCAGGTCACGCCAGGCTCTGGGCCTGGTGTAGGCCGGCCCCTCAACGAGCCCGCTCATCGCACCGTCCCCAGCACCGAACGAATCGTCGGCAGCGGACTCAGCATTCCCGAGAACGCCGGGGAGCAGGCGGCAGATCGCCTCGATCATCACCAGCACCGCCAACTCGCCACCCGCGAGCACGTAATCGCCGATGGTAACTTCACGCACGGGCATCCTGCGCCTGGCGTCATCGACGACCCGTGCGTCGATGCCCTCGTACCGGCCGCAGGCGAAGACCAGATGCCGCGCACCAGCCAGTTCAGCAGCCATTGCCTGGGTGAAGACAGCGCCGGCCGGGGTCGGCACGATCAGCTGCGGAACGTCGTTATGCGGCGGTGGGCTGGCCGTCCCGCCGATGACGGCGTCCAGCGCCTCGCCCCACGGCTCCGGCTTCATCACCATCCCGGGACCACCACCGAACGGCGTATCGTCCACTGTCCGGTGGACGTCATGCGCCCAGGTGCGGAGATCATGAACGCCGAAGACGACGTCGCCGCGCTGCGCCGCCTTGCCGATCAGGGAAATTTCGAGCGGGCCGAAGTACTCGGGGAAGATCGTGATGACGTCAACGCGCACTCAGCCACCTCCTGCCACGCGACTTCAATAGCTGCGCTGGGCCATTAATACCGCTGCTTGGAGTACAACGGGTCATCGAGACTAATGGCAAGGACGGGATCGACTGCCAACTAGATGGCTGTCTGCGGATCTAGCAGGCCTGGTGGCGGGTCAATCGCCAGCCTGCCTGCCGCGACGTCGACCTCGGGCACTATCGGCGCGACGAACGGGATCAGTATCTCCGTCCCTGATCGCGGCCCGGCGCCGTGGATCACTAGCAGATCCTGACCATGATGCAGGACATCAGCGACCGAGCCGACGATCTCACCGGACACCGTCACGACCTGAAGCCCGATCAGCTCATGGTCGTGAAATTGCTCGGGGTCCGATAGCGGAGCCAGCTCCACCGAGTCGACGACAAGAACGATGCCGCGCAGTAGCTCGGCAGACTCACGGTCCTGGCAGTCGCCGAACCGCACCAGGAGCCGACCGGAATGCCAGCGCGACGAAGAGACCGCCAGCGGTCCGCGGTCAGCGGGTTCGGTCCGCAAGACCGAACCCGCTGCGAACCGGTCGTCCGGGTCGTCAGTCCGCACCTCCACGGTGACCTCACCGCGCAGGCCATGCGGCCGTCCGACCCGGCCGACAACAAGCTGCATATCCGGCTAGCGGATCTCGTCGGCGTCCAGCAGGTCAACACGCACATAGGAATCGCCAGCCAGCGAGCCCATGACCGTGCGCAATGCCCTGGCGGTCCGCCCGCCCCGCCCGATGACCTTGCCCAGGTCGTCGGGATGAACGCGCACCTGCAGCACGCGACCCCTGCGCAGGTTGCGGCTGGAAACCCGGACATCGTCGGGAAAATCGACGATGCCCCTTACCAGGTGCTCAAGGGCCTCTTCGAGCACTTCAAGCTCCGCTGCCCGGCTCGGCCGCAGCCTCACCGTCCACAGCGGCGGCCGTCTCAGGAGCGGCCTCAGGAGCCGCCTGCGTGACTCCGGCGGCAGCGTCGGCTGGAGCCGCCGTTACCTCCGCAGCCGCGGCAGCCGTCCCTGCGCTGTCGGCCTCAGCCTTCGCAGAATCAGGCTTACCCGTGTCGGCCTTGGCAGTATCAGCCGTAGGGGCGTCAGCCTTGCCAGCGTCAGCCTTGCCAGCGTCAGCCTTAGCAGCGTCAGCCTTAGCAGCGTCAGCCTTGCCAGCGTCAGC
>OCZU010001671.1_pt1 | contig 14403 bp, 16 predicted proteins | sample 1539001 | NCBI WGS metagenome assembly OCZU01 (sample SAMEA3539306, study PRJEB22396) | soil metagenome | biome: tundra; feature: field; material: soil | place: USA | collected 2010-05 | depth 0.15 m | reverse complement strand
GCCTTTGCCGTCAGCAAGTTGCGACTTTCGTCGTTCCATGGCATGGAAGAGGTCGTCGGTTCGATCCCGACCAGGTCCACCATATTTTCAACTACTTGCAGATACCCCACTTTTCAGTTTGGTAGCATTTGGTAGCAAAACGCTCGTCCCGCGCGTGACCTCTTCCAAATTAGGAAGGAGTCGAAGCTCGGCACTGATGGCGTCGACCGTCTTCTGCACGCTTTCCGGAATCTCCTGCATGTAAACGTCAGTTGTCGTTGCGATGCAGGAGTGCCTGAGCACGCCTTGAATGTCCTTCACTGTCCCCTTCTTCTGCGCCAGCGTCGCAATCGTGCGCCGGATCACTTGGAAAGTCAGCTTAGGGAGTTCGAGTTCGCGCGCCAACCTGTGCAGAAGCCGCTTCCGGCGTTATTGCTGTCCATGAACCCGTTTTTTTTGTTCGGGAAGATGAACGCCTCCGGAGACGAGTGCGGGCATCCCTGCTTCCAGAGCCACAGGTCGTCGGCCAGTTCTTTCGGAACGTGGACGACTCCCAAGCTCTTTCGGGTCTTGCCCCACGGGCGGATTTTGCCTTTGTATACGGTTTCCACGAGCCGCATGGTGCATTCGGTATGGTTGAAACACTGCTAGCGAAGCGCGAACTGTTCGCCGGGACGGAGTGCATTCGTCATGTCAAGTTCCAATAGAATGCGGTCTCTCAGATCCAGCTTTGAGAGCGCACCTCGCAACTGCGGCCAGGTCAAGGTCGTCCGATCAGTGTCGCGCAACACGATTGAGTGCGACCGTTATGTGCCGAGCCTGCCGCTGGTGCTTACCTTCGCCCAGGGTGTTCGGCTGCTCTACCGATCAGATCGTCACGAATGACTCGGAGGGGGGCCTCACTGGCACCTTCGAAGTGTTTCACGAGTATCCGCACTGGAGTTCGAGGGCTACTTGCTCTCGTGTGCCAAGATGCCTGGCGCGAAAGAAAGCGATCCTGATTGAAATATTGAAATTCGGATGCTCAATAATGCTGAGTCGAGTGCGCAGAGAGTGAGTCCGCAGAAAACTGGCTCGTAACATTCCCACACCCACATTTCCAGCAATGAGCGAAAGTTGTAAGTCAGGATTGTGCAGCTCGGCGGCAACCATAAGTGGAGCGCCCAGCCGTTCAACCTGGGGTTTCCGGCCCCATTCCTTAGTTAGCGTCCTTGATCGCGATCGTGATCCTTACCGAATTCATGGACTTTGTAGTGCTGTTTAAAGCGGCCATTGTCGCCATATTCCCAAACGTCGCCACTGCGGGTATCGAAGAACGCGTGGTTACCCCCGCTATACGAGAATTGGACACCGCTGTAGGGTCCGTCCGCCATGGCGGACTGGGGTTGAAGGATTGGTTTCAGTACGCTCACCGCAAGAAGCAAAGCGACGAGTGTGAGGATCGTCTTCGTATAAAGGTCAATGCGCATGTGAGGCCTCCAATTTGTTGTTTCCGCGGATTTCTTGAGCAAAAATTATAAGGAACCGGAGGGCCGCTGACTGAGCAATATTGCACACTTTTTGTTGCTCACAGCCGAAGCGATTTTCGAATCGGTATTTATGAAAGTTTATAGATGAGAAGGGTGGGATGGAGACCGTAAAAAACTCGTCGAACGTCTCAGCCGTTATGGGATGGCCGAAATCCTCCGGTTTTGCCTGAAAGCGGCGAAGTTCCATCCTACCTCAGTAGCCCCGGCTTCATTCGGTTAAGGAAGTCTTCGAGTAAGCCCTGTGCAGCAAACCGGTCAACCTTCGGAATTATCACCGCGTTGTTTCCTTCTGGGTAATACAACCGTAACTTCTCCAGTCTTTTTCCCTTTACGAATGCGCCTAACCATTCAAGCAGAGGGGGTTCTTGGATCAACAAGCAGAAGCGAACAGTCATGCCTAGCGACATTTATTGTGTCAATCAGTTTCCTGATGTCCATTCTGGATAACACTCCTCCCCAGAGTTTAGAGACAATGCCCCCGATGCACGTCAAAACAAAGCTCCGAAAAAGTGTATCGTGCAAAATAGCTGTTGCAAAATCGCGATTTCATTGACGCGTCACGAGCAACTGCGCTGTGATTCTCTGCCTCAAGAAAAAGCGTCCCAGGCCGAGTTTCAGTCGTGGGACGCAAGTTTTGAAACTAGTTTGAACAGCTCGGAACAGCCCTCTCAATTTTCGTCCACGTGCTGTCCATCGACAGCCTAGATGTAGCGGAAGGCATAGGTAAATGGCACCTGCGTGTGCGGGCCGCCACATCCGTGCCATGATCAAAAGGTTGCTTCAGTTCCCGCAGTACGCGTCAATCTTCTCCATGATTGCTTGCGCCCATTGAACTGACGCTGCTATCAACTTACTCGCCAGGATCGCCGCCATAATGCCCAGCACACGTTTGCGGCCTTCGTCCATGCCGAAGCATAGTACCATATTCGTGTTTTGTTCGCCTGCGGTTCTGCTCCCGGCAGCCGCTGTGTCCGCACCCGACGAGAAACGAGCCGACATCCACGAAGCATTCCTTGCTCTGTCTTGCATTCTGTGGCGTTCGCTAGGCGCGACCGATGCTGGCCAGCATTCCTCTCCTCCAACAAGAAAACGAAAAAAGTTTTGCGGGGTCTTGGAAATTGCGAAAGGGCGGTTGCAAAGCCCCCCACCCCCTGAACCGAGGCTCCCTCCGCCAGCAGGGAAATCTGTGTCGTTAATTGTGTCGTAACCCTTCCATCCCTGCTCGCATCGGGCGCTGTCGGGTGCTCTCGCTCGGGTACAGGTGAGGGGCAACGAAGATGCGTCGGACCCGCATGAACACTGCCCCTCATTATCACTTGCGCTCTTACCGTGTCGCTCTGCAACAGTCGAAGATGAGAAATGGCATGGAAGAGGTCGTCGGTTCGATCCCAACCAGGTCCACCATATTTTCAAGTAGTTACAGATACCCCGCTTTTCAGTTTGGTAGCATTTGGTAGCAAAACGCTCGTCTCGCGCGTGACCTCTTCCAAATGAGGAAGGAGTCGAAGCTCGGCACTGATGGCGTCGACCGTCTTCTGCACGCTCTCCGGAATCTCCTGCATGTAAACGTCAGTTGTCGTTGCGGTGCGGGAATGCCTGAGCACGCCTTGAATGTCCTTCACTGTTCCCTTCCTCTGCGCCAGCGTCGCTCCATTCCTGTACTCTCTTGGTAGAACAGATGTCGACAATTGTCCTATTATTACAGAACGAGCTATTGAAATCTGTCCTCTTTTAATAGAACTCGATATCGGACTTAGTTCTGTTATAATAGAACACTTTCAAACACAGGAGCATGACATGAAGCCTGAATTCAGGAGGTTACGGCTTGAACAGCTAGAAAGGGCATTGAAGCCTTTTCTCGCAGCCAAAGACTCTCCACGCCCCCAAAAGGGATGGATTCGCGCCATTCGCGAGGCGACCGGAGTCACGGTACGCGACATGGCGAAGCGGCTCCGCAAAGCACCTTCTGTGGCGGCTCATCTTGAGGGTTCTGAAGCTGAATACCGCATCACGTTAGGGAAACTGCGCGACGCAGCGGACGCACTTGGGTGTCAGCTTGTCTACGCTCTCATACCAAGAAATGGCAGCGTCCTGGACCTTGTTGAAGAACGTGCTAGAACCAAGGCAGCAGAAAACGTTCGCGCTGTTGAGCACAGCATGGCGTTGGAAGACCAAGCCGTTGGAGGAGTGCCGGAAAAAATTGAGGAAGAAACGAGACGCATTCTGAAGCGAACGGGAAAAAGGTGACGACAATCGCGGCAACCAGCGACGGCAATACCCCCCTCTCCCCGGAAGAGCTTGCAGACCTCATTCCAAATCTCGCAACGAAGGAGGAACTAAACGAGTGGGAGCGGGAGAACATACTCCTCGCGAGGGAATGGGCTATCATTGACCGCACTAGCCCGGTTGGTATGGCTTCCGATGAATACGTCCGAAAGCTCCACGGGAAGATGTTTGACCAAACATGGAAGTGGGCGGGGGAGTATCGGCACACCGAAAAAAACATCGGAGTTTCAGTCCATGAAATTCGAGATAGGCTCATGGGTTTGCTCGGTGATGTTCGCTATTGGATTGAGAACAACACCTACTCGCCAGATGAAGTAGCCGTTCGGTTCCACCATCGGCTCGTATTCGTTCATCCGTTTCCGAACGGCAACGGGAGGCATGCCCGCCTAGTAGCGGATGTGCTCGCAATGAAGCTTGGCCGTCCTACATTTACGTGGGGTTCCGCCAACCTCATCACAGAAGGGGAAGCACGCACGAGATATCTAGAAGCGATCAGAGCGGCGGATGATGGTAACGTCCAACCACTGCTCAATTTCGCCCGCTCATGATCGGTAAGCGCTCTGGATCGCGGCTGTATTCGTCTGCCGATCGCCCTAAGCGGAAGAGCAGCGCATTATCGAAAACAGGAACAGCAATAGCAACTACGACATCAGCAACAACAGCATCAGCGTCGGCATTACTAACAGCATCACCGCAAGCATCACCATCGCAATCAGCATCATCCTGGTTCGCACCATCACGGTCACGATCACAACCGTCATCATCACGGTTATCGGCTGCGACTTCGAGACGTGGCATCCTCTTCCAGTGCCACCGCCGCCACCGCCGTCGCTAGCCACGCCTAGCCTGCCTATTGGGTTTCGATACTCTGCGGCAGCTTCCCAATCGACCGGGGCACGACTTAGAATTCAGCTTCTCACTTGATCTTTTTGCAGGAGAGCGTGTGCGCTTCTTCGTCGGTATCACGGATCGTGATTGGTTCGATTTCTTGTCCCGCCTGAACGGGCTCGACGAGATCAACTTCTGGCAACCAAGCGGGCAGCAACAGTTCCGGGCTCTCCAGATCGGGGAGCCTTTCCTCTTCAAACTGTATAGCCCGGACGATTACATCGTTGGCGGTGGATTTTTCAGCCACTTCACGATCTTGCCCGCCAGCATCGTTTGGCAGGCATTCGGAGAAAAGAACGGGGCACGAACTGAGGAGGAGATGCGGGCTAGGATCGCCCGATATCGACGAGCCCCGAATCCGGGTGCTACTGACGACTACCAGATCGGCTGCATTCTCTTGGAGTCCCCGTTTTTCTTTGATCGAGCCGACTGGATTCCATTGCCAGATTGGAAACGGGAGATCGTTCGGGGTCGGGGTTACGATTCGGAAGATAGCGGGCAGGAAATTTGGCACCGAGTCGAACCGTTGATGAGGGCATCCAGTCTGGAGGAACAACCGATCGAAGAGCCACAACCCCGCTATGGTAATCCGGTGACAGTGTTCCCCCGTCTCGGGCAAGGTTCTTTTCGGCTCATTGTGACCGATTCATACGACAGACGGTGTGCTTTCACGAACTCCCCTGTGTTGCATGTGCTCGAAGCTGCCCATATCAGACCGTACTCCTCGGGTGGCACGCATGTGCTTTCAAACGGCATCCTGCTCCGCCAAGACCTCCACACCCTCTTTGATCGCGGCTACATGACGGTGACGCCGAGCCATCAAATCGAGATCAGTTCACGGATCAGGGAAGAATTCCACAATGGGAAGGAATATTACGCACTGCACGGTCAGAACATGCGACTGCCGGAGTTTGGTGATCGAAGACCATCTATTGAGTTCCTGAGATGGCACAACGACAACATTTATCGAAGCTAGCATCGAGAAGGAACGTGCGAAGATGGGCTGCTGAGTCACTACGGAGTTCAGCAGGAACGATCATGGAATCGAAAAAGGGCTGATCCCCGCGGTCAGCCCTCTGGCCCAAATCAGTTTGGTAGCAAATTGGTAGCACGAATTTTGGCAGCATTTTGGTAGCAAAATGCGCCGATTTTAGCGGCTTTTGCCGACTCGTCCGACTTTTGAGGCCTTTGCCGTCAGCAAGATACGCTTTTGCGAGTTCCAATGGCATGGAAGAGGTCGTCGGTTCGATCCCGACCAGGTCCACCAATTCTCTCAACAACTTACCAGAAGGCCTGCCCTGCCCCGCTACCTCTGCAACCGGCAACCGGCGCGCTGACAGTTCAGCGCGTCATCAGAAATTCCACTTCCTGCTCAATCTCCGAGATGACGATCGGAGAGAGACCTCCTTCGCGCAGTTTCTGGTTAAGCTGGGGCAGCCTCGCTTGCTTGAATCCGGTCCATTCGGCGATCCGCGCTTTCACACCTTCGCTCGACTCCTTGTAAAGGGCGATCGCTTGCGAAGGCACCACACGATCCCCGCCTTCGACCACTCGCAATGCCGAGGCCAGCCCCATAAACGCACCCTGCAGCCCGCGATCCCGAGACGAGGCAGCCTCGTTGTCCGTAAGAATTTTTCCGGCCTCCGATTGAGCCTCTGCCAGAGCTGACTTGACCGTTGGATTCTCTCTGCCAAGCTTCCCCTGCATGTCCGTCAGTTGCTTTTGCAACGATCCGATCTCGGCCAAAGCCCGCCGGGCTTCAAGAGTTTCGGCGTACATCTGTTGACCAAGTTGCAGTTGCTGCCTGAGGATCTCCGCAGTCGCGGGCGAGCGGGGATCCATAAGAACTTCCAGCGGCTGGCTCCGCGTCCGCCCATCCACCGTGAGACGAAGTTGATAGATTCCCGGCACAACCTTCGGGCCGCTGGGATTGCGGTATTCGGCTTCCTCATCCACACTCGGTCCTCCGGAGCTGCCCCAGGTAAGGTTCCAGAGAAAGCGGTGCATTCCGGGAGTTTTCTCGAGGACCTCGGGCTTGGGGAACCAACGCTCCGCGACGGGAAGCGGCGGGTGCTTGCCTACGCTTTGATCTTCCGCAGAAAATTTCCGGACGACCTTCTGTTGGGCATCGAAGATCTCAAGCTTGACGTTGCTTGCAGGAGACTTGAGGAAATAATCGATCATCGCTCCTCTGGGAGGGTTCTCGGCCGTCGGTTCTTCGGGCGGCAGTGGCGTACCTGGGAACGAATCGTTGTCAACGCGCACGGCCGCCGCCGGATGGTAAAGCCATGCGGCATTTGCTTTTCCGGCCTCCGACGCCTGGCGCAGGGGTGTGATGTTATCGAGAATCCAAAAGGAGCGCCCGTGCGTGGCGACCACCAGATCGTCACCATGAAGCATCAAATCGCGAACTGAACTGATCGGCAGATTGAGTTGCAAAGACTGCCAGTCGTTGCCATCGTCGAAAGAAACGTAAACTCCGAATTCGGTTCCTGCGAATAGCAGCGCCTTGCTCTGAGGGTCCTCGCGGACGGCGCGCAAGAAAGCGGGAGCGGCGATGCCATGCGTAATCAATTGCCACGTGGCCCCGTAGTCGCGCGTTCGATAAAGGTAGGGAGTCTGATCATCAAGTCGGCTGCGATCCACGGTCGCGTAGGCAACAGAAGGATCAAAATGCGAAGCTTCGATCAGTGAGATCTTGCTCCAATCGCTCAGCCCTTGTGGCGTGACGTCTTTCCAGGTTTTTCCACCATCGCGGGTTAGATGAATCAATCCCGTGTCGCTTCCTGCCCAGATCAGCTCCCGGTTGAGGGCCGATGGCGCGATGGTGAAAACAACTCCATACCCTCGCTGCTTCGCGTTCTCGACGGTCGGTGGTCCTTGCGTCTGCTTGTCGCCCGGCCGCTGGATCGCCCCGGTGAGATCAGGGCTGATAGTCTCCCAGTGCAGACCGCCATCGACGGTCTTCATCACATACTGCGTCCCTAGAAAAAGCGTGTGCGAGTCAGCCGGCGAAAACAGCAGGACCGGAGTCCAGGTCGCGCGATATTTGCGCTGCTCAATCTCGGTCCCGAACGTCATGACGGGCCACGGAGTAACATCCTGGCTAAAACCCGTCCGCCTGTTGTAGCGCTCAACGCCCGCGTAAGCCTCACTCAGGTAAATGATGTTCGGATCCTTGGGGTCGGGCGCCATGTATCCACTCTCGCTTGCGCCCGCAGGAAACCAGTCTCGTGGCGTGATTTGACCATGGTCGGTGCGGCTGAGAACCGCGGCGCTTCCGCTATCCTGCTGCGCGCCGTACACCACGTAGGGAAACTGGTTGTCGGTAATCACATGGTAGAGCTGGGCCGTGGGCTGGTTGTACCAGGTACTCCAGGTCTGGCCGCGATCGAGGCTGATCGAAGTTCCCTGATCCGTTCCGAGGACCATGCTGGCAGAGTTCTTCGGGTCGATCCAAATCTGGTGGTAGTCGTCTCCACCCGGCGCGCCGCGGACGATCGAAATTGTTTTACCCCCGTCTTCCGATCGGTAAAGAGCGACATTTGGAACATAGATCACATCGGGATTGTGCGGATCGATGGTGATGCTGTTGAAATACCAGGCACGACTCGTAAGACGTGAGTCGGCGTTCTCCAGAACCCAGGTATCGCCTCCATCGTCAGAACGGTAGAGGGCCGCCTTCGTCGCTTGAATGAGTGCATACACACGCTTGCCATCTGGCGCGACGTCAACACCGATGCGTCCCCAATCGCCATCGGGTAATCCGTTGCCCTTAAGGCGAGACCAGGTCTTCCCGGCATCCTGCGATCGGTAAAGACCGCCACCGGGTCCGTCGATGGGAGCGTAAGTGCTCCAGGGAGGCCGCCGCGCATGCCATGTGCCGGCAAACAGCAGCAGCGGGTTACCGGAACAGATCGCCAGATCTGAAATGCCGATTTCCGATCCTGACTCGAGAACCCGCGTCCAACGCACTCCTCCATCGATAGACTTGTAGACGCCACGCTCTTCGTTGGGACCATAAGCGTGCCCAAGGGCCCCGACGTAGACGACATTCGGGTTCCCTGGATCGACCACGATCCGGCTGATCTGGCGGGTGTCTTCCAAACCGACGTGGATCCAAGTGTTGCCGCCGTCAACGGATTTATAGACACCATCGCCCGAAGAGAGGTCAGAACGAATGTCCGACTCGCCGGTTCCCGCGTAGATTGTTTTCGGGTCGGACGGAGCCACCGCAATGGCGCCGATCGAGCCGACAGGCTGGTTATCAAAAATCGGTGTCCAGACAGTTCCAGCATCGCTTGTTTTCCAGATGCCGCCATTCACCGATCCAAAATAAAAAGCCGTAGAGTCACCCGGCACTCCGGCCACGGCCACCACTCGGCCTCCTCGGAATGGACCGATGAGGCGCCATTTGAGCCCATTCACAAGTTCCGGAGGAACGGTCTGGGCAACCGCTGCGATGGCAAGCAAGAGAAAAAAGAGTGCAAGGATACGACGGCGCAAACACGATCTGAGCTTTTGCAATTGGCAGTCCCCGCTCTCGGATACTCAGTCTAACGGATGAAGTCAAGGTTCTAGAAGCGGTGCCGTGAACACTCCGGTACGCATGCGCGGATTATAGCTGGGCCCCGCGTGCAGGAATGCTACGCTGGTAGAGTGAACCGGCGGCTCACTCCTCTTCGCTTCGCCCTCGTCGCAGTCCATCTTCTGATCTGGACCTCGTTTGCCTCTGCCCCGCCGGCTTCCGCCGCCACCTGGACCGTGCGGGCGCAACCCACACGGCTGGTCAATGGAGGTCCCTTGTTGTTTCAGGTGAAGCCCCCGGTGCGGCTGCAATCGCTAAAGGGAACGTGGCTAGGACATGAGGTTCTCTTCAGCTTCGATGCGACGAGTAAGACATGGTACGCGTTGGCGGGAGTGAGTATTGACATTTCGCCCGGAACATATGCAGTCGAACTAGCCGGTAAAACCGCTGCCGGGAAAATGCCGAGCAACAGAATCTCCTTCACCCGCAAGTTCACCGTTGCCAGTGCCAAGTATCCCGAACTTCAAGGCAAGCTCAGTGTTGAAGGCAAGTTCACCGAGCCCGACCCCGAACAGCAGAAACGAATTGAGGAAGGCCTGCAAGTCAAGAAGGACTATCTAAACCGAGTCACACCGGAGCGCGAGTGGTCAGGACAATTCACCGCGCCCGCGGACGCCGCGACGTCTGACGTCTTCGGTTCCCACCGCGTTTTCAATGGCAAAACTCAAAGCACTCATTCCGGCTTGGACTACCGCGTCCCCAGCGGTACTCCCGTCGCCGCCATGAACGACGGCACGGTGCTTTTGGCGCGGCCTCTTTATTTCGAGGGCAACTTCGTCGTACTGGATCACGGCCAGGGCCTGCTAACCATGTACATGCACCTTTCGGAATTCAAAGTGAAGGAAGGCGACAAAGTGAAACGCGGCCAGGAAATCGGGCTGAGCGGCGGCACGGGCCGAGCCACGGGTCCGCATCTCCACGTAGGAGTGCGGTGGCAGGGAATCTCCTTGGATCCCGCAGGCCTGATGCGTTTGCGCTTGCCGCTATTAGCAGTTAGCCATTAGCAGTACCGATCGCTAAGGGCTGGGTGCTAATTGCTAATTGCCGGTTCCCTCACGCGTTCCCACCCGAAAGCCCGCCAAATCCGCGCGCCGGAATGTCTCGCAAAGCGTCCTTCAGAATCCCTTTCAGTTCGAGGTTGCGGATCAAGCGGTGCAGATAGTTCGGATGCACGCCCAGAATGCGGTCCGCGTCGGCATAGCTGCCGTGAGTCTGCTCCACGGCATCAAGAATCAGTTGCTTTTTCAATTCCTTCACCGCCGCGTGATATTTCGCCTCATTCATCTCTGGCAGCAGCGGCCGCTCCAGCAGCGATTCTGGCAGATCCTCGGGCAGAATCATATCCGAGGCGCCCAGCACCAGCGCTCTCTCGATCGCGTTTTCCAGCTCGCGCACGTTGCCGGGCCAGTCGTAGTTCACGAGGCAAGCCAGGGCATCGCGGGAAACCGGCCGGGGCTTCACTTTGCAGCGCTTCGCATATTTCTGGACGAAATGCCGCACCAGCATGGGGATATCTTCCGGGCGGTCGCGTAGCGTTGGCATCGTAATCTTCAACACGGCCAGACGGTAATACAGGTCCTGGCGAAAACTTCCGTCACGCACCGCCTGCTCCAGATTGCAATTGGTCGCAGCGATGAGGCGGATATCTACTTTAATCGGATGCGTCCCGCCGACCCGTTCGAATTCACGCTCTTGCAGCACTCGCAGCAGCTTGACCTGCAGCGCGGGAGCCAGTTCGCCGACTTCATCGAGAAAAACTACGCCCCCGTCGGCAACTTCGAGCCGGCCTTTCTTCAGGGATGCGGCTCCGGTAAATGCTCCACGCTCGTGGCCAAACAGGTCGCTTTCCAGAAGCGTCTCTGGAATCGCAGCGCAGTTGATAGCCACAAACGGCTTGCCTGTCCGCGGACTGTTGCGGTGCAAGGCGCGCGCCGCCAGCTCTTTCCCGGTTCCGCTCTCACCCTCGATCAATACCGTCGAGTCTGTGGGCGCCACGCGCTTGAGAAACTGGTAGACCTCCTTCATCCGGGCGCCTTCTCCCACCAGGCTCCGCTCCCGGGTGATCTCCACCGTCAGGCGCTCATTTTCCTGCTCCAGCCAGTGCAGGTGGCGGGCGTTCTCCAGCGCAACTGCAGAGATGCCTGCGATCGCCGTCACCAGTTGCAGGTGCTGCTCGTGAAGACGGTCGCTGAGACTGTCGCTGTCGAGATAGATACAGCCGATCACCCGCTGAAACACCGTCAAGGGCACGCACAAAAGCGAGCGCACCTGGGATGCCGCCAGGCTCTCGACCTCCCGCAATTCGTCGCTGCCAGCCACGTCGCTACCCAGAATTGCAATTCCCTGCTCCAGCACTTGACGGGCGACGGTGCGGCTCACCGTGACTAACTGAGTCTGCCCAGCCTGCCGCATACGCGCGAACATGGAACTAAATTCCTGGCCTTCGCGATCCGCCAGCAGGATGGCGCCCCGGCCCGCGGGGACAACCTCAAATATCAGGTCCAGTAACTGTCCCTGCAGGTCGTTGAGATCTCGAATCGCATGCACGATCCGGCTGATCTTGAGCAGCGCATTCAGATTGCGGGCCACGCGTGAGGTCGCGGGCAACTCGCGCAACAGCCGGTCCGGTTGTAGATAAACTACGTCCCTGGGATGGATGATTGTGGTTGCCGCCGTAAACTGCGCGTCCTCGAATTCCACGCGGCCCGCAATGGGTGTAAGTTCGTCGTCGAGCAGGAATAGGAAAGAAGAGTCGCCGGTCGAGATCTCATCTCCATGCTGCAGCCAGCGCTCTTCGACTGCGGTGCCATTCACCAACGTTCCATTGCGGCTGGCGAGATCCCGCACCCGGAATCTTCCGTCTTGCCAGCTCACCAGGCAATGTTTTCGCGAAACTGAAGGGTCCGTGATCGCGATCCCATTCGCCGCTTCGCGCCCGATGGTGACCTCGCCCTCGGAAAGAGGAATCGTCGTGTCTTTCAAGGGCCCGGAAAGCACCAGGAGTCTGGGACGCAAGCTTCCTCACCTCGCGCCCTTCTTATCATAGTTCCGCCCTAAGTTCATGCCCGAACTCAAGTTGTTCCATTATCCGAACGGATAGGGTTCACTATCCGATCAGATAGCCACTCGGCCAACTACTGGACAAAATCCCTTCAGCAGCATCCCGGGGAAGTCAATAAACGCTTTGCCGAGAGTCAGTTGGGAGGATACCTGCATTTCCTGCTCAGACTGCGTCGACTGGCATACCGCATGCACGGTGTGGGTTGCGCTACTCGGCAAAAAGCGATGGGGGAAGCGCTTTTGAATCAGTTCTTGCCGAGCTTGCGCAAATCAGGGACCCGAGGGGCCCCCCTCATCGAGTCCCTGGTTTTTTTTGCTGGTGCCGTCCGAATAGCTAACTCGCTTGAACTTCCCTGCCAGCCTCGACCGCGGGGAGAGCGACCACTATCCCATCCCAATACGTAACGCTATTGCCCGAAATTGCAGGCACGCGCTCCCCCGGAACCAGAATTCCTACGAGATTCAGCGGATCGGCAGCCGACAGCGTGATCGTTCCCGATGCCGGTTCGAGTTTGCGCATTGCCCTCACAGACTCCACTGCAACCGGCAAGGCGAACTGCTCACCCAGGAATCCATCCACAAAACGCCCACCGCGAATCTCGCCCCGGTCCTCCAGCCGCCGAAAGCCCGCCAGCAGTTCGCGCCACGGCGGCAGGTTCGCCTCCCGAGCCAGCGCGTCCCGGACAACAATGCCGTAACGCCGCAGCAGCATCCAGCAGGCCGCTTCCACGGCTCGAGGCCGCTCGACAACTTCCTCGGTATGCAGCAGCGCCCACCGCCCCGCATTGTGCCGCGGGCGCGTAGTGCGCCCACTTCCCTGCCCGGCCCTCCGCTTGGGATCGATCAGCGAGCGCAGATTGTCGAATCCGTCGGCAGTCACCAGGCCGGCAGCCACCAGTTCCCAAAGCGCGGTCTCGATTTCCGACTTCAGCTTTTCCGTGCCCCGCACGATATCGACAAAGAACGACGCGCCGCGCTGCCTCAGAAAATCGAGCACTGTCTGCGCTCCATGACTCAGCCCATTGTCCAGCCTGCTGTTCGCGCCCTGCTCCGCGCCCGGATGCCGTGGCGTCATCCAGTCAGCATCTTCGCGGATGAAAAACGTAATAGGCGCAACGCTCGTAGGAATCACTCGCCGCTGGCGGGGAGGCGTGCCCGGCCGAATCTCGGTCTTGCCGTTCGCAGAGTAATCCAACGTCGCCGGATGCGGCGACAACCTGCCCCAGCCCACAGCACCGGTCAGGCAAAGCTGGTCGAGCCACTTCGGATCGTAGTCCACAATACGCCGCGCCAGCACTTGCCGCTCCCAGGCATTGGCCGGAATCTCAAATCCTTGCAGTTGCCGCAGCACCTCCAGCGTGCCCCGCTCGCCCGCAACCTGCGTCCCCGGAGCCACGTGCTGCCACCGCAACAGCCATTGCATGAATTGCCCCGCCGTGACTGGCTCAATCTGCTTGCGCAGACTCGCGACCGTCAGCCGGTGAATCCGCGCCAGTAACCGCCTCTCGCACCATTCAGTCTCAGCCCCTTGTGTGGGGACAGCCGCCCCCGGCTGTCCGCTCGAGCGCAGCGCGGCTGCAGCGCCACTAAAGTTTCCTCGCAGCACGGTCCCGCTGGCTTCCATACGAAGAAGAGCGCCAGAGATTTCGGAAGGCGCAATTCCCAAGGTCCCTCCGAGTTCGGTCGCAGTCGTCGGCCCCAGATGAGACATCCATCCCGTCACGAGTGTGAGAAGAGCGTCGTCGCGAGTAGGCTCCGTCGCTTCGACCTCAGACAACTCCTGAGCAAATCGTGCCTCGGGAAACAAGACTGAAAAACTTCTGGCGCGCTCCGCCGCGACCCAATAGACATTGCCGCCGCACGTTGCCGATGTAGCACGCCCTTCGCTGACCAGTCGCTCGAAATAAAACTGCCACGGCCCCGTACCGAAATCGCGCCCGGCTGCCGGCAGCGCCACCAGCGTATGCAGCACGTCATGCAACTCATCGGCATCCCGCACATCCGGCCAAGCCTCTTCTCGCACCTGGGCAATCGCCGCCGGATCCAGTCCTCCCACTTCTTCGAGCACCGATT
>OCZU010001670.1_pt1 | contig 14412 bp, 10 predicted proteins | sample 1539001 | NCBI WGS metagenome assembly OCZU01 (sample SAMEA3539306, study PRJEB22396) | soil metagenome | biome: tundra; feature: field; material: soil | place: USA | collected 2010-05 | depth 0.15 m | reverse complement strand
GCATGGAGATGGGCGAGACCATGTTGCGCTTTTCGATGTCGCCGAAGTGCGAGGTGCCGTCGCGGCCGCGCGTGGGTGAGTCGGCTTTGGCCATGTACTGCATCATGGTGTCGCTGGCGCGGAAGCCGCGAACCAGCAGCGAGCCCTGGTTACGGATCATGGGCGCGAACCAGTCGTCTTTATCGAGCGCATAGGCGGAGGCGCAGGAGCAGGCTTCCTGGCCGAGTCCGAAATACACTCCGCCAACCACCTTGCCCTGCTTGTAGAGGTTTTCGAGGGCGACCTCCATTTTGCGGTTGAGCAGCATGTAGCGGTAGATCTCGATGCATTGCTTCTTGTCGAGATACTTGGAGTCGCGGATGGGCGGAACGGGAGCGTTCAAGTTGCCGCTAACCTCGTAGCGGACGTGCTCGGTGCCGTCTTTGTCTTTTTCTATGTGCTGGCGGACACTGAGGTCGGGGTGCTCCAGACGCAGGTCGGGGATGGAGTAGGTGCGGACGTCCGCCTCGCTACGCGGGCGCTTACCGTTAGAACTCGGCTTGGGATTTGATTTCCTTTTGTTGGTCGGCATGGGAACGACGGCACGAAAGCCGCAAGGTTGATGGTATCGCGGGAGCAGGGCAAAGGGCTAGAGGACAGGGCCGGAGGAGAACGCTCAATGCGCGTTTGCCATGGCTCTCTTCAGTAGTCGGACTTTCTCCGGGAATGGACTGTCCTTCGCGAAAGTCATTGCTGTCCTGCCCTGATGGTTCTTCGCCATGGGATCGGCACCCCTGCTCAACAGCAGTTTCACAGAGGCCGGATCGTCAGGACTGCCTGCCGCCATCATGAGGGCAGTTGTGCCGTCACGAGTTCTAGCGTTTACGTCTGTACCCTTCTCCAGCAAGATTCTCATGATGTCATAGGTGCTGTTCATGGTTGCTACCGCGCACGCGCAGGCGGCGGCGATCAAGGGCGTCATGCCTCGTTTGTCTCTAACGTTGATTTTGGCGCCTCTTTCGAGGAGGAGCTCGAAAGTCTCGGTTTGGCCAAAAGATGCCGCCCGAATCAGTGGTGTGTCCCCTTCTTCATCTTTGGCCTCGATGTTGGCTCCGCTGTCGAGCAGCCTTCGAACGCTCTTTACCCAAGGCGCCTCCGGGACGGCGGCTGCGGTTTGCTCGTTGTGCCCGTTCAGTATTGCTGGCACATCCGCCATTTGTCGGACGACAGGTGCGCTTTCGGCAGCCTCGAATAGCGCCGCGTTCTTATCTTTGATATCCGGACTCCCATCCAAGAGAACCCGCAGTAACTCCGGATCCATTGATCTCGCAGCCTCGATTAGCGCTGTCTCTTCGTAGTTGTTCCGGGCAGAGACATCGGCACCCTTCTCGAGCAGCAGTTTAACTGCTGCGACGTTGTGATTGCCTGCCGCGACGATCATTGGCGTATCTCCACGATCGTCTTTCGCTTCGAGATCGGCTCCATTTGTGAGCAGCACCCGCACCGCACCAATGTCGCCTTTGGCAACGGCCTGAAATAATTCCTTGTCCAGCGAACGCGATTGCGCGACGCAGAGGGGCTGCCCCACTAAAATCAGAATGCTCAGCACGAATAGGAGTAGGTGGGCGACTTTCCCGATGTCTGGAGCAGCTGAGCGCCACGATGGTTTGGAAGACTTCCTCACGCAACGATTATCTTACGTTAGGCCCAAGTCGAATCGTCTTCGTTGTGAAGTTGGCGGAGTTCGGCTGGCGGCTTCATCGGAACTCCGACTGCACGGCCAAGTAGAGCATCGAGGGTTTCTACCCAAAGCATTTGGCTGGAAAATACTGTGCCGAAATTGCGGGAGATGGATTCGGCAACCGCGTTCAGGTCGAGTGGCTCCCCGAGTTCCTGCTGCATCGATGTTACCGGCTTCGCTGTCATGCCGCAGGGGATGATCAGGTTGAAGAAGCTGAGATCAGTGTTTACGTTGAGGGCGAAGCCGTGCGAAGTGACGAAGCCGGAGATGTGCACGCCGATGGCGGCGAGTTTGGCTTCGGCCGGGTTTTCGGGCGCGCTCGCTTCGCTTCGCTGGACAGCCGAGGCGGCTGTCCCCACAGGAGCATCGTTGCTTGCTGCATCCGTCCAGACACCGGTTAGGCCTGGCACTCGCTTTGTTGGAATAACGAAGTCGGCGCAGGTGCGGATTAAGGCTTCTTCCAGGCGGCGGACGAATTCGACGGCACCGAGCGTCTTCCGCTTTCCGTCGGGCGCGGCAAATCCGCGCAGGTCGAAGATGGGATAGCCGACTATCTGCCCGGGGCCGTGGAACGTGACATCCCCGCCGCGGTCGCATTCAAAAAGTTCGACGCCGCGCTGGGCAAGGAGTTCGGGCGAGGCTACGATGTTTGCCGCCTTCGCGTTCCGGCCCAGGGTGATCACGGGCGAGTGTTCGAGCAGAAGCAGAACATCGCCGATCTTTTCCTCTTTGCGAAGGGCGACTAGCTGTTGCTGCAGGCGCAAGCTGGTGGCGTAGTCAACGGTGCCGAGTTGGATGAGGGAGATCAAATTCAAGCCGTTTCACGACGGAGCCACAGGGCAGGGAGAGACCGCCGTAACTTCTTGACCTTCTCCGTGTCTCGGTGCCTCTCGGGTGAGTTCATGCGTTAATCGCGATCCCGTATACGCTGTTTGCCGCATCCAGCATGGCTTCGGCCAGGGTCGGGTGGGCGTGGATCGTCCACATCAAGTCTTCGACGGTGGCTTCGAGTTCCATGGCAGCGACCGCTTCAGCGATCAACTCCGTCGCTTGCGGGCCGATGATGTGGACCCCGAGAATCTCGCCGTAGTCGGCGTCGGAGACAATTTTGATAAAGCCTTCGTGCTGGCCGACAATCGAGGCACGAGAGTTTGCGGTGAAGGGGAACTTGCCGATCTTCACGTTGTATCCCGCCTCACGTGCTTTGGTTTCGGTGAGGCCGACGCTGCCGATTTCCGGATGGCAATAGGTCGCGCCTGGAATGTGTTCAGGATTGATCGGCTTGCTCGGTTTGCCCGCGATCTTGGCGACAGCGACAATCGCTTCCATGGCGCCAACGTGGGCGAGTTGCGGCGTGCCCAGGACGATGTCGCCGACGGCATAAACGCTGGTCTCGGCGGTCTGCATCCAGGAATCCGTCTTAATGAAGCCGCGGTCGGGTTTGATCTTCGTGCGTTCCAGGCCAACGTTCTCCGTACGCGGTTTGCGGCCCACGGCGATCAGGATCCTCTCCGCGTCGATCTTCTGCTGCTTGCCGTCGACCGTGATGCTGACAGCAATTCCGGCCTTCGTCTTCTCAACCTTGTCCACTTTCGCGCCGGTATGGAAGTTGATGCCGCGCTTTCGGTAGACGCGCGCCAGTTCCTTGGAAACTTCTTCGTCTTCAACGGGAACAAGCCGGGGAAGCATTTCAATGATGGTGACTTCGCAATCAAAAGAACGATAGATCGACGCGAACTCCACACCCACCGCCCCCGCGCCTACGATCACAATCGACTTCGGAAGGTCCTTCAGGCTGAGAATCTCGACGTTGGTAAGAATGCGATCGCTGGCCTCGAGACCGGGCAACATGCGGGCTTCGGAGCCAGTGGCAAGAATGACGTTTTTCGCCTTGAGATGGCTGGCCTTGTTGTCGTTCACCACTTCGACGGTCAACCAACCATTCTGCGCGGGGCCCGTCAGCTTTCCGTAGCCCTTCACGGTCTCAACCTTATTCTTCTTCATCAGGAATTCGAGACCCTTGGCGTGTTTGGCCACGATCTTCGACTTGCGATCCTGGACGGCGGCCCAGTTCAGCTTGCGCGCATCCACGCCCTCGATGCCATATTCCGTGGCGTCTTTGAGATGGTCCCAGAGTTCGGCATTGAAGAGCAGCGCCTTGGTCGGAATGCAGCCCACGTGCAGGCAGGTGCCGCCGAGGAATCCGTCTTTCTCGATGAGAGCGGTTTTCAGGCCGTACTGGCCGGCGCGAATGGCGGCGGTGTACCCGGCGGGTCCGCTGCCGACAATGGCTACGTCATAAATGGCTTCTGGCAAAGTGGTACCCCTCAAGAAGAACAGATGATGAAAGGCAAACGAATGATTCTAGAACAGCGTGGCGGGCGAGACCAAACGGAATCGAGGAGAAATTCCCTCGAGGGCTGAAGGCAGAGGGAGGCGGGTATAGGGACCCTTCGACTTCGCAGCAGCCTTGCTTTCGCGAAGCCGCACTCCCCTCAGGATGACAACGTGGTTAGTTGTTCTCGTTGCTGGCGCGCTTCCAGGAGATCAACTCACCGATGGTCGAACTGGTGCTCGATACCGGCTGCTTGTAAGCCTCGACCTCGGAGCGGGAAGCTTCTTCGCCGACGGCGCGGATGCTGAGTCCCACCTTCTTTTCTTCCGCGCTCATCTTGATGATCTTGAAATCGTGCTCGACACCGGGTTCAAGGTGCAAGGGCTGCCCGTTTCCGTCCACGGCTTCCGACTTGTGGCACAGACCTTCCACGCCTTCTGCGATCTCGACAAAGGCTCCAAACGCCGCCACTCGCAGCACTTTGCCGTGAATCACATCGCCGACGTGATGCGTCGCGAAGAAAGTCTCCCAGACATCGGGCTGAAGCTGCTTTACTCCCAGCGACAGACGCCGCTTGTCGGGCTCAATGGCCAGCACGACGGCTTTCACGCGATCACCTTTTTTCAGAACTTCGGAAGGATGCTTCACGCGCTTGGTCCAGCTCAAGTTGCTGACGTGAACCAGACCGTCGATGCCATCCTCGATTTCGATAAACGCGCCGAAATCGGTCAGATTGCGCACCCGGCCTTCCACGGTCATGCCCACGGGATACTTGTCGTGCAGCGCATCCCAGGGATTCGTTGCCAGTTGCCGCATGCCGAGAGAAATGCGGCGCTCGCCCGGATTTACATTCAGCACAACACATTCCACCTGATCGCCCACATTAACCAGCTTGGAGGGATGCTTCATGCGTTTCGACCACGTCATTTCGCTGACGTGCACCAGGCCTTCGATGCCCTGCTCCAGTTCGACGAACGCGCCGTAATCGGTCACGCTGATCACGCGCCCCGAGACGTGCGCTCCCACGGGATAGCGGTGCTCGGCGTCGAGCCACGGATCGGGTGTCAACTGCTTGAAGCCGAGCGAAACGCGCTGCTTCTCTTTGTCGTACTTGAGTACTTTCACCTGAATCTGATCGCCAACGTTCACCAGGTCGTGCGGGTGCGTGAGCCGTCCCCACGACATATCGGTGATGTGCAGCAGGCCGTCCAGTCCGCCGAGATCCACGAAAGCGCCATACTCGGTGAGATTCTTCACCACTCCGGTGAGGATGGAGCCTTCTTCCAGATGTTCCAGAGTCTTGCTGCGTTTCTCGTTCTGCTCGCCTTCGAGCAATTCCTTGCGCGAGACCACGATGTTGCCGCGCTTCTTGTTGACCTTGATGACGGTAACTTCCACGGTCTGGCCCTTCATACCGTCGAGATTGCGGATGGGCCGCAGGTCCACTTGCGAGCCGGGCAGAAACGCCCGTGCGCCCAGGATATCCACCGTAAGGCCGCCCTTGGTGCGCTCAATCACGGTAGCCTTGACCGGCCTCTTCTCGTGATGAGCCTTTTCCACTTCGTCCCAGGCGTGAAGGCGCGCCGCCTTCTGGTGCGAGAGGTTGACGTACCCTTCCTCAGTTTGCCCCTTCTCGCGCATCACCTCGATTTCGTCACCGGGCTTCACCTTCGACTTGCCCTCGTGGTCAAGAACCTCCGAAAGCGGCAACATGCCTTCCGACTTGGTTCCGATGTCGACCACCACGTGCGTCCCAGTGAGCTTCAACACCGTGCCTTTGATGACGCGGTCTTCTCCCACGGCCTCTTCGGTCTCGGTGGTGAAGTTCTCCAGCGCGGAAGCGAAGTCCTCGTTGGCGTGCTTGTCGTCCCCAGTGGGCGCCGGATGCGCTTCTTCGGTGGAAGCGGCTGTCGAAGTGGCGGTTGCGACCGGAGCGCTCTGCTCGGTCTGGGTGAGCTCGGTTGCCGTCGGTTCTGTTTCGGTTACGACAGCGGTGGCGGAATCGGAATTGTGGGCGGTGGTATCGTCGAACAAAGTCATGCCTCTCTGCTGTGCCTCGCACTCGGTGCGGGGAGGATACGGGCCTGCTTGGCGGACTGCTGGAGTGAGTCGTTTGGTTGTGGTGGGCTCACCCTGGCGAGTGAGCTTGGACAATCCCAGCTGCCGGACGTTTTACAGAAACCCGCGTCCAAAGGGAACTCTTCGACTATAGCAACGCCCAACAAACAGTGTCAAACCCAAATCCGCAGGATGTTACGGGAGTGTTGCACGACCCATGTGGGGACAGCCGCCTGGGCCGTCCAGCGAGCGCAGAGAGCCGCTCTGGCACATGGATTCCAGGGCGATCTAGCTGTCAACAAGGGGGTGGCGCAGGCCTTCAGGCCTGCGTCACGAGGCACCAGGAATTGACGGCTTGAGCCGCCAAGGTATCCGCTACTGCGCCGCGTGCCCGAAACGCCTCCCAGTTTCACCCCGCACCCCCCATCTGCTACCCTGCCCCTTGCTATGGATTACCTCTGGACCCCGTGGCGCTACGCCTACGTTTCGACCGCCGAGAAAGCGTCCACCTGCGTCTTCTGCGACGCCGTAAAAGCGGGCGACGACGCCAAAACCCTCATCGTGCATCGCGGCCAGCACTGCTTTGTCATCCTGAATGCGTATCCCTACACGCCCGGCCACGTGATGATCGTCCCCTACGCCCACCTCGACGAACTGCGAAAGCTCGCGTCAGAAGCCGCGAATGAAATGATGCAACTCTCGCAGCGGATGGAGTCGGTCCTGCGCGAACTCTACCACCCCGACGGCATCAACCTGGGAATGAACATCGGCAAGGCCGCCGGGGCCGGCATCGCCGGACACATCCACATGCACGTCCTGCCGCGATGGGTGGCGGATGCGAACTTCGTGTCGGTGGTGTGCGAGACGCGGATTCTGCCGGAAACGCTGGAGGAGACTTGGAAGAGGATGACAAAAGCTCTGAAGATGGAAAAGCTTTAGGGATGTCCGGCTTTTTCCAGGAATCGATTCGGGAAGAGCACGGCTTCAGCCGTGCCGCCTGAGTCAATACTGACGCGGGCTTCAGCCCCTGGAGGACGTTTTCGCATCACTCGCGCGGATTTGACAGCCATGAGGATCCCGTTTCCTGTGTGGGATTTTCAGGGTACCTGATACAGGGGCGTTGCCGTCAGCCAAAGAGTCTTTCCAGCTCCTTTTCGTCCATTACCGCGACCCCCAACTCCTTTGCCTTGTCCAACTTCGACCCCGCATCCGCTCCCGCCACCACGTAATCCGTCTTCTTGCTGACCGAGCCGGTTACCTTCCCCCCGGCATCTTCGATCATTTTCTTAGCCTCATCGCGAGTGAAATGCGCGAGCGTCCCCGTCAGAACGAATGTCTTTCCCGCAAACTTCGTCCCACGCTGCTTCCTCTGTCCCGTTAACGTCAGCCCAGCCTCGCGCAAGCGCTCGACCAGTTTCCGATTGGCCGCGATGCTGAAGAACTCCACCATGCTCTCAGCGATGCGTGGGCCAACTTCATTTACATTCTGCAGCTCTTCTACAGCAGCGCTCTCCAACGCCTCCATCGACCCAAAATGCTCGGCCAGAAACTGCGCCGTGCGCTCGCCAACCATTCGAATGCCCAGCCCGTAGATCACCCGCTCCAGCGGCACCTTCTTCGAGCTCTCAATTTCGTCAAGAATGTTCTGTGCGGACTTATCCCCCATGCGCTCCAGGCTGAGCAGGTCGCTTTTCGTCAGCTTGTAGATGTCGGCAACGTTCTTCACCAGGCCGCGGTCGGTAAGTTGCGTCACCAATGCATCCCCCATGCCGTCGACATTCATCACTCCGCGCGAAGCAAAGTGCAGAATGGTCTCGCGCAGTTGCGCCGGACAATTCGCGTTGACGCAGCGAGAGTCTACTTCGCCCTCTGTGCGCACCACCTTCGTTCCGCACACGGGACACGTTTCCGGCATATGAAAGCTCTTGTGTCCGCGGGGATGGTCTTTGTCGTCGATGACCTTGGCGACCTTCGGGATCACGTCGCCGCCGCGCTCCACCTGCACCCAGTCGCCGATCTTCACCCCCAGCCGCTCGATCTCGTCCATGTTGTGCAACGTGGCATGCCGGACTGTTGTGCCGCCGATCAGCACCGGAGTCAGCACGGCCACGGGCGTGAGCTTGCCGGTACGTCCCACCTGCACCCGGATGTCTTCCAGCTTCGTGATCCCGGCCCGCGCGGCATACTTATAAGCGATCGCCCAGCGTGGAGCCTTGCCCGTGAACCCAAGCTCGTCCTGCAAGGAGATGCGATCCACTTTGATGACAATCCCGTCGATCTCGTAAGGCAGCGAATCACGCTGCGCTTCCCACTGCTGGATGAATGCCCAAGCTTCGTCGATGCCATCCACCAGCTTGCGGTTCTGATTGACCTTGAACCCGGCAGCGTCGAGCGCGTCCAGGGTCTTCCAGTGACGATCAAAGTAAGTTCGCCCCTCTCGCAAAAGCATGTAGGAAAAGTAATCAAGTCGCCGTTCGGCCGTAACTTTGGATTCAAGCTGCCGCACCGTGCCTGCCGTAGCATTCCGCGGGTTGGCAAACACGGAGAGTCCTTTACTCTCCCGCTCCTCGTTCATCCTCTTGAACGACGCCAGCGGCATAAGCAGTTCGCCCCGCACCTCAAAATCCGACGGGATACCGGCCTTCTTCAGCTTCTCTTTCGGAATCGAAAGTGGCACCGAGCGCACAGTACGCACGTTGAGCGTGACGTCTTCACCCACGCTTCCATCGCCGCGAGTAATGCCGCGCACCAGCCTCCCGTCCTCATAAATCAGGGCCAGCGACATGCCATCGAGCTTCAGCTCGCAAACGTAATCCACATCGGTCCGGCCACTGAGCTCGTGCACGCGGCGTTCCCACTCCCGCAGTTCATCCTCGCTGTAAGTGTTGTCGAGCGAGAGCATCGGCGAAGAATGCGGCACCTTGACGAACCCCTCGCGCGGCCTGCCGCCAACCCGCTGCGTGGGAGAATCCGCCGTAATCAGCTCCGGGTGCTCCGCCTCCAGAGCCTTCAGTTGTTGCATGAGTTTGTCGAACTCGGCGTCGCTGATCTCCGGCTGGTCGAGGACGTAATACAGGTATTCGTGGTGCCGGACCTTCTCGCGGAGGGCTTCGATCTTCCTTCCCGGGTCTTTGGTCGCAGCAGTCATGGCCAAAGATTATAGGCGGGAACGAACCACGTAGGACAGCCGAGGCGTCTGTCCCTCGGTGAGCGTTATCACACCAAATCATCCAGCCTCAGCGCCTGCGCTCCGCCCTTCCACGAAGCTTCAAACTGCTTCTGAACAAATCCTGCGTCGTACCCGCGCTTCTGCTGCAGCAAGGCTTGATGCAGCCCCCACAGCGACCTCGGATTCCGCAGATTCCGCTCCAGATCTTCGCGGAAGACTTTCTCCGCGCCGGCCGCGTCCCCACTCATCAGCAAGGCAGCGCCCAGCGATTCGCGCACGGGGAAGAACCAGTCGGGCGGCTCTCCATACTTGAGCGTGTCCTGGATGGCAACGGCGTCCCGCAGCATGGCGACTGCGCCCCTATCGTCTTTTTTCGCCATCGCGATCTTCGCGCCAAGAACATCCTTTGCAATCTTCATAATGTCTTTGGCTTTGTTGTTGATCGGCATCTGGAAGATGACGTCGGGAGGCGTAGCGGCTTCGGCGTCGGAAACAATCTTGTACTCGGCCTGAGCCTCCGTCACTTTGCCCGTGCCAGCCAGGGCCATCCCGCGTCCGAAGTGCCAGAACACAGTAGCTGTCTTCATCGCTGCATCGGGTTGCGGCATCTTCAGGATTTCATTCCAATGATGGAAACGAATCTCCACCGCCATTGGAATGGTCATGAAGCCTTCGAGCGGCGGCATGTCTTTCACGTGAGGTCCCACGTTTGCCGTCAGCAGCTCCGCATTCTTCTTCGACTCCGCATAGTTGCCGTTCATCGCCGAACACATCGCGATAAAGTGCAGGTTGTGGCTGTAATACATCATCGGATAGATGCCCTGCACTCCGGTGGCCTTGATGTAAGCGCGGTCGACTGAGGCGGCCTCTTCGTTGGTTTTCACCGCAGCTTCATAGTCGCCGGTTCGGATGTAGACATGCGCGGGCATGTGAACGATGTGTCCCGCGCCCGGCGCCAGCGCCGCCAGCTTGTTCGCTCCCGCCAGCGCGCGCTCGGGCGTGGGCGAAGCCTCCACGGCATGGATGTAATAGTGGATTGCACCTAGATGGTTGGGGTCGCGCTTCATCACCGACTCCAGCGTGGAAACGATCTCCTCCGTACCGGCCTCTGGTGTACCATCGACATGCCACAGTCCCCACGGATGCAGATTCATGCCCGCCTCAGCGAAAAGCGTGGCAGCGTCCAGATCGTCAGGAAATTCTGAGACCACTTGCCGCATGGCGTCGCGATAGTCCTCCGCGGCTTTCCTCAAATCAGAATTAGGATCCGCCGGAAAGCGCCTGGCCAGCGCCTGAATGTAGGCCTGATCACTGGGCGACGCGTCCGTAGACAGATCAACGGCCTTCTGCACCGCGTCGTGAGCATGCTTGTATCGGTCGGGATCGGCGGGATCGTTATAGTTCGGCCCCACCGCCTCGGCGACGCCCCAGAACGCCATGGCCAGCTTCGGATCGAGCTCCCCGGCATGCTGAAACGAACGTGCCGCCTCGTCGTGATTGAAAGCGTAGATGAATCGCAGGCCCTGATCGAAGAACTGCTGCGCCTGCGGGTTCTTCGTGGAAACAGGGTGATGAAGATCCCCCAGCCCAGTTACCAGCGTGACAGGACGCGACTGAGCATGGGAGGCATGCTCCTGGGCCGCAGCGCCCAGGCACAGAAGCACTCCACAGAGAACGTGCGCCAGAGTTGTCATCTGGTCAATCCTCCTGAATCAAGAACTGTAGGCGGGCGGTCAAAGGAGAGTCCCAGGGAGACGCGCCCCTTTCCGAGCTGCCACAGCTTATTCCAAACTCAGACTGCTTGCCAAGTATGTCGTGACCGCCCGTAAAACGACTCAGGTACAATCCAGCTCGATCCCGCCATGCGTAAGGCAGCCTTGCTCTATAACCCTGATTCCGGCGGCGGCCGCAAGCGCCGCCAGTCCGAGTTGGAATCGGTGCTGGCATTGCTCCACGGTGCCAACGTCGAGGCCAGCCTCGTTCTCACCCACTCCCGCGCTCACGCCGAAGAAAAGGCGCGCGAAGCCGCTCTGGCCGGTTGCGACACGCTCTTTGCCTGCGGCGGCGATGGGACCATCCACAACCTGATCCAGGTCTTGGCCAACACCGGCGCTGCCCTCGCAATCTTGCCGATGGGCACGGCCAACGCGCTGGCCCACGATCTGGGACTGCCCATGAATATCGCTGCCGCAGCGCACGCGGCTCTCCATTCCGCGCCCCGCCGTGTTGCGCTAGGTCGCGTCCAGTATCTCGATCTCAACGGCAAACCCGGCACGCGTCTCTTCGTCGTCGCGGCAGGTTGCGGAGTCGATGCCCACCTCTTCTACAAGCTCCACGCCGGAACCAAACAGCGCATGGGCATGACTGCCTACTATGCGAAAGCCTGGCAGCTCTGGTTCACCCATCCCATGAGCCGCTTTCTAGTTGAGTTTGCCGAGAAAGGTTCGGATGAGCTCCGCCGAGCCGACGTTACAGAATTGATGGCCGTCCGCATTCGCAACTTTGGGGGAGTGCTGCAGCAGCTCGCTCCGGGAGCTTCTCTGGAGCGCGACGATCTGCGGCTTGTCTTCTGCCGCACCGCGAGCCGCCTCGCCTATCTCCTGTATGTCACGCGCGGATTGCTACGCCGAGATTGGAAGGTCGCAGGCATTGACTTGGCGCACAGTGGGAGAGTTTCGTGCCAGTACCTGCCGATGTCATCTCCCATCGATGGCACGCGGCAGATGCAGCCAAAAGTTTATGTCGAGGCAGACGGTGAACTGGTAGGCACGCTGCCAGCCGAAATTACCATGATGCCGGACGCCCTCACGCTATTGGCGCCAACCCGCTGAATCGCGAACTGCTCCCATAGAGACCGCCGCCTCGGCGGTCAGCCGAGCGAAACGAGGCACCCGGCATGACTCTTTGCGACTTCACGCCAACATTGGCGTCCAAGTAATTTGGCGACGGCCCTTGCTCCCAAAGTGGCAATTGCCAACGCGGCCAAATACAATCTCAAGACCACTTGGAACCCATCACCCATTTCCTGACCGGCGCATGCATGGGCCGCGCCGGACTCAACCGCAAGACGGCGCTGGCTACAGCCGTGTTGACCCTCGCTGCGGAGGCTCCTGACCTGGATGTCCTCAGCCGCTTCGGCGGCCCAGCGTTTGCCTTCGCCCACCATCGTGGCTTCACCCACTCCTTCCTCGGAGTTCCACTAGACGCAGCCGTAGTCGTTGGCTTCGTCTATCTGATCTGGCGTTTGCGCGGACGCAAGCTAAAGGATCTGAATCTCCCGCCGCGCTGGGGATTGCTCTTTCTCTACGCCTGCCTCGCCGGCCTCAGTCATATCTTGCTCGACTTCACCAACAATTACGGCGTTCGCCCGTTCTGGCCGTTTTACGAGAAGTGGTATTCCTGGGACATCGTCTTCATCTTCGAACCAATCCTGTTCGGCTTCCTGCTCTTGGGATTGATGGTCCCTTCGCTGTTCGCGCTGATTGACGGGGAAATCGGGGCCCGCACCCGCGCACCGCGAGGCCGAGCCGCTGCGACCCTCGCGCTCGTCGGCGTAGTCTTGTTGTGGGGCCTGCGCGACTATGAGCATCGGCGCGCCATCAGCACCCTCGCCGCCCGCAGCTACCAGGGCGCGGACCCGCGGCGCGTTTCCGCCTATCCCATGCTGGTCGATCCTTTTCACTGGTATGGCGTCGTGGAGACGCCAAGTTTCTTTGCCCTCGCTCCGGTGAGCTCGTTGGACTCCGAAGTTGATCCCGACGACCATCTCGAAATCCGCTACAAGCCCGAGGAAACGCCGGTTACGTTGGCTGCGAAACAATCCTACCTCGGCCGTGTGTACCTCGACTGGGCCCAGTACCCGATCACCGAAACCGAGACGCTCAACCCGCCGGATGGTGGATACATCGTGCACTTCCAGGATTTGCGCTTCGTGCAGTTGCCGAGCTTGCTGAGCCCCCGAGGTGAACCCCGTAGAGCATTAGGCGCAGGCGTTCAACTCGATAGGAACCTGCGAATCATCGGCGATGTCTACGGTTCCGGCAGGAAGCGAGTTGTGGTCCCCGAACCGGGTCAGGGTGAGAACTAGAGCGCCTCGACGCCCGAGAATGCCAGTGTGGGGACAGCCGCCTCGGCTGTCCAGCCAAGCGCAGCGAGGCGCTTTGGGCGATTGCGCTGCGGGACCGGGGTGCTTGACGTACTCACCTCCCCGCGCCCAGAATAATGATTCGCTCCGAGGTGCTCATGCTGCCCTATCTATTCGTCCTGCTAGCCGTTGCCGTCCGCTTCCTGCCCTTCGTTGGTCCGTTGAATATTCTTCCGCACGCCTGGCACTTTACCCCGGTGGCGGCGTCGCTCCTGTTTTTCGGCGCCCGCGGCTCGCGGCGTCAGACGTGGATTCCTGTGGTGCTGCTCGCGGCGACCGACGTCGTCCTTACCAAGTTCATCTATTCCTACACCTTTTCCTGGGACCATCTCGTCACCTGGGCTTGGTACGCCGCGATCCTGTGGCTGGGGACGAGCCTGCGGGAGAAATCTGGGCCAGTGCGCGTTGTGGGCGCCGCACTCACTAGTTCAGTTTCGTTTTTTCTGGTAAGTAATTTTGCGGTGTGGGCCGCGTGGCCGGAGATGTATCCCCGGAGCCTGAACGGCCTAATGATGTCCTATGCCGCCGGTCTCCCATTCTTCCGCGGAACGCTCGAAAGCGACCTATTCTTCTCGGTAGCGATGTTTGGAACCCCGGTATTCCTGCTGGCGCTGTCCCGCTGGCTTCACAAAACCTCCGGAGACCACACAGCCGCCGCGTAGAAGTCATGTGGGGACAGCCGCCTCGGCTGTCCACCGAGCGTAGCGAGGTGTGATCCATCCGATCCGTAGAAAGCTCTGCTGCGCGGCGTCAGCTAGCCCGTACCTTGCGCTTCCTACTCCGCCGCATCAACAGCCAAACCAGCAAGGCTCCAGCCATAGCCCCCAGCAGCCAGGAGAAATGCTGCCGGACGACTGTTCCGATAACCCCCACAATCTGCGGTCCAAACCACAGCGTCAGCAATGACAGCGTCAGGAAGCGCACGAATCTCCCCGCAAAGATGGCCGCCAGAAAGTCGCGGAACCGCATCTCAAACACTGCCGCCC
>OCZU010001669.1_pt1 | contig 14422 bp, 3 predicted proteins | sample 1539001 | NCBI WGS metagenome assembly OCZU01 (sample SAMEA3539306, study PRJEB22396) | soil metagenome | biome: tundra; feature: field; material: soil | place: USA | collected 2010-05 | depth 0.15 m | reverse complement strand
CATTGTTGGCTTGGAACCGCCGGATGAAACGACGGAAGTGGACCTTCGACAACACCCCCAAACGCCCTGGCCGGCCTCCCAAGGCCAAGGCCACTGAAGCGCTGGCGCTGCGGATGGCCGAGGAAAATTCCTGGGGTTACGTCCGCATCGCCGGCGAGTTGAAGAAGCTCGGCCACGAGGTCTCACCGTCCTATGTCCGCGACCTGATGAGGAAGCATGGACTGCCGACAAGTCCACATCGGAAGGGACTGTCCTGGAAGCAATTTATTCAGGCGCATCTGGAGGTCACTTGGGCGGCCGATTTTTTCACCGAGGAAGTTTCGACATGTTCCGGGCTGGTTACCTATTACACGCTGTTCTTCATCCATTTGGGCACGCGCCGTGTGCAGTTCGCCGGTTGCACGCCGCAGCCAGGAGCCATCTGGATGCAACAGCAGGCTCGCAATTTCTCACTGTTGGTCGCCGAGAACAGAAACCAGCCGTCCTATCTCATCCACGACGGCGATGGCGCCTTCTTCCCACTCGACCAGATGCTGCGCCCAGCGGGGATCAAGGTCATCAAGACGCCTCCGCAATCACCGATGTGCAACGCTTGCGCGGAGCGCTTCGTGCGGGAGGCGCGGGAAACCCTGGACAATCTCATTCTGCTGGGTGAACGACATTTGCGACACGTGCTCAAGCAGATTGAACATCATCACAATCAGCAACGACCGCATCAGGGCTTGGATAATGTCATCCCGCTAGCTTTTGAATACCCTGACCAGCCAGCAATTCCAACAACAGTGCGCTGCGATGCTAACTCAGATAGTTGGCGCATAGTGTCAGAAACCTCTTGAACCCCAATGAACACAGCGTTAATATTACCTCGTAAATCAGGGTATTGATGGCTGGTAGCCGGAGAAGACCTCGTTCGATTCCGCCTCCCGCCTCCAGTATACTCGCAGAATCCAGCCACTACACCGCTACTGCACTCTCACTGCACCGTTGATAAATCAACGGAGTTCTCTTCTGAAAACAGATTTGCCGATTTCAAAATTCCGGCGCTTGAACACCGACCTTCGCCTGACCAATCTCGCAAGATATGCATTTGCCTTGCGGCGAATATTCAATAAGCGCGAACACATAACCACCTCGTTACATACGGTCCGTCGCGTGCGGGCGTGCTGAACAGCTCCGCCTCGCTTACCGCGACAGGCTATGTCACTGCCAGTGCAGCCGGAAAAATTCGCGCGGCAATGAAAGATTTTGGCGGAATTCAAACTGGCCACTTGGGTTCACACCCGTCGCGTTCAGCGGCGACCAGATGACGGGCGGAGTCAGATTCGTCGTCGCTTCCAAAGTGTAGCCAACGTAGTTCGTGGACCACGTCAAAACCGATTGGCCAGTTTGAATTTGCATCGAGAGTTTTGGTTGCAACGGCTGAATGACGATGATGCCGGGATACGCCAGGCGGAAAAATTTTGTTGCCGCCAGTGTAGTCTTCGCCTCGTGGTATTCGTAGTAGCCGCCGTTTTGAAAATACGGGCCGGCGATGGCGTTCCATGAAATGTTCGGGTTCAGGCTCGCAGTGGCCTGAAGACTGAAGCCCTGAAAATTCGTGCTCCAATAAACCACGATGGCGTTCTCGTCGGAGCGGATGAACAAACCGGGTTTGGCGATGGTCGCGGCCGGAGCGCTAATCACCGAGCCGGCGAAATCAATCGGGTCGCCCGCCGTGGTCGGCAATAGTTTCGCCGGACAGTCGCAATGCTGTCCGTCGCTCGTCAGCGGGATCAACCAAAGACCGTTCGTGCCGTAAATGGAACCTGCGCCGACGAGTCCGTTGCCGGCGGGCGTCCAGATACTGCCGTATAAAAATCCGTCGTTGACGTTGGTGAAAGCGGAAATTTGCGCGAGCGCGGAACCGTCGGCGTTGATCGTGTAGAGATCGGCGAGGCCATTGCTCGCGGACAAATTGTTGAGATAACAAAACGCTAGGCGCGTTCCGTCGGGTGACCACGCTGGCCAGCGCGAACCGTAAATCGTGGTGCCGAGATGCGCGGAAACGCCGCCGCTGGCGGCGACCGTGCGGATGCCGCCGCCGTTGTTGACATCAAAGAAAGCCAGACTGCCATTGGCCGGATTCACTGCCGGCGCGGCAAAATAACAACTGTTGGTGAGCGGAAAAATTGCCGCGTTGTTCGACAGCGGTGCTTTCCAGAAATTGCAGCCGTAATCCAAAATCAAATTCGGCGGGCTCGCAGAATCCCAATCGTAGCCGACGATCTGCAAGTTGTTCGTGAAAAATTTCTGTTCCATGCCGGTGGACAAATCGCGCAGCCAGATGTCGCCGCCGCCGGGGCTGAAAACATTTGTGCCGCGCATGAAGGCAAGGTAACGGCCATCATGCGAGACACGTGGCCGAACGCCGGTGGTGACGTAAGTGTCGCCGCTGCCGTCCAGGTTTATCGCCCAGATCGCGCCGCCGCTGGAATTTTTCCGGCCGTAAAAAACGGTTCCGCCGGCCGAGAGCAGCACGTTGCCACCGTTGCCCGGTGATGCCGGACTGTTCGTCACCGCGAAACCATTCGTCAAATTCAGCGTCGTCGCCGGGGTCGTCGAATTGGCAAAAGAGTAACTGGCGGTGAGCAGGCGTGAAGGTGCGCCAGAAAAGCTTACCCCGTAATATTCCACCGTTGCATTGTTTGTGAGGCCAAACGGCAAGGCATACAATCGCCAACTGTTGGACGAGCTTGCGCGGTAATAAATCAGACCGCCCGGTGCGAGCGCGCTCAACGCAATTTGGATGGCGCTGCTGTAAAATCCCGACGGTGGCGAAATGGTTATCGTGACCGGTTCGGCGGCGCGCGGCGGCGCGTAGCTGAAAACGGAGATGCCGTCGGCGACCTGGTTCGCGAGTCCAAAATTGGCGCCCGTTGGCGGCGTGCCGGGCGAGTTCGTGGAAACATTTCCGAGGCCGGTGCCGGTGCCGGCGTCGGTTTCATCCACGACGGAAAAAGTTCCGGGTAGGCCGCCGATGAAATCGCTCCAGTCCGGCGACGCGAACGAGGCCACGAAGCCGGGGTCCCGGTTGACGAACGGCTCGGTTTGAAACAGCCAGACGTTGGCGCGTGTGCTGAGCGCGGCAATCGCGGGCAAGGTGGACGAACTGATTTGCGTGAAATTGGTCCCGTCGAATTTCACCACTTGCGCGTGCGTGGATGCCGATGCTCCTGCGGCGGCGTCGAGCAACACAAATTGTCCGTTTGCCAACGGAACCAGGCCGGTGAAAACATTGTTCGTGTTCGCGAGACCACTGCGATAAAAATTTCCGGAAACGGGTATGTTGCCAGAAAAATTCACAGCTTGAATGCCATCAGAAAATTCGACAAGAAATGTTCCGAGCGCCGACGGTAGATTGAAAATATTTTTCACCGCTTCCGCCAACGGAAACGAAACAGTCGTTCCAAACATCAGGACGTTGGTTCCCGCGAGCAGCGGCGCGAAAATCACGTTGGATGATCCCGCTTGGTAGAATGCAAAACGCGGCAGGGTTTCACCCTCGAAATTTCCGCAAGCGTAATCGCCGCCCGGCGGAAGATTGGTGAGCGACAGCAAAACGCCACCCGGCGCGTTGGTGAATTGCAGAATGTCAAAACGGTCGACGTCCGCGCCGCGCACCAGACCGGCGGCAAAACTTGGCGCGTTGGACGGATTCAGCGCGAGCGAATTGCCGCGTTCAAACAAGCTGGGTTCGTTGAATTGTGCGGGCGTAAACGGCGTGATGGAAACACCGCTGAACACCTGCATCCTTTCGAGCGTTTCCGCGTCGCCAGCGTTTTGCGAGGTGCCGACGAGCAGGTTGGTCGGGAATGAAACCGCCGCCCCGAACGGATTGTCCAACGTGATCAGCGAGTTTGGGCCCACACCGAACACGGGCCAGATGACGGCGTTGGTCGCGCTGTTGGTGTTCGCGAGGCTGACGAGGTTGATGCGGTTGAAATCCGGCGCGGTGACGGCGACAGAATTTTGCCCGTTGGTCAGGAATTGTCCGATCGCGCAAGCCGTGGCGTTTTCCACGCCGCTGACCAGCGGCGCGGACCATGACACATTTCCACTTGCGTCGAGCAATCCGACGCGGAGGTTGCCGGTGAGTTTGTCCACCACCAAAACGTCACTGAAGCCGTCGTTGTTGAAATCGGCGGACGTCAGCAACTCCGAGCCGGTGTCATACACGAACGCCGTGGCCGCGCTCAACTTATTTTCAAAAACCAAGCCGCCGAAAAAAATCAGCGCGAGCAGCGGACGGAAACATTTGAAAAATATTTTCATGGCGCAGATTCAGTTCGGCGGAATGGTGACGGTGCCGGTGTCAATCGTCTCGGCCACTTCATGTTTAGAATTGAAGCGGACGACGTAGTAGTGGTAGCTCGCGCCGATCATCACGGGCTGCTGGTCGCGAAGGTAAATATGCGAATTAGATGCAGACGGCAGTTGCGAGCTTGTTGATTCAAATCCGGTTCCGATCAGCAAATCCGGCACGGTTACAGTGGTGCCATCACTAATGCCGCGAGTAATCGATGGAATGCTTTCCATCAGGGGCGTCACCTGCACCAGGTTGCCGGAAACTTTAGGAAAAGCGGTATTAGTTACTTGCAGGCGATAGACCACCACTGGCAGCAACGATTCGTTGTTCCGCTCTGGATTTGAAGAGTTCCGCTTGAAGACAAATAGCGATGCAGCCAAGGCATAACTGGAGCTGAAAGTGAAGATCACCGGACGGTAGGAGAAAAAATTTGTGGTGCCCACTGTCAAATCGGTGATGTCAAAATTATCCCCCAACAGCTGCAAATCGCCGATCCGGATGCCAACAGGATACCGGGTATCCAGATAGGTTTGTGCATTGAACTGATTGTAGCGAAGAATAACAGCCGCCACGCGATAGTTGGTGCTGCCATTATCATCGTCAAAATGTGTGACGGCCGGCAGCGGGCGCGCGGGCCACGGCACGGTCTGGATGTTGGTGTTGACAAATTCCCAGGTGAATGTCTGCGCATCGGAATCGGCGTAGGCTTTATCGTGTTCATCCACGGCGGCGACGGTGATGGTGTAGGTGCCGCCGGCAACGACATCGGCGGTCAGCGTAAATTGCGGGCCGGGGCCGAAATCCGGGCCGATGGGCGGCGTGAGCTGGGCTTCGTCAAAAACCAAATAGCGTTTATTTTGGAGCGACAATCCGGCATAGGAGTTTTTTGGAAAGTAGGCAAACTGCTTCGAGAGTTGTATTCCCGTCAAGCCGGTGGGCTGGCCGCTGCCGGTCTGGTCATCGCGATGGATTTTAATTTCAAAACGGTGGACGCCGGCGACGGGACAAAACCAGTTGAGCAACACTTGCGGATGATTCGTGTCGCCGACGGGATTTAACTCGGCAAGCACCGGACGCGGCAGCGTGGCGGGCCCGGCATATTTGCAGCCGAGCAGGGCGAGCGGGCCGCCGTTGCCGTGCTCATCGAGCATCTGGACATAGTAACACAGGTGCGCGGCGCTCGGCGGCATGACGTCGTCGGGAATCACGATGGTGCGGCTGGGATTCAACGGATCAAACGTGGTGTTGCCTTGTGCGACGAGCGTGGCCGTGCCGTCATCGGCGCGGCGGTAGAGGCGATACTCACGTGAACGAAGCGTCGGACGGAAGCGCACGATGATGGGTGCCACCGCGCCGCCGGCGCTGGTGATGTGCTGGTCGCAATTGCCGGTGTCGGGAACATTGATGATGCAGCCGCGAAACGTCGGCAGCGGTCCGATCAAACATGCGGGGTAGGAAACCCAATAGACATAATTTGTGTCCGGCCAGGCCACGCCGATATCAACCCAATTGTTACTTTGGTTGTTAAAAACCTGGATCATGCGCGGCACGTTGAGATTGCCGCCCACGGCCATTTTCATGCTCACGGTGCCGTCCGGATACGGCGTCACCGCGATCGTTTCTGAACAACTGGTGACATTTCCGTTCAACGCAGCCAGCAGCGGATCGGAAGAATTCAGCGCCGTGACCAAAATTTCACCGGCAAGAAAAACGGCTTCCTGCTGCGTGCCCGTCGTGGTCGTGGACGTGATGAAATAATTCGTGGCGGGCGTTGAATTATTGTCCTCAAAATCGCCCACCGTGCAGATGATTTGATTGGTGGCCAACGACGTGCCAAATGTGTTCGGCACGGAAACGTCCACGGAAACGCTGTCGCCTTCGGGCGGGAATTCCACGGGGCCGATGGCGTTCGTGCCGGTGGTCGAATTCAACGTGAACATCACCCACGCGATGGCGGAGTCGCGCCGCTGACACGTCAGACGATAACTTAAATTTTGTCCATTCGTGTTGGCGGGATTCGCGAGCGTGTTGAAATTTTGAAACATCACCACGGGCGTGCCGCAACTGCCGAGCACCTCGCCGGTCGCGGCGCGCGGGCCTTCGCGTTCGCGCAGCACGCCCCACGCGGGCGAACTGTTCGGCGAGAGCAGCGGCCCGCATGTGGCCTGACTCACGGCACGGACGGTGAACCAATAATTGCTCACGCTCGGCGCGGTCGGCAGATTGGTGCCGCTGTCCACGAAAACATTTGCGTTCGTGCCGGCGCGTTGCGCAACGATGCCGATGCGCTGTGAGAGGGGCGTGGCGTCATTGGTCATCGCCGCTGAAGGATTGTCCCATCGGTAAATCCAATATTCCGTGATGGCGTCGTTCGTGTCGGTGTTCTGCGTCCAGTTCAATTGCAGGCGCGGGACGTTCGTGGTTCCACCGCTGATGGGAACGGCTTGCAAAATATTCTTCACCTTCAAGCCGGTGGGCGCGGCGGGCGTAAGCTGGCGGCAGGCCGTCGCGAGCGCGCCGGCGGAAACGGCACCGTCGCGCCCCAGCAAATCACGCGCGGTGATGAAATAATAATACTGCGCGCCGTCCACAAACAACGGCATCCCGAATTTGCGCCCGTTGTCGTCCACAAAGAAAAAGGTTGTGGTGTCGGTGGGATCTCCGGGCGCGTTCGCGGAAAAATCCTTCGCCGCCATGACCGGTGCGTCGTTTGCAATGGTCGCGTTGGCGTAAAGTTGCGTGAGCGTGGGCGGCGTGGCGTTGAAATTGTTTTGCTCGGCGGTCGCCTTGGTCATGCGCCAGATGTTGAAGCCGAAGTTGAGCAGCGAAAGTCGGCGCAACTCCGGCGGCGTGCCCCAGCGCAGATAAATTTTGATGCGCTCCGCCGGATTGTTCGTGCCATCGCGAAACGACATTCCTGCCGCCGGCAGTTGAAATGGAAAACCGGGCGCGGGCAAGACCACCGGGCTCCCGGGCACAACGGTCGCGCGGCCAATGACATCGCCGGCGTTTCCGTTGGCGGGATTTATCTCGCGGATTTCGTACGTGGTCACGGTGCCGATGGCTTCGCTGAACGCCTGGCCGTTGCAGAGCAGAACGCCGGGATGATTTCGCCCCAGAAAATCCAGCGTGCCGCGCATCTCCGGATCGGTGTTGGCAAGCTGGAGCGCGGTGGACATTTTTTGCGCGAGCGTCTGGCTGTCCGCCCCGGGAATTTTCCGCAGCACGACGTTCAGAGCATTGCTCAACGAAGTCAGGTCGTCGCGCAACGCCACGGATTGATTGAGCAACGTGCTGATGGCGGCAGGCGAAGTCTGGAGAAACATTTTCCCGCGCTGCGTAAATGCGCCTGCGTTTGTCGCGTAACCATTCTTGCCATAAACCGCGAACTGCTTTCCGGCCAGTAATGATGCGGCTTCCGAACTGATCACCAGATAGGACAGGTTTTGTGTGTTCGTGTTTTGGATAGTCGTGCCGACGGCGAATACGAGATTGCTCAATGGCGTTTGCGCGAACGCGGCAGCACCGACTGCGAGCCACGCAGCGGCGAGAACGGAAATTATTTGTGTTCGCTTCATCAATAATCGAGTTGGTAGTCAACGCCGCCTTCCTTGAGGATGCCTTTGATGGTGATCGTCTCACATTTTTTAACAGAGAAAGGGTCGATGCCGACCTCGGCACAGGCATCACCGGAGCCGGTCAATTCCAAGTGATAGCCGGAAGCATCCTTAGTCACCTGCCCGCTGAGCGACTGGCCAAAACTGCCGCTGACCAAGCAGAGCAGTGAGAAGTCAACCTCGCGCCGTTCCCAATGGCCGAAGTTTGCGGACGACGGCCCGCCGAGAAAATAATCCACGAACGTAATGCGCGCGTCGGCGTTGAGCAGGCAACTGGAATGGCCAAACAGCAAATCCGAGAGCGAAATGCCGCCGCCAATTTTGGAATAAAACCCGCTGAAGCCTGAAATGTTCCCGATGATCGCCGGCGCGTTCGTGTCCACAAACAAAATCGGGTCCAGCGAACAGGACTGGCCACTGAAAATTCCGGCGTTCAGATTCACCGGCACCGGGCCGATGAACACCACCACCTCCGCCTTGCCGGCAAAATAATTATCCGAGTTGCCGACGGCGAAGGTCGCGCCCAAATGCCGCAGCGAGAACCCTTCAAAATCCGCCTTTCCCTCCAGTTCCATCAGGCCGCCGACGCCCGTGACCGTGCCGCGGTCCATCGTCCAGCGCGCATTGGCCGTCAGCGTGATGCCCGTGTTTTTCACGCCCGGCCAGTCGAGCGGAACTTTATTGGCTCCTAGAATAATCTCTGCTGCCGAGTCGCCGCCTTGCGCGCACGCGAGCGCGCCGGATTGCGAATCCTGACTTTTGATTTCGATGTAGGCGTTGTAGTGCATCGCATCGGGCATTTTGATTTCCAAATCCGCATCCAGATGGATCATGTCGAGCGAGTCGCCGTTGAACGTGGGCTGTCCGCGCAGCTTGGCGGTGGCAAGGGTTTTCTGCAACTGGCCGATGCCTTTCATGGTTTGGTAAATCTTGTCGCCCGTGCCGGCGATGTAATCTTCAATCGCTGAACGCACGGCCCCATTGATCTTGTCCGTGAGCAGGCACAAAAGCTGGTTCAGCACAAAATCATCGTCGCCCGCAAACTGCTTGAACTTCGTCTGGTAATCCCGGGTCAGGTCCGAGTGGAGAAACGCGTCTTTCAAACGGTTGCGCAGGTTGGTGCGCGCCGCGGTTGGGTTCGCCTTGAAATAATCTCCCGCCGCCGTTAGTTCTCCGGCGAGCGAGTTGGACACGTTCAAAAACGCCTGCTGCTCGAACAGCGAAATGTTCGCCGTCTCATTCGTAATTGAGTTCAGGGCGTCCACCACCGGGCCGGTGGCGGAAGCGATGCCGCTCTGGACATCGGCCAGCTGCGATTGCAAATCCTTCAGATCGCTTTCGAGCGATTCGAAATCGGATTCGAAGTCGGCAAGCTGATCGTTGACAAATCCGTCAATGTCTCCGGCCTGATCTTCCGAAATGGTTTGTAACACATCGGGCTGTTGCTCCATGAGTTTCTCGACGATGGTGCGGACGATATTACGGTTGCCCGTAGAATCTTTTTGAATGATCCGCAGCAGCAGCGCGACCGTGTTCGTCACGTCGGAAAAAGTCCCGTCAATTTTTCCGATGACACTGTTGATGTCGTTGGCCGTGCCATTGATTTTGCTGATGGCCGATTTGAACTGCGCGTCGGCGTTGATGAAAGTGCTTTGCAATTGCTGCAGCACTGTTGCCGGATTCGCGGTCTCCAATGCGGTGAGGTTCGTGACGAGATTGCCGGCGATTCCGTCCAGCGCGCCGTCTAGGATCGGCCCGAAAAATCCGCTGGGATCCGGCCCCAACACGCCCTGCAAACTTTGCAGACCTTTCGTGATGCCGGTGGCGTCCGCCGCGCCGTGCAACTGCTCGTAAATAGCGTTGGAGATCGTGTTGAACGGCCCGTCCACCGTTTCGTTGATGAAATCGAGCTGCTTGATGTGCGGCAGTGCGAGGTTCAAATCCTGGTTGAAATCACAATCCACCTTGGTCGCCGAGAGTAGTTTTAATTTGCTGCCCACGTCCAGAATCGGCAGCGACAAGGTGCCGCTGTTGAAACCTTCAAAATGCCGGAGCACCGGGATCCACGAGAGCGGATAATCGAAGAACGCCAGGTTTTTCCAGAGCCGCTGGGCGCGCGGATGATACTGCTCGGTGGGGGAATTGAGATAATTTGCCAGGGTGATTCCGCCCGGCCACCCGGCGCAATTCGGGTCAAACTTCTTGGTGTTGAAATAATTTTGCCCGCCGGCCGTCCAGCCAAAATTGGTTCCCGGGCTGTCCGCCAGAGGCCAGCCGCCCGCGATGGCGATGTCCGCGCTGGTGTAGTCACTGCCCGTCGGCGTGACTTGCAGGTGTGCCTTGAAACCTTTGAAAAACGGCACGCCAATGATTCCGGCGATGTTGAAGAAGCCCGCATCCGGACGATTCGCGGCTTCCCAATTGTTGAAATAGCCCTCGCTCCCAACGGAAATCGGATAAACATTCGCGCCCGAACCTTGCAGCGAAAGAGTTTTCGGCAGCGGAAAACGCGAGTCGGTGCCGAGCACATTGTCCGCAACGGTGGAAAGATTTCCGTTGGTTTTGAAACCGAGCATGGCGTGCATGGCGTTCGTGATAAGCGGCAGCCGCAGTTCTGCGCCGAGCACCAGCGTGCGATCCGCCGTGCTACATTGCTCCGTTGCCCTGGGTTTGAACTGGATGCTTTGCGGCGTGAACCAGGCGTTCCAGTAATTCAATTTTTTCGGGCCCGTGCCCGCCGGCAACTGCGCGGTGCCGAGACCGCCGCTGCAGACAAATTTCATCCGCGCGAAACCAATCGAAAAACCTGCCGGCTGCAACGGAAAGGTGATGCCACCATCGGTGCGCGATTCCCAATTCTCGCTGTCGAGATACGAAAGCCGGTAGCTGGAAAAATTAAATGCGTAGCCATACAGGAAAAAATTCGTCGGAAAGCTCGCGGCCTCGTGGATGCCGCTCACGCCGCCGTTGCGGGCGTAATACTTCGCGCGCGGCGTCAACGGATACCATCCGCTGTCCACGTTTGCGATCGTGCTGCGGCCCTGCGCCGGCGTGCGCAAATTCACTCCGGCGTAATTTGCAAAACCATTGGCGTAGTCAGGCGTGCCGGGCCGTTCCAAATAATTTACGTTCGTGTCGCTGCCCCAGCCGGTGAACAGCAACGTCACGGCGCGCTGCGAATTGCTCACGGCCGATTGGTCGCCGCGCAGAAAATTTCCGGCCATTTCGTAAACGCCGTTGCCGACGATCGAAGTTTGCTGCGCATAAACGCCGGTGCTGTTGAAGCCCCAGGTGAGCGCGACGCCGTCCGGTGTCAGCGGCGTGGAGACCGGGCCGTAGCCGAGCAAGCCGCCGTCGGGAGTGAACGAAAGCTGGTATGCCGGCGGCGCGAGATTCACGGTGGCGAGGCCCGCCGTCGCGCCGCTGCAATTCGTGTCCGTGCAATCGCGCGAATACAACAGCGGCACCGCGGTTGTCAGAGCGAGATAACTGCCGGGATCAATCAAACTGTTTTGCAGCGTCAACAATCCGTTGGTCGTCGGAACCTGGCTGCCAGGCTGCGTGTCGGTGTAGGGAAAATGCGGACGCAGTTCCGGCGGCGACAAAGCGATGCTGCCGTTCACCTGCGCGAAACCGTTTGTGTCCGCCGTGATGACGAAACCCGGCGACGGCGCGGGCTGCGCGTTGCGGAAATACGCGTCGTTGGAAATGCGGTTGGCAAGATTGGTGTCCACGAGCGACGACCGGTTCGCCGTCAGGACGTCATCTTCAAACTGGCGCGCGAACTCGACGCTGTTGGCTGGAATCACCAGTTGGCCGTCATACACGCGCCAGGAAAATTGCGTGGTCTTAATCCAGCATGGCAACGTTTCCGCCGAGAACGCCAACTGCGCGAACGGTGCCGACAACACGTTGGTCGCGGGCCGCAACGACGCATCAAGCTGCGCGGGAAAGACGAGCGTGTTGGTCATCAACCGCGTTCCGGCAAGGTTCAGCCGCACGCCCAAGCCGGCGGGCAAGTCGAGCACCACGATGGCCGATGCGCCGTTGGTGCCAAGCGTCAGTCCCGCGCGTTGAAACGAAATGTTTTGGATCGTGTCGGTGTCGTTCGCGAGACCGAACGGTGTGATGATGCCGCTCTTCAACGTGCAATCGCCGTTGAGCGCGAGCGAAACGGAAAGCGACGAGCCGTCACCAAAAGTATAACTGGTGCCGGGAATCGAGCCGGCGCTGGCGCTGATGGTAAGCGAACAGTCGAGATGATTTCCGGCGACAACGGTTCCAACCACCGGCGCAGAGTCGAGGTTGTTGAACAGGGTCAGGAGCGGACCACAAAATAAATTTCCATCGAAATGCAACAACCGCATGGCCGCAGTCATGTTCGTTGAATCCAGCGTGAGTCCGCCGCCGTTTTCATTGTGCGAGAGCGTGGTGACGAATCGATGCAGGTTGTCCACCGAGTTCAATTGCACACCGTTCGGCACGGCGGGGAGAATGGCCACGGTCGAGAGCCAGCCGTTCGCGGCGGTGTTGGTGCGCGGAGCGGAGGCAAGCTGCGCGCCGAGGTTCGTGGGGAGAATCACTTCGCTCGATAGCAACGGAATGGGTGTGCCGGTGGACGTTTGCAGCGAATAATCAAAAATAGCAGAAGCATTTTCGGCTCCGGGCGCGGAACCGTAATCATAAAACCGGGAGAAGGTGACGCCTGCTTTCTGGTTGAAGGCGGATTCCGTCGGACTGCCAGTGATCGCAAAAGGAAATCCGAGAGTTGCATAATCAAACGAGGGCACGAGATGCGTTGTGCCGTCACCGAGATACGCCGTGGAGCCGGTGCGCGTGACGGTGCCGGACAGCGCGCCGGTGTGGGCGTTCGTCGTCGCATCGAACGTGGCGGTGCCGCTGGTTTCATCGAGCCGCCAGTAGCCGACAAGATTGGCCTCGGTGCCCGCGAGCGGCAGATTTTTTTGCGCGGCAATTTCCGTGGTGCTCAACGCGCGGCTCCAAAGCGTCACTTCGTCCACGTCGCCAAAATATGGATAATTATTGGGCGGCGCGTTGGTGAGCGCTCCAATCGTGAGCGGCGTGGTGGAACTCACGGCGCCGGCCGCGCCCGACCAGGCGTTGTTCGCGAGCAAATTGCCGTCGAGAAAAATTCTTCCGCCATTCGTGTCCACCAGCAGCACGGCGTGATGCCAGCCGCCGTCCGCCACCACAGGCCCGGCGGTGGCGTCAATCGCCTTGTTCGCCAAACTGCCGTTGCGATACAAAAACCCGCGCAACTGGCCGCCCGCGACCGCAAGCGCCCAGCCGTTGTATGACGAGTCCGCATACTTGGCCGTGATGACCTGCAGGCTGGTGGCATTCGTCGTGCGAAACCAGGCCGTCGCCGTGAACGGATAGGGGTTCAAATCCGGTGCGTTGGTGATGCTGACGATGCCGACGGTGCCGGAAAATTTAACGCAGTTTGTCGGGATCATGCTTAAATCCACCGCCGCACCGGATGGAACCCACGCTGGTGAATTTACCAGTGACGCGTTGAAATGATTGGCGGTGGCATCCGTGGCCGTGAGACCCAAACCATCGTCAAATTTCCAATAGCTCACCAGATCGTCTTCCACGCCGCGCAACTGGCGGTGCTTGAGAAAATTGAGTTCGTTCACCGTCAGCGCACGCGTCCAGATGGTGGCCTCGTCAACATCGCCATTCAATGGCGAAGAACCATCATTCAACCCGGAAAAAACCAACGGCTTCGTGTTCGTGATAGCTCCCGCCACGCCCGACCAAGTGTTCGACACTAGCAGATTGCCATCCAAAAAAAGCTGCCCACCGTTCGTGCCGATGACTAGGGCTGCATGATGCCACAGCCCGTCGGCAATCACAGGACCGGAGCCGGCGGAATTGTCAATTGCCTTGTTGGCTCCGCTGCCGCCGCGATAGTAAAAGCCGCGCAACTGGCCGGAGGGTGTGATTTGCATCGCCCAGCCGTCGAAGCTGGAGTTCGTATATTTGCTGACAATGGTCTGATACGCGCCGCTGTTGGCGAGGCAATGAACCCACGCCGTCACCGTCAGCGGATACGCGTTCAGCGCGGCGTTGTGCGCCACGCTGGCATAACTGTTCACGCCATTAAATCGCAGCGCAGTCTCGGGCAGGGCCGCTGCGGAAAACCCAGCCACACATAATCCCAACCCAAGCATCCGATGGAATAAATTGCTTTTCATGTGGCGACGAAATTCCTTAAGGCACAAGCTCTCTCAAGAGATTAAGAAGCACTTCCGTCGCCAGATTGCAAGTTATTTAAGCTCCGGGTTGGCAAAGATAGGACGCGTCTTTTCATTCTGCTATATCCAGCACCGCAGGGTTTTTGGCAAAAATCAGCGCGTGGAGACGTTCGCGGCCTGTACTGTGTAAATATTCAGATGCAGCTAAAGTGTGCGGTTCTGCGTTTTTCTCGTCCCCA
>OCZU010001666.1_pt1 | contig 14425 bp, 10 predicted proteins | sample 1539001 | NCBI WGS metagenome assembly OCZU01 (sample SAMEA3539306, study PRJEB22396) | soil metagenome | biome: tundra; feature: field; material: soil | place: USA | collected 2010-05 | depth 0.15 m | reverse complement strand
ATTGGGCGCGCGCGATGCCGAGATCGGTCGCCTGCGCCTGCGCCGTGTAAAGCTGGTTTTGTGCTTCCGCCAGATCCTCGTTGGAATCGATGCCGGTCCGCATCAGCGTCTCGATCAAATGAATGTTGGCCTCGTAGTCTGCGAGCGTGGCGTCGAGAATGCGCCGCTGTTCGTCGAGCGCCCGAAGCTGAAAGTAGTCTTGGGCGAGCGTACTCTGCGTGCTGAGCAGTGCGGTTACGACTTGAGCGGCGCTCGCCTGCGCTGCATAGCGGCTCTGCGCCACGGAATTGCGCACGCTGCCCCAGAGATCGACCTGATAGCTCGCGTCAACCGGCACTGTGTATATCGTGTGCGCCACCGGCGAAGTGACGCTCGGCGCGGCGGCCCCCGACGACCCGGACGTCGAGCTGCCGGCGCCCAAGTTCGCAATCGCTCGACTCGAGCGTGATCGATTCACGGACGGGTCGAGACTCAAGGTCGGGAAGAACGCCGCCTGGGCTTGGGCAACCAGTGCTCGTGATACGCGATAATTCGCCTCGGCGGCGGCGACCGTCTGATTCGAAACTGCGACCCGGCTCTCGAGTTCATCGAGTTTGCGGTCCCCGTATACCCCCCACCAATCGGCCGGAATCGCGGTGTCTTTCGGCTCGGCGAGCTTCCAGCCCTGATTCGCGCCGGTCGCGGGAATCGCCTCCTTGAATGTCGGCTGCACGTTGGTCTTGGGTGCATCGTAATGCGGCGCGAAGTTGCAGGCCGCGAATAAGGGCAGCATCGAGACCGTGAGCAAGCAGGTTTTCATGGTCTTCATGAGATTGTCGGCGCGCCGGCCGGCTCCGCTGGGTCGGTATGGGGACCAAGCCCGAACTTCGAAATCCATGTATTCAAGCGGTCCATATACAGATAAATCACGGGCGTCGTATATAAGGTCAGCGCCTGGCTCACGATCAGCCCGCCGACGATCGCGATGCCGAGCGGACGGCGCAATTCCGAACCCATGCCGGTACCCAGCGCCAACGGCAGTCCGCCGAGCAGCGCCGCCATCGTCGTCATCATGATCGGCCGGAAACGCATCAGGCATGCTTGAAACACCGCATCCCTTGGACTCTTATTTTCGCCTCTCTCCACCTCGATTGCAAAGTCGATCATCATGATCGCGTTCTTCTTGACGATGCCGATCAGCAAGATCATGCCGATCAACGCGATCACGCTGAGGTCGGTGTGGGTGATCAGCAGCGCCAATAAGGCGCCGACACCCGCCGATGGCAGCGTGGAGATGATCGTTATTGGATGTATGTAGCTTTCGTAGAGGATCCCGAGCACAACATAGACCGCGGCGATCGCCGCGGCGATCAGCACGGGTTCGTTCGCGAGCGAAGCCGTGAATGCCTGGGCCGTGCCGCCGAACGAACCGGAGATCGTCGTCGGCATGTCGATGCTGCGCTGCGCGGCGTTGATCAGCGTGACGGCGTCGCCGAGAGCGATCCCCGGGGCAAGATTGAACGAAAACGTCACCGACGGAAAGACACCGGTGTGGTTGACCGCCAGCGGCGCCGTCGCGCTGCCGAATCGCGCGAAAGTCGACAAGGGCACGACGCCGCCGCTCGTCGACGAAATATAGACGTTGTCCAAGGCGTGAGGGTCCTGCCAGAAGCTCGGAGCGACTTCCATGACGACGAAGTACTGGTTGAGCTGCGTATAGGTCTTCGCGATTTCGCGTTCGCCGAACGCATCATAAAGCGCGCTGTCGATCGCCTGCGGGGTAATGCCGAGGCGCGCGGCCGTCGGCCGGTCGATCACGATGTTTGCGGCCAAGCCCTTGATCTGCTGGTCACTGTTGACGTCGGTCAACTGGTGGATCTTCTTCATCGCGGTGAGCAGCGTCGGCGCCCATTGATTGAGCTGCGGTAGATTGTCGCTCTGGATCGTATATTGGTATTGGGCCGCGCTCGACCGGCCGCCGATCCTGACGTCCTGCACGGCCTGAAGAACCAGCGTCGCGCCCGTCACCGCCGCGAGCTTGGGGCGCAGCCGCGTGATGATTTGGTCGGCGGTTGCATCGCGCATCGCCAGCGGCTTTAAGGACATGAAGACGCGCCCCGTGTTGGTCGTCGTGCCGCCGCCGCCGCCCGTGAACAGCACGACGGTGTCGACGCCGGGATCCTGCTGCGCGATCGCGGCCAGCCTCTGGATCTTCTTTTGCATCGCTTGGAACGAGATGTCCTGATCGGCGATGATGCTGCCGATCACGCGCCCGGTATCTTGCTGCGGGAAAAAACCTTTCGGCATGATGATGTATAAATAGACGCTGAGTCCGAGCGTCGCAATAGCGATGATCAGCACGAACATCGAATGATCGAGAACCTTGCGCAAACTGCGTTCGTAAGCACCCAAGATCCAATTGAACGCGCGCTCGCTCGCTTGATAAAGTTTTCCGTGCACACGCTTCTCCTCGAGCAGTAGCGAGCACATCATGGGCGTCGTCGTCAGCGATACAACGAGAGACACCATGATCGTCACCGACAGCGTGACCGCGAACTCGCGAAACAGGCGGCCCACGATGCCGCCCATGAGCAGGATCGGAATGAAGACTGCAACGAGCGACGTGCTCATCGAGAGCACGGTGAAGCCGATCTCCGCGGCGCCCTTATAGGCGGCCTCCATAGCGCTCATGCCGGCCTCTTTATACCGAGTGATGTTTTCGAGGACGACGATCGCGTCGTCGACCACGAATCCGGTTGAAATCGTCAGCGCCATCAACGATAGATTGTCGATGCTGTAGCCCAAAAGATACATGACCGCCAGAGTTCCGAGCAGGGACACGGGCACGGCAACGAGCGGAATCAAGGTCGAGTGGAATTCGCGCAAAAACAGAAACACGACGAGCACGACCAGCACGACGGAAATCAGCAGCGTCCTTTCGATATCGCTAACTGACGCCCGAATCGTCTGCGTCTGATCGAGCGCGATCGTCAGGTTGATCGACGAGTCGATGCTCGCGTGCAATTGCGGCAATGCCGCTTTGATCCCTTCGACCGTGGAGATGATATTGGCGCCCGGTTGGCGGAAAATGATGATGAGCGCGGAACGCTTGCCGTTCGACATGCCCAGGGAGCGCACGGTCTGGACCGAGTCTTGGACGTTCGCGACATCGGAGAGCTTCACGGCGGCGCCGTTGCTGTAGCTCACGATCAGCGGTCGATAATCGGCGGCTTTCATGAGTTGGTCGTTCGCCGCGATCGCCGACCGATCGGTGTCATTGGAAAAATGACCCTTGGCTTCATTGGCGGTTTGCGCGGCGACGGCCTTGCGTACGTCCTCCAATTGCAAGCCGTAACCGTGCAGTTGGGTCGGATTCAGGTCGATGCGTACCGCCGGCGCCGAACTGCCGCCAACCGTGACCTGCCCCACGCCGGCAACTTGCGAAAGCCGCTGTTGCAGCACGGTCGACGCGGCATCGTACAATGCGGACGGCGCCAATTTGTCCGACGTCAATGCGACGATCATGATAGGCGCGTCCGCCGGATTGACCTTCCGATAGGTCGGATTGGTCGGAAGATTCGTCGGCAGGTAGCTGCGGGCCGCGTTGATCGCCGACTCCACGTCGCGAGTCGCCGCGTCGATGTTGCGCGACAAATCGAACTGCAAGGTGATGCTGGTCTGCCCCAAGGTGCTCTGCGCCGTCATCTCGGTCACCGAGGCGATGCGCCCGAATTCGCGCTCGAGCGGCGTCGAGACCGACGACGCCATGATTTCAGGACTCGCGCCCGGCAGCGACGCGGATACCGAGATCGTCGGAAAGTCGACTTGCGGCAGCGGCGAGACGGGCAGCACGCGATAGGCCGCGATACCTGCCAGTGCAACTCCGACGGTCAGCAAAGTCGTCGCGATCGGGCGGTCGATGAACGGGGTCGACAAACTCATGCGGAACTCGGCTGTTCGTCGGCGGCCGGCTTTACGCCGCGCCAAGCCGCGATTTTCGACGCCAACTCATCGAAGAACAGATAGATGACCGGTGTCGTGTATAGAGTCAACAACTGACTGAAGATCAGGCCGCCGACGATCGTGATGCCGAGCGGACGGCGCAATTCCGAGCCGACGCCTTGACCTAACGCCAGCGGCATGGCGCCGAGCATCGCAGCCATGGTCGTCATGAGAATCGGCCGGAAGCGCAGCAAACAAGCCTCGCGAATCGAATCGAAAGCGCTCTTGTGCTCCTTGCGCTCGGCATCCAGCGCGAAATCGATCATCATGATCGCATTCTTCTGCACGATGCCGATCAGCAGGACGATACCGATGATGGCGACGACCGTGAGCTCGTTGCCGAATAGCAGCAGTGCCAGCAATGCTCCGACGGCGGCCGAGGGCAGCGTGGAGAGAATCGTGATCGGATGAATGTAGCTCTCGTAGAGAACCCCGAGCACGATATAGACGGTCAAGAGCGCGCTCAACACGAGGATCGCCTCGTTCGACAGCGAGCTGACGAAAGCCGCCGCCGTGCCTTGGAATGATCCCTGCAAAGCCGCCGGAGTCGGCAAATTTTGCTTGTCGTCGCGAACCTGTTGAATCGCGGTGACCGCCTCTCCCAAAGATGCGCCCGGCGCTAAGTTGAAGGATACCGTCGTCGCCGGGAATTGGCCCATGTGGCTGATCAGCAGCGGCGCGGAAATCTGCGAGACCTGCGTGATCGTGGACAGGGGCACGACCGAGCCCGTCGGCGACTTCAGATAAATATTGCGCAAATCGTCGGGGGTCGCCTGGAATTGCGGGTCGACTTCGAGGATCACGTGATACTGGTTCAACTGCGTGAACAAGGTCGAGATCTGGCGCTGGCCGAAGCTATCGTACAGCGCGTCGTCGATATTCTGTGCCGAAATGCCGAGACGCGCAGCGGTCGCGCGGTCATAGCTCAGGGCCGCCTGGCGTCCCTCGGTCTGCTGATCGCTAGCGACGTCGGCGAGCTGCGGCAGCTGCTTGAGTCGCGCGAGGAATTTCGCCACATAACTGCCGAGTTCCTGCGCGCTCGGATCCTGCAAACTGTATTGGTACTCCGTGCGGCTGACGATATCCTCGACCGAGATGTCTTGCACCGGCTGCATGTAGAGACTGATGCCGTCGATAGAATTGACGGACGCCTGCAGGTCGCGAATCACGTCCGATGCGCCTTTGCGGTCGGCCAGTGGTTTGAGATTGATTTGAATGCGGCCGCTATTGAGCGTCGTGTTGGTGCCGTCGACGCCGATGAACGAGGATAGACTTTCGACTGCCGGATTCTCGAGAATTTTTGCATTCAAGAGCTGCTGCAGCTCGACCATTTTGGTAAATGAGGCGTCCTGCTCCGCCTCGGACACGCCCTGGATCTCGCCGGTGTCCTGCACAGGAAAGAAGCCTTTGGGAACCACGATGAAAAGGATGATCGTGAGCGCGAGCGTGGCGACGGCGACCAAGAGAGTCAGCGTCCGGCGCATCAGCACCCAGTCCAAGGTGCGGGCGTAGAATCCGATGACACGCTCGAAGATGCGTTCCGAGAACAAGTAAAACCGGCTTTGCTGCGATTGATCCTTGTGCTGTAGGAGCCTCGAACAGAGCATCGGCGTGAGCGTCAGCGAAATGAACGCGGAGATCAAAATCGTCGCGCTCAAGGTGATCGCGAATTCCCGGAACAACCGGCCGGTAATGTCGCCCATCAACAGCAGCGGGATGAGGACGGCGATCAAGGACACCGTCAAGGACATGATCGTGAAGCCGATCTGCTCCGCGCCTTTGAGCGCGGCCGCCAGCGGTTTTTCGCCCTTTTCCACGTAGCGAGTGATGTTTTCGATCATGACGATCGCATCGTCGACGACGAAGCCGGTGGAAATCGTCAGCGCCATGAGCGTCAGGTTGTTGAGGCTGTAGCCGAACGCATACATCGCACCGAATGTGCCGACCAGCGACAGCGGCACGGCAATACCGGGAATGATCGTGGCGGCGAACGTACGCAGAAAGACGAATATGACCGCCACGACGAGCGCGATGCAGAGCAGCAGCTCGAATTCGACATCGGCAACGGACGCCCTGACCGTCGTCGTGCGGTCCGTGAGCGCGGTGATTTTGATCACGGCGGGAATCGTGGCGCGCAGCTTCGGCAGCAGCGCCTTGATTCGATCGACCACGTCGATGATGTTCGCGCCCGGCTGGCGCTGGATGTTGACGATTACGGCCGGTACCTTGTTCATCCAGGCCGATTGCTCGGTATTTTCAACGCCGTCGACGATTTTCGCGACGTCCTTGAGCATGACCGGGTTGCCGTTGAAATAGCCCAGCACCAGTTTCTTGTAGTCGCCGCTCGTGGTCAGCTGGTCGTTGGCGCCGATTTGGTAGCTCTGTGCGGGTCCGTCGAAGCTGCCCTTGGCGGTATCGAGCGTCGCGGCCGACAGCGCAGTGCGTACGTCCTCCATCTGCAAGCCGTAGTAAGCCAGTTGCGTGGGATTGATCTGCACGCGGACCGCGGGCTTCTGGCCACCGCTGATCGTCACGGCACCGACTCCCGGCAACTGGGAGATTTTCTCGGCGAGGCGCGTGTCGGTATAGTCTTCGACCTGCGCGAGCGGCATCGAATCGGAGGTCAGCGCGAGGGTCAGTATCGGCGCATCCGCGGGATTGACTTTGTTGTAGATCGGCGGCATCGGCAGCCCCGCCGGCAGGTAGTTCTGCGCGGCGTTGATGGCCGCCTGCACGTCTTGCTCGGCGACGTCGATGTTGAGGCTCAGATTGAATTGCAGCGTGATCACGGAGGCTCCGTCCGAACTGGACGAAAGCATCTGATTGAGGCCCGGTACCTCGCCGAGCTGTCGCTCGAGCGGCGCGGTCACTGCAGAGGAGACGACGTCCGCGTTCGCGCCCGGATAGAACGTGATGACCTGCATGGTCGGGTAATCGACCTCAGGCAACGCCGCAATGGGCAATTGCCGGAAGCCGATGATTCCCACCAGCAGTATCGCTGCCATGAGCAGCGACGTCGCTATGGGGCGCTGGATGAACGGTCGCGACGGATTCATCCGGGCTTTTTCACATCGCTATGGGGCGCCGCAGTAACGGGCGCCGGCGCCGGTTTAGCCGGCTTGATCGAGATTTTCGTGCCGTTTTGCAGCTTGTCGAAGCCGTCGGTCACGACTTGCGCGTTGAGCTCGGCGCCGGTAACCGCGGAAACGCCGCCGTCGCTCGCGAGTATCTTGATGTTGCTCATCTGCACGGTCGAGTCGGGCTGCACGACGTAGAGGAAAGCCAGATCGTTGTTGCGCTGAATGGCGGCGTCCGGGACCAGATTGACCTTTGTCAGGGTCTTGACGAGCAATCGCGCGTTCACGAATTGATTGGGGAATAGCTCGTTGTGCGCATTGGCGAAGCTCGCGCGCGCACGCACCGTGCCGGTCGCGACATTGATCTGGTTATCGAGCGTCAGCAATGTGCCGCTCGAGAGCGTGCGTTTTTGCGTGCGGTCGAGTGCGGTCACGGACAATTTGTGGCCGGCCGCGATTTGCTCGATGACCTCGTCGAGATTGTCTTCGGCGATCGTGAAGATGACCGTGATCGGCTGCAGCTGCGTGATCATCGCGATACCGGTGGTGCCGTTCGCCGGCACGATATTGCCGGGATCGACGAGCCGCAGCCCTACACGGCCGTCGATCGGCGAGACGATACGCGTGTAGTCCAGATTGACCTGAGCCGCATCGAGGTTGCCCTGATCGAGTGTCACTGTACCCTGGTCCTGTTCGACCAGCGCTTGTTGCGTCGCGAGCTGCTGCTCGGGTATCGCGTGCTCCTTGAAGGAGTTCTGATAGCGGACGAGATCGAGGCGCGCGTTCGCCAATAACGCCTGATCGCGCGACAGCTGGCCCTGGGCTTGCACTACGAGTGCTCGGTATGGACGAGGATCGATGATCGCCAGGAGGTCATTTTTCTTGACGAGCTGGCCCTCCGTGTAGCGCACTTCGGTCAGCTCGCCCGCGACTCGACTTGCGACCGTCACGGTGTACATCGGCGTGACGGTGCCGAGTTCATCGAGGTAGACGTTGATATCGCCGAGTTGCACGCTGCCGACCGCGACGGGAATCACAGGCACAACGGCCGGCTTGGCCTTCGGCGCAAACAACCACTTGAAGATCAACCAGCCCACGATCAGCACGCCCAACACGATGAGCGTCGGCCGGACCCAATGATGTTTAGGAGTAGTGCCGGCTGTAGGGCCGGCTGTAGGGCCGGACAGGAGGTGATCGGTATCCATCATTTGTACGCCGCTTCAGATCGTTGGGGCTGCCGATGGCAGCGCATTGGTAGCCGGGCAAGCTACCATACGCCGCGTCCGGGTAAAACGACTAAAAGCGGATTTTGCCCGAGACACGAAACCGCATCGCGGGCGTGCATCGCTCGCCATGGATTGCCGACAAATCTTCACAAGTTCCTGACGCTCCTGAACGAAGATCCGGCAATTCCTTTGGCGGGCGCGATGCGCCTCGGACGCGACCTTTAAGGCAGCGCGGCGCAAAGATCGCGCAGCACCTGCGGCAGCAAATCCGACAAGTCTTCGGCGAGCAGTCCCGGGCCGAACAGCGTCGCCGCGGCACCATGCAACCAGACGGCGGCGGCGGCCGCGAGAAATTGCTCCATGCCCTGCGCGAGCAGCCCGAGCACGATACCGCCGAGTACATCGCCGGATCCCGCGGTGGCCAAGCTGGACGGTGCGTTGGCATTGATGATCGCCCGACCATCAGGTGCCGCGATCACCGTGTCGGCGCCTTTCAAGACGACGATCGCGCCGCTGCGCACCGCCGCGTTACGCGTGCGTGTGAGCTTGTCGCCGCCGGCGTCGAACAGCCGGCCAAACTCACCGTCGTGCGGCGTCAACACGCACGGGCCTTCGATCGCGCGCTCGAGTGCCGACGGATCGTCCTTGAACGACGTGATCGCATCCGCATCGATCACGGTCGCGCGATGGGTCGCGAGCATGGCGAGCGCGCGAGCGCGCGTTTGCTCGCCCACGCCAGCGCCCGGTCCTATGAGAAATGCCGAGATTCGGGGATCATCGAGCAGCGCCGGAAAATCGGCGTTTGCCGCAAGTGGTGCGAGCATGATGCTCGTCAATGCGGACGCATAAATCGGCAGCGCGATCTCGGGCACGGCGATCGTCGTCAATCCGGCACCGATGCGCGCCGCGGCCCGCGCCGCCAGCCGCGCCGCGCCGGTCATCGGATAGCCGCCCGATATGAGCGCATGCCCGCGGCTGTATTTATTGCCATCGTGCCGCAGTTTGGGCAGATCGCCGAACCACAGCCGCGGATCGTTCTCGAAGCTATTCGGTGCGACTTGTGCAAGCACGGCCGGCGGCGTGCCGATATCAGCGACGGCAATTTCCCCGCACAATTCCCGTCCCGGCAACAATAGATGTCCCGGCTTCTTTCGGAGGAATGTCACCGTGAGCGCCGCGGCAACGGCGCCCACGCTCGCGCCGGTATCGCCCATGACGCCGCTCGGCACGTCGATCGAGACGATCGGCATTTTCCTCGCCGCGGCCGCGCTCAGCGTTTCCAAAACCGATCCTTGCAGCGCGCGGCTCAAGCCCGCTCCGAATAACGCATCGACGACCAATTCGCCGGTTCCGAGAGCGTCCGGATGGAGCGCTTCGATCGAACCCGGCCAGCGGTCTGCATTGGCACGAGCCGCTCCTTTGAGCTCCTCGCGCGATCCCAGCAGCGCGACGCGCACTGGCCAACCGGCCTTCGCCAAATGCCGCGCCGCCACGAAGCCGTCGCCGCCGTTATTGCCAGGGCCGCAGAGCACGACAACCGGGCGCAGCGACCAACGCCGCCCGATTTCGCGCGCCACGGATTGCCCGGCGTTCTCCATGAGTTCGACGATCGTCATGCCGCCGGCGACCGACAGGCGGTCCACTTCATCCATTCGACGCACATCGAGCAGAGCGGTCGCGAGATTCATTGCAGGGCCATCGGCTGCAGAGCGGCCATTACGCCATTGCGGCGCATGAACCATGGGGTCCATCGCGGGCGGCGTCGCCGCTCATCCGGCATATTGCGGACTGTAGAATTCGTGGCCCGACCGCTGTCGTTTTGCGCGGTACATCGCGGCGTCGGCATGCTGCATCAACTCATCGGCGTCGACCCCGTCGTCGGGCGCGATCGCAATGCCAATGCTCGTGCGCACCGTTAAGTCATGCTGGCCGATGCGCATCGGCGCTCGCACTGCGTCGAACAATTTGTGGGCAAGCGCCACGAGCTGATTGCGCCCCGGCTCGCCCGTCCCCAAACAGACGAACTCGTCGCCGCCCAACCGGCTCACCATGTTCTCGGCGCGAACCGCATGCGCGAGCCGCGAGCCGACGATGCGCAGCAATTCGTCGCCGACATGATGCCCGTGAGCGTCGTTCAGTTGTCGCGCGCTCTTCTCCGCAGACTGTATTGAGAGAATCTCGAGCCTTGCGGCTGCCAGCGTTCGTCGGACCTCGGCGAGTTCGGTCTCGAGTTTATCGAGAACCGACAGCTCCGGCCTGCTGTAGCGAAGCAGGGCCCCCGAAACCAACGCCAAGGATCCGGCCGCGCTGGAAGCGCGACCTTTGGCATTGAATGGAATCGTGGAGGACGTTCGAAGCATGACCAAACTCGCGAAAATTCATGAACGCAGAATCTTCTGCCCACGCGACGGTTATCGTCTGTGCGGTGACGAACTCTCGTCATTTTAGTAGGTTTTGCGTTATTTGCGATTGCGGCGAACTGGTGGATTCGCGTATGGATGCGTGCTCTGCGGGGCAAGCGCCAAGGCGAACGCATGACGGCCACATTGAGTCGGCAGATTCCTACAAAAGGATCCGTAGGTTTCCGTATAGACGCACTGCGGCAACGGCCTTAATGTGACCTCAATGATGAAGCTTAATCGACAATTCGATACGCAGGGCGGCGTCGCATGAGCGGCCGCTTGCAGCAATCGCTGCCCGCAGTCGCGTGCATACTGACGCTCGCATTTTGCGCCGCATGTACGGTGGCGGGACCCCGTCCCGGGGATTCGGACCGGCAATCCTATAGCATGACCTTCTACGAGCCGTTCGATAATTCGCGCGATTGGGGACCCGCATATTTGGTGGGGCCGCCGCTGAACCCCAAGCTGTATCCAAACGATCACAGCAGTCGGTCCGCCGACAGCGTGCTCCACCCGCCGCGCAAAACGGATATGGCGCCCTCGATTCCAACGACCTCGCCGGATTCCGAGCCGCGATAACAACAATGCAATGCGTCGCTGCGGGTCCTGTGTAGCCCGCAAGCCGATTATTTTTTCTGTTTTGGCAGCTTGACCGACGTCACCGCGTCATAGAGGGTGCTGTCGGGATGCTGCGTGCATTGGTTCGCGAGTCCCGCTGCGAACGCGGTAAGGGAATTCGAATCGAGAATACGCCCGCCGACCTTGCCGACCGAATAACCCAGCAGCCACATCATGATGGTGTTTGCACTCTGTGGGTCCGATTGCGCCATCTCCACGTGCCGCGCTTCGAACGTCGCGCAGCCGAGCGTGTCCAAATCCATCGGGTTGGTATTCGCGAGCTTCACCGTTGCAAGCGTATCCAAGAGACTGGTGTTCGGATGAACTTTGCATTCGATGTCCAAGGAATTGCCGAATTGTTGCAGGGCGTCGCCATACATGACGTGCGCGCCCGATTTCGCGACCGCAAATCCAAACAGCCACATGACCACATCGACCGCATCCTCGTGTTGGGACGCGGCCGGCGCATTCATGATTTCATTTTCGTATTTGTCGCAAGTCAGCGCGCCTAGATCGATTGGGGCCGCATGACTCATTGCGGGCAGCAAACAGACGAGGACGGCACAAACGGCGGCAATTTTCATGGAATCTCCAAAAGATCTTGATTTGCGGTCGCGCGGCCTAGCCGCGCAACCGCTCGGTGTGGCCGCGACAGACCGCGGCGAGTTTGTTGCCGTCGGGATCACGGATGTAAGCCGCGTAGAAATCCGCACCGTAGTGGAGCCGCAACCCCGCAGCGCCTTCGGACACACCTTCGTTGGCAACCGCGGCCGCATGGAAATCGTCGACTGCCTGCCACGAGCGCGCGGCAAAGGCCACCATCGTGCCGTTGCCCGTACTGGCCGGCTTGCCGTCGTAAGGCTTGCAGAGCCAAAGCGCGATCTCATCGGCGCCGCGGTTCTTGTAAGTTCCCCACCCGGCCCATCCGTCCCAGCCGGCCTCGCCGGAAGTATCGCAGCGAGCCAGCCCCAGAGGCGCGAGCACCGCATCGTAGAAGCGCATGGCCCGCTCGAGGTCGTTAGTGCCCAGACATATGTAAGTGAACATCGTAATGAGTGGTGCCCTGAGAGAGATTCGAACTCCCGACCTATTGTTTACAAAACAATTGCACTACCGCTGTGCTATCAGGGCCTGATTGGAATTATACCGTTTAGTCGCGTGCGACAGAACTGCTGATTGCGCGCCAGCCAACCCACGCGCGCGGCGGCTAAAGTACGCACTCGAGCACGCACTCGAATGAAACTGAACCCCTTGGGGGTCTGTTGGCCAGCGTACAGACTCGGATAGACCCCGTACCTCAGCATAATCACCCTTCACACAATGAGGTCGATTCAATGAAAACCAGGAATTTATATGCAGTCACCGGCTGCGCAATGATCGCTATTTTCGCGAGTACCGCGGCCGTTTCCGCGACCAAGGACCAGATCGACATGGGCGTGCACAAAGCACTGCATCATTTTAACCGCATGAACCCGGCGCACGAAACTTTGGAAGCCAATGCGGCCGGCGAACTCGTTTTCCCGCGCATCACGAAGGGCGGCATTGGTGTCGCGGGCGAATATGGCGAAGGCGTGCTGCGCGTCCATGGGCAGACCGTGGGCTATTACAGCGTATCGGCCGCCTCCCTCGGATTGACGCTCGGCGTCGCGAAGCACAGCGAAGTAATCCTGTTCAACACGCAGGAAGCGCTGGATAAATTCACCAACAGCAAGGGCTGGGCGGTGGGCGGCGATGTCGGTGTCGCGGTGGCCTCGAAAGGCGCCGGTGGGAACTATGATACGGTCACACTGCAAAAGCCGGTTGTCGCCTTCGTATTCGGCGAGAAAGGCTTGATTGCGGATGTTTCCGTCGACGGAACGAAGGTCAACAAAATCGAGCGCTAAATGAAGGCCCTTGAGCGCCGCGCGTCAGGTGCCGCGCGGCGCTCGAGGGCGGCATCGGCCGACAGGCGGCGCGCCAGCCTAGCGCAGCCCAGCCGCGGCTGCGGCGAAGAAATCCTCATCCACGATCGGCGCCGAGTCCTTAGGCTTCGGCAATGCGCTCCATACGACGATCACGATGCGTTCCTTGGGGTTCATATAAATATGTTGGCCGAAGATACCGATAGCTTGGTAGGCGGTTTCATTGGGCGAACCCTCGCCTGCGGCGAGCGGCCAAAACATGTAGCCGTAATTCACGAGTTTGCCGCCGATGATCTTCGGTGTACTAGCCTCGTGAACCCACCCGATCGGCAGGATCCTCTCGTCCGCCGCGATTCCGTCGCCGAGCAGAAATAGCCCGAAGCGGCCAAAATCGCGCAACGTCGCGCTGAGGCCGCTGCCGCCGACCTCCAAACCATTAGGCGATTCCAGCCACCAAGTCGCGTCGGACTCCATGCCGAATTTCGCCCAAATGCGATCGGATAAATAATCGGCGAGCGGTCGGCCGACCGCGGCTTGGACGAGCGCACCCGCGATGTGGGTTTCTCCGGTGCTGTAGTTCCACACGGAACCAGGCGACGCCGCACGCGGCAGTCTCGAAATCATCTCGAGGATCGCGCCCGGTCGCTGCGAGATCTGCGCATCCAGCATGCGGCGACGATCCGACCTCGGGTTGGTATAGGTTTCGTCCCACCGCACGCCGGAGGCCATTTGCAGCAGGCTCGCGATGCTCACGCCGTCATAGGCGCTCCCCATCAGCATCGGGAGGTAATTCGTCACCTGATCAGCGACGCTCTGGATGTAGCCATCTTGAATCGCGGCGCCGACGAGCGACGCCGTGATCGACTTGGCGATCGACATCGACATCCAACGAGTACTCTCGGTATTGCCCAATTCATAGTCTTCAAAGGCGATCTTGCCGTCCTTCAAGATCAACAATCCGGTGACCCGATTCAAGGCCATGTAGTCGACGAGATCGTAGTTGTTGCCGCGCGAGCTGAATTCCACGCCTGTGAGCTTCGCGGCGGCGCGCGGCAACGGCAACACAGTCGCGCCGCGCTTCACGATGCGCACGGGGAACAGTTGATCGCCGTGACGAAACGTATCGACCTGGATGTCGGAAGTCAGAACGCCGTCGTAGATCTCTCTAACGGTTCCAATCTTTTTCAAGGAATTCAAACTTCAGGACCGAGGATGATCGG
>OCZU010001665.1_pt1 | contig 14427 bp, 16 predicted proteins | sample 1539001 | NCBI WGS metagenome assembly OCZU01 (sample SAMEA3539306, study PRJEB22396) | soil metagenome | biome: tundra; feature: field; material: soil | place: USA | collected 2010-05 | depth 0.15 m | reverse complement strand
CCGGGTCACCGACTACACGTCAGGACAAGACGCCGCTCTCGGCCTCATCAGCCCCGTATTCGCCGACCTGTCCGGCCTGCCGCCCCTGATCATCCAGGCCGGAACGCACGAGGTTCTCCTCGACGACGCCATCCGCCTCGCCCGGCAGGCTGCGATCGCCGACGTCGAGGTCATCCTCGACATCACCCCCCAGGTGCCCCACGTCTTCCAGGCCTATTACCCGATCCTCGACGAAGCGGCCGCGGCGCTGGACAGAGCCGGACAGCTCCTGTCGGCGCATCTCGCCAGCGCAGAACGCGTCACCGCCTAGCGAACGGCAGAACCTATCCGAGCCCGTCGCCTTCTCCGGCATCGTGAACGACAGGAGTTCGACATGAGCGAAACGCTCGACTGGAACGCGAAGATCATCGCGGAGTTCCGAGCGAACGGGGGCCGGGTTGGCGGGATCTTCGAGGACGCTCCTATGGTCCTGGTGCATCACCGCGGCCGCAGGAGCGGGCGCGAGTACGTCAACCCGATCATGTTCCTCTTGCACGTCACCGAGCCGGACATCATCTACGTCTTCGCAACCAGGGGTGGGGCACCCACCAACCCGGACTGGTACGCCAACCTGACTGCCGCCGGTGACGGCAGAGTCGAACGCGGCACCGAGACGTTCAAGGTAACCGTCCGCGAATTGGCCGGCGCTGAACGCGACCGCATCTACGCCGAGCAAGCCCAGCGGTACCCAGGCTTTGCCGAGTACGCACGTCAGACTGCTGGAGTCCGCACCATTCCTGTGCTCGAACTTAGGCGCGCGTAGCCCATACGCCTAAGATCGGCCAGCGCGGTGCTGGTCGCGCGCGGTCTTGCTTGTCAGGCCAGCGGAGAGCAGCCGCAGTTCTCGTGCGCGCTGTACTGCCGAGGAACGGTCCTGGGCCTGGAGCTTGGCATAGATGTTGCGGATGTGGGTGTTGACCGTGTTCACCGAGACTGAAAGCTCGCTGGCGATCTCCGGGCGGGACAAGTTCGTCGGGAGGTATCGCAGCACGCGCAGCTCGCTCGGACTGAGTCGCTCGGTGTCGCCCGCGATGTCGTCTCTCGGTGCTACGGAGCTGCCGCGCATGACGTCGAGGATGTCGGCGAGGAGCGCGGCGTGAGCCGTCTGGTGCCGCGGCATGGCCTCGAGCAGCTCGAGCGGCGCCGTCATCGCGAACGGGAGAATGAGCCGGTCCGCCTCCGACAGGGCCAGCGCGCTCTCGGCGGCCGCAGCCGCAGCGCGCTGGTCGCCGAGCTCGCGGTGCGCGAGCGCTGCTAGCAGGTGTGCTTCAACGACTGTCACGTAGCCGACGGCCGGAGCGATCCCGGACAGGACATCCTGGACCGCGGCCAGAGCGGCTGCCGGGTCCCCTTCCGCGAGGCATATGGCCGCCCGGGCGTTGTTGATCTCGGCAGAGCCTGCCAGTTCCCCGTCGAGTGCGCCGAGCGCGGCACGCGCGTCGCTGAGCTGTCCGAGCCGGGCCAGGGTGCTCAGTCTCCAGCTCGTCAGCTGACTTGCGAGCGCGTGGGAGCCTTCCAGCTGTGCCTGAAGCATTTCGGCCGCGCTGTACTCCGCCAGTGCCTCGCGGAGCCTGCGCCGGCCGGCCAGCAGCATGCCGGTGGCCAGGTGCAGCAGGAGCCTGATGCCAGGTCCGGTATCTGTCTCCAGGGCGCGAGCTGTGCGCTCCAGCCAGCGTTCGGCCTCGTCGAATTCGCCGGTCCAGGTAAAAGTGCCCGCCAGGTTGACGAGGGCCGGCGCGACGATCGGTTCCGCGCCCCAGCCGTGCTGCTCGGCGAGCGCGATCGCCTCGTGGCAGCGCTGCCGCACAGTGGCGAAGGGCTCGATTTTCGATGCGAACGCGAGCTGAGCCAGACAGGCCACTTCTAGGTACGGACGTCCGATCTTCCGCGCCAGGTCGGCGCCCTCCCGCAGGTGCCGCTCGCTGTCCTGGTTCCCCAGCGACCACGCCTCGATGATTCCGAGATTCATGAGCGCGACCGCGCGCAGGTCGCTGTCGAGCGCGATGTCCTCGTCGGACTGGCCGCTGACGGGCGAGTCGAGGAACCTCACCTGCTCCATGACGCCGCCGAGGTGGCCGCGCCGCCGAGCGAGCGACAGCCGCAGCGCTGCGGCCGCCACTTCTAGCCGGTGCCTGCGGTCTGGAGGCGTCGAAGCGATCGAGGTTTCGGCAACGGTCAGGTGGGCGGCAGCCTCGTCCAGGTGTCCCCGGGCAAGATCGCTCGTTGCCCGCGCGACAGGCAGATCCGGACCCTCCGTAACAGCCCCCGGCGGGAAAGCCCGCAGCAGCGTCTGAATGGTCTCGGCTTTCCCGTCCAGCGTCAGCCCGAAAGAGTGGTCGGCGAGCAGGCGCGCCGCGTCGGACCAGTCACCAGCGGCCTGGGTATGCCGGACGGCCTCGACGATCTCGCCGTGCTCCCTCAACCACCTGGCGGCAAGCCGGTGCAGGACCGGCAGCTCTTCTGGCAGCCTCCGCCGCAGCTCTAGCCGGAGCAGGTCTGCGAAAAGGTGGTGGTACCGGAACCACGTCCGGGCTGGGTCGAGCGACACGACGAACGCGTTGGCGTCCTCGAGGCCAAGCAGGATCCGGTCGGAGCCTGTGCGAGCGGTCAGCAGATCCGCGAGTTCGCCGTTGACGCGGTCGAGCACGCAGGTATGCAGCAGCAGTTGCTGCACATCGGCCGGCTGGCAGTCCAGCATTTCGGCGAGCAGATACTCGGCTACTGTCCGGCTGCTGCCCGAGAACTCCGCGACGAATCGCTCCGGGTCCGGACTGCTGGCCAGTGAGATAGCCGCGAGCCGCAGCCCTGCGGCCCAGCCTTCCGTGCGCTGGTGCAACTGAGCGACCCCGGCTTGTGACATGTCGATTCCCGAGGCTTCCAGGAACTCACGCGTCTCGCGCTCCGAAAATCGGAAGTCCGCTGCGCGGATCTCGGCCAGGTCGCCGGCCAGACGAAGCTTGTGCAGTCGCAGCGGCAGGTCCCGCCGCGTCGCGAGGATCGCGTGCACATGCTGAGGGAGCTTTTCCAGCAGCCGGGTTAGCTGGCTGAGCGCTTCTGGCGAGGTAAGCTCGTGGAGGTCATCGATGATCAGGAAGGTCCGGCCGGGATGCGCGGCGAGTTCGGCCAGAACTCGGCGGGCGAGGGCCGCTTCGTTGAAATTGGGTGTCGCGGCCAGTTGTTCGCCTTCGCCGGGCGAGCCAGAGGCGTCCCGGATGGCGCTGAGGACGGCGAGCCAGAACTGCTGGCAGTCCTGCTGGTCGCGGCGCACCTGAACGACAGCCAGCCGGTAATGCCGTCCTGGACCATCTGCCCAAGCGCGCAGCAGGCAGGTCTTGCCGCTGCCCGCGGGGGCCGAGACAAGCGTGACCTTCGCTTCCGCCGCGCGGTCGAGGGCGGCGAGAAGATCCTCCCGCTGAATCAGCCGCGGAGCTGATGGAACCGGCTTTCCCAGTTCTGCCCTAAATATCATGCCAGACCCGATCGCCAGCGTGCCAGCCTGCCCATCCGCCTCCGAGCACCATGACAGTTTACGTGCCCAGGCGGTGGTCAGCGCAACGCCGACCGCGGAGCGATGTGGCGTCCCGGCGCGCGGCGTCACCTGATCCTGGCGATGCGCATTCACCTGAGCGCGCTAGACGCTGGCCACATGGACCCTGCATCGGCCAGGTACATGATCCGGATCAACGGTCACCTGGGCGCGACGTTCCTGTCGGTCTTCCCCGCAATGGCGTGGCAGCGGCAGGGGCCCGAGACGGTTCTGACCGGCGTGCTGGACCGGCCCGGGCTTTATGGCGTGCTGGCCGAGATCGAAGCCCTCGGTCTTGATCTGCTCGAGATCCGCCAGATCGCCAAGCCCGAATCACCAGAACACGGCGGTACCTGCTCACCATGAAGATCCCTAACCTCAGGGCCAGACCGAATCAACCGGGGAAGTGACAGCTACATGACCAGTGCGCCCGTCCGTGATCCGCTCGCCGACCACCTCATCACCCCGCAGAACGCAGCGCTGCTACTGATCGACTATCAGCCGGCCCAAGTGGGCAGCGTCCGCTCGATGGACCATGAACTTCTCGTCAAGAACGCCGCGTCGACGGTCAGGACGATCAAGGCCTTCGATGTACCCGTGGTGCACTCCACTGTGAACGTCGCCTCCGGCCAAGGGCCGACGATTCCCGAGCTCGCAGGACTTCTCGAGAACGACAAGCCGCTCGACCGGACGACGGTGAACTCCTGGGAAGACACTCAGTTCCTCGATGCCGTCCGCGCGACCGGCCGGAGGAAGCTGATCTTCTGCGCTCTCTGGACCGAGGTCTGCATGGCCTTTACCGCGCTTGATGCGCTGCGCGAGGGGTTCGAGGTGTACCCGGTCGTCGATGCGATCGGCGGAACTTCGCCCGACGCACACCGCGCCGGCCTCGAGCGGGTCGTCCAGGCGGGCGGCCAGCCGATCAGCTGGGTGTCGCTGGCATGCGAGCTTCAGCGCGACTGGGCTCGCCAGGACACCGTCGGCGAGGTTGTGCAGATTGTTCTCACCGACCGCCTCAGGAAGGAGTGACCGCGAGATGGCTACGCAGGTTGGGCGAGGCCAGGCCGGAGCCGGCCGCGCAGAGTGGCTGCACGTGGCGCGCAGCCATCTGCGCGATGCTGACCCGGTCCTGGCCAGGCTGATAGCTGACAGGCCAGAATTCGACCCGCGTCGATGGATCACCGAGCTGCCGCCGATGGACTTGTTCGGCGCCTTGTTGTTCCAGATCGTCGGTCAGCAGCTGTCGGTCGCGGCGACCCGGCGTAACCTTGCCCGCATCGAGGCGCACTTCGGTGAACGTCTTCCGTCACCCGCCCAGGTACTGGATGCGGATCCGGCGCAGTTCCGCGACGCCGGGCTGTCCTGGCGGAAGGTCCGCACACTCCGCGAGCTCGCCGGGCGCCTGTCGGACGGGCGGCCCGACCCGGACGTGCTGGCCACGATGGCCGATGATGAGCTGATTGCGGCGCTCACCGAGATACCGGGGATAGGCCCGTGGACGGCGCAGGGCGCCCTCATCATCGCGCTCGGCCGCGACGATGTCGTCCTGGCCGGCGACCTCGCTCTCCGCAAGGCAGTCCGCGCAAGTTACGGCCTGGATCACCTGCCCGCCGAGGAAGAGGTTCTGGCCATCGCCGAGAAATGGCGGCCTTACCGCAGCCTGGCGACCGCCTACCTGTTCTCCGCCGCATTCGAGGACGGCCAGGACTTCGCCGCCCGCTCGGGGCAGAGCGCCGGGCTGCCGCCCGCCGCCGAGACCTGACACGCCCATGTCAATGTTTGATTACGACGCCAGGCCGGCCACCGCGCAGGTGGTCCTCGTCGGCGCGTCTTCATCTCGCGCTGCCTACGAGATCCGGGACTTCCTTGCCAGGAACGGCCGGCCCTTTGAATGGGTAGATGCCGGTCAGCCTGACGCCGTGCAGGCAGCCCTGGGTGTCGCCGGAGTCCCTACGTCATCGCTCCCGGTCTGCGTCCTGCCAGACGGATCCCAGCTTGCCTCCGCCACAGTCCAGTCAGTTGCCACCGGCCTGGGCATGCTCGCCGCTCCGTCCCGGTCCGACTACGACCTGCTCATCGTCGGCGCGGGCCCCGCAGGTCTCGGCGCGGCCGTCAACGCGGCGTCTGAGGGCCTGAGCACGATCATGATCGAAGCCGTAGCGCCGGGCGGGCAAGCGGGCACTACCTCGATGATCGAGAACTATCTTGGCTTCCCGACCGGGATCAGCGGCAGCGAACTGGCAACCCGGGCCGTGGTGCAGGCGCGGCGGTTCGGCGCGGAATTGCTGCTGGCCCGGCCCTTGGTAGGCGTCGCGGCTGACGGGCCAGGGTACCTCGTCGCGCTGTCCGACGGCACGCGCGTGCGCGGACGGGCCTTGCTGTTCGCCAGCGGGGTTGAGTGGCGCCGGCTGGAGATAGCGGGCATTGATGACCTCCTGGGTGCGGGCGTTTACTACGGAGCCGGGCCCAGTGAGGCGCTCGCGTGCACTGACTCCCGGGTTGTCGTGGTCGGCGGCGGCAACTCGGCCGGCCAGGCCGTCGTCCGCTTCTCCCGGTACGCCGAGAAGGTCACCCTGCTGGTGCGCGGTCCCAGTCTCGCCCAGTCCATGTCCCAGTACCTCATCGACCGGCTCGGCGAGTTGCCGAACGTCGAGATCAGGCTGGGATCGCAGGTGACCGGTTTCGATGCCGGCGGCCGGCTCCGCGCTGTCACCGTCGACTCGGCCGCAGACGAGCGTCCCGCCTCCGTGCCGGCCGATGCCTTGTTTGTCTGCATCGGGGGCACTCCCCGCACCGACGGTGCGGCCGGGATCGGACTGGCCATGAACCACGCCGGCTACCTGGTGACCGGCCGCGACACTGCTGACGGGCCCGCCCGAAGCTGGGGGCTGGCGAGAGAGCCGATGCCGCTCGAGACGAATCTCCCCGGAATCTTCGCTGCCGGCGACGTGCGCCGCGGCTCAGTCAAGCGGTGCGCAGCGGCGATCGGCGAGGGATCCATGGCCGTGGCACTAGCCCACCAGCACCTCGCGGAGGCGAACGGTGACTGACCAGCGCGGCGCGCTGAGCGCCGAGTTCGGCGAACTGACCTCTGATGATCGCATCGCCGCGGCCGCGACGTCCCTGGAGACCAACGGCATCCGATCCGTGATCGCCGGCTCGGGTGCCGAGGCCCGGCGGATAGTCCGTCGCCTCCTGCCCGAGGGCGCCGAGGTCTACAACAACACCTCGCGGACGCTGGAGACCATCGAAGTAGCCGACGATATTGAGCAATCCGGCCGCTACCAGCCGCTCCGCCCGCGGCTGTGGCGGATGGACAGGAAGATGCAGGAGCGCGAGATACGGACGCTGGCAGCCGCGCCTGACTATGTCGTCGGTAGTGTTCACGCGCTGACCGACGGCGGATCGCTACTGATTGCGTCGGCGTCCGGCAGCCAGCTTGGCCCGATCGTGTCAGGAGCGGCGCACGTCATCCTGGTCATCGGGGGCCAGAAGATCGTCACGGACGTAGCGGCCGGGATGCGCCGGATCTACGAGTACTGCTACCCCCTTGAGGATGCCCGCGCCCGGCAGGCTTACGGAGTGCCCAGCGGCGTCAACAACGTCCTCGTCATCAACAGGGTGCTAGCACCCGGGCGCGTCACCGCGATCCTCGTGAAGGAACGCCTCGGATTCTGAGCGACGCCGGACAACCAAAGGAGCGCGAATGGCCGGGACACCTGGCATCAACGCTGCCGTGCCGCCTAGCGGATCAGGCTGCGCCGAATGTGACGCGGCTGGAGGCTGGTGGGTACACCTGCGGCGCTGCGCCGAGTGCGGGCATGTCGGCTGCTGCGATACCTCGCCCTCCCAGCACGCCACCCTGCACTGGCGGGCTACCGGCCATCCGGTCGTGCAGAGCTTCGAACCCGGTGAAGAGTGGTTCTGGAACTACCAGACCGAGGAAGCCTTCGCCGGGCCGGCGCTGGCCCCGCCTACCCATCACCCGCTCAGCCAGCCCGTCCCCGGACCAGCAGGCCGTGTTCCGCCGGACTGGCAGCTCCGTATTCATTAAGGCACGTTGCCCTCCGTAATCACCAGGATCCGGTGACGACCTCTCACCTCGACGCGGGCCAGACTGGCTCCGTCGCGAGGCCGCGCGACCCGGACGGGATGCTGGCCGAATTCTTTGAGATTCCCGGAGGTACGGCATGAGCCAGGAAACGGTAGCGGTTGTCGCCGGCGCGGGTGGAGCTCTCGGGCACGCGACCGTCGCTGCGCTTGCAGCCAGGGGATTTGCGGTGGTGGCGCTTGACCGGAGCGAGCACGCGATGAATGATCTGAGCGGCAGCGTGCGCAAAGTGGCCGCCGATCCCGCGGATCCTGCCGTGGTCGCAGAAGCCATCAACCGGATAGCGGCCGATGCCGGGCCTCCCGGCGTGCTGGTAAATGTCGTCGGAACCTTCCGCCTGGGTGACGCGCTCGCCACGACTCCCGAGACGCTGCGGCTCATGCTCGACGTCAATCTGGGACCGGCGCTGTGGCTGAGCCAGGCGGTGGCGCCGTACATGCGACAGCGCGGTTCGGGTGCCATCGTGCACGTGACCGCCCGGCCAGGCCTGGAGCCCGCGAGCGGCATGGCGGCCTACAGCGTCAGCAAGGCAGCCCTCGCGCACCTGACGCGCACCCTCGACCTCGAGCTCCGGCCGCACGGAATCCGGGTGAACGCCGTGGCACCGCAACTGATCGACACCGCGTCCAACCGGGCCACGATGCCAGCCGAGGCGATAGCGCACGCCGTGGAGCCCGAGGCGATCGCCGGAGTGATCGCGTTCCTGGTCAGCGAGGCGGCGGCACCCGTGAGCGGGGCGATCCTCCCGGTATACGGCGCCTGACGGCAGCCGGGCGCGGGCCATGCCTGAATCACCATGATCAGGTGATGAGCTCTCACCTTGCTCGGGGGGAGCCTGGATATGACGCGAATCCGCGCACCGGCCCGCGTGGCCGGGCCCGAGTAATAAGGGAGATGCCGTGACAACATCAGCCGTCGGTACTGGCAGTGCCGAGAACCTGCCCGACTACGCGCCCATCCCGCGTTCGGCGCTCGGCCCCGCCCTGAACGAGCAGGGATACCGCGTGGAGCGGGTCGAGCGGAACCTGTTCTGGGTCACCGACGGGGTGTACCAGTCGGCGTTCCTGGCGACAAGCGACGGCGTGGTGCTGTTCGACGCACCGCCCAGCATCGGCAACAACCTGCGCCGGGCTGTCGACGAGATCGCCGCCGCCGAGGGCGTCAGCAACACCGTGACCCACCTGGTCTACTCCCATCATCATGCCGACCATGGCGGGGCCGCCTCCCTGTTCGACAACGTCACCCGGATCGGGCACGAGGAGACTCGCCGGCTTCTCGTCCGCGACGATGACCCGGCCCGGCCACTGCCAGACGTGACGTTCGCCGACACCTATACGCTCGAGGTCGGCGGCGAGCGGGTGGAACTGGCCTGGCACGGCTCCAACCACTCGCCAGACAACATCTACATCCACTTCCCGGGCCACGACACCCTGATGCTCATCGACATCGTCAACGCCGGCTGGGTTCCCATCTACAACACCAACCTCAGCGAGGACGTGCAGGGCTACATGCAGGCCCCTGAAATCGCTTTGTCGTACCCGTGGTCGCACTTCATCTGCGGGCACCTCGGCCGGCTCGCCACCCGCGAAGACGTCAGCCTGCACCAGCAGTACATCGCCGACATCGAGGCCAGCGCCAGGGAGGCGCTCGCGAGTGTCAACCCGGTGCCGTACTACATGCACTACGGCGAGAACTTCTGGGCCGGGGTGAAGGCCCACCTCGACACCGTGACGGAACGCGCGGCCGCGCCCGTCATCGCCAAGTACACCGGCGTCCTGGCCGCTGCCGACATCGAGGCGTTCACGATGACCACGACGTTCGCCATCATGCAGTCGCTGCGCCTCGACAAGGGCCCGAGCGGACCGGTCCACCCCTGAGAACCCGCACCACCCCTCGCGCCCGGGACCAGATACCGCCGGTTCCGGGCGCGGTCACGCCAACCTGCTGAGGTAGTCGCTATGGCAATCGCCGATCGATCCGTGCCAGGAACGCTGCCCACGGCCATCAGCGTGCGTGGCGCCCGGCACAACAACCTGCGGGATATCGACGTCGACGTGCCGCTCTGGCGCACGGTCGCCGTTGTCGGCGTATCAGGATCGGGAAAGACGTCGCTCGCCATGGGCACTCTGTACGCCGAGGGCGTGCAGCGGTACCTGTCAGGGCTGAGCACGTACAGCCGCCGCCGGCTGAGCCAGGCGCAGCGCCCGGACGTAGACCGGATCGATCACCTGCCGCCCGCGCTCGCGCTGCGGCAGCGGCCGCCGGTTCCTGGCCCGCGCAGCACGGTCGGGACCATGTCCGAGCTTCTCAACGTCGTGCGGCTGTGGATGTCCCGGCTGGGCTCGCACCTGTGCCCGAACGGCCACCGCGCCGGCCCGTCGGTCGCGGCGTTCGCCGAGGAGATCGTCTGCCCGGTCTGCAGCGCGCGCTTCGAGCATCCCAGCGCCGAATCCTTCGCGTTCAACTCCTACGGCGCGTGCCCCGCCTGCCAGGGCCTGGGCGTGCGGTCCGAGGTCGACGAAGCCGCGCTGGTCCGCGATCCGGACAAGACGATCGAACAGGGGGCCGTGCTGCCGTGGAACTCGGGCGGGCGACGGCTGTCGATGTATGCGGCGGGCGATCTCGGGGTGCGCCTGGACGTGCCGTACAAGTCGCTCACCGAGCGCGAGCGCGACATCGTCCTGCGTGGCCCGCCCGTGCAGCGCCAGGTAACCCTGCACTCCGGCCGGAACGAGCGGACAGTGCGGCTGTCGGTTAACTACGACAACGCCCGCGCCGCGGTGGACCGGTCGCTGCGCAGCGACAACGAGCGCACGCGCCGGCTGGCCCAGCGGTTCGTCACAACCCGCACCTGCTCCGTCTGCCATGGCACCCGGCTGCGGCCTGAGGCGCTGACGTCGCAGCTCGGCGGGCAGAACATCGCCGAGATCAGCGCGCTCAGCCTGGCAGCGCTGCGCGACTTCACGGCCAGCCGTCCCGCCCGGCTTCCCGCTGAGCTCGGCCGGGTGACCACCGGTCTCTTCGCAGAGTTGAATAACACGCTCGCGCCACTGCTCGACGTCGGGCTCAGCTACCTCAGCCTCGACCGTGCCGGCGCTTCCCTGTCCGCGGGCGAGCGCCAGCGGATCGAGCTCACCTCGACGGTGCGCGCCAGCACCACCGGCATGCTCTACGTGCTGGACGAGCCGTCAGTCGGGCTGCACCCCAGCAACGTCACAGGCCTGCGCAGGATGATCTCCGCGCTTGCGGCGAACGGCAATTCGGTGATCCTCGTGGAGCACGAGCGGGAGCTCATCCGCTCCGCTGACTGGGTCATCGAACTTGGTCCAGGAGCCGGGGCGCAGGGCGGTCAGGTGATCGCCGCGGCCAGTCCCGGCCAGCTGGAAGCCGACCCCCGCTCGATCATCGGCCCGTTCCTCGCCGGCGCTCCCGGCGTTGCCCGCGACAGGGCCGCGGCGGCGGCCGACGACCGGCAGGTCGCTATCGAGATCAGCGACCTGTACAACCTGCACAACCTCACCGCCGATTTCCCGGTCAACCGCCTGACCGCGGTGGCCGGCCCGTCCGGAGCCGGCAAGACCGCCCTCGTCCTGGACAGCCTCATCCCGGCCGCGCGAGCGCGGCCAGCCGGCACGCCGCCGCCTAGTCACGTCAGGCGCCTGAACCTGAGCGGCATACGGCAGGTAGTCCAGATAGACGCCTCGCCCATCGGGCAGAACGCGCGGTCAACCCCGGCAACTTACTGCGGCGCGTTCGATCACATCCGCCGCCTGTTCGCCACATCGCCGGACGCCAGCCGCCGGCGCTGGAAAGCCGGCCACTTCTCGTTCAACACCGGCGAGGGGCAGTGCCCGACCTGCCGCGGCATCGGTCACATCGACCTCGATGTTCAGTACCTGCCGGACATCACCGTCCCCTGCCCGACCTGCCACGGCGCGCGCTTCAACGATGCGGTCCTCGCAATCCAGATCGAACACCTCACTATTGCCGATGTGCTTGGCCTCAGCGTGCGCAACGCCGTCGAACTGTTCGCCGACCAGGCACCGATCGCGGCGGCCCTGCGGCCCGTCAACGAGGTCGGCCTCGGCTACCTCAAGCTCGGCGAGCCCACGCCGTCCCTATCCGGCGGCGAATCGCAGCGCCTCAAGATCGCCTCCAGGCTGCGCAGCAGCCAGCGCGGCGCTCTCTACGTCTTCGACGAGCCGACAACGGGTCTGCACCCGCTCGACGTGGCGACGCTGGTGTCCGTGTTCGACCGGCTACTCGATGCCGGAGCCACGATTATCGTCATCGACCACGACCTCGACCTGCTGGCCGCGGCCGACTACCTCATCGACATGGAGCCGGGCGGCGGGCCGGACGGCGGCCGGATTGTCGCGACGGGGACTCCAGGCGAGATCGCGCGTGCGGCGGGAAGCGTGACCGGACCGTGGCTGGCCGAGTTCCTAGGCCTGTCCGCCGTCAGCCGCTGACGCTGTCCAGATCGCGCAGCGCCTGGCGATCCAGGGTGATGTCCTCGGCGGCCAGGTTCTCCTTGAGATGGGCGACCGAGCCGGTGCCGGGGATGAGCAACACATTTGGGGCAAGATGGAGCAGCCACTGGAGCGCGACCTGCGGCGGGGTGGCACCGATTCGGGCGGCCGTCTGGCGGACCACCGGGCTGGTGAGCACCGGGTTGTCCGGGCCTCGCGGCCAGCCGAGCGGGCAGTACGGCACGAACGCGACGCCGCGCCTGAGGCACTCGCTGAGCAGGGGAGCAGCACTGCGGTCAGCGAGGTGGAACAGGTTCTGCACGCAGACGACGTCAGTGCGTGCCGCGGCATGACGCAGCTGTTCGAGGCTCACATTGCTCAGGCCTATGCTGGCAATCAGGCCCTCGTCCCGGGCGGCGACCATCGCAGCCAGCTCGTCGTCGAAACGCGCGTCCGCGCGGCCGTCACCGAACAGGCGGAGATTGACCGCAGCAAGCTGCTCGACCCCAAGCTCCGAAGGTTGTCCGCGCTGCCCGCGCGCAGGTAGCCGGCACCGCCGCCATCCGGCCTGGCTGCGACCTTGCTGACGATCGCCAGTCCGCCGGGATAGGGATGCAGCGCGTCGCGGATGAGGGCATTCACGGTGCCCGGGCCGTAATACTGAGCGGTATCGATGTGATCGACTCCTGCCGCTACGGCCGCGCGGAGCACCCCGATCGCCGACTTCCGGTCCGGCGGCGGCCCGGCGGCGAACTGACCCGCCAGCTGCATCGCGCCGTATCCGGACCGCCGCACCTGCAACTTGCCGAGGGCGAAGACTAACCTCATCGCTGCCTCCACAACCCCCAGGGCGGTCTAGAAGCCTACCGGCTGACGGATCAGCACGATGTGAATGCGGCCGGGCAGTTCCTGATGGATCTCCAGAACCTTCCCGACCTGGCTGTGCTGCCCGTAGGCGGCCTGCGCGCGGGCGTCTTCCAGCGGCAAGCTGTGCTGATAGATGCGCTCATGTGCTGCGGCCAGCGTAGGCACGAGCTTCTGCGCGCCCACCACGAAGATCACGTTAGCCGCGCCCCAGGCGTAGGAGCTCAACTGGCTGCCCGACGCCGAAGCGATCACCAGGGTGCCGTCCCGAGTTACCGCGTGCCGCTTCCCAGCGCGTAGTCGGGCTGGCCGCCAATCGCCTTCATCTGCTGCGCCTCGGAAGCGAAGTCCAGGGCGAACATCTTGTTCCGTGCCGACTCCCACCGGCCGTCGCCGTTGTTGATCGCATCGGCCAACCCGGTCTCGGCGAGCGTCATCGAGGCATTGGTCATTACCGACGAGCCCTCCGGGATGCGGGCAAGCACCGCGTGGCGCGCGGCATTCAGATCACCGACGACCTCGACGCTGAACCCGTGTCCTTCGAGTTCCGTCACAGTCGCCTGCAGTGTTTCTTCGTCCGGTAGCGTCGTAAATCGATCAGGGATGGCGGTTGTGCTCATCGCTCGTCCTCCTTGATGCGGCTAGCTGGCTAGTAGACGTGCAGCGAAGCTACCGGGCATCAAGGTGAGCGGCTGTCACCTAGTTCCGGTGATCTTCCCTGGTCTGCTCTCGCGAGCACGCGTAGCAGCGCAATCCGTGGCGCCGGCGCGCATAAATCACCACGATCCGGTCATGGCTGTTCACCTGCCCGGCGGCGAGCATGGCTGTGTCGCGTAGGCTCGCACACGGCCGCCAGGGGACGTGCCCGGGGTCGCGACGCTGCTCAGCCGGGCAGACATGGCCATCCGCACGACCGGTCCCGGCGACGCCACCGGCGCGGAGGTGGCGGCGATGGCCGATGCGGTGCGCTGAGGACTGTCTGGAGGCCGCGAGCGATATGACCACTGCCGATGCGCCCGCTCGCACCTACTCCTCGGCGCCGGGGCGGTGGGTACTGGCGATCACCGTGCTCGGATCGGGAATCGCCGCGCTGGATGCGACGGTCGTCAAAATCGCGCTCCCGGCCATCGGCCGCGATTTTCACACCAGTATCGCGACCCTGCTGTGGGTAATGACGGGCTATATCCTGACACTTGCTGCGTTCCTGCTGATTGGCGGCTCGCCGGGCGACCACTTCGGTCGGCGGAAGGTCTACATGATCGGCATCGTGTGGTTTGCGCTGGCCTCGGCGGCGTGCATGATTGACGGTCTTCGGTCCAGCCGGTTGGTCAGCCGTAATAGTAGAGCGCGCCGACGAAGTTGTGGTGATCGTGCCTGGCTGAAGGGGAAGCGGCTGTGAGGGCGGGCGCGGGTGC
>OCZU010001664.1_pt1 | contig 14433 bp, 14 predicted proteins | sample 1539001 | NCBI WGS metagenome assembly OCZU01 (sample SAMEA3539306, study PRJEB22396) | soil metagenome | biome: tundra; feature: field; material: soil | place: USA | collected 2010-05 | depth 0.15 m | reverse complement strand
ACAGCTACCTGCCAGCTGTGACCAGTATCGGTGAAAGCGGAACGGACTACCTATACAGGGTCGATAGCGACATCGAACGACCGGTGTCAGCAACTTCGCGATATGGCCGCTCTCCGGTGCGGTTGGCCGATATGAAAGACGCCCTACCTCTTTCTGTCGTCGCGCGTCATTCGAAGTACGACGTTCTTGGTTCGAGATTCTTAGTATCCGGTGCTCAGGACGTCGAGCGAAGAGCCCGTACTTAGAACGAAGTGCTGGGTGCTAAGGGGAAGGCTCGAGCTGGTGCAATGCGCGGCTGTAATGGGCCGCAGAGTCAGTAAGAGTACGCGTTTAATCCAGCAATTTTATCCTCTCCGATTTGCGGAATCACGGCGTCTAGTTGTTAACCCTTCGATGCTCGGCAACTAGAGGTGGCATGCAATGCATCCATCCGATCGGCGCTCTCCTTTACCTGCGCGGGTGTCTTATACCCATTCTCGACCAATCCGATCATCGTAATTAGCATCCACGCCACCCACTGGCTTAGGTCCCCAGCATCACGTTCAGATACATGAGAGTGGGCACCGCCGTGAAGCGCGCGCGATCGGGCGTTATAGAGCTTTGCAATGCGCTTCTTCAATGATGTGTAATTTTCTTCCGACACGAAATGGTAGCCGCCGTACGCGAGAACAGCCGCAAGTCCCGTTGACACCGAGCGAGTAACGTCCTTGGTCTCCACGGAGAAGAAAATCTCTACGCAGCTCCAGCATTTCACAAGTTGCATCACGGACACCGAATCTCTGTGAGCGTCGGCGAACCAATAGATGGCCCTGGTAATGCCTTCTTCGAGAGCGCTCTTATTTCGTCACTTCTACCTTGGCCGCCCCATAGCTGCGGAGTTAAGAGTTGACAGATCAGACACAAGGCAAAGTATTCATCGTCTCATCAAATCATCATGCCGGGAAGGTGACAATGCTCGACCATTGATGCCTTCGACCTGGACGAGATGTTGTCAACGGTGATGGAATCGCAACCGCGTTGTCGCCACCGCTCAATCAATGGTTGCGTGCGAGACTTCGACCACGTGCGCGTAGCGCGCCGTTTCTTCTGCGATGTAGCGGCCGAACTCGCCGGGCGTGGAGTAGAGAGGCTCGACACCGGCAGTGCGCAGGCGCTCGGTGAGGTCTGGTTGCTTCATGATCTCCACGATCTCCGCGTTGAGGCGGCTCACGATTTCTTTCGGCGTGCCAGCCGGCGCAAGAATGCCGTTCCACGAGCTCGCCTCGACGCCTGGCGCACCGGCCTGCGCAGTGGTGGGTAGGCCCGGCAGGAGCACCGACCGCTTGGCGCTCGCCACGCACAACGCCTTTAGCTTACCGGATTGCACGTACGGCAGCACAGGCGGAATGGTGCTAAACATGAACTGCACCCGGCCGCCCAGAAGGTCCGTCAATGCCGGCGCAGCTCCTTTGTAAGGCACGTGCACCATGTCGACCTGGCCGACCATTTTGAGCATCTCGCCCGCCAAGTGGATCGAGCTGCCGTTCCCGGTCGACGCGAAGTAGACCTTGCCCGGGTTCTGGCGCGCATAGGCTAGGAGTTCCTGCAGTGAGCTTGCCGGCACCGAGGGATGCATGACCAGGATAAGCGGCAGCACCGCGACCAGTGTGACGGGCTCGAAATCCTTGACGGGATCGTAAGGGAGCGATTTCACCAGAGACCGGTTGATCGCATGCGTGGTCGCCGTCCCGAGGAGAAGCGTGTAGCCGTCGGGGGCAGCGCGCGCAACGATCTCGGCACCGATCACGGTGCCACCGCCGGCGCGATTGTCCACGACGACCGACACGCCGAGACTGACGCTGAGCCGCTGGGCAATGAGCCGTGCGACGATGTCTGCGCCGCCGCCGGGGGGCAGTGGAACGATCAGGCGGATCGGCCTGGTCGGGTAGCTACCGCCACCGGGCAGCCTCGTTTGCTCGCCTGCGGCGCGCACCGCACCGGCAGCGAGTGCCAGCGAAAGCGCGAGAAACGCGCGGCGTGAAAGTCTTGTCTGCATCGGTCCTCCTGCGGGCGTCGGTTCTGCTGAATCCTGCCCGCGTTTTCTCCCTCGGTCAGGCGGTTCAGGTCTTTGCGAAGCTCAACGTTTCGGCCTTGACAATCGTGGCAAGCCGATTCATCTGCTCGATGACCGCAAGGTGCTGTGCTTCCGGGAGCGCGCAGCACGCATCTTCGACAACGGTCACTTCGTAGTCGCGGTCGTGGCCGTCCTTGGCAGCGGAGAGCACTGCGCCGCTGGTGGAAACCCCGAATACCACGAGCCGGTGCACGCCCAGCGCACCGAGGATCGCCTCGAGTGTGGTTGCGTAGAACGGGCTGACGCGATGCTTGATGATGTCGAAGTCCTGCGGGTGCGGCGCGAGTCGCGGGTGCACCTCAGTGCCCCACGTGCCGAGCCTGAACGTGCCGGCCTTCTTCGCACCTTGGAAGATGCGGGACGTCGGTGGGCATTCCCGATAGTCCGGGGAGAAGCCGACCCGCACGTAGCCAATCGGCACGTCGGCGGCACGCGCCTTGGCGATTGCGACCTCGGCGCGGCCGAGCGTATCGCGCCGTTTCAGAATGGGACCGTATCCCTTTGGCCCGTTCGGACCGTCTTCGTGTACGAGATCGTTGATCATATCGCACACCAGAAGCATCGTTTCCGCCATCCGCCCCTTCCTTTCCTGGCATTCCCGCCCGCAAAACGTCCCAGTGTGGGCGTTCTCACGCGCGTGCGTCGTCAACGTACCGTAGGCAGGTCGAGATCGACGACGGTGCCGTTGTGCGGGATCCGGGTACTCACGTCCTTCGACGGCAGCATCACGGTCGCGAAGCCGGGGGAGCTCAGCTCACCGCGCTGGTTGAGGCCCTTCATCTCGATGTCCACAAGCGCGCATCGGTCCTTTATGTACTTCTTCACGATCGTGCCACCGATAAACGTCGTGTCGCCCTGGATGTTGAACATCCGCGCTTCCATGCGAAGCCGCTTCAGCACCGCATCGTCGCCCATCCAGTTGACCACCGCCGTGGCGAACCAGCAGGCACGCTGCGGCAGGTAATCGTACATGCCCGGAACACCCACTTCCCGGGCGAAGTTCTCGCGGTGATGCCCGATGCCGGTGTACTCGACGCCCTGGCCGCTTTCGTTGCGTACGTAATGCTTCGGGTGTTTGGCGGCGTGGCGCAGCAGCGCACCATGCGCGGCGCCGCGGCCCGAGCCGATCACGAACGCCATCGTGTCCGACATCGAAAGGGGCCCGCGCACGATCTCGTCGATCGTGTCGCCGACCTTCACGTCCTCGTAGTGGCGGGTAGTGCCACCCCGGATGCGCTCGTGCTCGGTCATCACCTTGCGCTCGATGTCGAGCAACTGGTCCTTGGTGTAATTGTGTGTCTTGACGTCCTTGTACTTGTTCGTATCGCGCGATGCCTTGCGCTCGTGCCGAGCGGTCATACCCAGAGCCCTGCACAGCACTTCGTCGCGCTGGTTGGTGTAGGTCGACTCGAGGTATTGCATCGCCATCTTACCGGAGAAACGCGAGGGCTTCTCCTGAATGTCGATCACGCGGTTCCAGACGCCGATCCGATCACCCGGACGTACGTTGCGGAAGAACTCGCAGTCGATCATCACGCCGAAGCCATGCACGCCGGGCAGTCCCCAGTAAGACCTGCCGGGCCAATGGTGGGTCCAGGGGAAACACGGATGCGCGATCAGGCCGCCAAAGCGCGTCCAGCGCGCGTACTCGAGGTCTCGGAATAGAGGGTTCAGGTCGCCGATGCCGTTTGCGAAGATGGTCATCGAATCGACGCTCGCGTCGCGCAGGTATTGCTCGGGCCGCAGCTTGCTGCCAATGAGCGCCCGCGCGGCAGCCATCGATGCTTCGCTGATCTTGCCTTCGGGGGCTTCTTCGGTAATCCCCAGTTCTATGGATTGGTTCATGGGTTACTTGCTCCTAGTAGGTTCCGTTGTCATGCGGGTACGCAGGTTTCGAGGGCCGCCTGGACGGCCGGCACTACGTCGCCGACAGTACTGGCCACACGCACGCCGGACTGGCGCAGCTGTGCGAGCTTGGCGGCGTGGCCCTCCGCCTTTGAGCCGATCAGGGCGGCGGCATGTCCCATTTTCTTGCCGGGTGGCGCCATGGCGCCTACGATCAGTGCCGCGACCGGCTTGGCGCCTGCCGAGCGCGCGTAGTCGGCCACGAACTCCTCCTCGCTGCCGCCGATCTCCCCCAGGTAAAGCACGGCATCGGTGTCCGGATCGTCATGAAACAGACGCAAGGCTTCGCCAGCAGTGATGCCCTTGATGGGATCGCCGCCGATACCGATCACGGTGGACTGGCCGATACCTTCGAGCGTGAGCCGCTTGCAGCATTCGTAGGACAGCGAGCCGCTGCGAGAGATCACACCAACGCGGCCCTCGCGGTAGCAGAACGACGGCATGAATCCCATCTTCGCCTTACCCGGGGAGATGATGCCCGGAGAGTTCGGACCTACGAACGCCGCGCCATGCCGTAGCGCGACCGCGCGGATGGCGATGGCGTCGCGCACGGGCAGCTCGTCGGCCGTTGCGACGATCAAGCGGCAGCCTGCTTCGATCGCTTCGATCGCGGCGCCCAGCACCGACGGTGCGGGCACGAAAATCATGGAGGTGTCGGCGGCGGTCGAGACGCAGGCATCCGCTACACTCTTGAAGACGGGCACGCCGGCCACGTCCGTTCCTGAACGTCCCGGCGAGACGCCAGCCACGATCTGGGTGCCGTAACGGCCACCGTCCTCGACGAAAAACGTTCCCATCGCACCGGTGATGCCCTGTACCAGGACCCGGTTGGTCCGATCTAACAGGATGCTCATGAGGCGCTCCGTGCAAGATGCACCGCTTCGGCCGCGGCGGATTCCAGCGTGTCGTGATTGCGGGCGCCAAAGGTCGCCAAGATGGCAGGAACCTGATCGACGTTGGTGCCATCGAGCCGGAACACGATCGGCTTTTGGCTCTTTCGCTCGGGCATCAACTCTTTCATCGCCGTCGCCACCCGCTGCATCTGAGTACCGCCGCCGAAAATGCTGACCAGGATCACCTTCACCGCCGGATCGGCGTCGAGCATTGCCATCGCGGGGCGATAACCGCGCGTCGATGTGGGACCGGGGCTCGCATCGAGGAAGCACGCCGGTCGGCCGCCCTGTGCCGCGATCACATCCATCGCGGCCATGGTCATGCCCGCGCCTCCCGAGATCAGACCAATATCGCCATCGAGGCGGACATACATGTGCTTCATTTCCAGCGATGCGCGCAACAGTGGATCGACCCGTTCATGCTCCTCATCGACGAGCCTCTGCACCTCGGCATTGCGAAACGCCGCCCACTCATCCCGCGCGATCTTGGCGTCCAGCGCCACGAGGCTATCGTCCTCCAGCAGTGCCAGCGGATTAATCTCGATCGTCGTGCAGTCGTTTGCCGCGGCGGTCGCAACCAGGCGCTGGCCAATCACGACTACCTTTTCGCGTACGCGGTAGTCCGGCTCGATATTCTCGAGGACAGCGCGGAACGTATGCACGCGGAATGTCTCAGGGGCACCGAACCGGTACGCTGTCGGTGGCGGCCCATCCTCGATGTCAACGCCGCCGCGCGGCGCGTACAGCAGTGCGTAGCCGTCAGCACGCGCGTCGACGGCAAGCGACAGATATAGCTCACGCTTGATTGGTAACCACGGCTCGATCAGGACCGCCGCGGGCATCTCACCCGAAAACGACATTCCGAGCACCTCGGCCACCGCGCGCTCCTCTTCCTTCGCATCGGCGGCGCGCACCACGCCGCCGCGCTTGCCGCGTCCCCCATCTTGCACCTGCGCCTTTACTGCCACTGGGAAAGCGCCGTCCCAAGACCGGCAATCACCCCGAATGCGCACCACGCCTCGCGGAGTTTCGATCCCGACGGAGCGCAAGAGCGCTTTCGCCTCGTGTTCCAGCATCAACATATGGTGCCTCGCTTGATTTGTGGACCGACTATAGCCGCTGCCATCCATGCGCGCAAATGCCAGGATTGCCATGTATCATGCGTAACGGTAATAATTAGTCTTAGTGACGAGGTCTTATGACGCTGCAGCAGCTCGCCTCCGTGCGGGAGATTGTCCAACAGGGTTTTAGCGTGTCCAAGGCGGCCGAGACGCTGGGCATGACCCAGCCGGGCCTAAGCCGGCAGATACTTGCGCTCGAGCGAGAACTCGGCGTAGACATCTTCATGCGTCGCGGCAATCGGCTGGTAGAGCTGTCACAGGCCGGTGCCTTCATCCACGAGCTTGCAGGCCCAATGCTGCTCCAAGCAGAAGGCATTCGCCGCGTCGGACGCGAGGCACGCAACCCGACGCATGGCAACCTGACCGTCGCAACGACGCACACGCAGGCACGCTACGCGTTGCCCAACGTAGTGCAGGCATTCGTGCGACGCTTTCCCGATGTCTCGCTGCGCCTACGTCAAGGCACACCCTCGGACACCGCGCGCATGGTTGCCGACGGAACCGCCGACCTGTCGATCGCTACCGCACCGGTCGAGCAGGTCCGTGGCGTGGCGTACCTACCCTGCTACGAACTTCCGCGGGTGATCCTGATGCCCGCCGGTCATCCTCTCGCCAAGCAGCGCAAGCTTACCCTGGAGCAACTGGCCCGCTACCCGCTGATCACGTACGACTATGCATTCGTATCGACATCGAAGGTGCTCATGGCCTTTGCGCGCAAGGGGCTGTCTCCCTCAGTCGTGCTCAATGCCATCGACGCAGATGTGATTAAGACTTACGTCGAGCTCGGCATGGGGATTGCCATCCTGCCGTCGCTGGCCTTCGACGCGAAGCGTGACAAGCAGTTGCGTGCACTGCCAGCCGGCCACCTTTTCGAGCCCAATGTCATCCAGGTCGGTGTGCGCAGACACGACTACCTGCCGGGATACGCGTATGCATTCATCGAGATGTTCGCGCCCAAGCTGAGCCGTGCGCTGGTCATACAGACGATCGCCCGCAACCCTACCCCGTGATCGGTCGACCCCGGCATGACCAGCGTAGCGATTCATCGGGCCGCCAGCATCTCAAGTTAACGATGTGGCCTTTGCTGATCGACGGAACGCTCGACGCGGTGATTAACCAGCCGCCGCAAAGCCTGATCATGAACAGCGTTCGCATCTTCACTAATCTGTGGGAACGTAAGAATCCCATTGTCGACGTCGAGCCGGTGCGCATTAGCACGGTGTTGCGCGAGAATTTGCTCTAATCGCCTGGGCGATGGACATTTCAATGGATCGCGGCGCAGCACATCAGTTCGACGAGAAGGCCGTTCCTATAGTGTGGTCGATCGAGATGGAGACCACACCACGTATCGTCGATTCAACCCCGGCCTGCGACCACGTTTTACCTGTCGATGCTGGTTCGTTGGCTAAGTAAGACGTGGCCGGCGCTAGGTGCTAAGGATTTAGATCGAACGACTCGACGTGAGACGACACAAGATAGTTCCGATCGATTAAGCCAGCGCCAGGATTTGCGAAGGAGTCAGCCCTTGCGCTGGGATGGCGGTACTTCGGTCCACGCGCGACGCTCGCCAGCGACATAGTCGGGGATCTCGCCCGTCTCCAAAGTGTGCAGCAGCCACTTCGCCTTTTGCAGCAGCAACACATCGGTGTGCTTCTCCGCTAACGGGATGGTCGACTTTACGAGTTCAATCGCTTCCCCTGTGCCATCGTGCCACCGAAGTTGATTGGCGAGGTTGAAGACCGCATTCGCAGTGCCCAGTTCATCGCCAGCAGCCCCGTAGGCGTCCTTTGCAGTCAACAAAAGAGTCTTGCACTGAGTTAGGTATCGATCGGCGCTAGCACTCTGTCCCAAAGTTCTATACGTTTGAGCGAGTTGACCCATGCTCGTCCCGACTGCCATGAGTACGACGCCCACTGCATCGTGGTCGTCGCTTTCCCTAATGAGATCCATCGCAGCAGAAAACTCAGTCTTCCAGCTCTCTTCGAGCTTCCTCAGTTTCGTCAAGCGTTGTTGCGTCTGTTCGATCGGAGTGGTGGCAAACGATAAAGCAAAGTCCGCAACGGCGGCAAAGTGTGCTTCGACGAGCCCTGTATTGAAGTCCCACACGAGCATGCCCACTTTGTGTGCGTGAAACACGGCCTCAGCGTCAGTCAAGCCGCAGCGTTTCGCGCGGTCTACCCCACGGCTTGCGAATGCGAAAAACTCTCCTCTGTCGTCGTCTGCAGGATCAAACCATCGGAACAACGACAAGATTGCGTTGATTTCAACAATGGGATCGGTGGTCCGATAAGCGATGACCTTTATTTCGGATTTTGCCTCTGCATTGGGAATTCCCTCCGTGAGTTGGCGAAGTCGGGCGTCGCCGGCACTGTCGTTGATTACTGGCTGACGATCGGACGCCGCATCGGGCTCCACGTGCGGAGCATCGCGCTTGGCCGTAACGATTTGCGCTAAATCGTCGATCTTTGCTCCTAGATCGATAAACTGGAGGGCGGGGAAGCCCTCCAGCAAATGCTTGCGACGATACAGTTCGTTCGCTAGAAAAGTGGATTCTTGATGCGCTGCACGGATTCCGAATTCCGCGGCAATGGATCGCATCCTAGCAATCACATCATCGGCGAGCTTTCTAGGAGTCACAAACGTCCACGCGTCGATCTCGTACTTGTTGGCACGCTTGAGCGCGGCTGCCTTGACCAGATCGCCCCTTATCTTGTCCAAGTAGCCGGCGTCTGTCTTCTGCTCCGGCTTGACCGGGCAATACATCGCCAACATACGGTGTTCGCTCGAGACGTAGCCGTCATTTCCATTGTCGCCGCGCGTGCCGTCAATCACTTGAAACGCGTCGCCGTAGATGTCCACGAAGACAGAATTGCAGAGACGAGTGAACTCCTGCGGGTTCCTTATCTGAGCAATCAACTCGTCAAGAGGCATTGCATCCGACTTTCTTGTCAGGAGGGGTCGCAAGCCCGCATCCTACGGCTTAGGTCCCTCGGCTGAAAGCGGGTAATGAATCAGACAGTCGTTCGTCGCACTTAGAACTTCGTACCAAGTCGACGCATCCGGTGCTAAGTACCAAGGATTTAGATCGAGCGACTACGCGCAGGACTAGGTGAAGCAGGCCGACTGGATCTGAGCGTGGTGTCAGAGCGCGCACTCGTGGAATCGAAGGTCCGGAGTCGACCTCATACCAGCCACAGGGGGTCGTGCGAAACCGGCAGTTCGCACAAGGGAAAGCGGTCGTTTGCTTATGAGTCCGACCTTCCTCAAGGGGTCGCAGCCGCCAGGCTCGTACCTTGTCGGCGCGTCAGTTCATAGAGAACCGGAACCGCGATGCAAGAACGGGGCGCGATAGCCGCTAATCAGCGCCGTCGCTGTCTGGCGCGTGAATTCGGGCGGCAATTTTCGAGACCGTGTAGTGTTAGACCTGCAAGGTCCAGGACGAATCTACGGCCGCGTCTGCGCCCGCATACGGTAAGTAGAGGCTTAGGTTTGATACGTAGAGCGTTTTGCCGTCCAAGCTGAAGGCGGGGCTCGCCGGAAACAAGAGGCCGCGCGGCACGCCATGTCGGTCAATGCCGTTGAAGTCGCCCAGCTTTGCAATCACCTTGCCGGTCGTGTCGATCACGACGATTTCGTCTTCCTGATTGGCACAAATCCACAGATTATCCTGCTTGTCGACCGCAATCCCGTCCGGCGCATTGATGCCAGTGATCAAAATCGACGCGGTGCCAGCAGTTCCGTCCGCGTTGACCGGGATCTGAATGATTTGATGCGTAGCGGTGTTGGCGACATACATTAACGTGCCAGCGTTGTTGAACTCGACGCCATTTGCTCCAAACGGCGGCGTCAGCCCGGTTCCAGGCCCAAGCAGCGGATCTTTGCTCCACGCCGTCGGCGGCCCGCCGGCCGGACCGGTCTTCCAGATGACACCGTTGAAGGAGTCGGAAACGTAGACGTTGCCGAGTTTGTCGAACGTCAAGGCATTGAGGCCAGAGCCCGCTATCGGGCCCATGAATACCGAAGAAGTGCCGCTGATCGGATCGACCTTCAATACGTTGCCGGCTCCGAAGTCGAGCACCAGCAGGAACCCAGTTGCCGGATTAAAGGCCAATCCCAGCATGTGGGGACTTGAGTTGGCGATGGGTACCTGGCGCACCAGCTCGCCGTCCGGCCTAATAACGTAGAGCACGGCATTACCGGTTAGCGCGCCCTTGGCATTGAACCCGAACGTCGGCACGTAGATATTCCCGTCCGGCCCGACGGTTAGGCCCTCGACGCTGCTTGGCTGACCTGCGGCGGCATCGGGCAGGACCGCCAGAACGTCGACCGTGCCGCGGTCCCATGCGCCTGCGGGTATGACCGTGAAAACACCCACCGCGAAACCAAATACGGCAGCGAAAGCCCGGAACTTTGCCATGTCACCCCTCCTCGATAGGGGCCGACGCACGCAAGAACCATCCGCGGCGGCCTCTGCGCCCAGTCTCCCATAGGCTTGATGAGTTCGCAACCATTCGCATCGCGTGAACATGCCCGTCGGCTATTGCTGACACGATGAGTTCGCGGGCGTAAGTCGCGGGGAAATCCGCTAAACCATTGGGCCTCGCATCCACGGTCACGTCTTGCGCGCCAAATCCTGCAGGAAAATTTCGGCAACAGAGATGCCACTCCTATCGCCACCGCGCCAGTCGTCGACTCTACCGGTTCCCGTCCTTCGTTGCCGTACCAAGTACGACGCACCCAGCGCGCAGCACTTCGTACTTTGCACGTAGATTTTTCTACGTTCCCTGCTGCAAAATTTTTTTAAGATCACACCTAGACAAGCGCCGCACAGGTCCTCCCCCCGCCTTCGCCGTAGACCCACCCCCACTTCGGAATCGCGCTTCGAACTCCGACAGGGGTCCCTAGTACCGCGTACTTCGTTCTCAGTACTTCGCGCTGCGCGCGAGGAAAGCCGTTTCCTTGTGAGCATCTTGCTCACCTCTCTAAGGAAACGGCATGTACTTCCTGCAAACAATCTCGTTTCATGACGTCGTACGTGCAGTCCAGCACCGCGAGCTGCGAGTCGCCGGCTGCATCACGCGCAATCTCATTGGGAATACGTTCAACAGCGGGCGAGCTGGCCTCGGTCGGCGTTCGCATGCCCTTAACCGCGTGCTGCGGAGGGCGTCATGATTGCCACTCCGGCGCCCACGCTTGGACGGGCGATCACAGCGCCGACGTCAAGGACTATCTCGATCGCCCGAGGACTCACCATCGCAGCCGCATTTCTGTTTCAGGTTGCCGGCTTGTACGCGACGGTGGCCACGTTCGGCGTGTGGATCACCCTGACGCTCTACGCCGCAGGCGGCCTCGCCGTCGTGCTTCAGCACGTCGTCGCGAGAATGTGGGCCGCGTCATGGTGACCTGGGGACTGATCGTTTTCATCGGGCTGTGGCTCATCCTGCGTGACGTCAATCCCATCACGCGGGCGAAGCTCATGGGCTCCCCCATGATCATTCACGTCATCGTGATCGGCAGCGGACTCGCCATTCATGGCGGTTCCGCTGATGGTGCGATGGCGGCGATTGTGAGCGGCGTGTTCAGCGCGCTCTACGTACGCTATCAGCAACGATGCTACGGATTCGTACGCCGTGGTGTCTGGTATCCCGGCATCTTCCGCGCCGTCGACCCGAGAGGAGGCCGCTGTGCATGACGACCTCTATGCAAATATAACGGCTCGTATTGTCGACGCTCTGGAAGCTGGCGTTGCACTCTGGGTGCGGCCTTGGTCTACCGGCATTGATACGCTGCCCATCAATGCGGGCAGCAAGCGCGCGTACCGCGGAATCAATGTGGTGCTGCTGGCGCTAGACGCGCAAGTGCACGGCTACCCGCTCAATCGGTGGCTGACCTACCGCCAGGCCGACGAGCTCGGTGGCCAGGTACGCCGTGGTGAGCACGGCACGGCGGTGGTCTTCTGGAAATTGCGGAAGGTTGCCGCGACGGCGGAGACGTACCCTGCAGAGGACGAACACGATCTTCCCGATCGCGTCATCCCACTGCTGCGCTCCTTCACCGTCTTCAACGTCGCCCAGATCGACGGGCTGCCGCCAGATCTAATGGCGGTCCCCGGGGTTGCCTGGGAGCCGGAAGCACGGGCGGAAGAGTTGATCCTGATGTCCGGCGCCACCATCCGCCACGGAGTTGCCCAGGCGTATTACCAGCCGGGTACCGACGAGATCCACCTGCCGCCGAGGCAGTGGTTCCCGACGAGCGAAAATTTTTATGCCACGGCTCTGCACGAGCTCACACATTGGAGCGGTCACCCGCGTCGCTGCAACCGGCAGCTTGGAAAGCGTTTCGGCGGCGACGCGTATGCCGCCGAAGAGCTGATCGCCGAGATCGGTGCCGCATTTCTCTGTGCGCACTGCCGAATCGACGGTCAGCTCGAGCACGCGGCTAGCTACGTCGAGTCCTGGCTGAAGGTCCTGCGGACCGACAAGCGCGCTGTCTTTGTAGCGGCTACGAAGGCGCAACAAGCAGCCGACTATGTGCTGAGGTTGGCGCAGCCACCCGACCTGCAGGCGATGGCAGCCTGACCGAATTATCTGTTGGTCTGACCGAGCCCCGCCCCGTGCGGGGCTCTTCATTTCCTAAGGAGCAAATGATGGACAACTACTTTGCACGACTGAATCAGATCAATGTATCCGAACACCTCGAACGCAAGGGGGACTTCGCCTACCTCTCTTGGCCGTTCGCCGTGGCACAGTTGCGGCTTGCCGATCCACAGGCATGCTGGGAAGTGCGCCGATTCGAGGGGTTGCCCTATCTCAAGACCGAGACCGGTTACTTCGTCGAGGTCGCCGTGACGGTGCAGGGCGTGACCCTCTCGCAGATTCATCCGGTGCTCGATAGCAGGAACCGGCCGCTCGCCGACCCGACGGTGTTCGACATCAACACGTCGATCCAGCGCTGCCTGGTCAAGGCGATCGCGTTGCACGGCTTGGGTTTGTACGTCTACTCCGGTGAAGATCTGCCGAGCGGTGAAGAGCAAGTAAAGCCGCAGCCTAAGGTCACATCGATCCAGAACCAGCGCCCGATTACGCCGGCGCAGGTTCGGTATCTCAAGCGCCTCATTACCGAGGCCAAGTCCTCCGAGCAACACATCAAGGACTACTTCAATATCGACCGACTCGAAGATCTGCCTATGCGCGAGTTTGATCGCGCACTGCAAGCGCTTCGGAGGGCAGCATGAGCACCATCGTTCGTATAGCGCAAGGCAGCCCCGAGTGGCATGACCACCGGCGCAAGTACCGCAACGCGAGTGAAACACCGGTGGTGCTGGGATTGTCGCCCTGGAAGACTCCGTATCAACTGTGGCAGTTGAAGCTCGGGCTCATTGAGCAGGAGGTCACCCCAGCGATGCAGCGCGGCACCGAGCTCGAGCCCGTGGCACGTGCTGCTTATGAGCGGCAGACCGGTCGCGTCATCCAACCCTTGGTCGTCGTCGACGGCGAGTACAGCGCCAGCTTGGATGGCATGACCCTCGCTGGCGAGCGAGTTGTCGAGATCAAATGCCCGGTCAAAGGCCGCGACTCGACGCTGTGGAAGATGGTGTCAGCAGGTGACCTGCCTACTCATTACCAATGGCAAGTCGAGCACCAGTTGATGGTAACGAAGGGTGCGGTTGCTGACGTGTTTGTGTTCGATGGCACTGAGGGCATTCTGCTCGAAGTTGCCCCGGACGCGAGCACGTGGCCGCGGATTCATGAGGCTTGGGATAAGTTCACGCACTGCGTGACGGAGATGCGGGCGCCCCCATTATCAAAGGGCGACGTCCGCGAGCGGAGTGACGCGGAGTGGAACGCCGCGGCAACGCAGTATCTGGAGACGAAGCTCTTCGCGGACCAAGCTCAGAAGGCTCTGGCCGAAGCGAAGGATCAACTCGTCGCGCTCGCCAGCCACACCAGCGAGACTGGCAGCGGCGTGACTGTCACACGATACTGGAAGAGAGCGGCAATCGAGTACCAGAAGATCCCGCAGCTCAAGGCTTGATCTGGATCAATTCCGAGGGGTGCCGCGAGAGGAGGTGCGCATTTCCATCGCCTAGCGATTGTTGGGTGCGGCAGCGTAGCCACCGCCCACGCACTCCTTGGCTGCGACGGAGAGGGTCTAGCGATTCAGATGATGGAGACGTGCGGGCAACGTTTTCGCGGCCGCAACAACTCTCGCCGTAACACCGGCGTCGCTGCGAGCGTGCGATAGTGTTTCGGGACACCCTTGCACCAAAGTTAGCCCGATTGCACTTACAGAACACTTACGTTCGTGCTTAGACGACGGCCGCCATCATCTAAGACTTTGATTTATTGGTCGGGGTGAGAGGATTTGAACCTCCGGCCTCTACGTCCCGAACGTAGCGCTC
>OCZU010001663.1_pt1 | contig 14441 bp, 10 predicted proteins | sample 1539001 | NCBI WGS metagenome assembly OCZU01 (sample SAMEA3539306, study PRJEB22396) | soil metagenome | biome: tundra; feature: field; material: soil | place: USA | collected 2010-05 | depth 0.15 m | reverse complement strand
ACCGCTGCTGTGATTCTCGGGGGCATTGCCCCCGAGCCAGCGGCGGTTGCCGCTTAACCAACACAAAACCCTAACTCAAGAACAACGGTGCAGGTCGTCATGCCCGAGCTGTGACGGCCACACCCCAACCACTACCAAGGAACAAAAACAATGAAAAGGAGAATAGTCATGCAAAACGCGCAGAACACTGCAATCAGTAACGAGTATCGAAGCGTCCCCATCGGCATATTGGTGGAGTCCGCTACTAACCCGCGCAAGCGATTCGATGAAAGGAACCTTGAAGAACTTGCCGCCAGCATGAGAGCGCAAGGGATTCTAGCCCCTCTTCTGGTGCGCGAACTGGAGGAAAGCAAGTACGAGGTAGTCGCCGGGGCACGTCGCCTACGGGCGGCAAAACTGGCGGAACTGGAAAAACTTCCCGTCCGCGTGGTCAAGCTGACGGATGCGGAGGCCATCGAAGCTCAGTGCGTTGAAAACCTGCAACGCGAGGACATCCACCCGCTTGAGGAAGCTCTGGGCTTCAAATCACTCTTGGAACTCGGAGAGCCTGTCTACACCATCGCCACCATTGCCTCACGTGCTGGCAAAAGTGAGGCGTATGTCTACGGTCGTATTCGATTGGCTGACCTCATACCGCCTGTGGCCGAGGCATTCCTGAAAGACCAGATCACCATCGGCCACGCTTTGCTGATCGCCAAGCTCCCGGCTTCGCAACAGCAGGAGGCATTCTCGGCTGCTTTTCGGGGCTTGTGGACAAGCGAAGGCAACAGCCAAGTCCTGATTCCAGTGCGGGAGTTGGCAGCGTGGATTGAATCGAACATCTTGCTGCAACTGGCCTCTGCGCCATTTGATAAGCAGGATGAGACGCTCGTTCCCGAAGCAGGCTCGTGCGCCAACTGCCCGAAGCGAACCGGATTCAACAAACTACTTTTTCCCGACGTGCGTAAAGATTCCTGCACTTCGCCGGACTGTTTCCGAGCCAAGATTGACGCTTGCGTGAAGAAGACTCTGGAAACCAAGCCGCAGCTAATCCAGATTTCAGCGGCGTGGAATTCCCGCGAGGGCGCTCCCTTGGGACGGAATCAGTATGTGGAGTTGGAGATCAAGAAACCGAACCCGAACGGCACCAGCACCAAGGTCTCAGCCGTTCAGAAACCCTGTGACAAGATGACCGAGGCGATTGTCATGGACGGCGGTAAACGCGGACAGGTCGTCAAGGTCTGCGCCGATCCAGCATGTCGCGTCCACCATCCCAATACGCCTTCTCCGCAGCAAGTCGAGCGGGAGCGGGCAGAGGAACGGAAGCGCATCGAAAAGGAGAAGTTGGCCATTACGACTCGCCATCGTATCTTGGCCACGATCCTTCAACGCGTGTCAGCTCCGTTAAAGAAAGCCGACTTGCTGGCAATCGCCCACTACTTGGTCGGCCACCTCTCCTACAGCCAAGTCCCGGCTCTGGCGAAGCGGCACAAGGTAGAGGCCAAGAAGGATTCTGCGACGGCGCAAGAGCTTCTGACCAAGCAAGTCAGTAAATATGACGAGTCCGAACTCTGCAAGCTGCTTCTGGAAATCAGCCTGCTCGATTCGGCTTATCAGCGATCTACCGTTAGCCGCGACGATGTTCTCATGGACGCCGCCAAACGCTATCGAGTGGATACTGAAAAGGTCCAGAAAGCCGTGGCCAAGGAATTTGCGGCGAAACGAGACAGGAAAACACTCAAGGCGAAGACGCCCAAGACAGCAGCCTAAGTCTATCAATACTTGATTCCTGGCGGAGTGCTAAATTGCACTCCGCCTTTGTTTTTTATTGAATTCCAGGGTAGCCAGCGGCCATTCTCAGAGAGCGAGCTTTCACGAATGATAACGTCCTGATTTCAACACGTATCTCTTTGGGCTTCGTCTCTCACGTCCGACAATCTGCTAAGCCCATTCTCCAGTAGTTCCCGGAATTCCCCTAATTTCCGACTCTTATCTCCGCCGCATCCGCGTATGAAATATCCAGGATGCTTTAGACACACTACGTTGCCATTCAGCTTTTCACTCCAGAAAACCTTTTTGTCCTTCTTATATTCCGTACCCAGTAGTTCCTTCTGTGCGATCTCACCAAACACCAGCTGCAGTTTTGCCTTCTGCTTGTCTATCGCCTGAATTGTGTAGAAGGAACAACAGCGTCGTTCTTCTTTGGTGGGATCTCTCATCTTCAGTGGACGCGAGACACTCTCCACTCGATCTGCCGGAACGCATCGCACTACGTTCTGGATGTCACACCTCTCCCGTGTAATGCCAACCCGTTTCAGTTCTCCCCACAAGAATTGCCCAGACCGCCCCCGTTCTACCAGTTCTCGGTTCTCCCGGTTCTCCTCCAACCCAGGTGACTGTGCCCAGACAAATATATCCTTGCCTTCTACAGTACCCTTGATCTTCCTAATCCCCAGTACTTCGTTCAGAGGGCAGTATTCACACCCTTTTGGCCGCTCCTCCTGTGACAAGCTATCCATCCTAGCTTTGACGGACTTCTCCATGAACAAGAGTTTAGGCCCAATCCCTTGATCCAGCCAAGGCATCTGCAGCAGAGTCCGGCGACCAACTGTTGCTATATCGCGGTTGACGAGACTCCAAAAGCTCGCACTAACGGAGGCTTACAGTGAAGGTTTCACTTTCGTTAACGGGAACTTTTGTGGGTCCGGTTGCGGACAGGTGGTCTTGGCGTGATATAAGGACTTCATAGGCGCCCACACCGGCGGCTGACCGGGCGAGCTCACGCCAGACGCACCTTGGGTAGTTCGGTCTTCCAGAGTAACGTCAGGAAGTTGAACACGACTGCTGCAAGTTGTGATTCATCCGAAATCGTTTTTTTATTTCCTTATAGGTCAAGACGTTACTTGAATACTGAAGGAATTCTCACGCTTATTCCAATCGCAAAAGCGCTGGTCCAATAACGTTCTGTTGACGGACTGGGAGGACTGCCGGAGCATTTCGGTATCGAGCCGTTCGCAGCCGTAGCATTACACCAGACTTGTCCAACGAACTCCCCTTGCGTCAGACGTGTGTCATGACCTAAGTGATACAAGCCGCTCAACATGACCGACCGCCAGGAAATGCTGGGCCCCACTCCGAGGTCGGCCGTTGTTCCATTGTTGGTGTTGATGCCGAGCGCCGCAGTGAAATAGAAGGCGCCCCGCCTCTGCCCCAGCCAGGTGAAATCGTGTCCAAGTCGCCAGTTTCCTGCGACGAAGGGCTCAACAGTCGGCCTTGAGATCGACTGCGCAATCACAACATTACCAAGGACCGGCGATCCATCGGGATTGTGGGTGACCAAAGTCTGATTGGAAAAGGATCGATTAGGAAGAGTCGAGAAGAAGACTCCTGCCGAGACTTCAAAAATCGGATCAGCGTACAGGACCGTTATCGAGCAAACTGCTTTCTTCTGCGTAGTTGCTACGACTGTAGTGGACGTTGCGACATTGTTCACTACGTTCACTGCGAAGACAACCTGTCTTCCGAGCAGCTTAGTCACGGAAGGACTTCCGTTCTTCAATGACCGAGGATCGTAGATTTGCCCGAGCGGTAAAGTGGCTGTTCTAGAAATTGTCCCCTCCGCCTGTTTTATGTTGATGAAGTAGGATTGCAAGTCCTTTGCAATGGCCGAAGTTGCAGTGGAATACACGGAAAGATCAGCAGTCAATTCCATTTCAGAATCAACCAACGCCTTCAGCTTGTCCCTATATTCCCCCTGCTCATTCGACGGAAGCTGAGCGATGTCTTTCGCCGTTTCGATTGCCTTGTCCGTGAACGCGCCACTGTCGAAGAACGGGTCGGTCAGACCCGGGATAGGCTTGCTCGACGCTCCGGCGGCGGTGGGCGCCAAGAGCAAAAGCAGCTTGTTGGCTTCGGGCAGCAGCCCCTTAAACGGCGGAGTTGATGTCAGTCCATCGCAAGTCTCGGCTAACTCGCAGAGAAGCAGTAAGCGCCATTGATCATAGTTGTTCCAGGGCGACTCCGTTCCAGCAAGCCTGGGGTCGCGAAGAGAGTTTTCCGTTCCAGGAGCTACAGGCCTCGGGACCGGAGAGACAATTTCTTGTATTTGCAAGTACACCAAGGCGGCGTGAGCGGAAAACTCCTTGAGGCGAACACTTTGCGCGTCTAAATTCCCTTGCGCGGTCTTAAGTGTGGTGGCTAAGTCCTTCAAATCTTGTTTTACTTTCTTCAGATTATCCGGATCGGCCGGATTTATTGGAGACTGCAGCAGACTGAATCCGCCCCGATTTGTTCTCTGTTCGGTCACCGCGACGATAGCCTTCAGATTAGGTGTTGCTGTGGTGACAAATGTCCCAAGTTGATCCGTTCCCACTAGCCCTTGGGCACTCTGTGGATCTAGCGAGATGGTTTCAAATGGAAGCGGATTGATGATCTCAACCGTTACTCTTTTACCCGGCCTCATCTGGATGGTTGGTAAGGTAATGGGATAGTTGCGGTCTACTATGATCGTGCAGTTACCATTTACTGTTTCAGTGGAACAGGCGGGTTGCTCTGCCACGACCTGTTGGGCGAGAGCTATCGGAACAGCCATGATCGCTATCGACAAGAGGCCTCTGAACACCTGCGGTTGATTCATAGTGCTCTCCAAGCTTACGCTTCATAGGTTGCGATCCGGGGCCCGACTACAGGGGAAGGAGAGCGATGTTATAGCAACAGCTCGGAAAATGCAAAGGCAAAGCTATTCCCAATCTGCAGTCGTCTGTCTTGAGATCGGAGAGCTTATTCGTCCTTTTATTTTGACTCTTATGCGATAATCAGGGCCGTAATCGATTTCTTTGCGCACGGATTGCGCCTATGTCGTTGTTTAAGCAATTGCGCTTATGTGTTCTCTTGCTTTGGCCCGCGGTTTTGCTGGCTCAACACGGCACCCAACCCAAGGAATTGAGCGGACCGGAGATCACCGACGCTATACAGGCTGCACGAGTGTACTCAAAGGATCTCTTTCCAGAGTTTGTGGTCGACGGTGTAAAGCCATTCAATCAGAGGGCGCTGCCCGCAAGGAAATTGATTTTCAAACCGGGCGGCAAACTTCTACTAACCAGTTCCAGCGGCGATCAAAATGACAAATTCATCATTGTCGATACCATCATTACGTCGCTGGGCGGCGAGCCCCCCGTAATAACCTGGGAGCGAGACACCGCCTTCCCCACCTCACCGGAACTCGGTTCCGCGCCCAACGGGTATTACAGCGGCGGCGACGGCGCACCCGGCACCGCTGGCACAGATGGACAGATCGGGAACCCCGGATTTCCAGGGAGAAATGCGCCGAGCCTCTACATTTTTTTTAATAAGATCGAAGGCCCTGGTTTGAAGATTGAATTGAGGGGCCAGGATGGCGGTCCCGGAGGACCGGGACAAAAGGGCGGCGATGGAGGAAATGGCCGTGCCGGCAGGCCCGGCATTTCGAGCGCTTTCGATTGCAGATCGGGTGGGCAAAACGGCGGCGCTGGTGGCAATGGCGGAAACGGCGGGAAAGGCGGTCAGGGCGGAAGGGGTGGAACCGGAGGAATAGTTATAATTGGTTCAGTCTCGGAAACCCTGCATTTATTTGTCAATACTGCCTCCGTTGAGATTCAAGGCGGAAAAGGGGGCAGGGGCGGCGAAGAGGGTGCCTATGGCGAGGGCGGTGAAGGCGGTCAGGGCGGCAGCGGGAGTGCGTTTTGCGGAGGTGGTTCTCCCGGACCTCACGGTAAAAATGGCAACAAGGGCGGCAAGGGAGATGTTGGGCAAGCCGGTGTTGATGGGACGTATAGAACCGTAGTTCTTTCTGACGAGCAATTAATCTCTCTGGGTGTCCGATAAGCCAACGACCGGAGATTGAGCGTGAATAAGTTGCCTTGCTGCCTCGCACTCGTTATCTGCGCGTGGGCTAACGCATTGTGCCAGGCTCACGATGCGTCAGAGAATAGCGCCAGCAAAGACTTCTCGCCGCAGGTCGTTCGGCGCTTTGCGCTTATTATTGGAGCGCAACACTACAACCATCTGGCTCCCGCCACAAACGCCCTTAATGACGCCCTTGAGGTTGTTAAGGTGCTCAAGCAGGCGAACTTCTCATCCATTCGCTTCCTTCCAGATCCCCGCGACGAAGTTGAAATTGCAAACTATATAAAGAATGTCCATGACTGGAGTGGTGATTCGAACCAACCTGCGATCATCGTCTTCTTCTATGCTGGCCACGGCTTCATGTCAAAGGAGCGCCGGCCTTACCTTGTTCCTGTAAACGCGCGACCGGATCACCTTCTTGAGGATGGAGTGCCCCTCTCCTCTGTTCTTTCCGATCTTTCCTTCCATCATTCCGGAATCAGCTTTTTCCTATTCGATGCATGCCGCACGGGCCTTTCAGACTCCAGTCCAAATACTGAAGGAGTAACCCCGCTCGGTCCGCAACCTGCAGTACCCGGGTTGCGCGCTGAGACATACATTCAGTTTGCGACCTCGGAGGGCGCTGCTGCCCAGAGTTCTGGACGCGTAAACAGTAACAACAGTCCATTTACAAATGAGTTGATAACTTATTTTCCGAGACCTGCTGCCTCAGCCCGATGGGTATTCGATAAGGTCCACACATGGGTGCCGATTCATACCGACAGTAGTCAGTTCACGGTGGAAGTAGGGGATGCCGTGCTGACAAATTTGTATATGCTTCCAAACGACCCGCAGCAATCTGCCGATAAGGCCGCCTGGCTGAACGCGGTGGCGACGAATCTCAATGACTGCGTGAAAGAGTTCATTACGCAGTATCCGGGCAGCCCCTATTTGTATTCAGCGCTCCACTGGCATCCCTCAAACAGGGCGATTGCCAATCTCGGAGGAGCCTATGCGTGCGAAACACATTAACCCTTTCGTTCCGGGCGGGAGGAGCGCCACGATTCTGTTGGTTGTTATGACGTTCCGACCTGCTATTTTCAGTACGCCTCAGATTGCAACAACGGACATTCCTTACAAGCGCGCCGTGGACCGCCACTTGCATGGCCTTTCTTCGAATACTCGGATCTCGGGCGGGCACGATGCTAAGCTCGCGGATCATCCGTGGCAGGTGGCTCTAGTGGCCGCCGACGACAGCGACAATACTAGGGCCGAATTTTGCGGCGGTGCAGTCATTGGCGAACACTGGGTATTGACAGCCGCGCATTGTCTGCTAGGCGTACCGAACCAGGCCGCTATCAAAATTCTAGTGGGCACCGATACATTGGATGCGGCGGGCCGGAGGCTCACTGTCGACTATTTCAAACCCCATGAAAACTGGGTTAAAACAGGACATGATTTTGACATTGCTCTCGTACATTCTTCTGAAGTATTAACGGGAACCGTTGCTTTGTGGAAAGGCACGGATGCCCAGTTTGAGAACCAGACCTTCGTCGTCTCGGGCTGGGGAGCGATAGCCTGGAAACCAGACCCACCGCGCTCGATCAAGCTTCAGGCAGTCCCCGTGAAATTCGTTGGAAAGGATCTATGCGGAAGTCCGGTCAGCTACGGAAGCCGGCTGACGGACAACATGTTCTGTGCTGGCGATTACAAGAACGGCGGCGTTGACGCATGCACCTATGACAGCGGAGGGCCCGCGACTTGGTCACGACAGGCTGGCATATACCTGGTCGGCATCGTGAGCTGGGGAGACGGCTGCGGCGAAGCAAAGAAGCCCGGAGTGTATATAAAGGTGTCGAACTTCGCCCAGTGGATTAAAACTCAAACACACCAGGAAGTCTTCTAGGCTACCGATTTGCTCGATAGCCAGAGATAGCTTTCGAGCGGCGGGCAAACCGGAAGGTCCACGATCGCTATCGCGGGCAATCGACCAAGCAGCCTGTCGCAGGCTTGCCATTCCAGTTAGGGAATGATAAAGGAAGTTATCATTCCCGAGTGTGGATCGGAGGCTTAGGGGGATGTAAAATCCTCCCATGCACGTCACGCCTGCAGAAAATGAAACGTACCGAAAGTTTGTCAGCGACCTGGCGACAGAATTGGGAGTATTCGATCTCAATGGGATCGAAACGGTCTGGCACTATACCGACGGTAACGGCTTTCTCGGCATCCTGCAGTCCGGCAGGCTCTATGCAACGCAGGTATCGGCGCTGAACGACTCCAAGGAAACGGAATACGCCACTGATCTCTTTAAGGAAGAGGTCAAAAAGGCAATTGTCGAACAGGCTGGAAAAGATGATGTGGTGTCTTTTTTCCAGAGCATTCTTGAGCAAGTCAAGGAGACGCCCGATAACCCGACTCAAGGCATCAGCAAATTCTACGTTGCATGTTTTAGCTCCCGACCGGATGACTTGAACCAGTGGTCGAAATATACAAAGGCCTCGCCGGGGAGATTTGCTATCGGGTTTTACCCAAAAGGACTGAACCGAGAACCGAATAGCACACTTTATCGGGTGATCTATGATCGGGCCAAACTGGAGGCGGCCGTCAAAAAGGTGGTATATGCCACGCTCGATTTTTACATGTCCGGTCTAACGGGTGAACGCGCCGAGAAGCCGGAAGACTGGGCAAGGCTGTTCTATCTGGCATGGGATGAGTGGATTTATAAACTTGCGCCCTTGGCCAAAGACCAACAGTGGGATAGCGAGGGCGAGTTGCGCATCGTTCACGAGCTTAAGGTGGCAGACTTTCCTGCGGTGCGGTTTACCCAGAAAAAATCCAGTTTGGCGCGATATCTCCCGCTCGATTTTCCGTGCTGGGTCAAAGAACGTGTCTCCCGCCTGCCTATAGCGAAGGTAGTGGTTGGGCCGAGTGAAAACCAAGCATCGAGCAGAATCAGCGCAATTCTCTTACTTGAACAGATGGGCTATCCGAATGTCCCTGTCGAAGTCAGCAGGAGCACGTTGGTAGAGCGATAACGTGTTGCAATAAGGCCACGTGGTTGGGTCTTCAACCAATCGTTACACCTGCCCCCAAATTCGCTTGACCGCTTCAAATACAATCCTCTGTCTTCCGTCAACTGCCGCCAGCGGAAACACTCCTTCCGGATCGACCGGCTTAACCGCCTCGACGCGCAGCTCGGCCGGAAGGATGTTCGTGTCTACAGAAGGCATGTGTCCCACCAAAAGCTCATTCCAAATCAAATTACTCTTAGCGTATGTATCCTGCTTATCTGTATAAATCTCGTCGTTGCTGCTCAGGTTTTGTTTATCCTTTAACAGCAACACCATCCCCAGTAAATTCCGCGTCTGTGTAAACTTGGCTTCGTCGAAAACGCCGTCCACCGTGAACATGGCACGATTTTTGGGATGTTGCGTCAGGATATGCTCCAGGTGCATGCCACGGCGCCGCAGGTTGTTTTTGTTGAATCGATCCTCCAGTTCCTCAAGCGCCTCCTGCGCGTAGGACGGCTTGTCCAGCAGCTTGGCGAGGTATCGATCGATTCTCATCAGCACATACTTGCTGAAATTAGTCCACTGATTCCGTATTCCCTTGAAGCGCTCATACTCGAAAATAGCTGCGGCGTCGGCGCATTGAGCTGGCTGTAAGACATTTTCCGCTACCAAACTACCAATGAGTGCCTTGTCGAACAGCGGCTTTGCCTCGGCCAGAGGTCTATCGCGGATTTCCTTGTTCAAGGGATAGATCAATCGCTGGAAGGAATTGCTGTCATAAGCGTCCAGCAGCCGGAGAATGGTGTGAAACTGATCGAATTTCGCCGCAATACCATCGATCTTGGCCGCTCGTTCCGTGTCATCCCTGAGCATGGCCGACATTATTAGGAGATATTGCTGATTTTGATCCAACAGCTTGTTGAAAATCAGCGACTCATGCGCGTAGGTAGTTCGCAATTCCAAATACAAGTCAGCAAAATACTTGATGTCGCCACGAATCCGGTCGAATAGCAGATTGGGGTCTCGAAAATCACCGAAATAATCGCGCACTCTCGGATTGCGATATATCTCGTAATGGTAATCGCCCTCGAATTTCTGATAGTCGTTCTCGCTATCCGCGAATTTAGCCCGGAAAAATGTTTGAAAGAAAAAGTCGAGATTGAGACTCTTGTCAGTGGTGTTTTTTAACTCGGCCTTGAAGTAGCGCTCTTGTAGGTCTGTCCAAAGGGCATTGGCTTCTTCCCGTGGCTCACCCGACAATCCGCCAATCAATTTTCCTTTTAGAATTTCGTATGGCTTAAGTCCCAAGCCCCGGTCATTCACAACCTCGAAAATCATCGCAACGTTTTCCTGACGCTCGATGCGAATTTCAACAATGGAAACCCGATCCAGCAAGTACGTCAGGTAGTAGGTAGTCTTGACCAAATCCACCGTGCCCGGTTGGTCGCCTTTTAAGAACTGGTCGTAATATTGGCTGATAATGCCGAAATTCTCTGCCATTTTAGTACGCGTCTGATCGCTCTTTACGACCACCGCGCCCTCAGCCAAAGCCTTGAACGCTGCTTCGCGGTTCTCATTGAAGATTTTGAATCTCTCCGCGTCCCCGAAGTCGTTCGTCTCAAAAATTAATTGCTCAACCACCTTGCTGCTAAAGGTTTTTCCTTTGTTTCCCGGAATGGCTTCCGCCGTTTTGAGAATATGGTAGAACTTGATCAGAATGAGCAACAAAGTGGTGAGGCGCTGCTGGCCGTCCACGATCGAAGTGTTTGCCGCCGTCGTGGATGTCAAGTAGGTGTTCAGAAAATAGGGCTCGAACTTATCCAGGACGTGTTCTTGAATATCCTTTGGCTGCGTTTTGGTGCGTGGACTGAGAGAAAAGCGAACTTCAATATCGCTCAGCAACATCTGAACGTTTTCCTCATCCCACTTGTATTCGCGTTGGTAGATATCGATGAAATACGAGCGTTGAGCATTGAAAACGGTGCGCAACGTTTGGTCCTGTGGGGTAATGAGGCTCCTGATCGAAGTGGTTTCAGGCATAGTATGTCTCCGGTATAGAAGAAAGTGGGTTAGCTCTTAGTGACTCGCTCGTGCTCTACCATGAGAAAAGAAATATAACTGCGAATGAGGTTGCAATACAGCCTTGCTTCGTTCGGATGCGTCACAACACCTTGCTTTAGATCAGCTCCGTGCCTGATGCCGCCTCCTGTGGGAGAGGACAGATAGCCGTGTAGCGTCGTCACCCAGGCAAGTACCTGATCGAGGCTCTGTCCTTTATAGCGCTTGCGAAGATCCTCCGCGATTTTGTTGAAATACTTTCCCTGGACAGTACCCGACCCGGTGTCGAGTCCCTGAAACGCAGTAGAGACGGTTTCAAGAAGCCAGAGGATCTCCTGAACAGCTTGCCGGTTCCGACCCTCAGAAAGAAGCTGTTCAGAATCTTTGAGCGATTTCTGAATGATTTCCTGGGCCTGCTCGTCAAGAGACGCCGTGCGCTGGGGCACGACGATCGGTGTTTGCGGATCGCGGGAGATCAGATCGGGCGGCCGGATTTCATAGCCCGTCTCTTGCTCGAATAGGACTCGATTAATTCTGGCCAAGTCTGGCACGGCGGTAGGGGGATTGCCATTCGCAAGAGCCCCGCAAGCGTCATAGAACGCCTCGATAAAGAGCGGTGCGTTAGCCGCTGCATGACCCATGTACGATTGCAAATCTGATTCAGCCCAGCTTTCGCTTGAGCTCCAGCTGGAACTTATCCCGGCAGCGGAGCCGAAATAGGACTTGAAATGTTCCAGGATTCGCTGTCGGTTTCCCTGGGACGCAATTCGCCCAATCAACTCAAAAAACGCATTATCCACTCCGCTAGGGATTGGACCCGGTGTATCAAAGCGCCAAGCGCCGTTGAAATTCAACATAGACACTTACCCTTGCAGCAATCGTTAACGAATCGCAACCATTTCATGCTAGCAGGATTGAGACCCATAAAAGAGGTTATGGGCCGTAACCGGGCGTCATTGCGAGACGGGAATGGATCGGAGATATTGCAATAGCTTTTCCGACGTGACACCCTTGCGCAATTCCGGCCAAGAGATTCCGAGGAATTTGTCGACCTGATCATTTTGAATAAAATAGAGGGGATCTTTGAGTACGAGGACTCCGTCCTGCAATAACCTCTTCAGCACCGCTTCGCCGATCGGATTGCCCGCTACGCGTTCGTTTTCAATCTTGTCACGATATTTTGCCATCGCCCCCTTACTGTGGGACCGGAAGTGAGTAAGAATCTTCCGCAACCGGAGGTATTTTTCTCTCACGGCGGGGTCTTTTGGGGAGCTTGCACGCTTCTCCATGTACTGCACCAGCGGATATTGGAGACCGATTGTGTCTTCCACGGCGATGGTGAAGTCTAACCCTGTAGTCGTCAGACTAGTTACATCAGATCTGACTTTTCTAGCCTGAAGGATGACGTGTTTGTCTGCGGTGGATGATGCCTGAGGCCTCAGCACGAGTGATTGGGCGCGGATGTCGATCGATTCAGCGCTAATTTCGATTGGGGCGGTGAGTTCAACTTCCCGAGAGCCACTGAGAACGGCTGCACCTGGCAAAGACACATACGCCGAAGAAAGGCGGGATCCAAGATCGATGGGCTCCGCGGGGGCAAGCAAGCAAGCGAAGGAAAATGTTTTGGAGCGTTCGCCGCTCAGACCCACTGTTAGTTCGATTTCCACATTTAGGGAGCTGGAGGCGGCTGACTCCTCTGAATCTGGTCCTAAAATACTGAAATCGACGCTCGCGTTAGTCGCTTTGAATTCCAGTGCCGCGCCCAGCAATGCGCGGAGGCATTGCAAGGGCAGTTTGCCGTCCGGCGCTAGAAGATCGAGAAGGTAAACCAGATAGTAATTGTCTTTATGGGAATCGACATACTGCAGGGCAAGACGGTGATGTTCCGGATCACTGGAGGCGATGAGGATTGAGAGGGCTACCGCCTCAAAAATAGCGTTGCGGAAGTTTCGGCCGGCCACGAAGGGATGCTCAAGGATGAACTGAGTTAATTGTTCTTCGTAGCGCGCGTTGAGGACGGCGTCAGGTATGCATGAAAACGACGCCTTAAGCCCGACGCAGTGTGAGACAAGCCTAACGCATTGCTCCCGGCGATCAAAGATAGACTCCTTCTTGGACTGTTCGATAGGCGGCACAAGACTTTCAAGCAAGGGAGCGACTATATTTGGCATTACTTTCTCGTCCCTTTCGCGGGCAAGGATGTAATCCGCGATCTTCAGCAGCAAATCGATCTCGATGTTGGTTGAGCGTGAATCCGCGAGCTGCTCTTTCAAACGATGGTAGTTTCGCTCTTCATTAAGGAGCGTGACAATCGCATCGAGCACTGGTGGATAGCCGATGAACGAGAGAAAATTACCTCCGGGCGCCGCATCTGCGGTGCTAAATGCTGTGGAGAGCTTGTTTAATATAAGATCACGCGTTTCGTAGTACTGGGAGGCTTGGGAGGAGTTCGGACCATCCGTGAATTTGTCGATGTAGGCGCGCGCCTGATCCGGGTTAAAGGGATCGATCGTCAGTAGTCCAGTGGATATGCCCTTATCGTCGAGATATATCCAGCACTCTTCCAGAATTTGGGTGCGCCCGAGGAGAACGAAACTCGGCGACTTCGCTCCCTTGCACAGACGGGCGAGGTCATCCAGAAAGGCCTGGAAGGCCTGTTCGGTGGTTTTCGATCTCCCTTCATCGATGCCGTCGATGATGATTCCAAATTCGCCAGAATCGATGCTTTGAAAGATGGCACTCAGCTGATCGACAGCAAATGACGTGGTCAGGAGACCTGTGAGCGTATTATCTCCGACGGGTTTGTGCCGTCCCAAGCTGAGAAGCGGTAGGTTGAGCCGGACGGAAAGGACTTTCGCCAGGGCGCTCTTTCCCGTGGCGCCGACCGCGGAAATGAGTAACACCTGTGGTCGTTCAACATCGAATGCACTCTTAGTGAAAGTCGGCTCGATGTACGGATCTTCGCGCTCGCCGGCGATTGCAAATGAATCCGTAGGATTCTTCATCTCGAAGCCCCGTTTGCGGGAGCCTATGATGGCTTGAAAGTTATGGAAGTTCATTTTGCTTCGCCTCAAATGCCAATCAATACCGCACAGGACACTGCTTGTCTCGTAGAAATCAGCGCTAACGGGGCAAACCCTTTGTCCCAGCCACTGGGCTTGAAAACTCTGATGCTAGCATGGGGCAGACACCAGGGCAGAGAAACGGGCGTAATCCGGACCTATCTCAGTTCAGAGCACTCAATAGGTTGCAGGGGACGGGAAATCATGCCCGACCTCAGTGAATCCGACCGAAATAGCGCGGCGCAGCGGTGTCAACGGTCCAGAACCCCGCCCGTTGAAGCTTTCTTTTGGCAACGCACAACCGGGAACGATTGTGCTCATGGCAGGAGGCCGAAGACCCTCCCGTCCCGAGCCAGTCTCTCGACCCCAATACCCCCGGAACCTCCGTCTGGAGCCGCGTTCGGATCGATGGCTTCTAATTATATTTCGTCCTCCGCGGAACCTTTTAGATCGGAAGAGCACACGTCTG
>OCZU010001662.1_pt1 | contig 14441 bp, 8 predicted proteins | sample 1539001 | NCBI WGS metagenome assembly OCZU01 (sample SAMEA3539306, study PRJEB22396) | soil metagenome | biome: tundra; feature: field; material: soil | place: USA | collected 2010-05 | depth 0.15 m | reverse complement strand
CGGAGTACCCGGGCAAGAACCGCGTGCTGCACATCCACCGCAACCAGCCCGGCGTGCTGTCCGCCATCAACGCGGTGTTTTCCGAACAAGAGATCAATATCGCGGGCGAGTATCTGCAAACCGATGCCAAGGTGGGCTATGTGGTGATCGATATCGAGGCCGGAGAGCGCGCCGAGACGGTCGAGATCCGGCGTAAACTGGAACTCGTCCCGGGTACCATTCGCACGCGGATTTTGTACTGAGCGGAAAAGATGCCGATGAGAATCATCCTGCCCATCCTCCTGGTTTTTGTCGCGCTCGCCGTTTTATGCGCCCATGTCAACCTCCCCGGGACCGACGAAGCATGGTTTGCCAGCCCCGCGCTGAACCTGATCACCCAGGGGCACTTCGGCACCTCGGTGCTCGACCCCACCGCCGCATTTCGGAAAAACAACCTGACCGGCATCAACCGCCACACGTACTGGATTCCGCCGTTGTACCCCCTGATGCAGGCGGCGTGGGACCGCGTGGCCGGCTTCGGACTGATGCACGTGCGCTATTTTTCCGCGGTCTGGGGGTTGTTGGCGATGTGGGCGTGGTATCGGATACTGACGATCGTCTCCGGCGACCGCCGGGCGGCGACGCTTGCCATGGGATTGATGGCGGTGGATTTCACCTTCGTCCTGGCCGCTTCCTGGGGCCGCATGGATATGATGGCGGCGGCCCTGGGTAGCGCCGGGCTGGCAGCGTACCTGTCGCTGCGCGAAAAACACCTGACCCGCGCGGTGCTGGCGAGTCAGGCCTGCGTCGCCGCGGCCGGATTGAGCCATCCCCTGGCGCTGGGATATTTCGCTGGCCTTGTGGTGCTCACTCTGTACCGCGATGGCAGGCGGATCCGTTTTCCGCAGGTGATGGCGGCGTGCGCGCCCTACCTGCTGGGGGCAATCGGATGGGGTCTGTACATCCGCCAGGCTCCGCGCGAGTTTATCCTGCAGTTCGGCGGCAACGCCGCCGGCCGCGGCGTGCCGCTCCGGGACCCGGCTGCTTTGCTTTACGGCCAGTTGGTGAAACGCTTCTGGTACATGTTCGGCATGGCTCCGGACACGCGCGGGCTCAGCCACATGAAGGTTCTGATTCTGGCGGTGTATGCCGCCGGCATTCTGGCCGCGCTGTGCAATCGCCAGATCCGGCGCCACGCCGCCTACCGCCCCCTGCTATTGACCGGCGGCGTCACCGTACTGGTGATGATGGCCATCGATTCCGAGACGCAAAGCTTCTACCTGGTCCACTTCGTGCTCTGGTTGATCGCCTTCACGGCCATCAGCATCGTCTGGTATTGGGACCGGCGCAGCGTGCCGCGATGGTCGATGGCGGCTGTCCTGGCGCTGGTGGTGGCGGTGCAGTTCGCCACCATTGGCCGACGCGTGCAACAGCGCGCTTACTCCACCGAGTATCTCGCGACGACGGGTTATCTGAAACAACACGCCGGCTCCCAGGACCTCATCATGGGCAGCGCGGAACTGGCTTTCGAACTCGGATTCGGCGGCAATCTGGTGGATGACCAGCGCCTCGGCTACCGCAGCGGCAAGCGCCCCAACTTCATCGTGATCGACAGCAATCGTTACGCCGAGTGGATCCCGCAGTACGAGCGGCGCGAGCCCGAGACCTATCGATATATCCACGACATGATGACGCGCGAGTTCCATCCGGTGCTGGACAACCCGGCCTACAAGGTCTACGCCCGCAACTAGTGTCATCGCGATACATCCTGCCACGGATATATGGCCGCCGATAAACGCCGATGAACGCCGATAAGAGTTTTTGGGTTTATCGGTGTTGATCGGCGTTCATCGGCGGCCAGTTGTCATTACTAGAATGACAGTCGCGTACCCAATTGGAAGGCGCGTGGACCGCCGGTGCCGAAGACGTTGTTGAACCGGCTGGTGGGCTGGCCGAATCCCGGGGCCAGCAGGTTGTCTTCGTAGCCGGTGAGATTGGCCGTGTTCAGCAGGTTGAAGACCTCGCCGAAGAGCTGCCATTCCAAGCGCTCGCGGAAGTGGAAAAGTTTGGTCACGCGCAGATCCTGCGAGTTGAAAATGTGTCCGGTTTCGAAGTGTTGCGGCAGGGTGATCGTGGGGAAGACCTGCGCCGGATTTGGGCCCTTCTTGCCGCCGTAGGTCTGGTTATACTGGTTCACCAGATTCACCAGATCGCTCTTTCCGAGGCCGAAGTTGAACTGGTTGGTGCCGGAGCCGGGCAGCAGGAATTCGTCGATCCCCGTGCCGTAGAAATCGGTTCCGGTAATGATCGGCTGGAAGGGCTGGCGGCTGTTGAAGCTCGAAATGAACGATATCTGGACGCCGCCGGGTACGGCCACCATGCCCGAGATATTCAGCACATGGCGAGGCGAGGACGGCCCGACGTTTTGCGTCCAGTTGTTCAGGTTGGTGATGGGCGTGTCCAGCAGGTTCAGTCCGTAAATGTTGCGATCGCTTTGCAGCGCGTAGGCAACGCCGACGGAATGGCGGTGGCTGAAGCGCTTGTCGGCGCGCACCAGCAGGGCTTTATAGGTACCGTTGCCGCCGCTAATGCTGGCTTGTATGGGGCCGTTGGAACATTGCACGCCGGCCACCGTGGCCTGCTCCGGCGCGCAAGCCGGGATCACCGGACCGCCCACGGCGGTGTAGTGGTTGAGATCCACGCCGCGCAGCATTTCGTGGATGTAGTGGCGAAAGGCGAAATCGGCGGTGACGGCGAAATCGCGGGTCACCTGGCGCTGCACGCCGAGAGAGAGGTGCTGCGCCTGGGCCGGGACGAAATCCTGCACGAAAAGATCGCTGCCGGTCTTGAAAACGTCGATGTTGCGCACCGAGAGATCGGTATTGTCGGGGTTGACATTCAATTGCTGTATAGCGGCGGCGCGGATCAGCGGCAGGATCGCATTCAACAGGCCTCCGGAGAAAAGGGTCGGCACGCGCAGATCGAGCGGCGCGCCCACCGGCAGCCCGGGAATCCCCGGGATCGGGTTGGGAACGATCGATCCGGGCAGCGGCAGATAGCCCGTGCCGAGCGGTCCCAGGTAGGCGCGCTCCACCAGGCGGGTTTCGATATTGAGCGTGTCGTAGAAGATGCCGCCGCCGCCCCGGATCACCGTGCGGTTATCGGGCAGGCTCCAGGCGAAGCCCGCCGCCGGCGTGAAGCGCAGCCAGGCGTGCTTTTCGTGGCCCAGGCCGCCGGCGCCGAAGATGGGCGCCAGGTACTGCGGCTTGGTAAGGTCGTGGTTCAGCGCGTTGCTTTCGAAACTCCAGGCCAGGCCATAGTTGATGGTGAAACGCTGGTGCAGTTTCCAGGTGTCCTGCCAGTACAAATGGAAGAGCCGGTCGTGGTCGGCCTGGCTGCGCTGGAAAGTGGGGGGCTGATTGATGTCCCCGATACCGAAGGCGAAGGTTTGCAGCGGGAGGCTCAGGACGTCGGCGACGGTGTGGAAGGTGCTGGGCATGAGCGCCGCCAGCGGTGGCGCGAGCTGCCGCACTTCTTCGGGAGAGAACAGCGTGATGTCGGCGGGCGCATCCAGCGTATAGGTGCCCGTGCCCTTCAGAAATTCGATCTCCGCGCCGAACTTCATGCGATGGGTGGCGTGCTGCCGCGTGACGTTATCGGCGAAAATATTGCGGCGGGTGAGGCGGCTCTGCGGGGAATTGGTTTGATTTCCAAAGGCCACGCCGGCCCCTTCCACGGTGACGTGCGGCCCGCCCAGTCCGAGGCAGCCGGGGCACTGGTCCGCGGTGGGCGGCGTGTTGTGATTGCTCCAGAAGGTATTGGAGTAGCGGAACTCGTTGACCAGGGTGGGGCCAAGCGTGCTGATCAGCGAGAACACTCCGGAGTCGGCCCAGTTGAGGTTGCTCTCCCAGGCCGAGGGCATGGAGTTGACCTCGCGGGGCGCGAACGCATTGTTGCCGTCGTGAGAATAGCGCACGAAGGCGGTGTGGGCCGCGCCGATGCGGTAGTCGATGCGCGCGTTGGCCAGGTCTTCGTGCTTGGGGCTGGTGGTGACACGGGCCAGACTGCTGAAGGCAGGGTCGGTGGGCACGCTGGTGAAGACCCCTTGCTGGTTGTTGTGTTCGTAAGCGGCGAAGAAGAAGAGGCGGTCTTTCACCACCGGCCCGCCAACCCACAGACCGCTCTGGCGGCGCGCGAAGAACGGGTCGGGCGCCAGCGGGTCGCGTTGCAGCCCCGGATATGCGGACATGTGGTGATCCCGGAAAAAGAAAAAGCCGCTGCCGTGCATCTGGTTGCCGCCGCTCCGCGTCACGATGTTGATGGCTCCGGCGGCCGTAATGCCCGTCGAGAGATCGAAGTTGACGCTGGAGATCTGGAATTCCTGCACGATTTCCTGGGAGAAATTCTGCTGCGTGCCGCCATCCACGGAATCGTTCACCCGCGCGCCATCCACGGCGATGCGCGTGCGGTCGGGATCGCCTCCGAGTACGGAGACGTCCATGGCGCGGTTGTAGTCGCCCTGGTAATTGCTGGAGACGGTTACGCCCGGCGAGAGAAACGCCAGTTGCAGGAATCCGCGCCCGTTGAGCGGCAGTTCCTGGATCTGCTGGCGGCTGACGACCTGGCCGATGGTGTGAGATTCCACTTCGAGTTGGGGGCTGACGGTTTCCACCGTGACTGTGTCCTTTTGTTCTCCCAACTGGAGGCGCGGATCCACGGTGGTCACGCCGCCGGTTGCCACCACCACTTTCACCGAGTAGCCGCGGAAGCCGGGCGCGTCCACCCGCATTTCATAGGCGCCGGCTCCCAGAGACGGCACGCTGAACTGGCCGCTCTGGTTGCTCAGCAGGGCGCGTTCGAACGCCGTGGCCTGGTTCTTCACTTTGATGGATGCGTTGGGTACCACCGCGCCGGAAGCATCGTATACGGTGCCGGCGATTTCGCCGGTGGGCGCCTGGGCAGACAGAGTCGCGATGAAACACCCAACCAACAGCATCCCCAGATAACGTGGCATTTGCATATTCACCCACAAACCTGCCGCCGATAGCAAGTGGGTCCGGTGGGAGGCAGGGGTGCCGCAAGGAACGCTGCCTCACGGCCGCGGATTGGAGCTGCGATGCGTCGAACGCCACGCCTACAGGAAGCGTTTGAGGCGCGCGGCGAGTTCCAGGGGGTTGAAGGGCTTCACCACGTAATCGTCGGCGCCCAGTGCGAAGCCGCGCAGAACATCCCGCTCATGCTGGCGCGCGGTCAACATGATCACCTTCGACGGTATGCCAGCCTGGCGGATGGCCGCCAGCACTTCGAAACCGTCCATACCGGGAATGTTCACGTCGAGCACGGCCGCCGGCGGGCGGAATTCCTTGATCATCTTCAGCGCCTCCGGGCCGGTGGAAGCAGCGCGGCACTCCATGCCGAGGCTCTGCAGCGCGCTGCGCACGACGGCCAGCACGTGCATGTCGTCGTCGGCGATCACAATCTCGGGCTTTCCGGAGAGGCTCCGGCGCGGCGCTTCCGCCCCGGCCGGCGTCACGCCTGGGCCGCTTGCCACGGGCGCTGTGCCGCGCGCCAGGGCAAAGCTCAGACGCATGATCACTTCCTCCGGCTGCCAGCCATCGATCAGGAACTCGCAAGCCCGCGCCTGCACGTCCAGTGGCAGCGCCAGCAGATCTTCACGGCCCCCCACCAGCACTAACGGGCCGGACGGCGGACATCCGCTGCGCAGCCACGCGCTGCCCAGTGTGCCGGCACGGACGTGCACCATGATCACGCTGCAATCGCGAATGGAATCCGATTGCGGAGGTTCGTTTGCGCCGAACAGCCGCGGCAGTGCGCGGACGCGTTCAAACGCCCCGCACAGCCGCTCCGCCTCCTCGTCGGCGAATCCGATCAGCGCGATCCGCTGGCGCGTGAGTTCGGACACGATGGAGTCTGGAATCGGCGTGTCGGCAGCTTCCCTCGGCGAAGCGAACAAGTCGGCCAGCGCGTCCAGCGTGTCGCGCAGATCGGTCTTGGTCCAACCGGGAGTGTTGAGCAGGGTTTCCGCCGCCCGCGCTTTCCCGGCGAGTTCCATGTAGCCTAACGCCCCGGCCGAGCCCACCCACTGATGGAACATGCGCGTGGCCTCCGCAATATCCAATCGCGCGTCGATGAATTCCCGCAGGCGGCGCACCTGGCGCGTGCCATCGGCCAGGAAACTGCGGCGCAGCGCCTCCATTTCGGGGCCCGCAAACGAAAGACCGGTGGGCAGTCCGCCGTGTTCGGCGCTCGCCTCGGAGACCGCGCCATTCTGGCCGTCGAGGAATGAGCGCAGCCGCTGGCCCAAAGTGCGCGTGTCAATCGGTTTGGCGATGAAGCCATCGCAACCCGCGTCGAATGCCTGCTGCTGGGCGCCGGCCATTACCGAGGCGGTGAGAGCCACAATCAGCATCTCGCGGGTGCGCGCGTCCTGCCGCAGATGGCGCGTCAGTTCCAGACCGTTCATGCCGGGCAACTGGAGATCCACCAGCAGCAGGTCCGGGACCTTGGTCCGCAACGTCATGAGAGCTTCCTCGGCGTTGCACGCCAGACGCACGCTGTATCCTTCGCTGCGCAACACGGCGGCGGCCAGCTTCAGGTTAACCGGTGCGTCGTCTACTACGAGGATGCTCTCGCCTGCCATGCACCTAGAGAATAACCCCTATGCGGAAAGGCAGGCAACGCTGCCCTACGTTAACGGGCGGCGCGGGCAAACTCCACTATGCCGGCCCGCAGATCGATGGTAAACGGCGTTTTGCCGAGCATCGAATAACCCAGGATGCCGGCGATCTCGATGCCCTCCAGCTGACTGATGGAGCGCAGATCCACCGCCAGCGGAGCGTGCTCCACCAGCGCCAGCCCGCCCACGCGGAATGCCAGCGGTGCGACGCGAAATGCCCCGCCTACCGGCCCCTGCGCGCCTTGCAGTTCCACCGGGCGTCCCAAGGGTAGCGCGGGCGGAAGGTATTCTCGCGATACGGCCGTGAAAGCCGCGCCCGTGTCCACCAGGAACAGGCCCTCTTTGCCGCCTTCCACCCGGGCTTTCAGCAGCAGCAGATTGCGCATCCCAACGGCTGTGACGGAAGCTTGCGAGACATTCGGCGGGGCGGCCGCGGGGTCGTCAAAGGGAGTCAATTGCAGCGCCCCCTCCCTGGCGTCCACGCCGATCTTGAAACGCCCAAAGACATCGGCCCCCAGCACGCCATCGGCGCCAGCGGTCAGGCTCCGCTCCGAGACTTCGACCAGGCACTCGTCGAAGGCCAGATCGCCAAACTCCACGCGGCGCGCCAGCACGACTCGGGATTCACCCCCCCCCGGATCGCCCAGACCGGTCAGGCGCGATGCCACGATGGTTTCCAACCCGAGGTTCCGGGCGGCCCGGGCATAGATCACGATGCCGCGCGCGCCGGTATCCACCAGCAGGCGGAGGGGCTTGCCCCCATTGATTCGCGCCGTCACCAGGATGCCGTCCTGCGCCGAAGTGTTGGGACGGAATCCGCTGAGCGGCAGCCGGTAGGCCGCGTACGGGCTGGCCAGCCGCCCCGGCGTCCGGCCCCGCAGCCGTTCTTGTATCAGCCGTTGCGCCACGGCGCGCTCGGCGCGTTCCGGCTGATCGACTCTCGCCAGCCGCGCCACATTGTCCAAAAGGATGGACTTGGATGCCGGATCGGTGACGAAATCGGCGTACGCCAGAATAATGTCGATGTCCCGGTGATTCAAGCCAAACGCCCGGGAGAAGAGGTCCCTGGCGCGCTGTTCGCGGAAATTCGCCTGTTCGATCCGTCCCAATCCCCACCAGGCTCGCGCATTGTCCGGGTTCAAGGCGATGGCCGCCTCATAAGCGCGCGCCGCCTCCGGGAATCTGGCGCGGCGGAACTGGATTTCGCCCGACAGGCAGAGCAGGGAGTCGTCGGCTCCGGCGGCCAGAGCCGCACGCACCATCCGTTCCGCCAAATCGGTCTGGCCGGCATTTAGAAGTTGGCGAGCGCGGGAAGCAGTGGCTGCCGGGGGGATGGGGGCAGGGAGATTCACCGCGACACCCGCTGAACCTTCCGCCGCCCGGGCCGCGCCGGACGCCAAGGCCATCAGGAGCCCAATTGCTATCGGCGTGAACAACTGGAACCGAGGCATCGCGCTCTTCCCGAAAGACTTATCGGCTGCTTTCAGTGTATGACAATTGAGTCACAATTCAATTGCTATTTGGTTAATCAGGTGGGATACAAAAGGCGCGCGCCTACCCCGTGGTTTGACGGCGGCTGGCCGCCATCTCCTCTTAAGTCATAAAGAACAAAGCCTTAGAGCGTGTTTTGAACCTTGACGAGGAACCGCCCTTAGCGCCCAATGGTAGTGATCCAGATGAGCCTCGACCATTCCGCCGAACAGGCACATTGCAGGCGTACCGCGGCCCTGGCCGTCGAACTCGGCCGCCGTGCCGGCGTGGCTGCCCCGCCGCTCGTCCGAGCCGCACTACTCCATCATTCGCTAGAGCCCCTCAGCCATGCCAGCGGGTTGGACCGGCTTGCCTGGCATGTCGTGGGCGGCGACGACGCCCGCAGAATTGCCGATATCGTCCAAGTCTGCAATCTCGTGGACGAGCAGTTGGAAGCGCTCGAGTTCGAATACAAGGAGGTGGAAATCATCCTCCAGGAGATCCAGAGTTTTGCGGCCTTCGAGGGCTTCGACCCCGCGCTGGTGGAGCATCTGCGGCAGATGCGCTGCCAGCAGCTTCCCGGCGAACTCGAACTGCCGGTGGAAACCGGAGCCGCACGCCGGGTCTTCCGCACCCTGCGCGAGCCGCGCGACTACGAGGTCCGGGAACTGGAGGCGGTCGCCCTGCGCGATCCGGTCCTCACCGGCAGCCTGCTGGGTGTGGCCAATTCCGCGCTCCATGGCCGCGGGCGGCCGGTGTCCTCGGTGGGCCGAGCAATCGCCGCCATCGGCGTCATCGCGGCCCGCAAGGTCATGCTCGCCTCCGCCATGCGCCCCCTGTTTGCGTCCGCTGGTCTGGCGCCCATCTGGAGCCATTCGCTGAGTTCCGCCCCGCTCTGCGCGGCCCTCGGCAGCCATACCGGGTTGCTCAGTTCCGAGGAAGGGCTGGTGCTCGGGCTGGTGCACGACATCGGCGCCGTGGCCCTGCAATTCCTCCCTCGCGAGACGCTCGTCACGCATCGCAACCTGGTGGAGGGCGGCTGCCCGGCCGCTTATGTCGAACGCCTGCTGCTGGGGCGCGATCACGGCGAGATCGGCGCCGGTCTGATTGCCGGGTGGCACTTCCCGGAAGAGTTCATCGAGGCAGTCCGCTTCCATCATCAGCCTGAACGCTCATCTTCGAAACTGGCGTCGCTCGCCTATCTGGCGGAGTTCTGGTCCGGGCGCGATGAGGATCTACCATCCTTCGGCCGCGTCGACGAGTGCCTCGCCCGAGTCGGCCTGGCGATCGAAACGCTCATGGATATGGGCAGTCAGGATTCCACCCTCCGCGCCTTGAAGGCCGTCGCCTAGCCCCCTACCCTCGCCTGCCCGGCACCACGTCGATCTGTAGCATCGGGTCTGCCGCCGGCACGCGCGTGGCCTCCAGCCCGAGTTCGCGCCGCACAATGTTGCATCCCTGCGCGATGGCACTCGCTTTGTAGAACGCGATCTCCCGATTGCAGCCCTGCCGCCCGAAGCCGCAGTCGCTCGATACGATCAGGCTCTCCGCCGGAATATACCGCAACGCCTTGCGGATCTCACCCGCCACATCTTCCGGACGGTCGGCCTGCAACGCCCGGTGGCTGACTGCGCCGATGCAGACCTTCTTCTTCAGATCGTTCTTGAACGGCTCGAACAGTTCCAGATCCCGCTGGTTGCGATCTTTCATTTCGACCGTCCACACATCGCCCCGGCACCGCTCCAGGTAAATCTCGATGGAGTTGGCGTAACTCGTGTCCTCCATCACCCGCTGCATGTTCGGATTCCCCCAGCAGGTGTGGATCCACACTTCCACGTCGTCAAGCCCCTGCACCTCGCGGTTGAACGCATCGATCATGAATTTGACTTCGTCGTGATCCTTCCCGTAAGTGTTGGCCATGAAGTGGAACGTCGGTTCCTCGATCTGGATGCACCGGCAGCCGGCGGCCCGCAGCGCCAGCAGTTCCTGGTTCATGGCCACCGCCATGTCCCAGATCACCTCCCGCTTGTCCTTGTATTTGGGTGTGTGGATATCCAGAAAGAGCGCCATCACCTGCGAACAGCAGGTGCCGAACTTGACCGGCTTGCGCGTCTTCCCCTGCGCGATCCGCCACAACTTCGCGTAATCCAGCGGGCGGTGCTCGATTTTGTCCACCACATGAGGCCACCGCCACCCGGTGTAGATCTCGTTGAGCAGCGTCCCGGGCGGATAGTGCAGCCACGGCGCGGTGGTCTCCTCCGGCTGCAGGTGATCGCCTTCGAAGCCGGCCCAGCGCTGCAACGGATAATGGTGCCACGCCCGGCCGGCCAGGTCCTCATCCACGTGGAAATCGCCGTGCGTGAGAATGTCGAGTCCGGCGCGTTCCTGGTCGCTCAGCAGCGTGGCCATGGCGTCCTGAAACTTCTCACGGAAGTGTATGTCGAGCATGCAGGTGTCCAGCGGCCGCCCCCACATGCTCACGTCGAACCAGCGCGGGCGCGGGAACGATCCGGTGGTGGTGCTGGGAAGAATCAAATCGGCGGTGGCGGTGAACATGGTTTTCCTCGCCTCCGCATAATAATACAGTTCCAGCCGCCGCGGACGGGCTCTCTGCTACTCCCACTCAATCGTGCCCGGCGGCTTGTGCGTGAGATCGTAGAACACGCCCGCAATGCCCGGCACGTGGAGGAGTTCCGTCGAGATCCGCTCCCGCAGCTCCGCCTTCATCAGCACCGATTGCGCCGTCATCCCGTCCACCGAATCCACCGGGCGCAGCACCACCGAATCGGGCGATTCCGCCGAGCCGAGAGGAATCAGGATCACGGGGAATTGCCACACCTGGTGGTCGTACCCGCTCTCGTGACTGAGGCGGCGCACGATTCCATCCGCCCTGCGCAAGCGTTCCAGCCGCTCCGCCGTCAGCGAACAGGCGCGCACCTTCATGGTCCTCACCGGCACCCGCGTCTCCACCGGCGCGATCACACGATTCACACCGCTGATAGCGTTGATCAGCTCGGTGGCGCGCGCATGGTCGAGCGCGTCAATCGCCAGCACCGGCGCGTAGGTTCGCGAATCGCCTTGCACGCCCACGGAATGCACCGGCACGATGAATCCGTCGGCGGTCTCGCGCAGCGGCGCATCGACCTCCGAGCACAGGCAGCGGATGGCCAGGCCCGGGCCCGGGAACGGATGGCGGTCGAGCAGCTCGCCGGCCAGTTCAATCTCGCGCCCCACGGCGCGCACTTCGTCCTTGTAGAAGGATTTGAGCGGCTCCACGATGCGCCCGCTCTCCATCAGCTTCTGAATGCCGGCCACCCGGTTGTGATGCGTCTTGATGAGCGCCGCCTTGGCCGTGCCGCCGCTTTCGATGGTGTCCGGGTAGATCGTGCCTTGTCCCAGAATCCAGTTCTCATCCAGCAGACGGCGCGACTCGATGATGCGCTCCTGCACGCGCACGAACTCCTCGCCGATGATGTGCCGCTTCCGCTCCGGATCGGTCACCCCGGCGAGCGCGGTCAGGAATTGCTCCTCGGCGTGCTCCACGGTGAGATTGCCCATGCGGCGCACGAAATCGGTCTCGCCTTCGCGCATCAGGCCGGTATCCACGTAGACGCCGCGCACGCGATCCGCCCCCAGCGCCCGCGTGCAGAGGGCGAAGGCCACGCTGGAATCCACCCCTCCGCTCACGAAGAAGAAGACGCTGCGCGCGCCCACGCACTCGCGGATTTCCTGCTCCAATAGCGGCGCGCGATGGCGCACGTCCCAATCCTTAACGCAGCCGCAAACGCGAAACGCGAAGTTGGCCAGGTACTGCTTCCCGCGCGTGGTGTGCACTACTTCCAGATGGAACTGCACCGCATAGAAACTGCGCGCGGGCGCCGCCATGGCCGCCACCGCGCAAGTGCCGGTTCGCCCGGCGATAGAGAAACCTTCGGGCACCCTTCCCACCACATCGCGATGGCTCATCCACACCTGTTGCGTGCCGCCGAGTCCGGCGAACAGGGGGTCGGCTGTATCGTCGAGTTCCAGCGTGGCCAGGCCGTATTCGCCCTTCGCGCCCTTCCTCACTTCCCCGCCGAGCAGGTGCGCCATGAGTTGCTGCCCGTAGCAGATGCCCAGCACCGGAATACCCAGGGAGAAGATCGCGGGATCCACCGTGGGGCTCTCGGGGTCATAGACGCTGCTCGGCCCGCCCGAGATGATGATACCTTTCGCCGACGAGAGTTCCGCCGCCGGGGTCTCGCTGGCGCGGACCTCCGCGTACACGCCGAGGTCGCGGACCTTCCGCGCGATCAGGTGGCAATATTGCCCCCCCGCATCAAGGACGATAATCTGCGCTGTAGGGTTCAACTTTCGATGTTACCAAGTCGCGCAAAGCGGCACAGAGCAGCAGAGCCGCAGCCAGATGAAATGGCAATCCGGCAGGCGGGGCAAAAGAACGCAACGTGCCCTTGCGCAGCTTTTACTCCGCCACGGTCCCCGCGTGCGCTTCCAGATACTGTTCGCGCGACTGTACTGCCAATCACAAACCCGAAGACTGCCTGATAACCGTGGCTTGACTATAAGAGGATTTGACTGTACGCTACTACACATTGCCCATACGCCCGAGGGGACCCGGTCGCGGAATCTTGCCGGGGCGCGGCGCCAGCCAACTAAGTACAATCCGTAAGTCGCTATCACGCCTCCAATGCGTTGGGTATATGTGTGTCATTTAGTGGGGCGGCGCGGCTGCGCCGCGAGGAGAGGAGATAGACATGACGAGTATCGGAGCCGTATCGAGAACGTCGGTATTTACGGTAATGGCGGGTTTTCTGGCCTTCGTCGCGGGTCCGGCGGCACGGGCGCAGGAGCAGACAATCACACCCGGTGCGGCGGATCACGCGGCGGCCGGGGAAGCGAAGAGATCCGCCCTTCACCCCATGCCTGCCAACCCGCCGGCTGCAGGGAAATATGCGGGTGCGGCAAGCGCCACCGCGGGTGCGGCAAACGCCGCCTCGCCATTCCAGAGCGGCCGTATCCGTTACCCCGGAGACCTCAGTTACCAGGGAGGCGCGCTCGTGGATCACGTCCAGTCGCACGCCGTCTACGTGTCGAATAAGGCGGTCAATTGCACGACCCCAAGTTGCTGGGGCAACCCCGAGGGATTCCTGCAAGATCTTGGAGAAAGCAACTTCATCCACATCACGGACCAGTATGTGGGCCGGTACGACGACAACCGCTACACCGATGGCGGGCATGCAACAGTCACCTTCGCATCGCTACCGCACGAGCTCACCGATTCGGACATGCTTGCCGTGGTACACGCGGTGGCTTCCCTAACCCATCAGACCGGGTACAATCACATCTACCACGTCTTTCTGCCACCGGGAACGGACGAGTGTTTCGACAACACGTACACAACCTGCTACTCGCCCGACAACCCGAGCACTTTCTACTTCTGCGCGTACCACAGCAGCGTGGATTTCAGCGACATCGGCCACGTGCTCTACTCGGTGGAGCCCTTCCAGAACGTTAGGGGCTGCAATGTGGCGCCGGGCTCTCCCAACGGACAGCTCGTCGACTCCACCAACAGCGTCCTCTCGCACGAGTTATTCGAATCGATCACCGATCCGGACGGCACCGCATGGTGGAACACCGCATCGAACGCACTTTACGGTAACGAGATCGCCGACGAGTGCTCCTTCATTATCTTCCTCCCGGGAGCAGTCTACTTCGACCCGTCGGTATTCAACATTGGCGGGAAGAGATACGCGGTGCAACCCGAGTACAACAACTCCAGCCACGCGTGCACCGTGCAGCCATAAAAGGAGGCTGCGGAACAAGCCGTGGTGCTGGGCCCGCTAACGCAGCAGCGCGTGCGCGGTCATCACGATCCCCAGGCCCAGCAGCGATGCGACGATCTTCATGGTGGTCCACGTCTTCAGGCCTTGCGGGACCGTCATGCCGAAGTACTGGGTCACCATCCAGAAGCCCGAATCGCTGACGTGGGAGAATGCCGATCCGCCGGCGCAGAGCGCCAGAATCAGTTCGGTGGGCGAGTATCCCGGGATCCCTTTCACCAGCGGCGCCGCGATGCCTGCCGCGGTGATGATGGCCACGGTGGCGGAACCCTGTGCCATGCGTAACACGGCCGAGATCAGCCACACCACCAAGAGCGGCGAAATCGCGCTCGTCATGAGCAGTTTGCCGGCATAGTCGCCCACGCCCGAATCCACGATGATCTGCTTGAGCGCGCCGCCGCCGCCCATGATGCAGATCAGCGTGCCCACCGGCAGCAGCGCTTCGGTGGCCATCT
>OCZU010001661.1_pt1 | contig 14454 bp, 12 predicted proteins | sample 1539001 | NCBI WGS metagenome assembly OCZU01 (sample SAMEA3539306, study PRJEB22396) | soil metagenome | biome: tundra; feature: field; material: soil | place: USA | collected 2010-05 | depth 0.15 m | reverse complement strand
TACACGGGGTTTATCCACGATTTTGTAACTTATGGTACTTTAAAAACAGATATCGGCTTATTGCGAACTGATCTCCAAATGAAAATACCCGCAGTCGGGAAGGCCGTTTATTCTGGTACTCTTTCAACAGATGATTTCCAACTGGGAACCTTCATTGGAAACAATCATTTAGGCAATATTGCTTTTGATGGAAAAATAGATGGCAAAGGGTTCAGTGCAAATGATGTTTCTCTGGCATTAGACGGGAAAATTAGGAAATTGAGTTTTAACGGGTATGATTATACCAATATTGTTGCTCATGGCAGTTTTAACAACCGGCTTTTCTCGGGAACTGCAAGCATTGATGATCCTAATATCAGGGTTGATACGCTTACAGGTTCAATAAATTTCAGTAAGGCTGACCTCCAGCTTAATTTAAATGCTAATGTTCCAAGGTTGAATCTTAAAAACCTCGGATGGACGAATGACAGTCTATCACTAACCGGAAATTTCAGGCTTGATTTTACGGGCAATAATATTGATAATTTTTTGGGTTCGGCCAAAATATACAACGCCATCTTACTTGACAATGATAAACATTTATCATTCGACTCACTTGAGATAATTTCGTCTCTGAATGAAAATAGTAAAGTACTAACGGTTCAAACTAATGAGCTGGAGGCTTCATTAAACGGAGATTTCAAAATCCTGGAATTGCCTGTAGCATTTCAATCTTTTTTGAATAAATATTACCCGGCCTATATTAATAAACCAACTGAAAAAATTGACAACCAAAACTTTTCCTTCTTCATCAGGACAAGAAAGGTGAGTGATTACACTTATCTTGTAAATAATAAAATAAGTGGACTTGATAATTCAATTATAAAGGGGGATATAAATGTCGCTCAAAATAAATTAAATATAGAGGCAAATGTTCCCCAATTTACTTTCAGAAATATATCTTTTAATAAAATACATTTTACCGGTACCGGTACAGAAGATACGCTTTTATTTAAAGGAGATATTAATGATGTAATTATCAATGATAGTCTGCATTCCCCCTCCACTAAAATCCGGGTTGTTGCCCATAATGATAATTCCGACATAATAATTAATACTTCTGCAAATAAAACATTGAATGCTGCCGACCTCTCATTAAATATTAAAACAGAAAAGGATGGATTCAAATTATTGTTTAATCAATCATCATTTATTATTAATCAAAAAATGTGGACGATCATACAGGGAGGAACTTTGGAGTTAAATAAGGATTTGCTTACGGCTGAAGACATCAGGTTTGACCACGAAGGTCAACAAATCAATATTTCAACGACGCCTTCTTCGATTGCCAGTAGTAATGATGTTATTATTTCCCTGACAGGGCTTGATATTGGTGATTTTGCGCCGTTATTCATCAGGGAGCCAAGTCTGAATGGATATATGAATGGAAATATACGGATCTATGATCTGTTCGGAAAACCTATGGTGGAATTTAATACAAAAACCAATGGATTTCGCTTTGAAAACGATTCAATCGGTATGGTTTCTGCTAACGGAGAATATTTCATTTCAAATGACAGCCTGAAAGTTCACATTGGTTCCAACAATAGTTTGTATAATTTCTATGCAGACCTGAGTTATAATCCACATGATTCTTCTGATAATCAACTTAACGGCTCTCTGGTTTTAAATAACTCAGAGATCCATTTACTTGAAAATTACCTTAAAGGAATATTTAGTAACGTTTATGGCCACGCCACAGGCGAATTACATTTATCTGGAACAACTACTGTCACAAAACTAACAGGCAGTGTTTTGCTGGATAGTACCTCTCTTAAAATAGACTATACGCAATGCCGCTATATAATTTTAAATAATTCGCTGATCACTTTTAACCCCGATGAAATAGATTTTGGTACATTAAAAATAAAGGATACCCTTAATAATACTGCAACAATAACCGGCAAAATTTACCACAGCTTTTTTGATAATTTTTTCTTTAATGAACTTCATTTCAAAACAGACAGCCGAGGCAGTGAACCGGCCAAATTTGTTTTGTTGAACACAACTTTCAGGGATAATTCTGAGTTTTATGGCAGCCTTGTTGGCGATGCTGAAATGTCTTTGAATGGGTTTGTAACCGATATGAAAATGAACATAAGCGGTGAGCCCACAGACAGTAGTCATATTTATTTGCCCACCTATGAAACCGCTGAAACAGGTTTGCTTGATTATATAGAATTTACCAAATTTGGTCGTCAAATGAAATCCGACTTGCCTTTAAGACAAAATTCAAAAATAAAAGTTGATATGGCAATTATGGCCAATCCGTATGCTAAGATTGACGTGATTCTTGATGAGGCAACTGGGGATGTAATAAAAGCGCAGGGCAGCGGTAAGCTTAATATTACGGCAGGTACCGTGGACCCTACTATAATAAGAGGAAGATATGATATCGAGGAAGGAAAATACACCTTCAACTTTCAGACGATCTCAAAAACACCTTTTACGCTGCAGCGGGGATATATCGAATGGCAGGGTGATCCTTATCTTGCCAATCTCAATATTGACGCGATTTATACAGCGCAGCAGGTAGATCTCAGCAGCATTCCAACTAGTGCAGGTCCTACAAATACCAAAGGAGATGTGGACGTTATATTTAAATTGAGAGGTACCCTGAAAGATCCCCGGCCGGAGTTTGAGTTTCAGTTTCCTTTTGGAAATCCATTAAAATCGGATCCTATCGCTAATGAATACCTGAAGACTTTTCAGACTGACCAGAATGAACTAAACAGGCAGGTAACTTCACTCTTACTCTTTAATACTTTTATGAGCAGCCAGCAAGGATTAATTAGCGGAAACTCTACCGGGAACCTTGTTGCAAGGGGAGTTGGTCAGATAATATCCTCCACTCTTTCTTCTTCTTTAAATAATTGGGTTCAACAGCTTTTTAAAACGAAAGTGCTTAATCTTTATACTAACGTTAATACAACAGAACTAAATTTTATAAAAGGAAATACCCCCCAGGAAATTCAGAATGTAGGGGCAGTAGGCGTAAGAACAACATTTCTTAATAACCGCTTGCTGGTAAAGGTAGGAGGAAATGTTGACTACAGGCTTGCCCAGGCAACCACCAATTCCAATACAAATTTTCTTTTGTCACCGGATGTTTCATTTGAATACCTGATTTCACCAGATGGCAGGTTAAGGGTAATCGGCTTCAACAGAAGTGATGCAGACCTCGGTGACATTTCCGGTATCACAAGGAGGAACCGGACAGGGGTGCAGCTTTCTTACCGAAAAGAGGCTGATTCATTCACTGATTTTTTTCTCAATGAAAAGAAAAAGTTGAGGAAGAGCGATAAGGAAGCAACTATAAAGGATTAAATGTTAAATCTTGCCTGTTTGCAAAATATTGTGCCCCAGCTTATCCCTCTTGGTTGTAAGGTATTTCTTATTGTGGGAATTGGGTTTTATTTCTATTGGGACACAATCTACTATTTCAAGACCATAACCCAACAAACCGGCCCTCTTGCGGGGGTTGTTGCTGATTAATTTTATTTTGGAAATCTCTAATTCTCTTAATATTTGCGCACCCACGCCATAATCTCTTTCATCCATCCCGAAGCCTAATTTGAGATTAGCCTCTACAGTATCCAAACCTTCCTCCTGCAGTTTATAGGCTTTTAATTTATTAACAAGTCCAATTCCTCTGCCTTCCTGATTCATATACAAGACAACACCCTTGCCAGCTTGCTCTACCATTTTCATTGCCGCATGCAATTGTTCCCCGCAATCACAACGCAATGAACCTAAAATATCGCCGGTCATGCAACTGGAGTGGACTCTAACCAGAACAGCTTCATCTTTTTTCCAATTTCCCTTCTTCAGGGCCATATGTTCTTCACCGGTATTAAGCTGTTTATAAGCTATTAATTCAAAATCGCCATATTTGGTGGGTAGATTTACTCTTACATCTTCTTTAATAAGGGTTTCTTTTTCAAGCCGGTAAGCAATCAGGTCCTTTATTGAAATAAGTTTCAGTTCATGTTTTTTCGCAATTTCTCTCAGTTCAGGAAGCCTTGCCATAGTGCCATCCTCGTTCATTATTTCCACAAGCACACCGGCATCTTCATGTCCCGCAAGTTTGGCGAGGTCAACAGTTGCCTCCGTATGGCCGGTTCTTCTCAAAACTCCCCCGTTTTTTGCCCGTAGTGGAAATATATGACCGGGTCGACCGAGGTCTTCAGGTTTGGTTTTTGGGTCTATTAGTGCATGAACCGTTTTTGCGCGGTCCTGGGCAGAAATACCAGTGGTGCATCCATGGCCGAGGAGATCAACGCTAACTGTAAAGGGAGTTTCATGAAGCGCTGTATTATTATTAACCATTAATTCCAGTTCAAGTTCGTCACATCTCTTTTCAGATATAGGAACGCAAATGAGCCCACGGCCGTGCTTACTCATAAAATTTATGATTTCCGGAGTTACGTTCCTGGCAGAAGTAACAAAATCGCCCTCATTTTCGCGATCTTCATCATCTACAACGATTACCAGCTTTCCTTTTTTGATGTCCTTGATTGCAGCATCTATAGTATCCAACATTTTTATTCAATTAATTTGCAAAGATAGCTCAATGTAAATGGGGAACAATTAGAGTAATGAAATAAATTTAAGGAGCATAAAAAGAGCCTTTTTATTCAATAAATTATATATGCGAAAATTATTTCAAAAATTTTAGAATTGCATGAAATAAATAGTATGTTTACAATATAATGACAGACAATACGATCAATGATTTTATAAACAACTTTTAGTTTATCGATTTGCCTAGATTTATTTAATGATTGAATGAAATGAAGCATAGGCTATTTCGGTGCAAGAAACTAATATCTAGTGTTATGTTAAGCATGAATTGACGGGTAAAGTCTTTTCAATTTTATCCTTGCCTCCTTGTTTGTGAACTGCCAATTTATTTTTTTGTTTTTATTATTTCTATTAGTTTGCCAGGCGTCAACTTCTTCTTTAATTTTTTTTATCGTGGATAGATGTCTGTTTAAGCATTGGCCATTTAGTACGTGTAATTCGATTTCAGCCATGTTTAGCCAACTGCCATGTTTAGGAGTAAATATAAATTCAAATCTGTCCCAAAGCCTTTTTGCCTCTTGTGGTTCAAATGTCTCATAAAATGCTGATGCGTCATGCGTTTTAAAATTGTCCATTACTAATTTTATTTTTTTTGCTTTTGGATACCATTCATCAGCGATTCTTTTTACAAATTGAGCCCAATCCCTTTTGGTTTTGAATTCCGTTACTTGTACATAACCCTTCCCCTTCAATGGCTCATTGGCCATAAATATATTGACTACACCATTCCTTATATACTCATAATCTACTCTCGCATCCTGACCTGGTTTCATCGGAACAGACGGCTTTCCTACTTCGATCAACTGCTTGGGGGACTCGTCCATGCAAACGACTGGGAATGCATCAGTGTAGGGCATTTTGTACACATCTAATACTTTTTCCATGTTCGCTACAAACGCACTGTTCTTATCGGGAGGAATCACCCAGCCTTTAACTTTCCAAGGTCTAAGTTCATTTTTTTTAAAACGGTTCTTACCGTTACATGCGAGATGCTTTCCACATAATTTAATTCAACCATCTTATCTGCCAGCAGGCGCAGCGACCATTTAGAAAAACCCTTGGGTGGTTCACTGCAGCAAAGGGTTACTAACTTTGCCTCCATCTCGCCATCTGCTTTTATATCATAAACCCGGGTGGTGGGTCTGCGTTCTAAAACGGATTCCATTCCTTCTTCTATGAATTGTTTCTTCATCCTGTCAATTGTTCGCATTCCCACTCTTAAAACTTTACTTATTTGTTCGTTAGTTACTTTATCTGAATATGCCCCCTCATCACAATTCAAAAGTATATAAGCAGCGCGGAATGTTTGTGAAGTATGTGAACCCTTGTTTATGATTGCCTGCAGTTCTTCTACTTCAGATTTAGTTAGTTTAATCGTATAGCGAATTGTCATTTGAAAAAAGTTTTTCAAATGTACGATTATTACGTCATATTATACTTAACTTAACACTAGCAAATAATTTTTTCATTAAGTATCTTAATCTTTTAATTGTCCTTTACCAAACTAAATCATAAAGGAAATGGAATTACAGAGGGAGTTTATAAAATAATTGATCAAATAATTTATAAAATATATAGAAGACTTCATTGGTGAATTTTGACAAATACCGTATATGTGAAATAATTAAAGATAAGTTACAGCATTATGGAACAAAAGTAATAAGTAAACTTGGCCCTGTTGTAAACCCCTTATTAATAAACCATAAAAAGGAAGATAATCATTTGCTGATCTTCTATTTTCATGGTCTTTTTGAATCCATGAACCAAAGGGCATTAAATCACATTGATCCTCAACATAATATGTTAGTAAATCAATTTGATGAATTCCTAGATTATTTTCTTAATCACGGGTATAAATTTATTAAATCTGAAGATTTACTTACTGGTATCGAGGAAAATCAGCGTTATGCGATGATTACCTTTGATGACGGCTATTTTAATAGTATGCCAGCTTGGGAAATTACCAATAAATATAAGATTCCGGGAATCTATTTTTTAACGACAAGTAACATAATAGAAAATAAATCTTATTGGTGGGATATCGTTTACAAATACAGGCACAAACAGGGAAACAGTCTTGAAGCAATAGGAAAGGAACAAAGTTTTCTCAAGGGCTTCAAACATCCCGAAATCGAGAAGTACATTATTCAAAATTTTGGAATAAAATCTTTTGAACCGTGGTCGGATATTGATCGTCCTTTTAGCCCCGATGAAGTTAGATACGTTTCCGAAAGCCCTTTTTCGACTATTGGCAACCATACTCACAATCACGCCATTTTGACTAATTATGAGGAGGAGGGAATAAAAGAAGAGATAATGAATTCTAATAAGATTCTTTTTGAATTAACAGGAAAATTACCAAATGATATAGCCTTTCCAAATGGGAATTATAATAAACAGATTTTGGAATTAACCGAGCAGCTGGGTTTCCGATTTGCATTTACGACTGACCCGGGAAAAAATCGCATCAGGCCAAGTAATAAGAATCTTATTTGTTTAAAAAGATTGATGACCACTACAACCGATATTAAGGAGATAGGTAGTTTCTATAGACTTGGTGCGAACCCTGATACTGTATATTCAGATGTGAAGGGGCAAGTGACTTTCCTGGCCAAAGCAATAATGTTAATGAGGGTTATGCGGAAATAGTATTTTGATTATTCCTTTTTCTATAATCGTTTTTGCCTTATCCTCTGTATTCAATTTTCTAAGAAATCATTGCAGATGATTGTGTTTTTTTTGGGTTAAAGCCCATTATCCCCTAGTATAAATTACTTCTTATTGCCTGAAATTTATTTCAAGCGGTATATCCAAATCAAGAAAATTGAATTTCAGAATCAGAAATCATATTACCTACCCTTTTGATAAACCCCTGCATAAAGTCTTTTTTCTTATTTAATGGTATGTGAACTGAGGCTTTTCAGGATGAAATTGAGTTCTATTTTTTTACCGCTATTACCTTAAACCCATAATCCCTGATTATATATTTTCTATAATAGTCGTTTTACGGTTTAGGCTAACAATATATGATTTAAGAGGCCTTGGCAAGAATTTGCTCTTCCTGCTTTTTCATATTTAACTTGCCATTATATTGGGCTCCTAATTCTATTTCCAGCGAGTCTGTTGTAATGTCACCATTCACAAGGCCGGTCTTTTTTATTTCGAGTTGCGTCGTATTAATATTACCATTGATCCGGCCATAAACAATAGCGGATTTAGTAAAAATATTGCCTTCAACGATGCCATTTTCTCCTAATACTACTCCATCGCTGACGTTTACATCTCCGATAATTTTACCTTCGATCCTGATAACTGTTGATCCATGGAGTTCACCGGTAAAGGTGTAGCCTTCACCGATAATAGTTGAAATTTCCTTTTGGTTAATTTCAAGTGGCTGCTGCTTGTTACTTTTTTTAAACATAATTAATTGAGGGTTAAGAATGATTGAGGATTTATTTGTTGACCATTTTTGTGTACTTCGTAATGCAGGTGAGGACCTGTAGACCTACCTGTAGAACCAATATTTCCTATTTGCTGACCAATATCAATCTTCTGACCTACTTCAACCACTATTTTTGATAAATGGCCATAAAGCGTTTCAAATCCATTACCGTGCTTTATCATTACACAATTTCCAAACCCGCCCCTGCGTCCTGCGAATTCCACTTCGCCTTTTGCCATAGCTTTTACGGGTGAACCAAATGGGGCTCTTATATCCACACCTTTGTGAGTCTCAACATTTTCCCCGCCAAATGGATTTTCCCTGTGTCCAAACGTGGATGTTATATCTCCGTGATAGGGATAACCCAGTGGTGTATAGGAAATGTTGTAAATAATGCGGCTGAGATAACCTTCATAGAAATCACTTATTTCATCAGCGGAAATAATACTGTTGTCAGCTTCGCCACCCTTCGGGCCCTTACTCATGGGTTGAATACCTCTCGCCCTGAGGTAGTTATTGATGGTTGATAGCTCTTTATCAATATTTGAAAATTTCGTGCGTAAGGCATTGGTATCCAATTGCGCAAATAATGAATGGAACGAATGTATCTTTTCAGTAAGCCCGTTGCGGAGAATAGTCTGCTGCATGTTGCTCGATGTCAGGTAAATAATGGTCCCAATCAGGGCGAAAAAAATTAAAAAAATACCAGCGAGGTACTTTTTCCAATTTGAAAGTAAACGGCTAGAAACCTGCAACGGCTTTATAGCCTTGGAATCCTTATTTACAAATAAGATGGTGGTTTTTTCTTTGGGTTTTTTCATTTTTTCCAGGTTAAATTAATGGAATATTGGATCTCTTTTAACTTGGGATAAACAAGGATTTAGAATTCAGGATATTGGTCACCTTACCGGGTGTATGATTATTAACGACAAATGAGCCTATTAATTGCCCCCAATCGAAATTTTTTGAAAAAATGATCAAAAAATGCAAAGACTTATAATCAAATGGATCACCTAAGAATTATAAACTATCTGAGTAAAAACACGCAAAAATTAATAGGGATGAAAAAAATAGCGATAAGGTTAGATAGTTAAATGCCTATATTATTTAAAGTAAAATTCCTGAATTTTCTTTTAAAAAATATGCAGACTTATCTTGTATTTGTGCTGCAGGAATGCATCTTAAAGCCTAACCTGCATATTGTTCAATTATATTTTCGCTTTCTTCCTGACCTGTCTTTTTTCTTGATTCCTTCTTTTTTGAAATAAGTAAACCTACCATCGTTACTAATACAGTAAGAATAATAACCTGTATCACAAGTGATGAATTAATGAAAGAAATGGCATTGTTAGGCACAACAGCTATAAAAAGTAGGATAGTGATTAACCCCCTCGGAGCTACAAACAATAATGGTGATAATGGCAGTTTCATTATTTTCAAAGAAATTGCTCTAATAATAAAAATAGCTGCTGTAATTCCTATTGCCCAAATGATGGTTTCAGTGTTTAATATCTCTGATTTTTTCATCAGGAATCCAAAAAGTAAAAAGAATAATGCCCTGATCAGGAAAGTAACCTCAGCAATTAGTTCTTTGAACTTACTTACTTCTTTGTCTAACTCCCTTGGCCTGAGTAACTGGATCCATTTTGATTGTTTTAATTCATCAAGGTTACCCAGAAAAAGCCCAAAAAGAAGTATAAAAACAAGAGCCGGCAAGTGATAGACTTCTGAAATCGCGTATATTAAGATTACCAGCAATATTATTGGAACAAATTTTATTGGGTGCTCGATTTTACTTAACAGGTAAGATAATCCAAGGGTTGCAATAAATGAAATCAGGGAAATAATGAGCAATTGCAAAGTGAAGTGACCTGTTGATTGTAAATTGATAACTTCATTCCTGGATATGAAATTAAAAAACAGCACTCCTAAAATATCAGAGAAACTGCTTTCATAAATAATGAACTCCCTATCCCCGGAAGTAAGGTTTATGGCACTGGAAATGGCAACTGCGCTGCTGATTACACAAAATGGAATGGCATTGGTGAGGCCTTCCTTGAGTGACACGTTGCCAAAATATTGAAACATATATCCCAACAGGAAAGCAAGGCATATCATGGGAATCAAAGCCACAAGGAATGATTTTGTAATGATTGCTTTCTTTGACTTGTTAAATTCAAGTTCCAGGGCCCCCTCGAGAACTATTAATACAAGTCCCAATGTTCCCAAAAAGGGGAGTAAAAAAGTCAGATCAGGTATTTTAATTTCCATTAATTGAGACACCTGCCTTACAATCCAGCCAAGTAATAATAATAAAAGAACAGAAGGTATTTTAGTAAGGGAAGAAGTAAGGTCGAAGAAATAGGCAATCAACAGCAATCCACAAAGCGCTATAATAATTGTTATTGTCATAATAGTAATTTATCAATACACCTTTTTTCTCCAAAATAGGCTTGCTTTCAAAATTCAATTTTTCTTTATTTGTATACTTATAGATAAGCATTTATCATTAAAGATATTATATTTTATGTTTGACTTAAGGTTAAGAAATGCATTTTTGTTCAGGTCTGGAGGGAGGGGTATAAGATTTGCAATTCTTTTCAACTATTGTCCTCCTCTTATGTTTTTATCCTTAAGTAAAATTGCTACAGATAAAAATGCTTATTGAATGTTTTTTCTCGAATATCACCCAATATTTATTTTGTAATCAATTGCCCGATGTCAATAAGCTACAGCCCCTTAAATCGCTCATGTCGCGGCGCCCAAGTACTTCAAAGTTACCATTTGAATACAATCTTCCGATATCGTCAGTCGCAATGAAAGAGCAGGAATATAGGTTTGCAAAATCAATAATATTTATTAGACCGGTAGATGAGTTTTGAATTACTGGTCCCGAAGTTATTTCAAAAGGATCATTTTCTTCTCTCACCATCACGTTCATCCATGGAGGACACTGAAAAATACCTTTTTCCGGTGAATAAGCCTGTGAAAGCAATTCAGTCATTCCATATTCTGAATGTATATGTTGTACGCCAAGCTTATTTTTCAGAAAGTCATGAACTTCTTCCCGGATTATTTCTGTTCTTCTTCCTTTCATACCACCTGTTTCCATTACCGTAGTATGTTTTAGTTGAAGGAAGTACTTTTCCGCAAAATCCATTAGTGCAAAAGTTACTCCAATCAAAAGTACAGGCTGATCCCGAATTTCATTATGGACTATTGATTGGTAAAGTTTATCAAAATCATCCAGGTAAAAACCGCTATATGGGTGATTACTCATCTTGATAAGCTCATCTGTCATGTATACAAGTGACGAATGCTGCCTATCGAGGTAGCCAGGTAATAAGGCAATAATGCACCAGTTTGCGGGGTCTCCGTAAAATAACCGGAAAGCCTTCAGGAAACTTCGTTTATAAACAGATAAATCTTTAACAAAATGGCTACTGGTGTTTTCACCGGTAGTTCCGCTGCTTTCAAAGATTATGGCAGGTTCAAAATCTGTGGTGGCTATCTTGTGGCTTTTGAAGAAAGATATTGGTAAAAAAGGAATATTCTCAATGCGCTTCACACCTGATATATCTATTCCCAATTCATCGACGTAGGAACGGTATATTTCATTTTGATCATATTGCAATCTGAATATGTCAAGGGCTAATTGGTCAAAATTATCCTGCCTTATTGAAAAAATTTTATCTTCCCATTTAGATATTTCTAAAAAGTTTTTCAGGTTTTAATATTTAATTTTGACTAATTAAAACACAAAGATGCGCTACACACTGTTAATTTCAATATTGTCATTGTTTCTTTTTATTTCCTGCAGTAAGAATAAATCATCTACTTCGCCTACATTGAAGTTTAAGTCTGTGAGCACCACGCAGCTTAGTAGCCAGGAGCTCTTAAGTTTCACCGTATCATTTACAGATGCTCCTGGCAATTTGCTGGATAGCATTTTTGTGCAGGAAGTTGTTCCAAACTGTGTTGGCAGCAATTTTAGTACCTATTATCCTATTCCTTCTTTTCCTGCTTCAAAAAATCAAAGTGGCGACATCGTAGTTACTTTTGGATATAATGTTTCGGGATATTCGAGTATTTCCCCTCAATGCCAGGAAAATGATACTGCTGTATTCCGGTTTGCCATAAGGGATATGGAAAATAACACCAGCGATACGGTGTCATCCCCAAAAATTATACTATATTATCCATAGTGGTTTTCAAAAAAATTACCAATTTTGCATTATTCAGTAGTATTTTTATTGCATCCTGCGCGGTTGCCTTATGCATGCAGACAAGTATTGCACTGAGGCTGCCATTGAATACCGTTTGTTTCTATTGTTTTGTTTTTGGGGCAACTTTGGCACAATATAACCTTCATTACCTGGTTAAAACCAAAGCTGTCCCCAATTCTCAAAGGTTGGCCTGGTCTTTAAAAAACAAAAAGACGCATAAGATACTTTTCGTGACAGGCATCCTCCTCATAATAATTAGTTTTTTTAGTTTCCGGCTGCATCATTTCATCATACTTGCTATTATGGGTGCTATATCAGTTTTATATTCATACCCGGTTATCCCTATAGGCAATAAAAAGCGGATTAAAGACTATGGATATTTAAAAATTATTACGCTTGCCTTATTATGGACGTTGGTTACCGTTTGGTTTCCTGCGGTAAATGAGTCCTTCAACAGCACCTTGTTTCTTTTTGTAATTATGAAAAGATTTGTTTTCATGTTTGTCTTATGTCTTGTTTTTGATATACGTGATATTGAAATTGATGGCAAAGAAAATATCAATACGGTAGCAGTTATTTTAGGAAGAAAAAATTCTTATGTACTTGCTTACATCACTCTTTTCTTTTTTATGGTACTTTCATTGTTGCAAAATTTCTATTATGCGGATAATAAAGAACTCTTTGCTTTGCTGGTTTCTGCTATTCTTACATATTTTATGATTGAGGTTTCTAAAAAGAATAATTCTGATATCATTTACCTTGCCGGAATAGATGGTATGATGTTGTTTCAGCCTGCGCTGGTCTATCTATTCAGTTTAAAGTTTTAAATTGCAGACTTATTTCAAAAAGATTTTAATTTATGGCTAAAAGTAAAAAGACACATTCCCTGATTTCTGCAAAATCACTTGAATTTCTAATAAATTATGTAAACACACCTTCCCCCGTTGGTTTCGAATCAGGTGGTCAGAAAGTATGGCTTAATTATATAAAAAATTATGTAGATACCACTTTTACAGATGCTTATGGTACCGCGGTAGGAGTGATTAATCCCGCAAAATCTTTTAGAGTGGTTATTGAAGCGCATGCAGATGAGATAAGCTGGTTTGTAAATTATGTTACCCCTGAAGGTTTAATTTATCTGAAAAAAAACGGGGGAGTAGATAACCAGATTGCCCCCTCTCAGAGAGTTATTATTCACGGTAAAAAAGGTCAGGTGAAGGCAGTTTTTGGTTGGCCGGCAATTCATACCCGCTCGGGCAGTGCAGACAACAAGGATCCACAGCCAAAGGTGGAGAATCTTTTTCTTGATTGCGGTGCCCGTACAAAAAAGGAAGTAGATGATCTCGGTATTCATATAGGCTCAGTGGTAACTTATACAGAAGGCTTCGAAGAAATTTCCTATGGAAATTATGTAGCCCGTGCATTTGATAACCGTATCGGTGGTTTTATGATTGCTGAAGTTGCCCGGTTATTGAAAGAGAATAAGAAAAACCTTCCTTTTTCCTTGTACATTGTCAATGCTGTGCAGGAGGAAATTGGGTTGCGAGGCGCAGAAATGATAGCACGGAAAATTAAACCCGACATTGCGATAATTACAGATGTAACCCACGACTCTACAACACCCATGATTAATAAAATGATTGAAGGCGACTGTTCCTGTGGCAAGGGTCCGGCCCTTGTGTATGGACCGGCAGTTCATAACAAACTGTTGAGCGTTATAGAAAAGGTTGCAGAAAAAAATAAAATTCCTTTGCAATTAAGGGCGGTGAGCAGGAGCACAGGTACTGATACTGATTCCTTTGCTTACGCTAACGATGGCTGCCCATCAGCGCTGATTTCTATTCCATTGCGCTATATGCATACAACTGTTGAAATGATTCATAAGGACGATGTCGAAAATACAATTAAGCTATTATATGAAAGTGTACTGACGCTCACTCCAAAAACTAATTTAAGTTACTTTTGAAAAAAAGAACGAGGCTGAAATTGCCATAAAATATTTTTTAATCAGATAAGAATTATTAATGGGAATAAGGAACAACTGGACAAAAGAAGAAATAGCTGCGATATACAACCGGCCTTTGCTTGAGCTTATTTACGATGCAGCTACTATTCACCGTGAGTTTCATGCTACTGGAGAGGTGCAGGTTTGTACGCTTCTTT
>OCZU010001660.1_pt1 | contig 14454 bp, 12 predicted proteins | sample 1539001 | NCBI WGS metagenome assembly OCZU01 (sample SAMEA3539306, study PRJEB22396) | soil metagenome | biome: tundra; feature: field; material: soil | place: USA | collected 2010-05 | depth 0.15 m | reverse complement strand
AAGCTGTTCACGGCGCTGGGCGCGATCCAGATCGAGAACCAGGCCCGCATTTGACACTCCTCCACCGTCCCCGGTCTGGGGACTAGCTTCGGGCGCGGCGGCGCGACCACCTTCCAGCAGGACCTGGCCAACGCCGACTGCATCCTCATCGAGGGCTCGAACATGGCCGAGGCCCACCCGGTCGGCTTCCAGTGGGTGATGGAGGCCAAGGCCCGCGGGGCCACGGTCATCCATGTCGACCCGCGGTTCAGCCGGACCAGCGCCGTCGCTGACCTGCACGTGCCCATCCGGGCCGGGGCGGACATCGCGTTCGTCGGCGGCCTGATCAACTATGTGCTCCAGAACGATGAGTACTTCCACGACTACGTGCTCGCGTACACGAACGCGCCGATGATCATCACCGAGGATTTCGCCGACACCGAGGACCTGGACGGGCTGTTCTCCGGCTTCGATCCGGAGCACCGGACCTATGACCCGGAGACCTGGCGCTACCAGGGCGAGGAGGTGGCGCCAGCCAGCGGTGCCCGCGGCATGGACGTCGGGCACGAGGTGCGGGAGGCGGCGCGCGGCGAGGCGCACGGCTCGGGGGGCGCGGCGGCCCACCCGAGCCCGGACACCGACCCGACGCTGCAGCATCCACGCTGCGTGTTCCAGATCCTCAAGCGGCATTTCGCCAGGTATACCCCGGAGATGGTGGCGCAGGTGGCCGGCGTGCCTGAGGATCTGTTCCATCAGGTGGCCCGGCTCGTCACCGAGAATTCCGGACGGGAACGGACCACCGCGTTCGTGTACAGCCTGGGCTGGACCCAGCACACGGTGGGTGTGCAGTACATCCGCACCGCGGCGATCCTGCAGGCGCTGCTCGGCAACATGGGCCGCCCCGGCGGCGGCATCATGGCGCTGCGCGGACACGCCTCGATCCAGGGGTCCACCGACATTCCCACCCTGTTCGACCTGCTGCCCGGTTACCTGCCGATGCCGTTCGCGCACGGAGCCAACGACGATCTCGAGAGCTACGTCGAGGCCGAGACCGTGCAGAACGGGTTCTGGGCCAACACCCGCGACTACATGGTCAGCCTGCTGAAGGCATGGTGGGGCGACGCGGCGACGGCGGACAACGACTTCTGCTACGACTACCTGCCCCGGCTGACCGGCAGCCACAGCACCTACGAGACGGTCATCGCCCAGATGGAAGGGACCTGCACGGGGTACTTCCTGTTCGGCCAGAACCCGGCGGTCGGCTCGGCCAACGCGCGGATGCAGCGGATGGGCATGGCCAACCTGGACTGGCTGGTCGTGCGGGACCTGGTCATGATCGAGAGCGCGACCTGGTGGAAGAACGGCCCCGAGATAGAGACGGGGGAGATGCGCACCGAGGACATCCAGACCGAGGTGTTCTTCATGCCCGCCGCGGCGCACACCGAGAAAGACGGCAGCTTCACCAACACCCAGCGCATGCTCCAGTGGCATCACACCGCGGTCGAGCCGGCCGGCGACGCCCGCAGCGACCTGTGGTTCACCTACCACCTCGGCCGCCGGATCAGGGAGAAGCTGGCCTCGTCCACCGACGAGATGAACCGGCCCGTGCTGGATCTCACCTGGGACTACCCGGTGCACGGCGCGCGGGCGGAGCCTGATGCCGATGCGGTCCTCGCGGAAATCAACGGCTGGGACGCCGACGGCCAGCCGCTGTCGGCCTACACGCAGCTGGCCGGCGACGGGTCCACCGCCTGCGGCTGCTGGATTTACTGCGGCGTGCGGGCCAACGGGGTGAACCAGGCGGATCGCCGCAAACCCGGGCGGGAGCAGAACTGGGTGGCGCCCGAGTGGGGCTGGGCGTGGCCCGCCAACCGGCGGGTGCTCTATAACCGCGCGTCCGCCGACCCGGACGGCCAGCCGTGGAGCGAGCGTAAGGCCCTGGTCTGGTGGGATGCTGAGAAGGGTCGCTGGACCGGGCACGACGTGCCCGACTTTGTCGCCGACCGTCCGCCGTCCTACCGGCCCCCGGAAGGCGCGACTGGGGTGGCCGCGATCTCCGGCATCGACCCGTTCATTATGCAGGCCGATGGCAAGGCGTGGCTCTTCGCCCCGGCGGGCCTGGTGGATGGCCCGCTGCCCGCGCACTACGAGCCGCAGGAATCGCCGTTGCCCAACCTGTTCTACGCGCAGCAGCACAACCCGGCCCGCCAGATCATCTCTCACCGCGAGGACCGCTTCCAGCCCAGCGGCAACCAGCCGGGATCCGAGGTGTTCCCATACGTGACCACCACCTACCGGCTCACCGAGCATCACACGGCCGGCGGCATGTCGCGCTTCCTGCCCTACCTGTCCGAACTGCAGCCCGAGTTCTTCTGCGAGGTGTCGCCGGAACTCGCGGCCGAGCGTGGCCTGGACCACATGGGCTGGGCGACCATCATCACGGCCCGCAGCGCCATCGAGGCGCGGGTGATGGTCACCCGCCGGATGACGCCGCTCCAGGCCGGGGGCCGGACGTTGCACCAGATCGGGCTGCCCTGGCACTGGGGCGCGAACGGCCTCACCACCGGGGACGCGGCCAACGAGCTGTCGCACCTGTCCCTCGACCCGAACGTGCACATCCAGGAGGTCAAGGCGCTGGCCTGCGACATCCGCCCCGGCCGGCGGCCTCGCGGGCCGGCCCTGCGTGATCTTGTCCGTCAGTACCAGGAGCGCGCCGGGATCACCGGCGAGACCGGGACGGAGCTGTGACATGAGCCCACAATCGTGGCCTGGGGCGGCGGAGACGTTGCGCGGGCTGGCGGCGGAGCCCGACCCGGTCCACCCACCCGATCCAGCGGCGCTGGCCGGGTACGCCGAGCACCCGGCCCGGATGGGGTTCTTCACTGACACCTCGGTCTGCATCGGCTGCAAGGCCTGCGAGGTGGCCTGCAAGGAATGGAACATGGTGCCCGAGGACGGGCTGCTGCTGACCGGGATGTCGTACGACAACACCGGGGAGCTGGGCGCCTCGACCTGGCGGCATGTCGCGTTCATCGAGCAGATCGGCCGTCCGGGAGATCCACCACCCGCCGGTCACGGGCCCGCCAGTTACAACCCCAGCGGTCACGGGCCCAGCGAGGAGAAGCCCGTCCAGTTCGATGGCTCGCGCTGGCTGATGGCCAGCAACGTGTGCAAGCACTGCACCGAGTCAGCTTGCCTGGATGTCTGCCCGACAGGTGCGCTGATGCGCACCGAATTCGGCACCGTGGTGGTCCAGTCCGACGTCTGCAACGGCTGCGGTTACTGCATCCCGGCCTGCCCGTTCGGGGTGATCGACCGCCGCGAGGGAGACGGCCGGGCCTGGAAATGCACGCTGTGCTACGACCGGCTGGGTGTAGGGCTTGAGCCCGCCTGCGCCAAGGCGTGCCCCACCCAGTCCATCCAGTTCGGCCCGGTGGACGAACTGCGTGAGCGGGCCCAGCAGCGGGTTAGTCAACTGCAGGGAGCAGGGGTCGCCGGGGCGCAGCTGTACCTGGAGGACCCGGAGGACGGCATCGGCGGCGGCGGCGCGTTCTTCCTGCTGCTCGACCGGCCGGAGGTCTACGGCCTGCCGCCGGATCCGGTCGTCACCACCCGCGACCTGCCTCGGATGTGGCGTCATGTGGGCATCGCGGCCGCCGGGCTCATCGCCGGCGGCCTGGCCGCGTGCCTGGCCGGGCCGCGCCCAGGTGGGTCATGAACCGCCGCGGGGACGGCGCGGGCCGTCAGCGCGGCGAGCCGCTGGTCGTGCCGCGCGCCCAGTTCGATTCGTATTACGGCCGCCCGGTCATCAAGGCGCCGGTGTGGCGGTCGCCAGATGTCCCCGGATACCTGTTCCTGGGCGGGCTGGCGGGCGCGTCATCGGTGCTCGCCGGGTTCGCCCAGCTGACCGGCAACCATGAGCTTTCCCGGGTGGCGAAGACCGCGGCCGCCGGGGCGATCGGGTTGTCCGCGGCGGCACTGGTGCACGATCTCGGCCGCCCAGAACGCTTCGTGAACATGTTGCGCGTGTTCAAGGTCACGTCGCCGATGAGTATCGGCTCCTGGCTGCTGGCCTCCTACGGCCCGTGCGCGGGCGCGGCCGGAGCCTGTGCGGTGACCGGCCGGCTGCCGCGGGCCGGTGCTCTTGCCACGTTCGGGGCCACCGCGCTGGGTCCCGGCATTGCCACCTACACGGCAGCGCTGCTCTGTGACACGGCCGTGCCCGCCTGGCATGACAGCCATCGCGAGATGCCGTACCTGTTCGCGGGATCGGCGGCGAGCGCCGCGGGCGGCCTGGCCATGCTGGCCGTCCGTCCCGCCCACGCGGGCCAGGCGGTCAGGTTCGCCGTGCTCGGCGCGGCCACCGAACTCACCGCGAAGAGCCTGCTGCTGCGGCGGCTCGGGGCGGCCGCGGAGCCGTACCAGTCCGGGCGGCCCGGGAAGCTGATGGAGGCCGCTGAGGTGCTGACCGCGGCCGGCCTGGCCGGCGCGGTGCTTACGGCCGGCCGGAGCCGGGCAGCCATGGCGATATCCGGTGCGGCGCTCGTCGCGGCCTCGGCGCTGACCAGGTTCGGCATCTTCGAGGCTGGCCTGGCCTCGGCCCGTGACCCCAAGTACACCGTGGGCCCGCAGCGGGAGCGCCTCCGTCAGCGCGCTGCTAGCCAGGGGGAGCCTGCTAGCCAGGGGGAGCCTGCTAGCCCGGGGGAGCCTGCTAGCCCGGGGGGCAACCCCCGGACCCCCCGGGTGCCCTGCTAGCCCGGGGGACAACCCCCGGACCCCCGGGTAGAACCCTTGCCGGACGCTCAGTCCTGACGCGCGGGTGCCTGATCCGCGGGCTGCTTAGTGGGATCGTCCGCGATCCGGATGTCGATCTCCTCCCCGGGGAAGCGCTGCTGCGCCTGGGCGTACAGCTCGTATGCCCGGCGGTCCGGGTCGTGCAGGGGCGGCGGGACAAGCGTGCGCGGCCACAGCCGCCGGGACTTCACGACGGCCGCCTCCACCGCGTACAAGGTGAACTCGGCCTGCAAATACAGCCAGGCCATCAGGCCGAGCACCACGCCGAACACGCCGTACAGCGAGTTGCTCTTGGAAAGATCGTGCGAGACCAGGTAACTGCCGAGCAGTTGCAGAATCTGCCAGACGATCGCCGCCAGCAGCGCGCCCAGGAACAGCTCGTTTCGCCGTACCTCGCTGGCGGTGGCCAGCCGGAAGCCAAGCCAGAAGAGCCCGATGTTAAGCAGCAGCGACACCACGATCGCGCCCACGTACCCGGCAGGCCCGCTGAGCACGCTGAGCACGCTGAGCACGCTGGCCGCCGCGCCGCCCGCCAGCTCCGAAAGCAGCGTCGTGGCGATGATGCCGGTGCCGACCACAACGATCATCGCGACGCTGCGCAGCGCCGCCATCGGGAAGCCGGGCCGGCGCACATAAGGCACGCCCCACGCCGTGTTACAGGCGTTCTGCACGGCACCCGCCACGCCCCGGGTGCCGAGGAAAGTCAGGACGAGCCCGATGACCAGCGCCAGGCCGGTCTCGTGCAGCGAATGCACGTTGGTCTTCAGCTGCGTGCCGATCACGGGGAACTGCCCGAACGCGGAGCCGAGGATCTTCTGCCGGAGCGTCGGATCATGCCCAAGCACTATGTCGAGCACGGTGACCAGGACGAGAAGCAGGGGGAAGATCGATGCGAACGCGTAGTAGGCGATCAGCGCGGCGAGATTGCCGGCCTGATCGTCCCCGAACTTCTTCCAGACCGCGACCGGGAAAGCCAGCCCGGGCCGCCGCTGCTGGAGCCGGTCGACGGAGTGCAGAACCTTCTGCGCAGTGTTCACTGCGTTGAGTACTACCCGCCAGAAGGGTGTTAATCCAGTCAGTGAGGCTGAGCGGTGCTCCGGGACGCGGCTACCCGCGCCCCATGCTGAAACACAGGCCGCCATCAGCGCAGGCCGCCATCAGCACAGGCCGTGCGGTTGGCAGGCGATGGCCTGATGGGTTCGGGGCGCGTCAGCACAGTGTCGCTCTTCTCCCCGTTGGTGCGGCCGTCATCGGGGTCGGCTGGTCGCATACGGTGTGGCCGCGAACATCCGGCTCGGCTCGGGCATATCATGCGATCTCGAGGGGTCCGAGCTGGCAATTTCAGATGGCCGCAAGCACGAGGCGGGTATGGCAGACACAGATTGGATGAAGGGGGACCCGGCGGACCTGGGAAAGGATCCGGTTGATCTGCGGGTCGACCGGCCGCACCCGGCCCGGGTCTACGACTATCTGCTCGGCGGGAAGGACAACTTCGCCGCCGACCGGGCCGCCGCCGAGGCGGGCCTGAAAGCCAATCCCAACTCACGGATCCCGCCGAGGGAGAACCGCGCATTCTTGCGCCGCGCGGTGCGCTACCTGGCCCGCGAGGCGCACATCAGCCAGTTCCTGGACATCGGCACCGGCATCCCGACCTCGCCCAACGTGCACGAGATCGCCCAGGACGCCGACCCGCGGGCGCGGGTCGTCTATGTCGACAACGATCCCATCGTGCTCGCGCACGCGCGGGCGTTGCTCACCATCGGCCCCGCGGGCAAGACCGCCTACATCGACGCCGACCTGCGCGACGTCGCTAAGATCCTCAATTCCCCTGACCTGCAACAGACGCTGGATCTGAGTCAGCCGGTCGCGCTGCTGCTGATAGCGATCATGCATTTCGTCCCCGACGACGAGGATCCCTGGGGCCTGGCGGCCCGGCTGCTCGCCGAATTGCCGTCCGGCAGTTACCTGGCACTGTCCCATCTCACTGGCGACTTCGACCCGGCGGCGTGGGAAGGGGTGGCCGCGGTGTACCGGCGCAGCGGGGTGATCATGCAAGTGCGCTCTCGGTCGGCGGTCGAACGGTTCTTCACCGGCCTTGATCTCGTCGACCCTGGCGTTGTCTCACTGCCGCACTGGCGCCCCGACGTCAGCGACATCAGCCAGCCTGGCCGGGCCGGCCAGCCGAGTGACGCCGCCGTCTCCGTGTATGGGGGCGTCGCCCGCAAAGCCTGATAAGGCGCGCTTATACGGCAGGTCTGCGCGCTCAAAATAGCCAGCATAGCTGGCCGGAATGTCCCGGCCATCGCCAATGTAGCTATCTTTGTCGGCGCGGCTCACCGGCGGCGGCGGGATCACCCGGGGATCCGCCGGCCCGTCAGCCCGCTAATGGCCGAAAAAACCTACGAAATACATCACGCCGAACGGATCATCCGCGTACATCACGTCCGCCCGCAGCACGGTGCCGCGGGCCGCTCCGCTGAGCACCTGCCAGGCTGGGCGCCCGGTGGCCTTCAGCTCGCGGGCCAGCGCCGGATCGATGGCCTCCAGCGCGCCCAGGTCGGGGGCCCGCAGGGCGCGCTCGACCTCGGCGTCGAACGCTGCGGCCCGCTCGTCGAAATAGCCGGGTGCTCGCGGGCTGTGCCTGGCGCTTCCGTCACCCATGACGAGCAGCCCGGTCCGCGGGGCCGTGCCGCTGATCTCCTTGCCTAGCTGGTCACAGTCCTCCGGCGACTCGTCCTCGGTCACTGAGTACAGCCGGCGCCGCCCGGCGTAGCCCGCCTGGTCGAGCAGGTAAGCCCCGAGACCAACGGCGGGCGGGACGGCGGCGGCAGGCGCGGCGGCTGAGCCGGCGGGCTGGGTGGTTGAGCCGTCAGACGAGGCCGCTGGCCCGCCGAACGCGGCGATGTTGAGACGGCCGCCGGCGGGCCACTCGGCGGTGCTCGCGGCCGGCCCGACGACGGCGACCACGTCCAGGGCGGCCGCGAGTAGGGCGCCGACAGCGGCGGCACACGCCTCACGCAACTCTGCCGCGACCGGATCGACTCCGGTCAGCTCGCGGACCAGCAACGGCGGCCAGGGGCACAGCGCGGCAGCGATGATCATCGGCGGCCGTCTAGCCGAGCCCGCGGACAGCCCGGGCGGGCGGGATGTCGCCGCGGATGGCCGAGACGGTGGTGAGCACCTCGCGGGTCTCCTTGACCTGGTGGACCCGGAAGACGCGGGCCCCCTGCCACGCGCAGATGGCCGTGGCGGCCAGGGTCCCGGTCAGCCGGCCTTCCGGCGGGACGCCCAGCGTCTCCCCGATGAAGTCCTTGTTCGACAGGGAGACCAGAACCGGCCAGCCGGTAGCCACCATCTCGTCGAGCCGCCGGGTCACCTCAAGCGAATGCCAGGTGTTCTTGCCGAAGTCATGCGCCGGGTCGATCAGTATCCGCGCGGGGTCCACGCCGAGAGCGGCGGCCCGTGCTGCCTGGGCGAGCGTCCGGCGGAGCACGTCGGCCAGCACGTCGTCGTAAGCGACCCGGAACGGCCGGGTGCGCGGCGTCTGGTCCCCGGCGTGCGCGCAGACCAGACCGGCCCCGTGCTCGGCGGCCACCTCGGCCAGCCGGGGATCCCAGCCGCCCCATGTGTCGTTGAGCAGGTCGGCTCCGGCTGCGCAGGCTTCGCGCGCCACCTCGTGCCGCCACGTGTCCGCGCTGATCACCAGGTCTGGGTAGGCGTCGCGGACCGCCGCGACGAACGGGACGGTCCGGCGGATCTCCTCGGCGATGTCCACCGCGGCGCCGGGCGCGGCCGCTACCCCGCCGATGTCCACGATGTCGGCGCCCTCAGCCACGACCGTGTGCACGCGGTCCATGGCGGCGGCCTCGTGCCAGGTCGCCCCGCGGTCGTAGAACGAGTCGGGCGTCCGGTTGACGATGGCCATGATTACCCGCTGCCGCGGCCCGAAGGTATGCCGGCCGAGCCGGAGCGCTGGTGGCTCGGCCGGCCCATGGGGCCGGCCGCCGGACCGGTCAGAGGTCGGATCGCCCACGTCAGAGCACCTGAGGGGTCGGCAGTCTGGCGGGCGGCCGTTCGCGGGTGGGCACCGGGCGTACCCGTGGCGTCGCCCGGCCGTGCTCGCGCGCGAACTGGTGCAGGGCAACGCCCGGCGGCAGGCTGCGCGGCGTGGCCTGCCTGCGTTCCGCGACGACCATGAGCTCGGCGGCCATCAGCGCGAGGTCGTGGTCGCTCTGATGCCGGTGGGCTCGTGCGCCCAGGTCCACCTGTGCCACTGCGTACAGGCCGTGCCGGGAGTAGGTATCCAGCAAGGCGGCCAGTTCGACCCCGTAGCCGACCGGGATGCTCAGCGACTCCATCAGGCTGCGCCGGGCCGCCCACTCGCCCGCCAGCGGCTGGACCACACCGGCGAGTTCGGGCCACCACAGGCTCAGCAGGGGACGGGCCACCAGCTCGGTTACCCGGCCGCCCTCGGTTGACGTGGAGCCGTCGCTTTCGGTTCTGACGCGCGCGTAGAAGCCCTTGACCAGGTGTACCTCTGGGTCATCCAGCAGCGGCCCGATCAGTCCGGTGACGAAATGCGGTCCCCAGCGGGTGAGGTCGGCATCCACGAAGACCACCAGGTCGCCGTCGGTGACCAGGAGCGACTTCCACAGCGCCTCGCCCTTGCCCGGGTACGCGCCGGACTGGGGCGCGACGTCGCGGGCCCGGTGCACCGTGGCGCCTGCCTGGGCGGCGACGGCGGCAGTGGCATCGGTCGAATCCGAATCGATCACCACGATCTCGTCGACCAGCGGCGCGTCGAGGACCAGGGCCTGGCGGATCGCGGTCACCACCCCGGCGACGGTGCGCTCCTCGTCGCGGGCGGGGATCACCACGCTGATCCGCATGCCCTGACGTCGCTTGGCCGACAAGAGCCGGCCCAGCGGCCAGTCCCGCCAGTGCGAGGACCGCTGCCGGAACCACGCGCTGGCGCGATCCTCCATGAGCGGCATCCCTCCGGTATGAGCGCGAACTCAGCTGCCCGCACGACCGGATGCTACCCGGTGCGGCCGGGCGCCCCCCTGGAGTGCGTTGTTTCATGCAACCCGGTAGGCTCGCGCTATGCGCCGCACGAGTTTCGAGGCGATGAACTGCTCGGTCGCCCAGACGCTGGAGGTGATTGGGGAGTGGTGGACGATGCTCATCGTCCGGGACTGCTTCCTGGGGATCACCCGGTTCGACGACTTTTCCGGGCGCCTCGGCATCGCCCGCAACATCCTGGCCGACCGCCTGGCCCACCTGGTTGAGCACGGCGTACTCACCCGGGTTGCCTACCAGGACAGGCCGGTCCGCTACAACTACCGGCTGACCGAGAAAGGCCGGGATCTCTGGCTGGTGCTGGGCGCGATGCGCCAGTGGGGTGACCGATGGGCCGCGCCCGACGGCCCGCCGGTCGTGATCGAGCACCAGGCATGCGGTCATCCGGCGACGGTGAACCCGACCTGCTCCCAGTGCGGCGCGACGCTCGATGCACGGTCGCTCCGCGTCCGCCCCGGCCCTGGCGCTGAGCGTCGTCCGGCCCCGGAACTGTCATCGGCCGCGTCCGGTGGCGGCACCGGATCGTTGGGAAAGAAAGGAACCTGATGACCGCAGCAGAGAGCATCGATCGCGGCATCCCCGGCTGGGGGGAGCCGAGAACCAAAACGGTGCACTGGTACGACCCGATGATCACGGCGGCTGCGGGTGCCCCGTTGTCCGGGGCCGACTTCCTGCGCCGCCTCAGGGACGGCGTCATCCCGCCGCCGCCGATCGCCGTCCTGCTCGGCATGCGGATCCGCGAGGTCGAAGTAGGCCGGGTGGTTTTCGAATGCGAACCGGACGAGTCGGTCTATAACCCGATCGGGGTGGTGCACGGCGGCCTGGTGTGCACGCTCGCGGACACCGTCGCGGGGTGCGCGGTGCAGACCACGCTGGACGCGGGGGTCGCTTACACCTCGATCGACCTCAACGTGAGTTACCTGCGGCCGGTCACCACGGGCAGCGGCCTGCTCCGGGCCACCGGGCGGATCACGAAGCCGGGGCGCCGCGTCGCCTACTCCACCGCGGAGATCGCCGACCAGTCAGGGAAGATCGTGGCCACCGCTAGCAGCAGTTGCCTGGTCATGGATTCCCGGCCGGCCTGACCCGTGGGGGCAGCGGCCTGGATGCCGCCGTCGGCCTAGACTCAGTGGGTGAGAGGCCGGTGAACGTCACTCTGGCGAGCGCTGCGATCGCGGGCGGCATGCTGACCGCGCTCGTCGCGGCCGGGTGCGGTGCTCAGGCTGCCGGACAGCAGGGCACCGTGCAGGCGTGCGCCAACTATGGGGTGCGCGCGATTGAGCAGCACATCATGGTCACCCGGAAACCGGCCGCATGCGAGGGCCTGAGCAGGGCCCAGGTCAACCTGGCGGTCGGCCAGGCCATCTACCGGGTCGCCGGCGGACGGCCCAAGGCCGCCTGGCGCCGGGCGGCGGCGCAGGCCAGCGTCTGGCTGGTGCACCTGGTCAGTCCGCCTCAGGACACGGCCATCCCGCCGCCTGGGTCTGCGATCGCCGGATCGAGCGCGCCTCCCCGCCCGGGCAGCGACACCGCTCTCAGCTTCGCGGCGCTCGGCGCCTGGATCCTGGCCGCGGGCAGCGGTTCCTACATCCTGGGCGGCTGGATCGCCCACGGCGGCCTCCGCCGGCTGCGCGCCGGTGGCGCTGGCCGCGCCGGTGGTACCGGCCTCTCGCCCGCCGTGATCTTCGGGCACTTCGCGCTGGCCGCCGCCGGGCTGCTGGTGTGGATCGGCTACCTGGCCACCGATGAGGCCGGCCTGGCCTGGGCCGCGGTCGGGATGCTCCTGCCGGTGGCCGGACTCGGCATGGCCATGGTGACCATCGGGCTGTCGGGCGAGCGGGCCGACGCCGTCGCTGCGGCCGGCAGCATCACGGCCGTCGGCTCGCGCACGACCCAGGCCGCGCCAGCCAGGCCCCGGATGCCCGTTCTGGTCGTCGTCGGCCACGGCCTGCTCGCTGTGAGCACGATCCTCCTCGTGTTGCTCGCCGCACTGGGCGCGCCGGGCAGCTGAGCCGCCTACTATTTCCCGTGCGCGACCATCTCGGGAATCCGCGGCCAGTGGCACCTCAGCGCGAGAAAGCAGAGAGAAGACTCCATGAAACGCGTGGCGTTCGGCGTCGCCGCACTGGCCCTTTCTGCGTTCGGGCTTATGCCGGCCGTAGCGAGCGGATCGGTCAAACCGTATATCCCGAACAACGGCACACAACCTGCCCATATCCTGCTAGGCGTCCATCCGGCTGACACCGTGTACACCGCCAACTGGGCGGGGGTCGCGGCGACCGGTGACACCTTCACTTCCGTGAGCGCCACCTATGGCGTGCCCGCGGTGGACTGCTCGGTGACCAGCAACGCTTTCGTCTATCATTGGATCGGCCTGGATGGCTATGACACATCCACCATCGAGCAAGTCGGGGTCGCGGGATTCTGCTCGCACGGGGTTCCCAGCTATTCCGCATGGTCGGAAATGTACCCGGCAGGCCTCGTAAGCCGCTTTAATGTGAATCCAGGGGACGCCATCCGCGCCAGCGTTTCCTATAGCGCCCTCTCCGGCCTGTACATTCTCGCGCTGACCGATGTCACCACGCGGCAGTCGTTCAGCCAGCCTGAAGCGTGCGCGAACATATGCCAGAGGTTCTCGGCTGAGGTCATCTCGGAGGGATATCCCGACCAGAACGTGTACGACGGCACGGCCGACTACGGCATCGAGAACTACGAGAACATCACCATGACGGACCAGGCGGGCAACACCGGCGGGTTCACGCCGTCCTCGCACTGGACCTACACGAAGATCATCCAGAAGGGTGCCAGCATCGACGCCGAGCCGTCGGCCATCTACGGCGGCCAGGCTTTCAGCAACATCTGGCTGGCGGAATCCTGACGCACGGCCGCCGGGCGGAGAGCTACCACGCTGGGTGGTGAACCCGGCCACCTCACACGTGCCGGTCTGCCACCTCACACGTGCCGGTCTGGCCCCTCACACGTGCCGGTGCGTCACCGGGATCGATTGCTGTCACGCTATCGTTCAGCCATGAGAGGCAGGCCGCGCTGTTGGCCGCGAAGCACGGTGTTGCTGGCCTTGGCGTCAGTGGTCTCGCTCTTCGCCGGGGGGCAGGCCGGCGCGGTTACGCTCTCGTCCGGGGCGGGCGACTCCGGCGGCTGGACGGTGTACCACGACGATGCCGCGGGCACCGGCGTAGGTGAGCCGGTAACCGCCGTCGACACAACGACCCGGGCGTGGGCCTCGCCTGCTCTCGATGGAAAGATTTACGGCGAGCCCCTCGTGTCGTCGGGACGCGTCTATGTGGCTACGGAGAACGACACGGTATACGCGCTCTCGGCCGCGACCGGTGCGGTGGTCTGGTCCACGCATCTCGGCAGCCCGGTGCCCTCCGGATCTCTTCCCTGTGGCGACATCTCGCCCACGGTGGGGATCACGGGTACGCCGGTCATCGATCAGTCCCGTGGTGAGATCTTCGTGGTGGCCGACGAACTGGTGAATGGCAAGCCGGCGCACATGCTGGCCGGACTGGCCGCAACCTCCGGCCAGGTCGAGATGACCCGGGACGTGGACCCGGCCGGAGTGAGTACCGCCGCGCTGCTACAGCGCACCGGGCTGACCCTTGACGCGGGCCAAGTGGTGTTCGGCTTCGGCGGCAACGACGGGGATTGCGCTACGTACCGGGGTCGGCTGGTGGCAGTCCCGGAAACGGGCGGGAGGCCGAAGGTGTTCACTGTCGACGCGGCCGCCGGTGACTCGCAGGGCGCGATCTGGATGGGCGGAGCAGCACCGTCCGTCGATAGCAGCGGCCACATCTGGGTCAGCGTCGGGAACGGCTCTGTCCGCTCCGCTGCCCGCGCGTACGACGACAGCGATTCGGTTCTTGAACTGTCCTCGTCTCTTCGGCTGCTGCAGTTCTTCGCGCCGAGCGAGTGGGCGTCCAACAATGCTCAGGATCTCGATCTTTCGACCGAACCGGTCCTGCTGCCCGATGGCCAAGTGCTGGCCGCGGGCAAGACCCGGGCCGTATATCTCCTCAACGGCGCGCACCTCGGCGGTATTAGCGGACAGCAGGCCACCCTGGCATCGGCCTGCAGCGAGGACATCGACGGCGGCAACGCCCAGGTGGGCATGACGGTCTACCTGCCCTGTGTAAGCGGCATCATCGCCGTCCGGGCCGTGGAGTCGCCCGCCGCCCTGCATCTGCTGTGGAATTCTGGGACGGGTGGCGGACCTCCCATCGTGGCCGCGGGCCTGGTCTGGACCATGGCGCAGGACGGCACGCTGTATGGGCTCAGTCCGGCTACCGGCCGGGTGCGGCAGCAGGCCTCGGTCGGCGTTCCCGCCAACCATTTTCCGACTCCCAGCGTCGGCGACGGCCTGCTGCTGGCTCCGTCGGCGGATCAGGTTGTCGCCTTCACGGCGGCTCACGGCGCTGCGACCACCAAGCCGGCGGTGGCTCGGGGCACGGCCGCGGCGAGCAATCCGGGCCGCCCGGCTAAGGCGGCCGGCGGTGGGGGTACCTCTCCCGGCGCCGTCACGGGCATCGTGGTGGGCGGGCTACTGGTGATCGCCGGGGCTGCCTGGTTCCTGTGGTGGCGGGT